>QWCN01000617.1_pt1 | contig 61755 bp, 55 predicted proteins | sample 1972711 | NCBI WGS metagenome assembly QWCN01 (sample SAMN09866707, study PRJNA288562) | Human gut metagenome isolate term1_stool, whole genome shotgun sequencing... | isolation source: gut | host: Homo sapiens | place: USA: California
GGTATATTTTCTGGACATAACAAAACCTCCTCGTGTAGTTCTATTATCCTACACGGGGAGGTCTTTTGTCTATTGTCTACTTTTTACGGACCGGTTCAAACGCTGGTTGTGGGCGAAAGCTCGTTTTTTGCTTTATGAGGAAAGATGCTCCCTTTGCTGCCGTAAGGCGCAGCTTTTCGGCGGGGCGTCACGCATGGTTTCTTTTTCGCACATGAGCTTTCACGAACTCAAGGCAGAACAAAAAGGATTTCCGATCCATCACCGAACCGACAAAGAAAAATGCAAAAACGGAGAGGATGCACACGGCAGCCGCACCGATGATAATGGTAAAATAATTTGTAAATTCAACTTCCGCAAGCACTTTGGTAAAAATCATTACAAACAAACCATACAGCGCAAAATTGGTTCCCCACTTCAGATAGGTTCCCATGGGGGAGCGATTCAATAGTTTTCTGGATGCATACAGGATCATATCGTTTGTTCTATACAGCAGCGCTGCAATTGTACCGCACAATACGCCATAAATTCCGAACCGAACGACACATATCAGCGATACGACGATGTTAATAATCGACTCAACAATTGAGCGGTTCTGTGTGAGCTTAAAATGCCCGGCATATTCGATAACCCGCTGCGCTGCCGATCTTCCGTTTGAAAGCAAATAGGTCGCTACAAATAGATACGGCAGCAATGGATCAACGTAGTGAACATCCGTGATCCCTGCTGTGTACAGCTTTAAAAAAGGAAGAACAAACAGACTTGCAGTGCAATACAGCGAGAATGTCAGTGCCATATTGTAGGTTTCAAACGCATTGTATAGGCTATTAAATTTCTTTTTGTCGGTGTTGTAAGCCTGTCCCATAGCAAAGGAGATGCCGCTGTTGATTGTTGAAACCGCAGTACTGACCATCCCAAACAGCATAACATACATGGAATAGACACTGACCGTTTTTAACCCACATACAAAGGTGAGCACCAATACATCTGTATTTTGAAAAATCAGCCCGGAAATCTGATGCACCATTACGGAATTTCTCTGCGAAATTGCGTCGTAATTGGGAGTTACGGAAAGGTCAAGCCACGCGTATTCTTTTTTAATGTAATACCATATATAAAGTATTTGAATGATGTTGAACGCAAAATACATAAGCTGCAGCGCAACAATGTCAAAGCCCTGGAGCAGAAGCACGATTTTGCTGATGCTGGTGCACACATTGACGATCGTTCCCAAATTCGTAAGGATGTAATTCTTGCCTTCAACCTGCATTAAGATTCGATATTTCCCCTGAAAGAAGAAATTCACCACCTGGGCCATCCCGCTGAGCAGCACAACCGCGAAGATCGTAAAATAGGACAATTCCGAATCAACTGCGATTGGAAATACAATTGCTAATGCCGCCGTTGCAAGGAGATACCATGTGCCAACTTTTTTATAGTACCGATTGGTCGCCGCCATGATATGGTTGATGCTCTGCGTATCAAATGTTCTTCTAAGTTCTTCTAAAAAAATCTTTTCCAAGCCATCGATGCAACGGTTTACCAATCGCGCCGCGAATTTTTTGACGTTTGTTCATCCAGCTTGCCGCATACCAGTGAATTGAAACCGTCTTACTGGTCCGATTCAATTCTCCTGTTGCGCTGTCATAAGGATTAAAAAATTCAGGCGGATAGATAACAGCATCCTGTACCTTCTGCTTCAGTCCATTTTGTGCAAGACCCAGCTTAACCAGCGCCTTTGTATTCAATCTTGGGCAGCCGATCGTGCCATTCTTTCCGCTAAGCAATGAATCGTATTCCGCCAGCATGGCTTCAACCACACTTCCATAGGGAACCGAGCCAAAACCCAGCCCTGTATTTACATAGGCTTCATTTTCAAAGCCCAGAAACGCATTGTTGTCTAATAGCTCATCCAGTGACTTAACCAGCTCTACGTCTGTGTCAAAGTACAGCCCTCCATATTCGGCAATAATGACAAGGCGAGCATAGTCGCTTAGAAACGCGTACTTCTTCTCTTCATAACACATTTGGGTGTAACCATTCATGGCTACATCAAAATTGTCTTCATTCCACTCAATAATTTCGTAATCGGGGCAATGTTTCTTCCAGCTGGCAATGCATTTTTTGGCCAATTGTGGCTTCTCTCCGCGGCCAAACCAACAATAATGAATCGTTTTGGGAATCATAAATACCTCCAAACCGTTCAAATGGCATCCTCGCTTTTCGCCTGTATTGGGTACTTGATCCGCTCAGCAATTGCTGCGCATGAATTTACACATTCGCCTTTCTTTTTGTGATGATCGACAGCAACAGTCCGGCCGGAACGCACAAAAGCGTCAGAAATTTATGAGGAGCTTCCCGCACAAAATGCCGTTCTCCCGCCAGAATGCTGCTGGAACAGAGGTATCGGATTTCAAACCCGTTTGCCTCCTGCTGCCAGCTTCGCACCAGATCGGCCGTACCGTCGGTGGAACCATCGTCCACCACCAGCCAGACAAAGTCTTTGCATTCCTGGCGGCACAGGCTTTGGTAGGTGCGCGGCAGGGTATGGGCACGGTTGTAGGTGGGGGTAAATACGGTAAGAAAGGCCATCATGCTCCCCCGCCCTTCTGCCAATAGAATTCTTCCAACGCCTTCGCCGTTGTCCCAATATCATAACCAGCAGCGCACAGTTCGGCGCTGTGATCCACGCGCGGTATGCCCGTTTTTTCCAGGATTGTGTCCGCCCATTGTGCAGGCATACGATGCAGCGGCAACGTGGTGACCAGCGAACCGGTCACTACACATTCCGTTGGCACCTGGTCGGAGATCACGCACGGCAGTCCCGCCGCCTGGGCCTCCAGCAAGGCCACCGGAAGCCCCTCATACAGCGACGGAAACACAAACACATCCATCGCCTGAAGCATCCGAGGTACATCCTTGCGCACACCGGCAAACAGCACAGCGTCTTCCACGCCAAGGCTGCGGGCCTTTGCCCGGAAGCGTTCCGTTCCGCCGCCCACCAGAATCAGGCGGGCATCCGGCCGCTTTTGATGCAGCGCTGCAAAAATCTCCAGCAAAAACGGGTGATTTTTTGCAGGGTTGGCGTTTCCCACATGGCCCACCACCAGGCCGTCCCCCAGCCCAAGCTCCTGCCGCACCTGCCGGGACATCTGGGGGTCATACCGATAATTCGGCACCTCAATGGCGTTGGGGATCACCCGATACGGGCTGCCGCCGAACAGCCCCACCCGAATAGCATACCCGAAGCAAAACGCAATTCCTTTTGCCGCCCGAATTTCAAAAAGCGGGCGAATATGCGCGTGTTTTCTTCTTCACCGTACGTTTCTGCGCGCCTTACCCCTGCTCGCCGGCCGCCGGGGGCTCCGGCTTGTGCTCCGGGCAGGCTTCCGGCCCGCTTGCGCCCGGCTGCCGGTGCTACGGCTGCTCGTTCAGCTGCAGCACGATCCGTTCCATCGCGGTTTCAAACTGCTCCGAACACATCGGCACATCGCCCTGCCCGGCGCAGTGTTCCACACCGGCCCGCTCATTTTCTGCACAGGCTGCGGCCAACTGCTCGTAAAGCGCCTGGTTTTTTGTCTCGCCCGATGCCATCTCCTACTCCCCTTCTTTTTGCAGAATGTAATTCTGAATTTTCTTTTTAGCGCGAAAAATCCGCACCGCGATCGCCCCTTTGGGCAGGTCCAGTGTGGCCGCGATCTCATCTTCAGTAAAGTGATTGTAATACTTCAGCACAAAGGGCAGGCGGTACTTTTCATCCATTTGTGCAACATAGGCCACAACCTCTTCAAACCGCAGCTTCTGCAGTACAATTTCATCCACCTCCTGCTCCGGGCCCGGTGAATCGCCGGCAAGCTCCCTCGTTTCCAGCGATTCCTCCCGCCAGCGGCTTCGCCTCCGGTACTGATCCCGCATATAGTTTTGCAGAATCGTGTAAATGTAGTTGAAGGTCCGGCTGTCGTCCACCAGAGAAATGCGATGCAGGTTCTGCGAGATCTTCAAAAAGGTGGCCTGCAGGGCGTCCTCCGCGTCTTGCTGGTTTCCCATCGTTTTTATCGCATAGGCATACAGCTGCGCGCCGTATGCCAAGTAGATTCGCTCCCATTTTTCCGCTTCTTCGCTGGTCGGTTTTATTAGTTCCCTACTCATAACAACCTTCCTCTTTTTCCGGGGAACGGCCCTCCGGCCGTTCCTTTTCGTTCGCCTTCGGCCTGTTTCATCCTGGTCTGGCCTCTTTCAATCCGCCTTATTCCGCCAAACCAACCTGGGCGGTACACCGCGTGCCTCGCCCCCGCCCCCTTTCAGCGGCCGATTGCCGCATGGGCAGTTTCCCTCGTTTCACCGGCAGGCCACCGGTGCTGTTTTTTCGGGCAGATTCCGCCTCTGCCCGGGCCGGCCGCCATGGGCTTGCAGCCGCCCCTGAAAATCCGGGTTTCCCTGCGTCAGAACCGCGCAGCGCAAGCACCCTTCTGCGCACGGAAAAGACCGGTACTCAAAGCGCATCCTCCACCACATCCAGCAGGTGAATGGGGTCCAGCTGGCCCTCGGTGCAGCGCCGGGCCAACTGCTCCACGGCCACTCGGTCCGTGGAAACATCCGAGACAAAAGCAACCTCTCTCCATCCGCATTCCGTTTTTTGAAATGCTCGGATTCCAAACGAACGGTAGCGCCCCAGCTCGGAAGAGAACAGCTTCTCGCTTATAAGTGCATACCGAAAAATGAACGTCACGCTCCTTCCGCGAAAAACGCCGCCGGGCTCTCCCTCCATGCCCGGAATCATGCCGGATGCTCTGGCCGGATACGGGGCTGCCCCAGCCGCAGCATCGGTGCATTGCAGGTTTTTCAAAATTTCTTTGTAGAAGTCACGCACAAATTAGCCTAAAATTTCACTTTTATGCACGTTTGTGCAACACATTTTAGACTTTCATTTTTGGGCAATTTCACAATTTTCATTTTCACGCCATTTAACGCGGTTTTTTCTGACGCATTCCTTTGTCATCTATAAAATCTTGCGTTGCTCTGCCATTTTATCCGGTTGCACATCCGTCCGTTTTTCATTTCTTTTTTGCAATTGCTCCCAGCCGGCTTCGCCCTGTGCGCCGGAAATTTTAGGGCAGCGGCCCTCTTTTCGGGCAACACTTCGGATCTTTCGGCAGCGCGGCACGCATAAGGCCGCTTCAGCGGCCAAGTCTATCAACCACGCTTCGGGCAAAATTGATTCCAGCTTGTTCCGTTTCCGTATTCCGCCGCCGTTTCTGAAAATCCCCGCCGGGTTTTCTGCATTTTTCGCGGGTTTTCCCGGATTTCCGACATTCTTCCCTCGGTTTCGCGGGGCCGGGCGGCTTTGATTTACGCCAATGTGTCCAGATATGCCTTTGTCCGGCGCATCACCTGCTCCAGCGCTTCCAGGTCTTTCAGGGCATCTCCGGTCTCCAGCGAGTGGTTCCCGCCGGGGGTCAAATACAGCGGCACCTGTTGGGCCGCGCAAGCCTGCCCAAGCGCCTGTTCGTCCTCCACCCAGCTGTCCGCCGTGCCATGGAATGCAATGCCCTGCACCGGAAAGCGGAAGGTGTCCTGCAGCGGGGTATACAGCACCTGCGCCGGTTTCAGCCCATGGGCCTGGGCATAGGCCGCCCCCACAATGGTGCCTACGCTTTTGGAAAGGAACAGCAGCGGCCCCGTCTGATCCAGCCCTGCCAGGGTCTTTTCCGCCCCCTCCATGGCAATGCGGAAGGATTCCTCCATTTTGGCCCGGTCCCCCTTCACCCGGTCTGGAAATGCGCCGTAGGCCACCTCCACCACCTGCCAGCCCGCCTGGGCCGCCAGCTTTTTGCTGTAATACAGCAGGGGTTTGTCTGCATGATAGCCAATACCCGGGAACACGACCGCCAGTTTCATAAAAACCCTCCGTTTCGCACTGATTTTTGTGTACTTCTCTTCTTCGAGCTTTTTTCAGTATAGCGCCGCGCTGTTTTTACCACAAGTGCAGATTTGCCGTAGTTTTCTTCGGATTTTGTGATTTTTTCGCAATCCAGCGTGTTTTTGCCTTTGGCTCCGTCTTGTTTTCCCCGACTCACTTTTATATAATAAGAGCAATTTGAAGGCTTCCCGCCGCTCTGCCCATCTCCGCCCTTGGGCGGCACCACGTTTTTGAAGAGGGGGTTTTAGAATGATCAACTTTTTGAATATGAAATACTTTCTGGTCGTGGCCGAGGCGCGCAGCTTTTCGGCCGCCGCCAAACAGCTTTACATCTCCCAGCAGACGCTCAGCGCCCACATTGCGCAGATTGAGGAGGAGATCGGCACCCAGCTGTTTGAGCGCACCCGGCCGCTCACCCTCACCCCGGCCGGGGAGCGCTTTCACCGCGGCGCCACCGAAATGCTGTTTCTCAACGCCCAGATGGAACGGGAATTACAGGACATCGTAGACCCCATGCGCAACTCCTTCCGGCTGGGCATCAGCCATGCGTATGCCCGCGCGCTGCTGCCTCAGCTTCTACGCGAATTCTACAAAAAGTATCCGAAGGTTGACCTTCAGATCTTTGAGATGGGGTACACCGAAATGGACGAAGCCCTGGCCGCCGGAAAAGTGGATCTGATCATCACCCGCCCCACCCACTGCGGCGCCAATGTAAAGGGCGTTCCGCTGCACGAGGCAGACGACATCTACCTATTCGCCCCGGATGCAGCACTTCAGAACATTTACGCCGAACAGGCCCCCCGCGTGGCCGCCATGCTGGCCGAAGGAAAAGGGCTTGCGGCCGTGCGGGACTGCCCCTTCATCCTGCCCCGGGCTGGCAATGTCCACCTGAACGCGCTGCACCTGTTTCTGGAGGCACAGATCGACCCGCCGGTCCGCACTCAGACGGACACGCTGGAAACCGCACTGGCGCTCTGCCGCGCCGGGCTGGGGGTCACGCTTTCCCCCGGCAAGCTGCTGGGCGAACAGGTCTTGAGCGCCGAGCGGTCCTGCTATCTGCTTTTCCGCCGCCGTAACGAGTACGCTCTGGCGGTCTGCTATCGCGAAACCAGCCATTTGAGCCGCTCCATGCAGACGTTTGTGGAAATTGCCCAGCGGCTTTACCACGTTGAAAACGAGCAGTAAGCCAAAACACAGTGTTTTTCTTGTGCTGCATTATCAAAACCATATAATTTTTCTGTTTTCTCTTGCAAATTCCCTTTTGCTTGGGTATAATCCAAGTATCCCCACTAACATAGTAGGTAATTCCGAAAAGGAGTTTGCTTTATGCAGCAGGTACAATTTTTCTTCTTTGTTCATGGTATGTGTATGTGTCGACGCCCGGGTTGCCAAAGCTGCTCCTGCCGGTCGGCCTGTTTGCCGTGCCTGGTTTGACACCAATGTCTTTTGCAGCCCGGATGTGTTGAAATCATCCGGGCTTTTTTGTAGCCTTTTTTCAGTTTCTTTTGGGCCAACCGGTTTCCGGTTTGTGCATTTACAATATTTTCGTTGTAAAGCTCAAGGTAAAAAGTGTTTGATTTCACGAAAAACACCCGGTACAATGAAAGCAACAAAAGAAAAACGAGAAAAAAATATTCGGTCGGTTTTACAAAAAGCGCCCCCGCGCGGTTTTCGTAAAAAGAAGGATGCATTTCGGGCGAACAAGGGCGTTTGGCAAATCAACAGCTTTCTCTTGTTCGCCCTTTTTGCAAAAAAGTTTTGAGGTTTTTTCGATGGAACGAGATCTTTTATTCCGTGAAGCCCAGCGGCTGGTTGATGAGGCCGCCCCCCAGATCCTCGCCGTAAGCCGCGACATCTTCACCCACCCGGAACTGGCGTTTCACGAAGAGCACGCGGCTGCCCTGCTGGAGCAGACCGTCACGGCGCAAGGCTTTGCCGCCCGCCGGGGCGAAGGGGAGCTTCACACCGCCCTGCGTGCAGAACACGCCCCCGCGGCCGGGAACCTGAACATCGCCTTCATCTCCGAATACGATGCCCTTCCGGTGGGGCACGCCTGCGGCCACAACCTGATCGCCGCTTCCGGCGTATATGCCGCTCTGATCTTCGACCGGATGGCGAAGAACTATAATCTTCCCGCAAACAGCATTTTCCTCGGCACCCCTGCGGAAGAGGGCGGCGGCGGAAAGATCAAGATGCTGGACGCTGGAATGTTCGACGGTGTGGATTACGCCATGATGATCCACCCCTGTGATTCCACCATGGTGGAGGATTGGTCCCTGGCCGGGCAGACCCTTACGTTCCGGTTTCACGGCCGCAGCGCGCACTGCGCCGCCAGCCCCTGGCTGGGCGCCAACGCCCTGGCCGCCGCCACCGAAACCGTCAATATGGTCAATGCCTGGCGCAGCCAGTTCAAGGATTACAGCCGGGTATTTCCCAACATCACCCACGGCGGCGAAGCCACCAACGTCATTCCGGATTTTGCCGAATTGAAATACAACGTGCGCAGCGACGATGTGAATTACCACAAAGAGCTGGTTGCCATCGTGGAGCGCTGTGCCCGCTGTGCCGCCGAGGCCTTCGGCGTAACCGTGGAGGCAAGCCGCACCTTTGCCTACGCCCCGGTAGCCAACAGCCCGGTGCTGGAACAGTACATGGGCGAGGCGTTCCGCCTTCTGGGCGAAACGGTGATCCCCCGCTACCGCGACCACGGCATCGGCAGCACCGACATGGGCAATGTAACCCAGCGGCTTCCGGCCATTCACGGCCACCTGTACCTGGCCAGCGAAAACACCCACACGGTCGCCTTCCGGGAAGCCGCCGGCGGCGAAGCCGGTGAGCGCTACGTGCTGAAGGCCGTCAAGGCCATGGTGCTTACCGCGTTGGGCCTGGCCACCGACCCCGAGGTGCTTGCCGCACCCCGCCGGTAACAAAGTTCAATCCAGTTCGCCCCAGGGTATGCGGGCAGTTCCGCAGCCGCCCCGCCCTGCCAAAGATAACACGCAACAGCAAAGGAGAAACAAAATGAAACGGATTTTGAGCGTTCTACTCGCCCTGGCACTGATGGTCAGCGTCACCGCCTGCGGCGGCTCCTCTTCCTCCTCCGGCAGCACGGCCAGCAGCGCCGCCGCCGTGGATGTGAACAAGACCGACCTGGTCATCGCCACCGCGTCCGAAGCCGTCACCCTGGATCCCCAGGCCGGATGGGACGGCAACTCCCTGAATGTCATGCGCCAGATGTACAACGGCCTGGTGAAGATGGACGGCGACATGAACATTGTGGGCGACCTGGCCGAAAGCTGGGAGTTCACCTCCGACACCTCCGTCACCTTCAAGCTGAAGCAGGGCGTCCACTTCCACAACGGCGAAGAAGTGAAGGCCAGCGACGTGGTGTTCAGCATCCAGCGCGCCCAGGCCAGCGCCAAGGTGAAGAGCTTCACCGCCAACATTGAGTCGGTGGTGGCCGATGACGACTACACCGTCACCATCAACACCTCCATTCCCTATGCGCCTCTGATGGCCAACCTGTGCCACACCGCCAACTCCATCGTCAGCCAGAAGGCCGTGGAAGAGGCCGGCGACAACTTCTCCGCTGCTCCCTGCGGCACCGGCCCCTTCAAGTTTGTGAAGTGGGACGCCGGCGACAAGATTGTGCTGGAGCGCAACGACGACTACTTCGGCGGCGAAGTGAAGCCCACCACCCTGACCTTTAAGCTGATGAGCGAGGATTCCGCCCGCACCATCGCCCTGGAGACCGGTGAGATCGATCTGAACCTCTCCGTGGCGGCCGGCGATGCCGACCGTGTGCAGAGCACCGACGGCATTGAGCTGGTCACCTCCATGAGCCCCAAGATCGAGTACGTCTCCATGAACCAGAAGGTCGAGCCCTTCAACAACCCCCTGGTCCGTCAGGCCATCAACTACGCCATCGACCGTGACTCCCTGAATCAGGTTGCCACCAACGGCTACGGCGAAGTGACCGACTCCGTTATGAACAAGCAGATCAACGGCTACACCGACGATGTGACCCATTACGAGTACAACCCCGAAAAGGCCAAGGAGCTGCTGGCCCAGGCCGGTTATCCGGACGGCTTCAGCACCAGCATGGTGGTGGGCACCAGCGCCCGCAGCACCGAGGCCCAGATCATCCAGGGCAACCTGGCCGAGATCGGCATCAACATGGAAATCACCACCATGGAATCCACCACCCTGCTGGAGCAGATCAACAACGGCGACTATGAGATGTTCATCATGAGCTACAACAACACCACCGGCGACCCCGACACCAGCCTGTATATGCTCTTCAACTCTCAGGTTCCCGCTTCTTCCGGCAACCGCTCCTTCACCAACATCCCCGAAGTGGACCAGCTGCTGGAATCCGCCCGCGTTGAAACCGACAACGAGGCCCGCATGAAGCTGTACGCTCAGGTGCAGTCCATCCTCACCGAGCAGGCCGTCTGGGTTCCCCTGTACTGCGTGCCCAACATGGTTGGCCTGCACAGCGGCCTGAAGGGCTACACCCCGCATCCCCTGAGCAACGACGTGTTTGACCAGCTGCATTACGAGGCCTGATCCGGCTTCTTCTGCCGCCATCGTGCCGAATTGACATTCCCCTATTTCTTATAAGAAAAGGCGCCGTTGCCCGCACAAGCGGCGGCGCTTTTTCTGAAATGGGGCGCTCTGCCTTCCGGTACGTGCGCAAACCTGCGTCCTTCGGGCGCAACGAGGTGCGATTATGTACAAATACATCTGTAAGCGCATTCTGATGATGATCCCGGTCATCATCGGCGTGTCCCTTCTGGTCTTTCTTGTGTTGAAGATGACCCCGGGCGACCCCGCCCGCGTGGTGGCCGGTTCGGAAGCGGATGAGGCCACCGTGGAACAGATCCGGGAAGAGCTGGGCCTGAATAAGCCGGTACTTCAGCAATACGTTGACTATATGCTGGCCCTGCTGCATGGCGATATGGGCACCAGCTACACTACCAGCAAGCCCGTTGCGGACGAGATTCTTGCCCGGATGCCCACCACCTTCATCCTGGCCTTTGCCGGCGTGTTTGTGGCGGTACTCATCGGCATTCCTTTGGGCATCATCTCCGCCACCAAGCAATATTCCGTTCTGGACTACATCAGCACCCTGCTGGCCCTGGGCGGCGTGGCCATGCCCAACTTCTGGCTCGGGCTGATGCTCATCCTGCTGTTCTCACTGAAGCTGGGCTGGCTGCCCAGCGGCGGCGGCGATTCCTGGACGTCCTATGTGCTTCCCGCCATCACGCTGGGTGTGGGCGCCACGGCCAGCTTCATGCGCACCACCCGCTCCAGTATGCTGGAGGTCATCCGGCAGGACTACATCCGCACGGCGCGGGCCAAGGGTGCGGGCGAGGGCCGCGTGGTCATGCATCATGCCCTCCGCAACGCCATGATCCCGGTCATCACGGTCATTGGCCTTCAAATCGGCACGCTGCTGGGCGGCGCGGTGGTCAACGAAACCGTGTTCTCCCTGCCCGGCCTGGGCACCTTGATGATCAACGCCATCAACCAGAAAAACGAGCCGGTGGTGCTGGGCTGCCTGATTACCTTTGCCATCATCTTCAGCCTGGTCAACCTGCTCATCGACATTTTGTACGCCTTTATCGATCCCCGCATCAAATCCCAGTATAAGTAAGGAGGCGCAGCGCAATGAACGAACCAAAATCTGCTCCGGTGCGCCGCAAAAAGCGCAGCCAGCTGGCTGAGATCTGGCGGCGTATGCGCCGCAACCGTCTGGCCATGCTCGGCCTTGCCGTGGTGGTCATCCTGATTCTGGTGGCCGTATTTGCCGACCAGATTGCCGACTACAACACCGTTGTCATCAAGCAGGACGTGGTGCATCGCTTCCAGGGCCCCAGCGCCGAACACTGGTTCGGCACCGATGAGCTGGGCCGCGACATCTTTGCCCGCCTGGTTCACGGCGCGCGCATCAGCCTGCTGGTGGGCGTGGTGGCCGTGGCCATCGCCCTGGCCACCGGCGGCACTCTGGGCGCCATTGCCGGTTACTTCGGCGGCGTGGTGGACAACGTGATCATGCGCGTGATGGACGTGTTTTTGTCCATTCCCATCCTGCTGCTGGCCATCATGATCGTGGCCGCTCTGGGTAGCAGCATGACCAACCTGATGATCGCCATCGGCCTGGCCAGTATGCCGACCTTCGCCCGGGTGGTGCGCGCTTCGGTGCTCAGCGTCAAGGACCAGGAGTTTGTGGAGGCGGCCCGGGCCATCGGCGCCACCAACGGCCACATCATTCTGCGGCACATCCTGCCCAACTGCCTGTCCCCCATCATTGTGCAGGCAACCCTGCGCGTAGCCACGGCCATTCTGTCCACCGCCAGCCTGAGCTTCATCGGCTTGGGCATCAAGCCCCCCGCACCGGAATGGGGCGCCATGCTGGCCAGCGGCCGCAGTGCCATTCGGGACGCGCCCCATGTGGTGGTCATTCCCGGTCTGGTCATCATGATCACCATTCTGGCCCTGAACCTGCTGGGCGACGGCCTGCGGGATGCGCTGGACCCGAAGCTGAAACGTTAATGAGGTAAACGCCATGAACAATACGGAAAATTTGCTGGAGATCCAGGATTTAAGTGTGGAGTTCCGCACCGACGACGGCGTTGTTAAGGCGGTCAACCACATGAACCTTCAGCTGCAGCGCGGCAAGACGCTGGGCCTCGTAGGCGAAACCGGCGCCGGCAAAACCACCACCGCCCTCTCCATTCTTCGCCTGATCCCGGACCCCCCGGGAGTAATCACCGGCGGCAGCATCCGCCTGGGGGACACCGACATTCTCGCCGCCGGAAAGCGGGAGATGGAAAAGCTGCGCGGCTCGCAGGTGAGCATGATCTTCCAGGACCCCATGACCAGCCTGAACCCGGTGCTGCCGGTGGGCGAGCAGATTGCCGAGGTCTACCTGCTGCACGATAAAATCAGCCTGCAGGAGGCCGAGAAGAAGGCCGGCGAAATGCTGGAGCTGGTGGGCATTCCCGCCTCCCGCGGGAAGGATTATCCCCACCAATTCTCCGGCGGCATGAAGCAGCGCGTGGTCATCGCCATGGCCCTGGCCTGCAACCCCATGCTGCTGATTGCCGACGAGCCGACCACCGCCCTGGATGTGACCATTCAGGCCCAGGTGCTGAAGCTGATGAAGGAGCTGAAGGCCAAGTACAACACCGCCATGCTGATGATCACCCACGACCTTGGCATTGTGGCCGAGGTGTGCGATGAGGTTTCCGTGATGTACGCCGGGCGTGTGGTGGAGCACGGCACCCTGGAGGATGTGTTTGAGCACACCGCCCATCCCTATACGGAAGGCCTGTTCAACTCCATTCCCAACATCGAAGCCCGCACCCATCGTCTGGTGCCCATTCACGGCCTGATGCCCGACCCCACCAATCTGCCCGCGGGCTGCCCCTTTGCCCCCCGGTGCAGCAAGGCGACCCCCGCCTGCCAGGCGGCCCTGCCGCGCCGCACCCAGCTGAGCGACACCCATTACGTCTGCTGCGCCCTGTTTGAGAAGGGAGAGTGAAGCGCATGACCCAGCAGGAACCCATTCTTCAGGTCAGCCACCTGAAAAAATACTTCAAGACCCCCAAGGGAATGCTCCACGCAGTGGACGATGTTTCCTTTACCATCGACAAGGGCAAAACCCTGGGCGTGGTGGGCGAGAGCGGCTGCGGCAAGTCCACCACCGGCCGGGCCATTCTCCGGCTCATTGAGCCCACCAGCGGCCAGGTGACCTTTGAAGGGCAGGACGTGCTGGCCCTGGACAAAAAGCAGCTGCGCCAGATGCGCCGCCGGATGCAGATCATCTTTCAGGATCCCTACTCCTCCCTGAACGCCCGCATGACCATCAGCGACATCATTGCCGAGCCGCTGAAGCTGCACAAGCTGTGCGCCAATGCCGCCGAGCGGGAGCAGCGGGTCAACGAACTGATGGAAACCGTGGGCCTTTCCCAGCGGCTGGTGAACAGCTACCCCCATGAACTGGACGGCGGCCGCCGCCAGCGTGTGGGCATCGCCCGCGCCCTGGCACTGAACCCCTCCTTCATCGTCTGCGATGAGCCGGTCAGCGCGCTGGACGTGTCCATTCAGGCCCAGATCCTGAACCTGATGCAGGACCTGCAGGAGCAGATGGACCTGACCTACATTTTCATCACCCACAACCTCTCGGTGGTCAACCATCTGGCCGATGAGATCGCGGTGATGTACCTGGGTCAGATCGTGGAAAAGGCCCCCGCCGTGGAGCTGTTTGAGCAGCCGCAGCACCCCTACACCAAGGCGCTGCTCTCGGCGATTCCCGTGCCCAGTTTGAGGAAAAAACGGGAGATCCAGCCCTTGACCGGCGAGATCTCCTCCCCCATTGACCCGCCCAACGCCTGCCGCTTTGCCCCCCGCTGCCCCATGGCCTGCGCCAAATGCACCCAGGGCATTCCCACCCTGAAGGACGTCAGCGGCGGCCATCAGGTGGCCTGCTTCCTGTACGAGTAAGCCCCCGGTTTCCGGCTGCACAGCCGCCCCCCATATCGGCCTTTGCCGTGTGGGGTCTGTGCGCTCTGCTGCACAAGATTTTTATTGTTGTTTTTGCTGCGGAATACAGCAAATTATGCGTAAATTAAGGAGTGCGGCCCGTCCGTTCCGGCCGCGTTTCGCCTGCCTTTGAGCAGAAAGGAAGTCAGCAATTATGAGCAACTGGACCAAAAAGCAGCGTGTCGAGGCCGTTCTGCACGGTGAACTGGCCGACCGCCCCCCCATTACCTGCTACCATCATTTTCCGGAATTCGAGCACAGCGGCGCCAAGGTGATGGCCGACACGTTCCTGAAATTCCAGCAGGAATATGACTGGGATTTTGTGAAGATGAACCCCCGCGCCGTCTATTACTACGAGGCCTGGGGCAACACCTACGACTACGAGCATTACAACGACGTGGTGCCCACCCGCACCTCCAACCTGATCCATGATTACCGCGACCTGGAAAAGGTGGGCGAGATGACCGGTGACGAACCCATCTGGGCCGAGCAGTACGAAACCGCCCGCCTGGTGGTGGAGGGCGTCGGCCCGGATGTTCCGGTGTTTGCCGGTGCGTTTACCCCCATCGGCATTCTGCTGAACCTGTGCGGCTACCGCAGCATCGGCCGCTACCGGGAGGCCCCCCGCGAGGAAAGCAACCTGATCCGACTGTGCCTGGAGCACCCTGCTGAGGTACACAAGGCGCTGAAGAACATCGCCAACACCATGGCCAAATACAACCAGCGCATGAAGGAGGCCGGCGTGACCGGCGTGTTCTACGCAGCCCTGGGCATGGCCCGCACCGGTTACTTCACGCCGGAGGAATGGAACGAGTTCTGCAAGCCCTACGACCTGATCGCCATGGAGTCCATCCGCGACCTGCCCAACCTGGTGCACACCTGCGGTATTTATGGCAACCCCGAGCGCTTTGTGGATTACCCCTGTCAGGTCATCCACTGGGCCGCCAGCGCCCCGGGCAACCCGCCCATGCAGGGCAGCAGCGAATGGCTGGCCGGCAAGACCCCCATGGGCGGCTGCGACGAGCGCCCCTTCGGCCAGGGCAAGAGCATCATCATCGACCATATGTGCCGCAAAACCATCACGGAGATGAAGAATACCCCCTTTATCATGGCGCCCGAGTGCAGCGTTTCGCCCAAGGTTCAGCCCGGCGAACTGCGCGCCTTCCGCGATTCCGTTGAAAAGTACTGAGGCGGCACCGCACATCGAATTTCTCTGTCAGAGAGGAGCAGAACATTATGAAACAGACCTGGCTTCATGCCCAGCGCGCCATCGTGGGCGATGGCCGCACCGTCATCTCCCCCGCTTGGGTGGGCTTTGAGGGAAAATACATCACCTGCGTGACCGACAAGCAGCCGCCCGAGGCCACGCCGGACTGCACCGTGGAGCTGGGCAGCGCCACGCTGACCCCCGGCCTGATGAACATTCACGACCACATCAGCCGCAAAAGTCTGCGCTTCCCGGCCCCGGGCAAAACCTTCGGCCAGTGCGCCACCGAGCTGATGGCCCATGACCAGACCTACCTCATTCTGCACAGCTACAACAACATGATGCACTACCTCACCGACGAGGGCATCACCTATGTGCGGGACCAGGGCCTGACCGGCTACACCTGCATTGAGCTGCGCCGCGCCATTGACGACGGCGTGGTGCAGGGCCCCTACATCAGCAGCTGCGGTATGTCACTGAGCATCACCGGCGGCCACTGCTACCGCCAGAGCATGGAGTGCGACGGTGCCGACGCCGTGCGCCGGGCCGTGCGCATTCAGGTGAACAAGGGTGCCGATGTGATCAAGTTCATGGGCAGCGGCGGCCTGGAGCACTTCCCCGATGAAGACCCCAGCATTCCCCAGTTCACCCTGGAGGAGCTGACCGCCGGCGCCGAGGCCGCCCATGACCTGGGCCGGGCCTGCGCCATTCACGCCTACTCCAACGAGGGCATCCGCCGGGCCGTGTTCGCCGGCATCGACAACATTGAGCACGGCTGCATGATGACCGAGGACCTGATTGAGGAGATGGCCCGCCGGGGCACCCACCTGAATCCCACCATGACCGGCATTCGCGGCGCGGCCAAGGCCGGCCCCAATGCCAAATACTGGGATATGCTTCAGGAGCGCGTATTCAGCAAGCAGGAACAGGGTATGCGCTGGGCCAAGCAGGCCGGCATTCTCATCGGCGCGGGCACCGACACCGCCGGCACCCTGCGGGACGAAATCGCCATGATTGGCGCGACCCTAGGTGAAGGCCCTGTGGAAGCGCTGGGCCACGCGCTGGGTGTGAACGCCCGGATTGCCGGCCGCAGCGACATGGGCCTGCTGGAAGTGGGCCGCCTGGCCAACTTCGCCGCCTTTGACGGCGACCTGACCCAGTCGCTGGAGGGGCTGGCCCATGTGATCCAGACCTGGAAGGACGGCAAGCCCTGCAAACCCGGCCCCGGCGCACAGTAATTTCGTTTTATCCGCGTTTTGCGGCACAGCGCTTTCCTTCGTTCGCCGCTGGGCCGCTTTCCCACCGCCGCTCTGCCATTCCCTCGGCAGGGCGGCGGATTTTTTTGCCCACTTTCCCGGATATTTCCCATTTTTCATCTCAGTTCATGCACTTTTCTTGACCCCGTATGCACTTTTGTTTTACAATAATAAAAAGGCGTGTCGGCTGCATCCGGCCGCGCTCAGATTCTGCGTGTGACCCTCGCCTGCGCGCCGCCTGTTTGCATGGGCATATGCCCGACTGTCTGCCGTTTTGCGGCAGAACCAAAGGGGGAATTTTTTTGAGCCGACTTTCCATTGAACATCCCGGCCAGGCCCAGATCGTTCTGAACGGCCTTTACCGGGAGATGGGCAGGCGCATCAACGCCTCTTCGCCGGGGCTGTGCCCGGTGGACATGGCGCTGAACTTCGTGCGCCTTTCCCACGCGCAGACTTGCGGCAAATGCGTGCCCTGCCGGGTGGGCCTGGGCCAGCTGGCCGTTCTGATCGAGAGCGTGCTGGACCGCACCGCCACCCTGGAAACCATTGATCTGATCGAGCGCACCGCCCAGGTCATCGCCGACTCGGCGGACTGCGCCATCGGCTATGAGGCTGCCCATATGGTGCTGAAGGGGGTACGGGGCTTCCGGGAAGATTACGAGGAGCACGTGCTGCATGGCCGCTGCATCTGCAGCCTGGGCCACCCGGTGCCCTGCGTCTCGGTGTGCCCGGCCCATGTGGACATTCCCGGCTACATCTCGCTGGTGCGGGCCGGCCGCTACGACGATGCCGTGCGCCTGATCCGCAAAGACAATCCCTTCCCCTTTACCTGCGCCTACGTGTGCGAGCACCCCTGTGAGAACCACTGCCGCCGCCGCATGGTGGACGATGCCGTGAACATCTGCGGCCTGAAGCGCTACGCGGTGGATCACGCCTCCCCCATGGAGCCGCCCCAGCGGGCCGAGGCCACCGGCAAGCAGATCGCCGTCATCGGCGGCGGCCCCGGCGGCCTGACCGCCGCCTATTATCTTTCTCTGATGGGCCACTCGGTCACCGTATACGACAAGCTGCCCAAGCTGGGCGGTATGCTTCGGTACGGCATTCCGGACTATCGCCTGCCCCAGAACGTGCTGGACCGGGACATCAACTTCATCCTCTCCGCCGGGGTACAGGTGCGCACCGGCGTGGCCGTCGGGCAGGACATTTCCATGGCCGACATCCAGAAGCAGTACGACGCGGTGTACCTGTCCATCGGTGCTTCCGGCGATAAAAAGCTCGGCATCGAGGGCGAAGACTCCGTGGGCGTGCTCAGCGCTGTGGAGATGCTGCGCAGCATCGGCGAGGGCCACGCACCGGATTTTGCCGGCAAGCGGGTCTGCGTCATCGGCGGCGGCAACGTCTCCATGGATGCCACCCGCACCGCCCAGCGCCTGGGTGCGGCCAGCGTGACCTGTGTGTACCGCCGCCGCATTGAGGACATGACCGCCCTCTCGGAGGAGATCGAGGAGGCCATCGGCGAGGGCTGCCAAATTCTGCCCCTGCAGGCCCCCAGCCGCATTGAGGCGGACGAAGAGGGCAAGGTGGCCGCCCTGTGGACCCAGCCCCAGCACATCGGCCCCTACGGGCGGGACGGCCGCCCCGCCCCGGTAAAGGCCAACTGCCCGCCCCAGCGCATTCCCTGTGATTACATCATCGTGGCCATCGGCCAATCCATCGAGGCCCAGCCCTTTGAGGCCATTGGCGTGGCCACCCATCGGGGCACCATTCTGGCGGACCTGACCAGCGCCGTGCCCGGCGTGAAGAACGTGTTTGCGGGCGGCGACGCAGTGTCCGGTCCCGCCACCGTCATCCGGGCGGTGGCCGCGGGCAAGGTGGCCGCTGACAACATCGACGCCTTCCTGGGTTACACCCACAAGATCCGCTGCGATGTGGAGATTCCGCCCGCCCACCTGACCAACACGCCCCCCTGCGGCCGCGTAAACCTGACCAACCGCAGCCTGACCGACTGCAAGTACGACTTTGAGCTGGTGAAGCTGGGCATGAGCGACGAGGAAGCCCAGCAGGAGGCCAGCCGCTGCCTGCGGTGCGACCACTTCGGCTACGGCATCTTTAAGGGAGGGAGGAAAACGGAATGGTAAATCTCACAATCAACGGCCAGGCCGTCACCGTGCCTCAGGGCACCACCATCCTGGAGGCCGCCGCCACGGCCGGCATCAGCATCCCCCATCTGTGCTACTTAAAGGGCATCAACGAAATCGCCGCCTGCCGGGTGTGCTGTGTGGAGGTGGAGGGCGAACATGCCATGGTCACCGCCTGCAACAACCCGGTGCGGGATGGCATGGTGGTGCACACCAATTCCCCCCGCGCCCGCAGCACCCGCCGGGTGAACGTGGAGCTGATCCTCTCCCAGCATGACTGCAAGTGCGCCACCTGCGTGCGCAGCGGCAACTGCCGCCTGCAGACCATTGCCAACGACCTGGGCATTCTCTCGGTGCCCTACGAGACCCAGCTGCCCACCGGCCAGCGGGCCGCCTGGACCACCACCTACCCCCTGTATCGGGATGCCCAGAAGTGCATCAAATGTATGCGCTGCATCCAGATCTGCGACAAAGTACAGAGCCTGAACATCTGGGATCTGGCCGGCACCGGCGGGCGCACCACCATTGACGTCTCCCACAACCGGGTCATCAAGGACTCCGAGTGTGCCCTCTGCGGCCAGTGCATCACCCACTGCCCCGTGGGCGCCCTGCGGGAGCGGGACGACACCCAGAAGGCCTTCGACGCCCTGGCCGACCCGGAGAAGATCACCGTGGTGCAGATTGCCCCCGCCGTGCGGGCGGCCTGGGGCGAGGCGCTGGGCCTGCCCCGGGAGCTGGCCACCGTCAACCGGATGGCCGCCGCCCTGCGGGCACTGGGCTTCGACTATGTGTTTGACACCAACTTCTCCGCCGACCTGACCATCATGGAGGAATCGGCCGAACTGATCGCCCGGCTGAAAAAGGGCGAGCTGGACCACGCTCCCATGTTTACCAGCTGCTGCCCCGGCTGGGTGCGCTTTCTGAAGGGCCAGTATCCCCAGCTTCAGGGGCGGCTCTCCACCGCAAAAAGCCCCCAGCAGATGTTCGGCAGCGTGGCCAAAAGCTGGTTTGCCCAGCGCATCGGGGTGAACCCGAAAAAGATCTTCTGCGTGTCCATCATGCCCTGTGTAGCCAAAAAGGCCGAATGCGAGCTGCCCACCATGGCCACCGCTGCCGGGCCGGATGTGGATCTGGCCCTCACCACCCGGGAGTTTGTGCGCATGGTGCGGGCGGATAAAATCACCCCCGAAACCCTTCAGGAGGAAGGGTTGGACAGCCCCATGGGCGTGTTCACCGGCGCAGGCGTCATCTTCGGCGCCACCGGCGGCGTGATGGAGGCGGCCCTGCGCACCGCAGCCTACACCCTCACCGGCGAAGAGCCGGACCCGGACGCCTTCCGTGCCATGCGCCCCGGCAAAGGCCGGCGGGAAGCCACCTACACCATTGCCGATGTGCCCCTGCACTGCGCCGCCGTCAGCGGCCTGGGCGAGGCCCGCGCCCTCATCGAGGACCTGCTGGCCGGCCGGGCCCATTACCACTTTGTGGAAGTTATGGCCTGCCCCGGCGGCTGCGTGGGCGGCGGCGGCCAGCCCATCTCCATGGAGGACCGGGAACTGGCAGACCAGCGCGGCCAGGTGCTGTACGGCATTGACCGGGTGCAGCCGCTGCGCTTCTCCCACGAAAACCCCCAGGTAAAGGCCCTGTATGAGGACTATCTGGGCGAGCCCAACAGCGAGCTGGCCGAACAGCTGCTGCACACCGATCACCGTGGCTGGAAAATGCCCGGCGAAGAGGGCTGAGCCCGCCGTTTTGCCCTGCACTTAAACCGCCGCGAACGCAGTTTGCATTGCGTTCGCGGCGGTTTTGCTTTCGGGCCGCGCATTCTGTCAACCTTTCCTGTCAACTTTTCCGTAAACTTTTCATTGACCGTCCACCCTTTGGCCACTATACTGGACACTGTTGACCGAACACGTTAACGGGAAGGAGGCGGGCCCATGGGCAAGCATGGCAGCACCCAGCAGGCGCTGCTTCAGGCACTGGCCTCGTGCGGCGGCCGCCCCCTCAGCGGGCAGGCGCTGGCGCAGCAGCTGGGCGTAAGCCGCTCCGCCGTCTGGAAAGCCGCCCGGGAACTTCAGAACCGCGGCTATCCCATTCAAGGGGCAAGCGGCCAGGGCTACTGGCTGGCCGAGGGCAATGACCCCCTCACCGAACAGGCGGTGCGCGCCGCACTGCCCCCTGGCTGCCCCATCGGCCTGGTGGAGGTTCATGAGGAGATCGACTCCACCAACATGGCCGCCAAGCGGCTTGGGCTGGCCGGTGCCCCCAGCGGTACGCTGGTGGTGGCCGGGCGGCAGAAGCAGGGCCGCGGCCGCCTTGGCCGCACCTTCGTCAGCCCGCCGGGCGGTGTGTACCTCTCGCTGCTTCTTCGGCCGGCCGTGGCCGCCCCGGACGCATTGACCGCCACCGGGGCCGCCGCCGTGGCCGTGTGCCGGGCCGTGGAGGAGCTGACCCGCTGCTCGCTGGCGATCAAATGGGTGAACGACCTGTTTTACGGCGGCAAAAAGGTCTGCGGCATCCTCACCGAGGCCGTCACCGACTTCGAGAGCGGCCGCATTGACTTTCTTGTGGTGGGCATCGGCATCAACCTGACCACCACCCCCGAGCAGTTCGGGCCGGAGCTGGCGTCCATTGCGGGCAGCCTGTTCCCGGGCGGGCCGTCCCCCTGCGGGCGGGCGGCGCTGGCGGCGTCCATTGCGGCGCACCTGCTTTCTCTGGGGTTTGGGCACGACTACCTGACCGAGTACCGGCAGCGCAGCCTAGTGGTGGGCCACTGGCTCACCGTTACCGGCGATGGAGACCCCTACATCGCCAAGGCCCTGGCCATTGACGATGAGGGCCGCCTGGTGATTCAGCTGCCCACCGGCGGGCAAAAGGCCCTGCGCTTCGGCGAGGTGAGCACCCGCCCCAGCCCGGGCAGCCTATAACCGGATTCCGACTTGATTCCCATTTGTAGAAACGCATCATTTTATCATTTTTTGTATTTTTTCAGAGGAGATACGAACATGAAAAAGACCAACACCCATGATCTAGTCCTGGCGGCCCTGTGCGCCGCCCTCACCGCCGTGGTTGCGCCCTTCAGCATTGCCATCGGCCCCATCAGCCTGACCCTGTCTGTGTTTGCGGTGCTGTTCACCGGCGCCATGCTGCGCCCCGGCTGGGCCTTTGCCGCGCAGGTGGTGTACATCGCCATCGGCGCCATCGGCCTGCCGGTTTTCTCCGGCTTCAAGTCCGGCCCGCAGGTTCTGCTGGGTGCCACCGGCGGCTATCTGGTGGCTTATCCCCTGATGGCGCTGGTGCTGTCTCTGGTATGCCAGCACTTTAAGGGCTTTCTACCCCGCCTGGTGGGCGTGATTCTGGCCGTGGCCTTGTGCTACACCTTCGGCACCGCCTGGTTCATGTTCATGTCCGGCAACGACCTGGCCACCAGCCTGGCCTGGTGCGTGACCCCCTTCGTGATCCCCGACCTGATCAAGGGCGTGTGCGCCCTGCTGCTGGCCAAGGCGCTGGAAAGCCGCCTGAACAAGGCCGCTGCCTGAGCCTTCCCCCTTTCTTTCATTGCCAGTTTCTACCCGCTCCACCGGCCGTTCTCGTTCGCCTTGGCCGTGGGGCGGGCTTTTTTGCGTCAGAAGGCGGCGCGGCTATGGCAGTGCCGCCCCCCTCGCCGCTCAGGCACGGCCGGGCGGTCGGGCGGCTGTTTTGCCTTCCGTTTGCCGCGAGGATTCGCGCCCCACCCAAACGCATCTCCCTATTTCCCTATCTTTTTTCTGGTTTTTTGAAAAAATCTTCAAGTTAGCCATTGACAACCCGTCCACAATCTGGTATTATAATGCCAGATTAGCAAAGGCTAACCTCGCAGGTTCCCGGATGGACGGCGCATCGCCTCCGGTGCTTTGCTGATCCGCCATAACCGGCAGTCGGGCGTTTCTCCTTTCACCCCGCTGCCTCGCAGCCCCCCTTTGGGCGGGGTCGGGCTGCCTTCCTCCATCGGGGCTTGTTCCCGAATTTCCGGCCATCCGCAAACAGTGGCCGGGCGAATACGAAAAAGCCAACCGCGGGCGGGTTTGATCCCCCTCCCCCACAGGTTGGCTTTTTTGTTGTATCAATTGTTTCTTACGGCGCCGCCGCGCGTTTCATATCCACAGCAGCCGCCAGCAGCACCTCCCGCCGGTTTTCCAGGCTGCCGTCCACAACCCGGGCCAGCAGTCCGTTCAGGGCCGCGCCCAGCGCCGGGCCGGGGGCGTAGCCCAGCTTCAGCAGGTCCGCCCCATTCACAGCCAGGTCCTTCAGCGAGACGCAGGCCCCCCGCCGGGTCTCTTCCTCCAGCAGGGCGGCAAACTCCCGGGTCTCGGCCAAAAAGCCCCGCAGCCGCTCACCGTTGCGCCCGGTCAGGTGATGTGCCTGCAGGTCGGCCAGATGCACCGCGGCCAGCTGGCTGGCCGCCTGTGGGCCAAGGGCCGCCAGAGTACGCCGCACCGCTTTTGGGGTGGGCGTCAAGGGCACGTCGTGCCGCTCCACCAGAAGCACCACCCGCTGGCAGGTCTGGGTCGGCAGCCGCAGCCGCCGGGTGAGCATCGCCTGTGCCAGCGCCGCCCCCGCTTTTCCGTGGCCGTAAAAATGGCCCTGCCCGTCCGGCCCCAGCTGAAAGGTCTCCGGTTTGCCAATGTCGTGGATCAGCGCCGCCAGCCGCAGCAGCGGCAGTTCTTTCGGGGTGTTGGCCTGCACCGCTTCCATGGCGTGCAGTTGGTGCTCCCACACGTCGTATTGGTGCCAGGCGCTGTGCTGGTCAAAGCCCATGCAGGGGGCCAGCTCCGGAAGAATTTCCCGCACCACTTCCGGGAACTGCCGCAGCACCCGGGCCGCAGCGGCCCCGTCCGGCGCGGCCAGCAGCTTCCAAAGCTCCTGGGTCACTCGCTCCCGGCTCACCAGCGCCAGCCGAGGGGCCAGCGTTCGGGCGGCCCTTGCAGTGTGCTCTTCCACCGCAAGGCCGTACACCGCAGCGAAGCGAAGCGCCCGCAGAATGCGCAGGGCGTCCTCTGAAAAGCGCTGTTCCGGGTCCCCAACCGCCCGCAGAACACCCGCTTGCAGGTCAGCCTGCCCGCCGAATGGGTCGGCCAGCCCCAGCGTGGGATGGCAGGCCATGGCGTTCACCGTAAAATCCCGCCGGGCCAGGTCCTCCGTCAGGCTGGGGGTAAAGGCCACCGCGTCCGGGTGGCGGCCATCGCTGTACCCAAGTTCCACCCGGTAGGTGGTGATCTCGTAGGGTTTGCCGTCCTCCAGCAGGGTCTGGGTGCCGTGGGCAAGGCCGGTGGGCAGCAGCCGCTCGCCCCGGAACACCTCGGCCACCTGCTCGGGCAGGGCGCTGGTGCACAGATCCCAATCATGAGGCGTCCGGCCAAGCAGGCTGTCCCGCACGCAGCCGCCCACCGCCCAGGCCTCGTAGCCGGCACGGTTCAGCCGCCCGATGATGCCGCACACCGAGGCCGGAATGGGGATCGTCGCCTTCTGTTTCTGCACGGTTTGTCCTCCTTCCCTCCGGTTTCTTTTTCTGCATTGTACCACCGATTCCGGTTTTTTCAAAGCCCGCATTGCCGCAGCGCCGCAGCAATGCTTCACGCCCCACCTCATCCGTCACGGCTTACGCCGTGCCGCCTTCCCCTCGAGGGGAAGGCTTTGCCCCCGCAAGCTTCCGGCTTTTGCCGAAAAAAGGCCCCCGCAGAGCAAACTCTGCGGGGGCCTTCGGTTAAATTCAGTTCGCGCTCAAGGGCGGTTCTTACTTGGCCTTGGGGCCGGCAGCCACGATGTCGGCGGGCATATTGGGGTACTTCTTGGCGAAGTTCTCCTGGAACATGGCGGCCAGCTTGTTGGCCTGCTCGTCGTAAGCAGCCTTATCCGCCCACATGCCGCGGGCGTCCAGCTTCTCGTCGGGCACGCCGGGGCAGCTGGTGGGATAGTCCACGTTGAACACATCGTGATGCTTGAACTCGATGTTGTCGAAGCTGCCGTTCAAAGCGGCGGTAACCATGGCGCGGGTGTAGCTCAGCTTCATGCGCTTTGCGCCGGCCGCTGCGCTGCCGCCGGCCCAACCGGTGTTCACCAGGTAGACCTTCGTGCCGTACTTCTCCAGCTTCTCACCCAGCATCTGCGCATAGACGTTGGGGTCCATGGGCATGAAGGGCTCGCCGAACAGGGTGGAGAAGGTGGGCTGAGGCTCGGTCACGCCGCGCTCGGTGCCCGCCAGCTTGCTGGTGAAGCCGGTGACGAAGTGGTACATGGCCGCTTCCTTGCTCAGGCGGCTGATGGGAGGCAGCACGCCGAAGGCATCGGCGGTCAGGAAGATAACCACCTTAGGAATGCCGCCCACACCGGGGATGGCGCTATTCTTGATGTACTCCACGGGGTAGCCCACGCGGGTGTTCTCGGTCAGGCTGCCGTCGTTGAAGTCAAACTCACGGGTCTCGGGGTCCATGATCACGTTCTCGACCAGGGCGCCGAACTTGATGGCGTTGTAGATGTCCGGCTCGTTCTCCGCAGACAGGTTGATGCACTTGGCATAGCAGCCGCCCTCAAAGTTGAACACGCCGTCGGGGCTCCAGCCATGCTCGTCATCGCCGATCAGCTTGCGGGCAGGGTCGGCCGACAGGGTGGTCTTGCCAGTGCCGGACAGGCCGAAGAACACGGCGGTCTCATGGGTCTCGGGGTCCATGTTGGCCGAGCAGTGCATGGGCAGCACGTTCTGCTTGGTCATCACATAGTTCATGGTGGAGAACACGCTCTTCTTGATCTCACCGGCGTACCGGCTGCCGCAGATGACGATCATGTGGGCCTCGTAGTCGATCATGATGGCGGCTTCGCTGTTCACGCCGTCCACCTCAGGGTCGCACTTGAAGCCGGGGGCCACCAGCATGGTGTAATCGGGCTCGCCGTAAGCAGCCAGCTCCTCGGCGTTGGGGCGGATGAGCAGCTGATGGATGAACATATTCTGGCTGGCCAGCTCGTTCACAATGCGGAACTTCTTGGTGTACTTCTTATCTGCACCGGCAAAGCCGTCAAAAATGAACACCTCGCGGCCCTGCAGGTATGCAGCGACCTTGCTCTTGATGGCGTTGAACTTCTCGCGGCTGATGGGGCGGTTCACCTTGCCCCAGGCGATGTCGTTGTGCACGCCCTCGGTGTCCACAATAAATTTGTCGTTAGGAGAGCGGCCGGTGTACTTGCCGGTGGTCACCACCAGTGCGCCGGTGTTGCTCAGGGTGCCCTCGCCGCGGCGCAGGGCGTGCTCAGTGAGCTGTGCAGGGGTCAGGTTGCGGTAAACAGCCTTGGGGCCGATGATGCCCAGCTTTTCGATGCCATAGGTTTCCATACTCTTACTACCTCCTAAAAATTCCCTGGTATCAGGTGATTCAGCGTGGCTTCGCACGCGCCGCGCGCTGGGCGATGCCCGGCTTTTTCTGCGGCGATCGTGCGGTTCCCGCCTTTGGTAACAAGGGGTTTTGGCCTTTTGAATCGGCGGATGTGTGGCAGCCGCTTTTTCGGCTGCCGTCTCCCGATTTGGTTTTATTATCTCATATTGTTAAATGTAAGTCAATGTATTTCTGGTTATTTTTCACAACAATTCCGAATGTGCGCAAATTTAGACATCCCACGTCTTTTGGGCAATTTTCGGGGGCGGCAGCTGGTTCTCCCGCCGGGCCGTTCGTTTGTAGGATGTTTCAAATGTCCAGTTCCAGGCCCACCGGGCAATGGTCGCTGCCCATCACCTGCGGCAGGATAAAGCTGTCCTTCACATGAGGCATGAGCCGCTCGCTCACCAAAAAATAATCAATGCGCCATCCCGCGTTGTTCTGCCGCGCCTTGAAGCGGTAGCTCCACCAACTGTATGCACCGGTGCGGTCCGGATACAGGCGGCGGAAGCTGTCGGCAAAGCCGGCGGCCAGCAGGCGGCGGAAGCAGTCCCGCTCCTGATCCGAAAATCCGGCGTTGCCCCGGTTGCTCTTGGGGTTTTTCAGGTCGATTTCTTCAGCCGCCACGTTGAAATCGCCGCAGATCACCACCGGCTTTTCCGCATCCAGCGCCTGAACGTAGGCACGCAGGTCATCCTCCCACTGCATCCGATAGTCGATGCGGGCCAGGCCCTCCTGCGCATTGGGCACATACAGGTTCACCAGATACAGCTGGGGAAATTCCAGCGTGATGGCACGGCCCTCGTGGCTGTGCTCCTCTTTGCCGATGCCCAGGCGCACATTCAGCGGCTGCTGCCGGGTAAAGCAGGCCGTGCCGGAATAGCCTTTCTTCTCCGCATAATTCCAGTACTGCTGATACCCCTCCAAATTCAAATCGATCTGCCCCTGCTGCAGTTTCGTCTCCTGCAGGCAGACCGCGTCCGCGCCAAATTCGGCAAAGGCATCCAGAAAGCCCTTGCCCACACAGGCCCGCAGGCCGTTTACGTTCCAGCTGATCAGCTTCATGTTTCGCGTCCTCTCATTTCCGGCGGCGGTGCCGCCCTGCTCTGCCCTCATCATATCATTCCGCCGCGGCGCGGGCAACCGGGCAAAGAAAAAAGCCCTCCGAAGAGGGCTTTTTCCGGTCGAATTCGGCTCACGCCTGGTAGTTCTGGTATTTTCTCGTCCAGGCACCGGAGAAGTACCGGGCCACAAAGCAGATCACACGGCACACCCAGTCAATGTCCATGGCGATCCACACGCCGATGGCGCCCATGCCCATCCAGATGCCCAGCACCACGCTGAAGCCAATGCGGAACACCGCCATGGACACAATGGACACCACCATGGTAAACCGGGCATCGCCTGCGGCCCGCAGGGTGTTGGGCAGCGTGAAGGACAGGCACCACAGCGCAATGGCCGGAATGTTGTGCAGCCGCACCAGCTGGGCCGAGAGCACCCGGGCTTCGTCCGAGATGTTGTACAGATTCAGCAGCAGCGGCAGGCTGATCAGAATGGCCGCCACCGAGGCCGCAATGAGCAGCCAGGAGATGAGCATCAGCTTGCGGTTGTAGCGGCGGGCCTGGGCGTAATCGCCCGCGCCCACGCACTGGCCTACCACCGTGATGGTGGCCAGGCCCAGCGCCTGCCCGCCCAGAATGGCCATGCCGTCCAGGTTGTTGGCCACGGCGTTGGCGGCGATCTGCGCCGTGCCGAAGGTGGCAATGATGCTCACCACCAGCAGGCGGCCCAGCTGGAACAGGCCGTTTTCCACGGCGCTGGGCACGCCGATCTCCAGAATGCGCCGCACCATGTGCCCCCGCAGCCGCAGGCCGCGCAGGTGCAGCTGCACCGGGCCGGCCCCATGCTCGGCCGCCCGCAGGATGAGAAACGCCGCCACGGCCCGGCTGATGAGGGTGGGCAGGGCCACGCCCGCCACGCCCAGGTGCAGCACCAGCACACCGATGGCGTTGCCCACGATGTTGATGAGGTTCATCACAATGCTCACCCGCATACTGATGCCGCTATTGCCCACGCTTCGGAACAGCGCCGCGCCTGCGTTGTACAGCGCCAGGAACGGGTAGGACACCGCCGTAATGCGCAGATACAGCAGGCCTGCCTCCATCACGTCCTCGGTGATGGAACCGAAGAACAGCCGCATCACCGGGCGGCCGCACAGCAGGCAGAAGGCCAGAATGCCCAAACCGCTGAGCAGGCTCAGCAGCACCAGCTGGCCCGCCGAATCACCGGCTTCCCGAATGCGCCGGGCCCCGATGAACTGGCTTGTAACCACCGCGCCGCCGGTGGCCAGCGCCGAAAACAGATAAATAATCAGGTTGTTGATCATATCCACCAGCGACACGCCAGACACCGCCGCCTCGCCTGCCTGGGAGACCATCATGGTATCCGCCATGCCCACGGCCACCGCCAGCAGCTGCTCAATGAGCAGGGGCACGATCAGCGCCCACAACTGTTGGTTTGTAAACAGCGGGCGGCTTTCTTTTGTTGCAGCTTCCATAAATTCACCAATCTATTCTTGTATAAAATGCCAGTAAAAATCCTTGCAAAGTATAGCACGCCTTCCGTGCCTTTGCAAGGCGCAAAAAAGCAGCCGGGGCATCTGCCCCAGCCGCTTTTCAAGCAGGGTTTGCCGCGCGGCCGGTCACCGGTCCTCGCGGAAGTAGTTCACACCCAGCGAAGCCGGAATGTGGCTGCCCTTGCTGCCCCGCATGCTGGTCACGATCAGCACCAGGGCCGTCATCAGGAAGGGCAGCATATCAAAGAAGGCAATGGGCACTGCGCCGGTGGGCACATAGTACTTCAGCACCCGAAGGCCGCCGAACACAAAGCTGCCCAGAATGGCCAGCTGCGGCTTCCACGCGGCAAAGATGACCAGCGCCACCGCGATCCAGCCCAGGCCGCCCACGCTGTCGCTCAGCCACACGCCGCCGTTGATGATCATGCTGCAGTACGCGCCGCCGATGCCGCAGATGCCGCCGCCCAGCAGCAGATTGATGTACTTGAACTTGTTCACGGGGATGCTGGCCGCGTCCGCCGCGCCGGGGTTTTCACCGATGGCCTGTACGTTCAGGCCGGTTTTGGTGCCGTACAGATACCAGCCGGCCGCCAGGGCCACCGCCACGCCCAGGTACACAAACACGTTGTAGCTGAACAGCAACTCGCCCACCACCGGCGCATCGCTCAGGCCGGGGATATGCACGGCCGCCAGCGCCGCAGTTACCTTGGCGGGCAGCTTCAGCGTACCCTCCGCCGAGCGGGAGATCATGTACACACCGATGAAGTTGGAAAGGCCGGTGCCGAAGATGGTCAGGGTCAGGCCCGCCACGTTCTGGTTGGCCAGAAAGGTCACGGTCAGCACCGCGTAGATCAGCGAGGCCAGCACGCCCGCCGCAAAGCTGGCCAGCAGGGCCAGGGCCAGGCTGTCGGTCAGATAGGCGGTCATAAAGCCCGCACAGGCGCCCAGGGCCATCATGCCCTCCACGCCCAGGTTCAGGTGCCCCACCTTTTCGTTGAGGATCTCACCCACGGTTCCAAACAGCAGCGGGGTGCCGGCGGCCACGGCCGCCACCAGAAATTTCAAGAACAGGCTCATGCTTTTTTGCCCCCCTTCGCGCTGCTGCGGCCCGCAAAGGCGTACCGCACAAAGAACTCACTTGCCAGAATGAAGAACAGGATGATGCCCTGCAGAACGGCCGCACAGTCGGTGGAAAGGCCGTAGCTGGACTGCACCACGCTGCTGCCCTTTTCCAGCACGCCGAACAAAAAGCTCACCACGAGGATCATGCCCGGGTTCAGCTGGCACAGCCAGGCCACGATGATGGCCGTAAAGCCCACGCCGCCCGCAATGCCGGTGGAGAGGGTAGCGTCCGTGCCGCAGGCCTGCAGCATACCGCACACGCCGCCGATGGCGCCGGAGAGGAACATGGTGCGCAGGATGACCTTTTTGACATGAATGCCCGCATACCGGGCGGTGTCCTGGCTTTCACCCACCACGGCCACCTCGTAGCCCTGCTTGGTGAACTTCAGGTACACCCACACCAGCACCGTGAACACCAGCATCACGATCCAGCCCGCCTGCACGCCCAGCACCTTGCCCAGCACGGCGTTTTTTGCAAAGGCCGCAATCTTCGGGAAGCCGTTGGCCGTCGGGTCACGCCAGGGGCCGTTTTGCAGCCAGCTGATGATGTACAGCGCAATGTAGTTCAGCATCAGGGTCAGCAGGGTCTCGTTGGTGTTCCACTTCACCTTGAACAGCGCGGGGATCAAGCCCCACACGCCGCCGCCGATGAGGCCCGCCAGAAAGCAGACGATCATCAGGGGAAGATGGGGCCAATCGGCGTGGAACAGCGCAAAATAGGTGGCAAATACGCCGCCCATAATGATCTGCCCTTCGCCGCCGATGTTCCAGAATTTCATCTTGAAGGCCAGGGTGGCCCCCAGGGCGCTGATGCACAGGGGAATGGTGATTTTGATGGTGCTCTGCACCGCGATCTTGCTGCGGAACGCGCCGTTCAGGATGGTTCCGTAAATTTCAATGGGGTTGTAGCCGATGGCCAGAATGAACAGGCCGCCGGCCAGAATGCTCAGGGCCACTGCGCCCAGGCGGAACAGCAGCATCTGACGGCCGCTGCGCTCCGGCCGCTTCACCACATGAAACAGCGGCTCGCGGCTGGTGGTTTTGTTCTGGTTCATGCACTCACCTCCCCGGTCATCATCAGGCCGATCTGCTCCTTGGTCACCGTCTTGGCGTCCACTACACCGGTCACCTTGCCGTGGCACAGCACCATGATGCGGTCACACAGCTGCAGCAGCACATCCAGATCCTCGCCGATGAACATCACGGCTACGCCCTTCTCCTTCTGCTGGTTCAGCAGGTCGTAAATGGTGTAGCTGGAGTTGATGTCCAGGCCGCGCACCGGGTAGGCGGTGATCAGCAGGTTCGGGTTGGACTCGATCTCCCGGCCCAGCAGCACCTTCTGCACGTTGCCGCCGCTCATCAGGCGCACGGGGGTTTCAATGCCGGGGGTCACAATGCCCAGCTTTTCCACCAGCTTGTTGGCCAGACGGCGGGCCGGGGGCCGGTCCACAAAGGGGCCTTTGCCGTTCCGGTAGCTTTTCAGAAGCATGTTGTCGGTCATGCCCATGCCGGCAACCAGGCCCATGCCCAACCGGTCCTCGGGCACAAAGCTCATGCTGATGCCCAGGTTGATGATCTCCTGCGGAGCCTTGCCCAGGATGTTCTCCTTGTGGTACAGCGCCGCGCCCTTCTGGGCAGGGGTCAGGCCCGCAATGCTCTCGCACAGCTCCTTCTGGCCGCTGCCGGCCACACCGGCCACACCCAGAATCTCGCCGCTGCGGATCTCAAAGCTCACATCGTCCAGGCCAAGGCTGCCGTCGGGGCGAGCCACGGTCAGGTCCACCACCTTCAGAATGGTGGAAACGTTCTGCGGCTCCGGTCGGCGGATGGACAGGGTCACCGCGTGGCCCACCATCAGTTCGGTCAGCCGGGCGGCGTTCACCTCCCGGGTGGCCACCGTGTCAATGCTCTTGCCCTTGCGCAGAATGGTCACCCGGTCGCTGATGGCCATCACCTCGTTCAGCTTGTGGGTGATGATGATCACCGCGCAGCCCCGCGCCCGCATCTGGTTCAGGATGTTGAACAGCTTGTTGGTCTCCTGCGGGGTCAGCACCGCGGTGGGTTCGTCCAGAATGAGAATGCGCGCGCCCCGGTACAGCACCTTCAGAATTTCCACGGTCTGCTTCTCCGAGACACTCATTTCATACACCGGCTTCTCCGGGTCGATCTCCAGGCCGTAGTTCTCGCACAGTTCGCGTACCTTGGCGGCCAGCGCCTTGCGGCTCAGCTTTTTGCCGGGGGTGCCCAGCACGATGTTGTCCATGGCGCTGAACACCTCCACCAGCTTGAAGTGCTGGTGGATCATGCCGATTCCCAGTGCCTGCGCATCGGCCGGGGAATTGATGGACACAGGCTTTTCTTCCACGTAGATCTGGCCTGCGTCCGGATGATAAATGCCCGACAGCATGTTCATCAGGGTGGTTTTGCCGCTGCCGTTTTCGCCCAGCAGGGCCAGCACCTCACCGAACCGCACCGACAGCTCGATCTGGTCGTTGGCCACCACCTCGCCGAAGGTTTTGGTAATGCCGCTGCACCGGATGGCCATGCGTTCTGTTTGCTCCATGGGCTTCTCCTTTCGTTCCTTGGGCAATGCCGCTCTTGCCCAGGGGCCGCAGCCGCCGGGGCGCCGAATTCTTCGGCACTGCCTTAGAAAAAGGGCGGTCATTGCTGGCCGCCCTTTGGGTGTTCTGATTTGTTTTAAGCGGCCGAAGCCAAACCGACCGCCCAAACCGCGGCAGCCTTAGCCAGCCTGAACCACGTTGCGGTAGTACCAGTTGATGGAGCCGTAGTCCGCGCCCTCAACGGTGTGCATCTCACCGGCGTTGTCCTCGATCTCGGTCTTGCCGTCGAACACGTCCCACTCGCCGGAGACGATCTTGTTCTCGGCAGCCTGCACCGCGTCGGCAGTGCCGTCGGCGCACAGGTCAGACAGATCGGACAGAACAACCAGACCGTCGGCCATATCGCCGAAGTAGTTGTCCACGTGCTCGCCGATCACCCAGGTGCCGTCGATCACGTTCTTCACGGCCTGAGTGTAGAAGGCGCCCCAGTTCCACTCCACGCTGCACAGCACGGCGCCGGGGGCATCCTTGGTCATGTCAGAGTTGTAGCCAACGCCCCACACGCCGGCCTTCTCGGCCTCCAGCTGGGGGTTGGGGGTATCGCAGTGCTGGCCGATCACATCGCAGCCCATGTCGATCAGGGCCTTGGCAGCCTGGCTCTCACCCTCGGGATCGTACCAGCTGTTGGTGATCTTCACATAGACCTTAGCATCGGGGTTCACGCTCTCAACGCCCATAGCGAAGGCGTCGATGCCGCTGGTGACCTCACCGTTCTCCTGGCCCATGGCGCCCACGTAGCCGATCATGTTGCTCTCGGTCTTCAGGCCGGCAGCCACACCGGACAGGTAGCGGCTCTGGTAAATGCGGCCGAAGTAGTTGTTGAAGTTGGTGCCGTTGGACTTGTAGCCGGTGCCATGGCAGAACAGCACGTCGGGGTACTCCGCAGCCAGCTTCTCGCAGGTGTCCATATAGCCCCAGGAGGTGGCGAAGATGATGTTGCAGCCCTCTTCGATGCACTCCATCATGGCGTTCTCAATGGCAGTGGTGTCGGAGTCGCTGATGTTGTTCTTGCGGATGATCTGGCTGTCGCTCAGGCCCAGGGTCTTCTGCATGGCAACAATGCCCTGGTCATGGGTGTAGCTGTAGCCGGAACCGGCAGCGGGGTCGCCAATGTGGATCACGCCCACCTTGATGTCCTCCGCAGGAACACCGGCGCCCTCGGCGGAAGCCGCCTGAGAGCCGGCCTCGGAAGAGGCGGGAGCGGAAGAGGCACTGGAGCCGCAGCCGACGAAGCACATCGCGGCCATGGCCAGCGCCAATGCAGCACTGATCAGCTTTTTCATGAAATGAGTTCCTCCTGTTTGCCCTGGCGTGTGCGGGCCGGGGCATTCCTATTTTCTTTTCTCCGCCGGACCACCCGCCCGCCGGGACGAACAGGGCACGGCGGAGCTTTCTCATATGCAACACCGTGCCTATATTCCCATTCTAAACCAACGCCGCGACCAAATTCAAGCGTTTGCGCATGGGTGCGCAAAACTTCGTCAATCTGCCCCTTTCTGCCGGGGCTGGCACTCCACTTTTCCCCTATTTTCACAAATACTTTACAATTTGCACATCCGGTTCTGTTTGCACAATTGCTGTTGCCCTTTCTCGATAAACAGAGTATACTTTGATTGTATACGGCATTGGGGCCGCCCTGCGTTTTTCCGCCGTTTACGGTGCATTCACCCCGTCTTTCAGAACCATATAAAATCACGAGAGGAGGCTGTGCCCATGCACACGCCCGACCAGAAACCCAGAAACAGGCTGTGGACCCTGTTCACCAGTATGCTGACCATCAGCAGCTTTACCTTCGGCGGCGGCTTTGTGATCGTCACCCTGATGAAGCGCCGCTTTGTGGATGAACTTGGCTGGATGGACGAGGACGAAATGCTGGACATTGCCGCCATGGCCCAGTCCACCCCGGGTGCCATTGCTGTAAACGCGGCGGTGCTCACCGGCACCCGCATCGGCGGCACCATCGGTATGCTCGTGGCGGTGCTGGGCACCGTGATTCCCCCTTTCGTGCTGCTGTCGGTGCTGTCCCTGTGCTATGAGGCGTTCCGCCAGCTGTATCCGGTGCGCCTGGCGCTGGCCGGTATGCAGGCCGGCGTGGCGGCGGTGATCCTGGATGTGGCCTGGGGCCTGGGCAAAAACGTGGTCCGCAAAAAGGACCGGGTGGATCTGGTGCTCATGGCGCTGGTGTTCATTGCCCAGTGGTTCATCAATCTGAACACCGCGGTCATCATTCTCAGCGCGGCCGCCGTGGGCCTTGCCCGCGGTCTGATCCGCCTGTATGGAAAGGGGGAAAACCGCCAATGATCTACTGGCAGCTTTTCATCAGCTTCTTCCAGGTGGGCCTGCTGAGCGTGGGCGGCGGCTATGCGGCCATGCCCCTGATCCAGAGTCAGGTGGTGGTGCAGCACCCCTGGCTGACCCTCTCGGAATTTACCGACCTGATCACCATTGCCGAGATGACCCCCGGCCCCATCGGCATCAACTCCGCCACGTTTGTGGGCATCCGCATCGGCGGCATTCTGGGCGCGCTGCTGGCCAGCCTCGGTTTCATTCTGCCGGGCTGCCTCATCGGCTCGCTGCTGGCCAACCTCTACCGCCGCTGGAAGGACGGCCCCGTGCTTCAGGGCGTGCTGGGTGCGCTGCGCCCCGCGGTGGTGGCCCTCATCACCGCGGCGGGCTTGTCCATCCTGCAGCTGGTGGCCGTCAACCAGACCACCGGCGGCCTGGACGTGTTCCGGCTGGCCATCGCCGCCGGGGCCTTCTGCCTGCTGCGCTGGAAGAAGCCCAGCCCCATCTTTACCATGATCGGCTGCGGCGCGCTGTACCTGGTGGTGGGCCTGATTGCCCAGGCCATGGGCTGCCCCCTGATGTGACCCGCTTTTTCTTTCCTTTCTGTATTTTTTCGGCGGAACATTCGGCTTTGTAAATCAAATTTCATGCATTTTCACGCAAAGGAGGGTCTGTATGACTCCGTTTTCCCAATTGAACTACCAGCGGCCGGACGTTCCCGCCGTGCTGGAAACCTACAAGCAGCTCATCGCCCGGGCCAATGCCGCCCAAACCGGTGAGGAGCTGGTGGCCGTGTATAAGGCCCACGATGCGGCTGACCAGGCCTACGGCTTCGCCGCCAACCTGTGCAACATCCGTCACACGCTGGACACCACCGACCCCTTCTACGACGAGGAGACCGCTTTTTTTGACGAACACACCCCCGCGGTGGGCAACATCCAGCTGGAGCTGTACCGGGCCCTTCTGGCCAGCCCCCACCGGCAGGCCCTGGCGGACGCCTACGGCGACATCCTGCTGAAAAAGATGGAGATCGCCGTGAAGAGCGCCGACGACCGGGTGCTGGCCCTGATGCAGGAGGACAACCGCTTGGTGAGCGCCTACATCAAGCTGTACGCCAGCGTGAAGGTAGAGTTTGACGGCAAGACCCTCACCCTGGCCCAGCTCGGCCCCTACAAGCAGAGCACCGACCGGGCCGTGCGCAAAGCCGCCTACGAAGCCGAGGGCGCCTTCTTTGACGCCCACCGGGAAGAGCTGGACAGCCTGTACAGCCAGATGGTGGAGTGCCGCAACGCTCAGGCCAAGGCACTGGGCTACAAGGATTACAGCGAGCTTTCCTACCTGCGCATGGGCCGCATTGACTACGGCCCGGAGGAAGTGGCGCGCTACCGCCGCCAGGTGGTGCGGGACGTGGTGCCCGCCATTGCCCAGCTGCAGGCCCGCCGCATGAAGCGGGTGGAGGTGACCGACCCCAAGTTCTACGATCTGGGCCTGTATTTTAAGGACGGCAACCCCACGCCCCACGGCACTCCGGAGCAGCTGCTGGCCTGGGCCAAGCAGATGTACCATGCGTTAAGCCCCGAAACCGCCCGCTTCATCGACGATATGTTCCAGCGGGAGACCTTTGACGTGCTGTCCCGCCCAGGCAAGGCCCAGGGCGGCTACTGCGAGACCATTCCCGGCTACGGCCCGTTCGTGTTCTCCAACTTCAACGGCACTTCGGGCGATGTGGACGTACTCACCCACGAGGCGGGCCACGCCTTCCAGGCCTACGTGGCCATGGAAAACCACCTGCCCGGCGAGCTGGCCAGCCCCGGTATGGAGAGCTGCGAGATTCACAGCATGAGCATGGAGTTTCTCACCAGCCCCTGGCACCACCTGTTTTTCGGGCCGGACACCGCCAAGTATCAGCTGTATCACACGGAGGACAGTCTGTCCTTCCTGCCCTACGGCTGCCTTGTGGATGAATTCCAGCAGATCATGTACCAGCAGCCCCACCTGACCCCCAACGAGCGGAACCGGGTCTGGCTGGAGCTTGAGCATAAGTACCGCCCCTGGATCGACTTTGCCGACCTGCCCTTCTACGGCCGGGGCGCCGGCTGGCAGCGGCAGCTGCACATCTACGAGTGCCCCTTCTACTACATCGACTACTGCCTGGCCCAGACCGTGGCGCTGCAGTTCTTCGCCGCCCATCTGGCCGACCCGAAGGACGCCTGGCAGCGGTATCTGGCCCTGGTGCGCCAGGCCGGAACCGCCAGCTACCCCCAGCTGGTAAAGGCCGCCGGGCTGGCGGTTCCCTTTGAGGATGGCAGCCTCGCCCCGGTGGCTCACACCGTGGCCCAGTGGATCGTCGAACATCAGGTGTAATGGAATGGCCGCCGTAAGCGCGGCTTGAACCCCCACAGCGCAAACAAACAGGGCGCGGCTCCCCCAGACCGGGAACCGCGCCCTGTTTGTTTTGTTTTATACAAAGGAGCTCACACCATGAAGCCTTCGCCCATCAAGCGGCTTCCGTCTCCGGCACCGGGTCGTTTTTCCAGGCACCGGTGCGGTAGAACCCGATGGACAGCACCGCAGCCGTGCACCAGCCCACCGGCCAGGCGCACCAGATGCCGGTGGCGCCCATCGCCGTTTTGGCCAGCGCGATCGCCAGAATCACACGCAGAATCAGGTCTGCAAAGGTGGCGATCATGAACTTGTTCATCATGCCCGCGCCGCGCAGAATGCCATCGGCCACCAGCTTGGCCGAAATGATGAAGTAGAAGGGCGACAGAATGCGCAGGAAGGTCACGCCCGTCTGAATGGCGGTGGCGGTGGGCTGACTGATGAAGAACAGCAGGATGGACCGCCCCGCAAAGAAGTACAGCACAAACAGCGGGAGGCTCAGCATCCACACCATCTTCACGCCCGCACGGAAGCCCTGCTTCACCCGGTACATCTTCTCGGCACCCACGTTCTGGGCGGTGTAGTTGGAGATGCCGTTGCCCAGGGTGGTGAAGGAGGTGATGACCAGGTTGTTCATCTTCACGGCCGCCGAATAGCCCGCCATAACGCCGGGGCCAAAGCCGTTGATGACCGACTGGATGATGATGTTGCCCACCGAGATGGAGCCCTGCTGCAGAATGCTGGGCACCGCGATCACCACGATCTTGCCCAGAATCGGCAGCGAGAACAGCTCGCCCTTCTCGTCGCCCTCAACCGCCTTCAGCCGCTTGAACACCACCACGACCGCCAGCACGCAGCTGACGCCCTGACACAGGAAGGTGGCCCAGGCAACGCCCGCCACGCCCATATTCAGCGCCGTAACAAACAGGATATCCATACCGATGTTGGCCGTGGAGGAAATGGCCAGGAAGATGAAGGGGGTCTTGGAGTCGCCCAAGGCTGAGAAAATGCCCGTGGCAATGTTGTAGAAGAACACAAAGGGCAGGCTCCAAATGTAGATGTCCAGATACAGTTTGGAGTCGGCAAAGACCTCCTGCGGCGTGTTGATGCCCCGCAGCAGCGCTTCGCAGCCCAGAATGCCGCCCGCCATCAGCGCCGCGCACAGCACCGCGCTGGCAATGCAGGCGGTGGACACCGCCGTTTTCATCTTGCTGAACTTTTTGGCCCCGAAGAACTGGGACACGATCACGCTGCAGCCCATGTTGCAGCCAAAGGCAAAGGCGATGAAGATCAGGGTGATCTCATAGCTGTTGCCCACCGCCGCCAGGGCGTTCTCGCCGATGAACTTGCCCGCAACCAGGCTGTCGGCAATGTTATAAAGCTGCTGGAACACAATGCTTCCGAACAGCGGCAGGCAGAATTTCCAGAGAACTTTTTCCGGTTCTCCTACGGTAAGGTCCTTATTCAACGGAAGCCTCTCCTTTCATTTGCGCCAGGCTGCCGAGAATCAGCTCTACACAGCCGTCAATTCCAAATTTGCTGCTGGACAGCATCAGGTCGTAGCTCTCCGGCTGGCCCCATTCGCTGTCTGCATAGCAGGCAAAGTACTTTTTCCGCATCCGGTCCACGTGCTTGATGCGCTTGGCCGCCTCGTGCTCATTCAGCTGGTTGCGCTGCATCACGCGAGCAACACAGTCCTGATCGTCGGCATAGATGAACACCGACAGCACGTTGCTGCTCTTCAGCAGCTCCGAAGCGCAGCGCCCTACAATCACGCAGGGGCCTTTCTCCGCCAGCTGCTGAATGACCTTCTGCTCGGCGTCGTAGATCATCTGGCTGCCGGAGTAAAATGCATCCGAGAGAGCGGCGGTATCCGCAAAGGCGTTGCCGCTCAAAAACCAGCGGCTCTGCGCCGGGGTCTCTTCCTCCTGCCGGATGAAGTCCTCGCTCAGGCCAGACTCTGCGGCCGTCTTTTTGATGAGAAGCTTGTCGTAGCACGGCACGCCCAGCTTTTCCGCCAGGCGCTCACCGATCTCACGCCCGCCGCTGCCATACTTCCGCCCGACACAAACGATCTGAGGCATTTTGTCTGCCATAATGTTTCTCCTCCCGTCCCATTGACTTTGCATCTGCCACTCTATTATAATCACGACGGAAGCATATTTGAAATATCAATTTTGCCAGTTTAATATATCAATCTGATATGGAGAAACTCTGTATGAACATCAGCTACGACAGTTACCGCGTTTTTTACTACGTGGCAAAATATCACAGCTTTACACAGGCCGCCGTTGTTTTGATGAGCAACCAGCCCAATGTGACCCGCACCATCAAAAATCTGGAGCAGGCCCTGGGCTGCAAGCTGTTCATCCGCTCCAGCCGGGGGGCGCAGCTCACCCCGGAGGGCGAGCAGCTGTACGCCCACATCTCCCTGGCTTTTGCGCACATTCAATCCGGCGAGGAGGAGCTGGCCATCAGCCGGGGACTGCACGGCGGCGTGGTGACCATCTCCGCCAGCGAGATCTCCCTTCGCTGCTGCCTGCTGCCGATTTTGAAGGCCTACCGCTTCCGGTATCCGGGCGTGCGGGTGCGCCTGTCCAACCACTCCACGCCGCAGGCCATCAACGTGCTGAAAAACGGTCTGGCCGACTTTGCCATGGTGACCACGCCGGCCAGTGTGCCGGACTCTTTGCAGCGTCGCACGATCATGGAAATTCAGGAGGTGCCCATCTGCAGCTCGGCCTTCTCAGGGCTGTGGGACAAGGAGCTTTCGCTGCAGGAGCTGGCCCGCCATCCCCTGATCTGCCTTGGTCCCAATACCTCCACCTTTGAGTTTTACTCCGACCTGTTCGCCCAGCAGGGCCTACTGCTGAAACCGGACATTGAAGCCGCCACCGCCGATCAGGTTCTTCCCATGGTAAAAAGTGAGTTGGGCGTAGGCTTTGTGCCGGAGTCCTTCCTTCAGGAAGAAGCCGCCAACTGTGAACTTCGCCGCCTGCGCCTGAAGTCGCCGATCCCCAAGCGAAAAGTCTGCTTTTTGAAGCAGCACCGCCAATACTTGAGCACCGCCGCCAAGGAGCTGGAGCGCATGGTGCTGGCCGCCGCCGACTGCGGCGAATGACCACGGGGCATAAAAAGCCCTCCCCGCCTCACCCCTGCGGGGCGCTGTACAGATATACAAACCAGTACTCCTGCCCGGCCTCTCGCTGGCCCGCTTCCGACAGGGCCTCCAAGCTGGCTTCGTCCAGCGGCCGGGCCGCCAGCGTCACGGTCTGATCCTTTTTGAAGGGCGGATACTCCGTGTCTCCGTAGTAGTCCAGCAGCTGCTGTTCGGTCCAGTTGGTGCCCAGCAGCAGCGCCGCCGTTACGCCGCCCGCATCGTCCTTCGCAGTGGATTGCTGCACCATCGTGGCCGTGGCGGGCACCTCATGGGTAAACAAGGGCTTTGCGAATTTGTCCTGAGCCTTCTTGTCCAGATATTTGGGCAGAATGAACGCCCACACAATGGCAATGCTGAGGAATACAAAAATCATCCCGCGGGGAATTTGATACTTTTCGTTTTTCATGAACTGTTTTCTCCTTCTGCGCATGCGCGGCGCCTGCCCCCGGCCAATGCGGCCTTGGCGGGCTTTGGCCTGCTGAACAGTATGATACCATAGCCCCCGGGTTTTGTAAAACACCGGGCGGCTGATTTCGGCGTTTTTTCGTTCAACGCCCTGCAATGCGGCCGTTTTTTCAGGCCCGCAGGCGTTTTTCGCAATTTCGCTTGCAAAATGCAGTTGCTTGGTGTATGATGGCCTTGTTCGCAGAGTAAGGCTGTGTGCGTAAAGTGCCGTCCCAACGGGGAGTTGTGGGGCGGACGAAAAGGGAGGCATCCCTTGCGGTACGCAGCCTGCATCCCGCTGCTGCATGGGAAGCGTGCAGAAGCCAGAGGTCCTGCCGCCCCCGTGCGCCCAGTTTGAAATTGTGGGTCATGGCCGAGTCGGTCAGGCCTTTCTTCGCCTTCTTTTATGCAGCGACGCCGCCGCATAAAAGGAGGTATTTTTTATGCAGTCTTCTTCCGCCCTGTTCGGCACATTTTCGCCCCTGACCCCCGCCTATTGGGCCGACGCCCGCGCCCAGCTAAAAAACGTGCGGATGCTCACCCTCGCAGGGATCATCACCGCCGCGTCCATCGTGCTGGAGAGCTTCCCCATCTATCTTTTGGGCACCTCGCTGAAAATCTACTTCAGCTTTCTGGTCATTTCGCTGGGCTGCTATGTATACGGCCCGGCCGTGGGCATTCTGGTGGGCTTCGCCAATGACACGCTGGGCTTTCTCATCTCCAGCTTCGGCGAACCGTATTTTCCCGGCTATCTCATCACGGCCATGCTCTCGGGGCTGATCTACGGCACCCTGCTGTATCGCCAGCGCATCACCGTGCTGCGGCTGGTGGTGGTGCGGCTCGTCATCAACTACGGCAGCAACGTGCTGCTGGGCAGCGTGTGGAAGGCCATGCTCTACGGCAAGGGCTACTATTACTATTTCACCACCGGCCTTGTAAAAAACACCATCATGCTGCCCATTGAGGTACTGCTCATGATGCTGATGTTCCAGCTGGCGCTGCCCGCCCTGGCCCGCAGCGGTCTGCTGCCCAAAGAAGTGGCCGTACAGAAACGTCTGGCCTGGTTTTAAACCGTCAGACGTCTGAATGGTTGAAAACCGGCTGAAACTCCGCCGCTCACTGTTCCTCAGAACAGGCGGGCGGCTTTTTGTTTTGCGGGGCAGAATCGTTCGAGTTCAGCATTTCACCGGCGATTCAATCAGCATCCGGCAAACTGCCATGCATTCCGCCCTATTTTTCTTTGACAGCGTCCAGAGCCTTCCCGTATACTTTGGATAATCCCTTCAAATGGATGAAAAGGAGCATTGTTATGAACCCCGCTCTTCCCCGCCGTTCGCTTTCCCGGCTGGCAGGCATCTGTGCCGCCCTGCCGCTGGAGGAGGTTCTGTATCGCGAGGCCGGCTGACGCTTGAATGGGTCTGAGCACTGTGCTACAATAAAGTCAGCGCCCGGCAGCCGCCGCGGATTGACCGACTTGTTCTGCAAACAGGAAGGCTTTGCCTGCGTGGAATCCTGGCTTCCCCTCGATGGGAAGCCGTCGGCGATGGCCGATGGATGAGGCGGCATTTCCCCTTTGCGGTGGGGTTATGGCGGCGATTGGTGCCCCACCTCATCCGCCTCACATTCGTTCGCCCCCTCTCGCGGTCGGCCTTTTTATTCTGAAAGGAGTTTTTCTCATGCCTACTCTCACTCTGGCCCGCGCCAAAGAGCTGCTGGCCACCACCACCACCGAAGCCCACCTGTTTGAGCACGCCATCGGCGTTTCAGCCGCCATGGGTGCCATGGCACGCCATTTCGGGCAGGACCCCGCCTATTGGGAGGCTGTGGGCTACCTGCACGACTACGACTACGAGCAGTATCCGGAAGAGCATCTGGCCCACACGGCCGAGCCTCTGCGCCAGGCCGGTGTGGACGAGGAGAGCATCCGGGCCATTCTGGCCCACGGTTGGAGCCTTCGCACCGATGTGGAACCGCTTACCGAGATGGAGAAGAGCCTGTTCACGGTGGACGAGCTGACCGGCCTGGTCGCCGCCACCGCCCGGATGCGTCCCGGCGGGCTGAGCGATCTGGAGCCTTCCAGCGTGAAGAAAAAGTTCAAGGATAAAAAGTTCGCCGCCAAGATCGACCGGCCGCTCATCCAGAAGGGCTGCGACATGCTGGGCATGGAGCTGACCGACGTGATGGCCCTGTGCATTGAGGGAATGCGCGAGCACATGGACGAACTGGGCCTCGGCCCCAAGGCGTGAGGGCCGGCGCATGAATCGCCGCCGTTATCAGGCCGTGTACCGCTGGTTCACCGCCCGGCCCCGGGCGCTGGCCGCCCTGCGCACCGCCGACAAGCTGCTGGCCCTGCTGGTTTACGCCGCCTACCCCCTGCTGCTGCTGTGGCTGGCCCTTCATCGAAACCATCGGCTTCTCCGGGCGGTTCTGGTGCCCGCCGCCGTGTTCGTGGCTGGCACCGTGCTGCGGGCAGCCCTAAACCGCCCCCGGCCCACCGTGGTGCTGGGCCTGCCCTCCCTGCTGAAAAAGGAAAAACAGGGCGAATCCTTCCCCAGCCGCCATGTGCTCAGCGCCGCCGTCATCACCGCAGTGTTCTTCTACGCAGCGCCCCCGCTTGGGCCGGTTCTGGCCGTCATTACGCTGCTGATCGCGCTGGTTCGGGTAATCGGTGGGGTGCATTTTGTAAAGGATGTGACCGCCGGCGCCCTGCTGGGCGGAGCGCTGGGCTGGCTGGGCTGCTTTGTTCTTTGAACATTGCCAACTTTTTCTCTAAAAAACGCAAAAAGTGCCGTACCCTTGCGGGTACGGCACTTTTTATTCAGCTTGCTTTGTCAGCGCCTGCGGAACACGTTCCGCAACAGCTTACTGCATGCTCAGCACGTCGGCAAACGCCTCGATGGCGGTAGCAGCCTGGCCGAAGTCACGCATCTGCTGGTCAACGCCCAGCTTGATGTGAGGAATGTTGGCGGCATCCAGAGCCTTCTTCAGGTAGGGATACTCCATCTCCTCGGGGTCGCAGAACTGCTGCATGAACAGCACCAGACCCTGCGCGCCGCTCTCCTTGACCTTGGCCACAACGTCCTCAGCACGACGGTTCTGGTTGGAGTTCTTGTCGTACAGCAGGATGTCGTAGTCCATGGAGGAGAACTGCATGGCCAGAGCCAGCAGGCCGTCTTCCACGTTCTCGGGAGCATCGAAGCGGAAGCTGCGGCTCTCGTGAGCCACATCGTCGGCAGCGATGGCGATGTTGTTGTCGATGAAGATCTGCAGCAGCTTCGGGTTGTCGCAGATGATGCCGCTGGTGACCACCTTGGTGCCCTTCCAGTTGGCGGCGGGCAGAGCCTTCAGCTCTTCGTTCAGAGCAACCAGCTTCTCGGTGTACTCATCCTTCAGCATGAAGTAGCTTGCCTTCAGCACGGCGCTGCGCTGGATGGGGTTAACCACGTCACAGTGCTCGTTGGCCAGCTTGACGAACTCACGGCGAGCGGCACGGCTGGCGTTGTAGACCTTGATGGCCTTCAGGATGTCCTTGTTGGTCACGTCGTGGCCAGCCAGGAAAGCCAGCTTCTCCAGCACGCTGCGGTACTGGTCCTTGCAGAACTCAACGCCCCAATCGGCGAAGCGGTTCTGGGGATGAGCCAGGAAGATGCAGGGGATCTTGCTGCCCACGGCAACGCGGAAGTTCTGGCTCATGGGGCGCAGAGTATCGCAGATGGTGGGAGTGATCAGAGCATCCAGCTGATCCATGGTGCCGTCCAGCAGCATTTCCAGAGCCAGCTGAGCGATGGTGCAGTAGAAGGTAGCGCAGTATTCCTTGGAGCGAACGATGGTCTTATCGTTGGAACCCCAGATGCCCATGGGCACCATACCGGCGGCGTAAACCAGCTCCTCGGGAGCGTAGTAGGGCAGCACGCCAACAACCTTCTTGCCCTCGTCCTTGAACTTCTTCAGCTGGGCAGCAGGGTTGGCAGCAATGGCAGAAAATTCCTGAATCTTTGCTTCAATGCTCATGGTTTAGCCCTCCTTCTTCTTCTTGTTCTCGGCCATAGCCTCGACCAGACCCTGAACGCGGGTCTCGTACTGGGCGGCGTTGAAGTTACGGGGATCGGCCTGGTCGCCGTCGAAACCGGCGCAGGGCACGCCCAGGTCGGCGGTGAAGCGGCGCTGCATCTCGGCCATGTAGCCAGACCAGGGCTTGCAGCTGCGGTTGTAGTGAACCAGCACGCCGTCAACCTTGTTCTCACGGCAGATGCCTTCACGCCAATCAACGCCCTGCTCGATGCAGACGCTGTTGGGAGCCTTGTAGTAAGCACGGGCCATCTCATCCAGGCCGTTGTACACAAAGCCGAACGCAGGAGCGTACACAACGGCGGTCACGTTGATGCCGTTCTGCTTCAGAGGCTTGAACAGGTTGGGCAGCTTGGGCCAGCAGGGAATACCCTCGAACATCACGCGGTACTCCTCGGGGAAGGGCAGGGTGCTGGTGCCTTCCTTGATGTTCTTCTCCAGGTCCTGAGCCAGCAGCTCGAAGGCGTCACCGGCGGCCTTGGTGGCACGGGCGGTAACAACATCGGCCATGTGGTTGAACAGGTCGAAGCCGCTCATGGGAGAGGGCTTGTACTGCAGGTAATCGCAGACCTTCAGCCAGGCCTTGGCAGTGCGGTTCGCGGAAGCGCAGGCATCCTCGAACTTCTTCTCGTCGAACTTCTTGCCGGTCAGCTCTTCCAGCTGCTCGATGCAATGATCGAACTGAGCGCGCACGTACTTCACGTTGGAGTCATGTACTTCCACGCTGTTGTTGTAGGGGATATCAATCATGATCAGGGGGATGTTGCACATACGAGCGATGTTCTCATACCACTTGGTCATGCAGTTGCAGATGTTGTTGCAGCACAGCACGAAGTCAGGCTGAGGAATGCGCATCTGCTTGTAGGGCTTGATGGCCTCACGACGGAAGTCCTTGTAGGCCTTCTCCTTCTCGGTGGTCTCGGGCAGGGCCTCGATCTCATGGATGTCGTCCAGCACGGTGTAGGGCTGCTGGGTCTTGGGATCCTTCTTGGGCTTGCCGGTGGCCTCGTCGATCACAACGTTGCCGTTCTCGTCCTTCAGGGGCTTGCCGGAGTTGGGGTCGATGATGTACTGCAGGGTCTCGGGGTCGAACTTACGGGCAGCACGCTTGCCGGCGGCATAGGCCAGGCTGATGCGGGCGTAACCACAGATATCGTTGTCGAAGCCCAGATCCTCAGCGGCCTGGCACATGATCTCGCCGTCGCGCTGAGCAGCGATACCAGCAGCCTGGTTCTCGGGGTACATCACGTTCAGGTCAAAAGCGGCAGCCAGCTCGCAGGGGAACTTGGAGCTGGACCAACCGACCAGTTTGCCCTGCTTTTTGGCCTCGCGGGCATCAGCGTAAATGTCATCAACGACCTTGCGAAGAGCCAGAACGCCGGGGCTAACTTGTTTTGCCATTGTTCATTCCTCCATATCATTGTTCATATAGATAGGGTTTACCGCCTGAGCCGCATACACACACACCGCTCAGGCTGGCAGACGGCCGCGCAAAGGCCGCCTGCACCAAGACCAACTGCGGTCATGCGGACATTCTGCCCCGCAGGGCAGACGTTTCCGCACTTTGCAGTCGGTTTCGGGTACAAAAGGGGTTATTTCGCGTCCTGGGTCACTCTCTGGTAAGCAAAGAGTGCGGCACCCAGAGCGCCGTTGTACTGGGTCAGCGGGCTGGTGGAGATCTCACGGCCCAGCTGCTTCTCCAGGGCTTTCACCACACCGGTGTTCTGAGCAACACCGCCGGTCATCACCACACGGTCCACCACGCCTACACGATGGGCCAGGCCCACCACGCGGCTGGCCACCGAGTTGTGGATGCCGTTGATGATGTCACACTTGTTGGTGCCCATGGACAGCTGGCTGATGACCTCGCTCTCCGCGAACACGGTGCAGGTGGAGCTGATCGCGACCTCCTTGGTGCTCATGGCACCCAGCATGGCCAGATCGCTCACCTTCACTTCCAGTACACGGGCCATAACGTCCAGGAAACGGCCGGTGCCGGCGGCACACTTGTCGTTCATCTGGAAGTTGACCATCGCACCGTTTTCAATGTGCAGGACCTTCACGTCCTGGCCGCCGATGTCGATCACGGTGTGCACATCCGGGAACAGGAAGTACGCGCCGCGCGCATGGCAGCTCAGCTCGCTCATCTGCTTGTCGGCCAGATCCAGCAGGGAGTTGCGGCCATAACCCGTTGCCAGGATATAGCTCATGTCTTCCCGCTTCAGACCGCAGTTGTCCAGCACTTCACTGATGGCACGCTGAGGGCCGGAAGTACCGGCGCCCACATCGATCAGAGACTTGCTAACGATCTCGGTCCCGTTCTTCAGAATGATGCATTTGGACGCGGTGGAACCCACGTCAATGCCGAGAGTATAAATGTCCACTGTGAATTTCGTTCCTCCGATTGTTTTAATTGCCGCGTTGCATAAAATATGCCCTGCGACTATAATTCCCCGGCCGCCGTAAAGGCAGTCGGGGAACGCAAGTCATTCCTTTATGTAGACGTTTGCTGCCTCAGCTACATAGGCCTTGACCGCGCGGCCACCAGGCCGTTATTTTGATTTGCTCTCCCGTCAGAGAACTCAGGCAGCGAAGAAGCCGCTGATCACGGACAGGAAGATGGGGTTGTAGATGTCGTCGATGATGACGGCGAAGCTGGGATACAGAACCCAGGCGATGGTGTGCCAGCCATACTCGTCCATAACGGACTTCTCGTTGGCAACGGCGTTGGGCGCGGAACCGCAGCCCCAGCCGATGTTACCAGCGGTCATAACAGCAGCGCCGTAGTCATGGCCGAACATGTTGTAGGACACGAAGATGCCGAACAGGGCGATGAAGATGGCCTGACCAACCAGAATGATGCCCATCTGGCCAGCCACAGGTGCCAGCTTGGTGAAGTCGGTGGTCATCAGCACCAGAGCCAGATACAGCTCCAGGAACATATGCTCCAGAGCGTCCATCTCGACGGTGTAGGTCTTGGCGCCAACGGCTTCCAGCACGTTGCGGCCAATAACACCGGCAAACAGGCAGCCGATGAACTTGGGCATCTCGATCATGGGGATGTTGTCCAGCAGGCAGTAGATGGGCATACCCAGAGCAGCCAGCAGCATGGCCAAAGCAAACGCCATGATCATGTTGGTGTTGTTCAGCTCGGGCTTCACGCCGGCGGTCTCCGCCATGGGCTTGTCATTGGGGTCAGACTTCAGGTTGTGCTTCTTGATCAGGAACGCAGCCACAGGGCCGCCGATCAGGGAGCCCATTACGTTGCCCAGCGTACCGGCTGCAACACCAACGGTGGTTGCATCCGCAGCGCCGTAGCTCTCGAAGACAGGACCGAAGGCGGAAGCGGTGCCCACGCCGCCGCTCATGGAAGCGGAGGAGCACTGCAGGCCCAGCAGGGGGTTCAGGCCGATGGCCTGAGACAGGACAATGCCCAGAATGTCCTGGCAGGTGATCAGCAGGCAGGCGGCGATGGCGATCTTAGCCGCCAGGCCGGCGCCGGCCTTCTTCAGCAGGGAAGCGCTGAAGCCGTAGCCAACCGCCAGGAAGAAGATGTTCTGGCAGAAATCCTTCATGATCTTCACATCAAAAGACAGGCCCACAATGCCGGCGCCCTTGATGCAGGAGATAATGATGGAGAAGATCAGACCGGAAACCACGGGTGCGGGGATGGCGTACTTCCGCAGAGGAGCGGAATGAGCCACGATCCAGCGACCCACAAAGATCACGATGGCCGCAAAGCCAAGGGTGGTGAGGTACTCAAACTTAAAAGTGCTGAGTGCCCCGTCAACACCGGCGGTATACTCGCCGAAGTAGGAGATAATGTTTTCCATGAATCTCACTCACTTTCTCTTAACGCGTTTCTCACATATATGCAGCAAACTTTAAGCAACACGGCAAGCCGTGGTACTTACACAGAATCATTTCAGGGCCACACAATACCCTGCCATTCTGCCTTTCCTATTTCTGTTTGCTCACCAAGCGTTTCGAGAAGGGATCCGTTTCATGGCTCCGATCTTTACTCTCTTATTTTAAGCGATTTCCACAGCGGTGTCAATTGAAACCACCGGCTTTTTTAGTGGAAATTGTCCAGCAAAGCCGCTGTGTGGAAAATCGCCTTTGTCTCATTCGCGCGGCAAGCCGCGCGGCCCCTTACCATCCCGGCAATGGGCTGAAAATCGGTGTGCATTCCGGGGGGTACTCTCCCCCGCCCACGCGCCCGGGGCCCGGCCCTGTTACAGGCACAGGCCGCCGGATGCGGGCACACCAAATTGGGAGGGTGCTTTTAAAGCCCGGTCAGGCACTTAGGCCTTGCCGTTCAGCTTGTCCCACTCGCGGATGGCGCGAGGAGTGACCATCTGATGGAAGGGGCAGATGGCCTTGGGGTTCTGGTAAGCAGCATCGGTGAAGGCCACGATGTAGTTGCGCAGCATGGGCAGATCAACGATCTCGTCCACCATGCCCTTGGTCGCGCAGAACTCAGGCTTGGACTTCTCGGCGTACTCCTTGATGGTCTCGTTCATACGGTCGATGGTGGGCTGCAGGTCCTTGCCGGCCTCGTAGTCCTTCACCAGACGGCGGCTGGACATAGCCACAGCAGCGGTCTCGCCGTACATAACGTTGATCTCGGTAGCAGCAGTGCCCAGGCTGAACACGTTGTTGTCGTTGCCCTGAGGGCCGCCCAGCACGTAGTGAGCAGCAGCGGTGCCCTTGCGCAGGGTGATCTCCAGCATGGGCAGCTTGGAGTTCTGGATGCTGTAGATCAGGCTCTGGCCCAGACCCAGCAGCTCAGCCTTCTCGGCCTCGTCGTCCACGTCGATGCCGGTGGTATCCTGCAGCCAGATGAGGGGGATCTTATCGCGAGCGCACAGGGTTACGAACTCGTTCATCTTGATCAGGCCCTGACGGTACAGCTTGCCGCCCATACCGAAGGCGCCCTTGCCGCGATACTCGGGGTAATCGGGGTAGCCCTGCATGGCCAGAGGTCCCTGACGGTTGGCAACCACGCCAACCAGCAGGCCGTCAACCTTAGCCAGGCCGGTGATCATCTCGGGGCCGTAGCCGTTCTTGTACTCCAGCAGCTCGCCGCCGTCCATCAGAGCCTTGATGACATTGTACATGTCGTAGGCCTTCTTGGTGTTGCGGGGCAGGATGTCGTACAGGTCCTCGCCCTTCAGAGCGGGAGCCTTGGGCTCGTCCACACGGAAGAACTCCAGGTTGTAGGCAGGCAGCATCGCCATGTACTTCTTGATGCCTTCCAGCACGCCCAGCTCATCGGCGTAAACCTCACGGAAGAAGCCGGTCTGGTTGTAGTGGACGCCCACGCTGCCGGGAGCGGGCTTGTGCTCGGCCTTCGCCTTCTCGTTGGCATCGATGATGGCCTTAGCGCCTTCCTCATCAATGTAGCCCTTGGGGTTCATGCCGCCCACGATGCCGGCGCCGCCCACGGCCATGTTGGCCTTCTGATGGGCGATCAGGATGGTGGGGCTGATGCTGTGGTAGCCGCCGCCGGCGGGGTTGGTGCCGTAGATGCCGACGATCACAGGCACGCCAGCCTGGTTCAGCTCAGCATTGCGGTAGAAGGGGGTGCCGCCGCCGCGACGGTTGGGGTACACCTTCTCCTGCTCGTCCAGCTTAACGCCGGAGCAGTTCAGCACGTACACCAGGGGAATGCCCAGCAGCTTGGCAGTGTCGCTGCCGCGCAGCAGGTTGTCAGCCTGACCGGCAACCCAGGCGCCGGCCAGCTTCTTGTTGTCAGAAGCAATGATGACAGCCCACTTGCCGCCGATGCGGCCCAGGCCCTTCAGGATACCGGTGCTCACAACACCGGTCTTGGTCTCGTGGTTGCCTTCGGGGTTGTACAGGCTGTTCAGGGGGCACCAGGAACCAGCGTCGATCAGGTTCATGACGCGCTCCATAGCGGTCAGCTGGCCACGCTTATGCAGGGTCTCGTCGGGGGTACCGGCTTCCATCATCTCTTTGATCTTGGCATGAACGTCCGCCTCGATGGCCTTCAGCTCGGCCACGTTCTCGGGAGAAGGACGGAAAGCCTTACCGGGGGCCACGGGCATGGTCTGGAAATAACCAGGCATGGAATAGTTACCCATTGTAATTTGCTCCTTTATTTTTCTCTATGGCGCACTTGCACACACATGCGCTATGTTGTTCGGCAACGCCGTGCGTCCTGCGCGGAATTGCCTTTCATAAACCCACAAACGGCCGGTGCAGAGGGGGCTGCACCGGCCGCAGCAGGCTTAAAGAACCGTAGGGGTCAGCTTACTTCGCCTTGGGGACCTTGATGAAGGCCTGGCCGGGGTCGATCTCTTCGCGGATCATCTTGATGATCTCGGGGCTGGGACCTTCCATCAGCTGGGCACGAGACACATCGATCTCGAAGCCAGTGTTCTCCTGAACCATCTCGGGGGTGGAGAACGGATAGTAGTAAGCCAGGTACATCCGCTTGGTCTCTTCGTCAAACTTCATGATGCCCAGATCGGTAACGACCATCTGAGGACCACGGTTGCCGGGCAGGCCAGCGCGCTCACGGCCGCCAGGGCCGTCCATCCAGCCGCAGCTGGTGATGTAGTCGATCTTGTCCATGAAGCGGCGCTTCTGATGCTGCATCATGATGATGGTGTTGCAGTAGGTGGCAATGCCGTTGGCGCCGCCGGAACCGGTGAAACGGGTCTGAGGCTTCACGTAATCGCCCTTGCCGTAGATGCAGGTGGAGTTCACGTTGCCGTAGGGGTCGATCTGAGCGCCGCCGATGAAGGCAACCAGACGATCCTCGTCATGCAGCCACTCGTTGGCCTCGAAGCCCACGAAGCGGATGTTGGGCCACTGCACGCCGCAGTGAGCCATGAAGCGCAGGTCGCCCACGCTGCGGGGCACCTCAACGGGAGAGCAGTCCATCAGGCCGCTCTCAACGATGGGATGGCAGGAGGGGCAGACGGCACGCTTCGCCAGAGAAGCGCCGATCAGGGGCAGGCCGGTGCCCACGATCACGATCTGGTTCTCCTTGATGTTCTTCGCGATGGCGTAGGCCTGCATTTCCTGTTTGGTGTAATTGGTGTAATCAGCCATTGTTCTGTACCTCCCTGCTCAAATCTTGCCGGCGTAGCCCAGGCCAGGAACGACCTTCAGGCCAGCCAGACGAGCGCCGCCGATCACGTTCAGCAGCTCATCATTGTCCTTCACACCGTAGACCCACTTGTCCAGGTAGTCCTTGAAGGTCTCAGGGATGGCGGTGCCTTCCTCGGCAGCCTTAGCAGCGGCAGCGGCCTTCTGGGCAGCCTCAGCAGCCTTGGCGTCGTCGGGCTTGGCAGCAGCGGTCTTGGCAGCCTTGGCAGCGGCCTTGGCCAGCTGAACCTTGGCGTCCTCGGCGTCCTGATACTTAGAAGCCTTATCGTACTCCTTCAGGGCGTTGCCGTCGCAGTCGTAGTAGTTGTAGCACTGGCTGGGCCATGCGCCATAGGGAACATGCACAACGGCGCTCACGCACTCGCCGAACACGCGGGTCAGAGTGGGATCGCGGCGGATGTACTCGTCGCTCACCAGCTCTTCGCAGGTCACGATGACCTTCTTGGCAGCCACGGCCACGTCAACATCGTGGAACTCGTCGCCCTCGATGATGCAGGTGCCGTCGGGAGAAGCCTTCTGAACATGGATGATGGCGGTGTCCAGCTTGGGCACGGGCACGGCAACAACCTGCTCACCAGGGTTGAAGGGGTTGTCCACCATCACGTACTTGTCGTTGTCCAGGCTGGGCATCTCGGCGCGCTGCTCCTTGCTGATGCCCCAGTACTTGGTCAGGCCGGAGCCCTGCATCAGACGAACGGGCAGGAAGGGCAGACCCAGAGAAGCAGCATGCAGCTGCAGCATCAGCACGTCCTGGCTGTAATCCTCGTAGGTCAGCTTGCCGGCCTCAATGGCGGCACGGAAACGGCGGGAAACGTTGGTGTAACCGGAGTTGGCGGTGTAGCAGTTGATGTAAGCCTTCACACGGCCCTCACCGATCATCATGTCCCAGTCGCCGCCAGCGGGGCCAGCCCAGACGGTGAAGTCCTTCTGGCCCTGACGCAGGATCTCGGCCACTGCGGCATAGGGCTTGCGGTTGGTGGTGAAGCCGCCAAAGCAGATGGTGTCACCACTCTGGACGTACTGCGCGACCGCGTCGTGCAAACTCATAACCTTGTTCACGATAAAACCTCCCAATAATGTATTCCCAATAAAAGCCGGAGACACCGTGCGGCCGGCGTCCCCGGCTAAGGAACGAATTGAAATAAGGTATGCTATTAGAATAGCACTTCAGGCCGAAACCTGCAAGTGCCGGGCGAAGCGATTGTTACACCGCGCCGCCGAACATGACCAGGAAGTAGCCCGCGGCCACCGCACTGCCGATAACGCCGGCCACGTTGGGGCCCATGGCATGCATCAGCAGGAAGTTGGTGCGGTCGTATTCCTTACCCACATTCTGAGACACACGAGCGGCCATAGGCACGGCGGACACGCCGGCAGAGCCGATCAGGGGGTTGATCTTGCCGCCGGTAACCAGGTACAGAACCTTGCCGAACAGCACGCCGCCAACGGTAGCGAAGGCGAAAGCGACCAGGCCCATGGCGATGATGCCCAGGGTCTTGGGGGTCAGGAAGTTCTCAGCCTTGGCAGTAGCGCCAACGGTCAGGCCCAGCCAGATGGTGGAGATGTTGCACAGAGCGTTCTGAGCAGTGTCAGACAGACGCTCCACAACGCCGGACTCGCGGAACATGTTGCCCAGCATCAGCAGGCCCAGCAGAGGAGCCACAGAGGGCAGCAGCAGGCTGCAGAACAGAACCACGAACACGGGGAAGACGATCTTCTCCACCTTGTTCACCTTGCGCAGCTGGCCCATCTTGACCTTGCGCTCCTTATCGGTGGTGAGCAGCTTCATGATGGGGGGCTGGATCAGGGGGATCAGAGCCATGTAGCTGTAAGCGGCCACGGCGATGGCGGGCACCAGGGTGGGGCACAGCTTGGTGGCGGTGTAGATGGCGGTGGGGCCGTCCGCGCCGCCGATGATGCCGATGGCGGCAGCCTCAGCGGGGGTAAACAGGCCGCTGACGTTGGCCATGATGAAGGCAATGTAGATGCCGAACTGAGCGGCAGCACCCAGCAGCAGGCTGATGGGGTTGGCGATCAGGGGACCGAAATCGGTCATGGCACCCACGGCCAGGAACATGATGCAGGGGAACAGCTCGGTGGCAACACCGGCGTTGTACACAACGCCCAGAACGCCCTGGGTGAAGTGAGCCAGGCCGTCAGAGCCCATGGTCTGCTCCATCATGCCGGTCAGGGGCAGGTTGGTCAGGAAAATACCAAAGGAAATGGGCAGCAGCAGAAGCGGCTCGAACTGCTTCTTGATGGCCAGATACATCAGCACAAAGCTGATGAGGATCATGACCGCCTGCTGCCAGGACAGAGCTGCGAAGCCGGATTCAGCCAGCAGCTGCGCCACGACAGAAATAAAGTTCATGGAGTGGTTCCTCCTTTAGCCCAGGGTCACCAGAACGGCGTCGGTGTCCACGGTAGCGCCCTTCTGAACCAGAATGCCGGTAACGGTGCCAGCCACAGGAGCGGGGATCTCGTTCTCCATCTTCATGGCCTCGAGAACCACAACGGTCTCACCGGCCTGAACAGCCTGACCAACGCTGACCTTCACATCCAGCACGGTGCCGGGCATGGGAGCGGTCACGTTAGCAGCACCAGCAGCTGCGGGAGCGGGAGCGGCCGCAGGAGCGGGAGCAGCCACCGGAGCCGGCGCCGCAGCCACAGGGGCGGGCGCCGGAGCCGGAGCCACAGGAGCCGCAATGGGGGCAGCGGCAGGAATAGCCTCAGCGGCGGCGCCGCGGGGCACAGGGGTGAAATCGTTGATGCGCTCGATCTCAACCTCGTAACGTTTGCCATTCAGAGTAGCAATGTATTTCATAGCGATGATTCCTTTCATTCATTTCATGGTGAGGTGTGGAAAGCGGAATGGTTCCATCTTTCGCGCTTACTTCAGTTCCTGAACGTTCTTGATGCGGATCTGGTCAATGGGCAGGCCAGTCTCCTCGCACACAGCAGCCATAACAACTGCCATGCCCTCTTCGTCCATTGCGGGGGCGGGAGCAGCAGCAGCAGCAGCAGCGGGAGCAGCCGCAGCCTTCTTCTCGCCGATGCCCAGGCCGCCGATCAGCTTAGAAACCAGCATGATGGCCAGAGCCAGAACAATCAGGCACAGGAACACGGTAGCCAGACCCATCAGGGAGACCAGCAGCTGTTCGCTGATGGGCATGTGGGGGGTACCACCGGCGCGGAGTTCGTCCAGCATTTCAGGGTGAATCTTCCAATACATTTCGCAAGCACCTCCTTTTAGGTATGATTTTGCACAGGTATCAGGCTATTTCATATAATGGAATGTATTCCATTCTCGTTCGCCTGCCATGATTATAGCAAATACAGCGCGGATTTTCAACGACAAAAGTTGTGGTTTTGCCGGTTTTCCTCTCGCCGTTTCTGCCAAAGTTTCCGTTCGTTTTTTGTACACTTTTACCCGCTTTCTCTCATTGCTATTTTTCAGCCGCAAAATTTGCCCAATCAGGGCTCTCCATTGGCACACCCGGCTTTTTTCGGCCGCTGGTGCTTTTTTCCGTTTTTTCCGAAATTCGGACACTCCCCCACCCCCGGTTTTGGTCTTTGAGGGTACAAATCCGCCAGAAATCGCCTTTTCCGTCCCGAAAAAGCGCAAAGGGGCACCAGGCCGCACAGGCGGCCTTTTGGCGCGTCAATTGCGGTCCGGTACCCCCGGAGGTATGCTTGATTGTTTGAATCTCCCCTGCCCGTTTGGGCAGGTCGGCCGGTTTTGCGGTCACGCCGCCGGCGTCTCCTCGGTGCCCTCGCCGCTGTTCACGTCCCCCAGTGTCTTGCCGGGGTCGCTGGTCACACCATACGGCCATTCCACATCGGTGGGAATCTCCAGCTTGTCGGCCTCCACTGGATGGTCTGCCTCCCGGAAGTGCTCGTTCAGCAGGGCGGCCACCGCATCCCGATCCAGCGCATAGCCGGACTGGCTGGCCAAACCGAAGGCGGGGGTGTAATCGTAGCCGCCGCCGGGCAGGCGCACGATGTAGATGTCCGAAGGGTTCACCTTGGTCATGGTGGCGTACAGGCCGTAGATCTCGGTCAGGTCCAGATCGGTGTTGATGTAGTAGGCCACGTTCTTGCAGGCCTTGTAGTAATCGGCCAGGTCGTACTCCTGCAGGAAGGTGCGGACCAGCGCCGCGTAGAAGTACTGCTGGGTCTCCAGGCGCTTGTAGTCCGCCTGGGCGTAGTTGCGGTTGCGCAGAATCACCTCGGCGGTGTCGCCGCTGATCTGGTGGGTGCCCTGCGGCACCAGCAGCTCGCCGGTGGTTTTGTCGATAATGTCCCAGGGCACATACATGGTAATGCCGCCCATCACGTTCAGCATGGTTTTGAAGGCGTTCATGTCGATGGTCACATAATTGTCCACCGGCAGCTTGAACATCTCATAGATCTTATTGGCAATGTTGTTGATCAGATTGTCCTGATCCGGGCCCAGTGCATACACACTGTTGATCTTGCCGGTGGGGCTGGTGCAGCCCTTGGCCTCGTCGATGTAATCGCCGATGTAGCTGTCCCGCGGGATCTGCAGCACGTTGACCTTGCCGTTATCCCGGTTCACCTGCACGTACAGGATCACGTCGGTGTTGCCCTTGCCTTCGGCATAGTCGCGGCCGCTGTCATCCGCGTCGTAGTCGATGCCCAGCAGCAGCAGGTTGTAAAAGCGCTCGCCGCCGGCCTCAATGTCCTCGTCGGTGATCTGGTTCAGCTTTCCGGCCTCGCCGGTGTCAAATATGCCGCCCACGTCCTTATAGACGCAGCCCACGGCCACCGCCAGAATCAGCACCACCACCAGCACCGCCGCCACAACCTTTTTCCAGGCGGCTGCCTGCCGGATGCGCTGCCAGATGCCTGATGCACCTGTCTGATTTTCGTTCATGGTTTATCCTCGCATTTCATTTCAAAAAGGGAATGCCCCGGGGCTTCGCACCTGTGCCGTTCGCCAAGTACCTCCCCGCCGCCAAAGCCGCCCTGCGGGCCGCTCTCGCCGTGCATTCCGTTCGGTTCTCCCGCCGGGGCCTATTTCGGCCGGCGCGGCGAGGTGCGGGGCTGCACACAAGCCCCTGCCTGAAAGATTGCAGAAAGATTACAATCCGCATTTATTATATCTCATATTTCCACAAAAGGCATCTGTTTTCCCGATTTTTGGCTTTTCGTACAAACTTGACTTACAGATTTGCTGCGCTTTCCCGATTTTCCAACATTCTTTCTGAACATTCTGTGAACATTTTCTCCTCTTTCGCAAAAAAAATACAGCCGCCGCAGGGAAGCACTCCCCCGCGGCGGCTGCCGTTTTCGTTTGTCTTTTTACGGGATAAAACCGGCTCGGTCAGTAGGTAGCCAGGCTGGTGCCCGGGTAATAGTGGGCCAGAATGTCCGCATAGCTCCACCCGTTGGAGGCGTAGCCGATGGCGCCAAACTGGCTCATGCCGCAGCCGTGGCCGTAGCCCCGCACCGTGAACACAAAACTGTCGCTGCCTTCATCGTACACCACGTCAAAGGCGGCGCTGCGCAGGGTAATGCCGTTCAGCTGGTTCACCACGTTCTGCTTGAACCGGCTGCCGGACAGATGGGTGTTGCCCACCCGCATATCCAGCACATAACCGGAGGAGTTTTTGCTCAGATCGCCGATCCAGTCGCCGGGGTCATCGCTGTACGCTTCCAGGTCCTCGCCCAGCCGCTCTTTCACACGGGCCGCCAGGTCGGCACTGGGGTAGCTCTTCACCGTCTCCCAATGGGTGGCGTAGGTGGGGTCATAGGGGCTGTCCACCGCAATCAGGTAGGGTCTGGCCCCGCCCCACACATCCTGGCTGGAGCAGGTGCCGTAGGCGGCGCTGGCGTAATAGGGCGTAAAGGCCACGCTGCCGCCATACACCACCACCTGGTCGGCCACCTGGGCCACCGCGTTCCTGGTGGCCTGGGTGGGCGTGATGCCGGACACCGAGGGGTAGCCCCCCTGGCTGAGCACCCAGCTGCGGGCGGCCACCGCCTGCGCCTTGATGGCCTCGGCCGGGGCCCCGTAGCCCAGCTCGTTCTGACAGATCATCGCCAGGCACTCCACCAAGTCCATGGTCTGGCGGGTGCCGTTCATGGTCACGTTGATGGTTCGCCCGCTGGCCGGAGCAGCCGTGGGCTGGGGCGCATTGGTGGGTGCGGGCGCTGCCGTGGCGCCGGGTGCCGGTGTGGGCGTTGCCGTCGCGCCAGGGGCCAGCGTCGGGGCCGGGGTGGCCGGGGTGCCGGGGGCCAGCGTGGTATTCGGGGCGGCGCTGCCGTCCGGTTCCGGGGTATCATCCGGCGAGGCCGTGTACGCCGGGGAGATCTGAATGTCCGGCAGGTTGTCCAGCACCTGCTGAAGCTGTTCCAGCGTCAGGTCGGTTTCCGGCATACCCACGTCTTCCTGAATCTGCCCGTTGCTCTCGCCGGAGGCGATCACCCAGCCCAGCCATTCCTGGTTGCGCTGGCTGGCGCCCGTCTCATCGGCCGCGCCGGTCATGCTCTCGGGCATCAGGGGGCTTTGCGCCGCCGTGATGGCCGCCGTATTCACGGAAGCGCTCTCGTCGCTGCGCAGGGCACGGCCCACCACCACCAGGCAGCCGCTGCCGCTCTCGGTGGGGGCCACCAGGCTCACAAACCGGTCGGTGTCCTGCAGATCCACCGGCAGCTCATACAGGCTGCGGCTTTTGATGCCCAGCACAAAGGTCAGGTAATCCCGGTAGTTGGTCAGGTCCTGCATCTGCTGCAGGGGGAAGCTGTCGTCCTCCGGGTCCCAGTAAAACACAGAGGCCACCTTGCAGCGCAGGGTCTGCTCCTGTGTATATAAAGTAAAGCCGTAATTGGCGGCCAGCACCTGCTGCTGATCCAGCTGGTTCAGGTACGCCAGCGCCTGGGTGGGGCACCACACCAGCGTGTTGCTGAAGGCGCTGCCCAGGTCGCTGCCCGCCGCAAGGCACGCCCGCGTGCCCGGGGTGACGGGTTCCTCCTGCTGAGCCGCATAGGCGGTGCCGGGGGCATTGTCCTGCTCCAGGTCGTACACCAGCGCACCCTTCTGGCCGGAGAGGGCCAGATAGGCCGCCACTCGCTTGTCCCGTCCGGCCGCCTGGCTGTAATAGCGCTGGGCGGACTGGTCAAAACTCAGGGTGCCGTACCCCTTGGGGGAAGGCCCCTGCCCGCTGTTGGCCCGCCACCAGGCAATGCCGGCCGCCAGCGCGCACAGCACCAGCACCGCTGCAAGGCACACCGCAAGCCGCCCTCGGTAGCTTTTTTTCGGGGCCGCGTAAGGGGCGGGCAGCTCTTCCTCTTCCTCGCCGTACAGGCGCAGCGCGGCCCGAAGCCGCTCCTCCTGCGGGCTGCCCGGCTGGGCGTTTTCCTCAAAGGCCTGAGCATCGGCCGCCGTCCACTCCCCTTCCGGGGCCGCGGCGGGTTCCGGCTGCGGTGCTTTGGGCACGGGCAGGGCGGCCGACTCCTCGGCCCCCTTTGTTTCCGGCGCGGTTGTCTCCTCCGTTCCGGCGGCATCCTCCGGCGCAGCTGCCGGGGGTGCCGGGGCCGGCTCTTCCGGGTGCGGGGTGTGCCGCGGCGGGCGGGGCGGCAGCGCCGGGGCAGTTTTGCCCGGCGTAAAGTGCAGGGTACCGGGCAGCGGGGGCAGCCCGGCCGCCATACGGCGGGCCATATCCAGCAGCCAGTTCCGGGACGCCGGGTCGTCCTTCGCCATCAGCCGCACCCAGGCGACCTTCGGGGTGACGACCAGTGCAAAGGCCGGGTTTTCCCCCTGTTCCGGCACGGCCATCAGGGCGCAGTCTGCCCCGCTCACCCGCAGGGCTTCCAGCCCCATGCGGGCGGCGGATTCCGCCCCGGTGCCCTTGGTGCGGGCGGCAATGCGGGCGGCCTTTTTGGCATCGCCCCAGCTGTGGCGGCCGAAGTCATACACCGCCTTGCCCTCTGGCAGGCTGGCCAGCACCGGCCCCAGCAGCTTGCCGGTGTGCTCATCCACCGCCACCACCAGAAATTCCTTCCGGGCCAGGGTCTGGGCCGCCGCCTGGGGCAGACCCAAACCGTCCCGCCCAAAGCAGGCGCTGCTCAACAGCTTTTCCAGTTCATCCGCCCACTGGGCGGCCAAGTCCAGGTCCTCCGGGCTTTGGCTGCGGGCCCGCACGCACACTGCCTGCTCGCCCCCCTGCTCCAGCAGGCGCAGGCCGGGGCAGCCCTGGGCCGCCGCCTCCCGCAGGATGCGCACCAACGCCGCCTGTTCCATTCCGAACAGGCGCAGAATGTGCACCCTCTGCTTGCTCTCCTCTGCCATCTGATCTCCTCCGCTCCAATTGCTTTTCGTCCCGGGCGCTTCTCACAAAACCCAGGCTGCCGGGCTTAGTCCTCCCCCTCCGGGGCAGGGCTGGCCCATAGGGCTGCGTCTCCGGCCAGTGCCTCTTCCGCCGTCAGGGCGCGGGCATGGCGCAGGGGCAGCCCGGCCGTCAGGCGGCGCACCAGGTCCAGCGCATACTGGGAGGCCCGCTGCCGGATGCTCTCCCGGTCCCGGCTGCCCAGCGTGAGCTTCTTGACCCACACGCCGGCCTTGGTGGCCGCGCCGACCCATACCAGCCCCACGGGCTTTTCTTCGGTGCCGCCGTCCGGCCCGGCAATGCCGGTGAGGGCCACGGCCACGTCGGCCTCACCGTTTTTCAGCGCACCCAGGGCCATCTGGGCCGCCACCTCGGGGCTGACGGCCCCTTTGGCCTCCAGTACCTCATGGCTCACGCCCAGCAGCTTTTCTTTCGCCTCGTTGGCATAGGTAACAAAGCCGAACCGGAACACCCCGCTGCTGCCGGGCACCCGGGTCATGCGCTCGGCCACCAGGCCGCCGGTGCAGCTCTCGGCCGTGGCGGCGGTCCAGCCCTTCTGGGCCAGCAGCCGCACCACCGTGTACTCCAGCCCGGGCACGTCCTCATCGTATACCGCATCGCCGTACAGCGCGTAGAAGTTCTCGGCGTACTGATGGCACATCACCTCGGCGGTCTCCACATCCTTGGCGCGGGCTGTAATGCGGATGTGGCACTCGCCGGTTTTGGCATAAATGGCGGCGGTGGGGTTTTCGTTGGCAAACAGCTTGCCGCCCTTGGCCTCCAGCGTGCTCTCGCCGCCGATGACGTGCAGGGTGATGCTGTGCAGGGTGCCGCCGGTGCGCTCGGCCAGCAGGGGGCGCACGCCCTCCCGCCACATGGCCTTCAGCTCGTGGGGCGGGCCGGGCATCAGCACCGCGCAGCGGCCGCCCTCATCCTCAAACCACACGCCCGGGGCCGTGCCGTGGTGGTTGGGGATCTTTCTGCCCTTGACCGGAACCATGGCCTGCTTGCGGTTGTTCTCGGGCATTTTGCGGCCGGTACGGCGGTAAAAGTCCTCGATCTTTTCCATTTCTTCCGCGTCAAAGCGCAGGGTGTCGCCATAGCAGGCGGCCACGGTCTCCTTGGTCAGGTCATCGGC
>QWCN01000618.1_pt1 | contig 61614 bp, 56 predicted proteins | sample 1972711 | NCBI WGS metagenome assembly QWCN01 (sample SAMN09866707, study PRJNA288562) | Human gut metagenome isolate term1_stool, whole genome shotgun sequencing... | isolation source: gut | host: Homo sapiens | place: USA: California
GAAGCTATTTTTATTATAAAAGAAATTTTATTATCAAATGTAACATTTCTTTTATTCATATTTCTTATTTTGTTGCATTTAATTATTTAATTAACAAATAAAAATAAAATTTTTTTAGAAGTATAGTTAATTTTATCTACATAATATATAATATATTATTGAAGAGTGGAAAGGGGTATTATATGGTAAATGAACAAAATATTACTTTAATTTTAAATATAGCAATAGGAGTTATTGCTTTATTGGTTTTAATTAAAGCTTTAATTGGCTTAAAAAAAGGGTTTTGGAAAGGTCTTATTTCATTATTAGTTTCTACAATTTTATATATTTTAGTAATTGTATTTAATACAAAATTTACTGATTTATATTATGAAATGAATATTGGTCAATTTATTAACGCTACCATTGATATAAATGGTGAAAGTATACAAATTACTACAATAGGTAATACTTTAAGAGAAATAATTATCAGTTTAACTAAATCAAATACAGGCACATCTTTAACACCTGAAGCAATAAAATTATGTGATGCTTTAGCTATTTCCATTTTGTCTTTTGTAATATTTATTATTCATATTATCATGGTAGCATTTATTATTGCTCCAATTATTTCTGCTATTTTATATCATTTAATATTAAAACCAATTTTAGGTGAAAAAATAACAAAAAACCATAAATTAAGAATTGCTGGTTTCTTTACTTATGGTGTGAAAGCTATGATTACTACTTCTTTATTAGTAGTGCCTTTTTCTAGTATTGCTAACCAACTAGTAATTGCGGTTGATGATAAAGAATTAGAAGGAAATGCTAAATATATTACAGATTATGCAAATGCATATAATAATTCATTATTTGCTAAAGTATTTTCTGGTTTTAAAATTAATGGTAAGTCATTAGATGTATATTTAATTGATTTTGCAACAACTGTTACTTATGATGAAAATGGGAATAAATCATCATTTCTTGATGAAGTTGGTGCAATAAGTAAAATATTTGCTGATGGATTAGAACAAGGTGTTATAGATATAACTGATTTATCTAATGTACAAATTGACTATATTAAAGCATTATCAAGTGTTTTTGTTACTAATACATTAAATACATTATCTTCTTCTCCATTAATAACAGCTTTATTTCCTGTGGTTTTAAGTATCGTTTCTAATAATGATTCAATAAAATCTTATGTTGATTTAACTTCTGTTGATTGGAATAGTATTGATTGGGGAGATGAATTAAATACATTATCTTCAGTTTATGAAACTTTTTATAAAACAGGTATTGTTGAAAAATTCTTTGATACTGAAGAGCTTTATAATTATGAATTGACTAGAGATTCGTATACATATTTTAAAGAAACATTTGAAAAAATTGATGATTCATCAGCTTTATCACAAATTATGCCTTATGTTTTTGCTAGTTTTGCAAGTTATTTTGATGAAGGTGATTTTTCAGGAATTTTATCAACAGATCCTTCTGATTATAAAGATATTAAAATAGGTGAAGAGCTTATAACTATTTATGATTCATTAATGACTATTTCTGATTTTGCTGATTATATATTTAATGATTCTACTATTGTAGATACTCAAGCTAAATATGCTGAAAAAAATAATGAAGAAAGAAGATTTTTAAAAATTAATGATTTAATTAATGAAGATAATAGACAAAAAATCGTTGATTTCTTGTTAACTCAAGATGCTGTAACTGGTGAATATGTTGAAAATGATAATACTTATGAATTTATGTCATCAGATGGCGTTAATAAAATAAATACTGTTTCATTATTTAATGGAGTGTATGATGAAGACAATAATGAAGTATATAAAGGAATTTTAGATTCAAAATTACTTAGTAACAAAATTGGATCACTTTTAAAATGGGCTACAAGTTCAAACGAAGAAATAAAAAAATATAACTTAAGTGATGTTATAAATGATATTAGTAAAATTGAAAATTATGATTGGAAAAATGAAATAGATAGTCTTTTAAATATTGTTGCTATAGTCTTTAATAATGATAATTTAAAATTTGATGAGAATTTTGATATTTTTGATCAAAATGTCATTAATGAATTAAAAAAAATAACTCCATTCTTAGGTAAATCGGATATTGCTAAAAGAAGCATTAGTCCTATTATGAATTCTTTACTTGGAGAAAAAGAAATCATGGGATTATCTGTTAATGATTTAACATTTAATAGTGATGATAAAGATTTTGATTTAGCTAATGAATTCGATAAATTATTAAATATAATGCCAAACATAGGAAATCTAACAGATAATTTAAATGGATTTTCTTTCGAATCACTTTTTGATGAAAATTCTACTTTTGCTAGTGACTTAAATAATGTCTTAGAAGGTATTTATAATTCAAAAATTCTTAATAATGATACTAATGAAAATGAATTAAATAATTTTGAAAAAGTTATTAAAAATTTAATGGGTAATTTACAAGATGCTGGTTTTAAAGAATTAAGTGATGAAGAATTATTAAAAATAAGAAAAAATACTGGTTGGGTTAATGATAATTCAAATGGAGAAATAGATAATATTTGTAATGCATTATCATCTCTTAAAAACATGAAATCAATTAAGAAATTTATTAATCCAAATGGTGCAGAATTATCACTAACTGATTTAGATACTAATGAACTAGATACATTAATTACATCATTTGCCGCTTCTAGAGTTATTGAAAATTCTATGGGTAATATTTGTAATAAATATTTTGCAACATTTGCTAAAAATGCTGGTGTAGAAGTCGATTTTGAAAATGTTGATAATTGGGATAGTGAAAGTGAAAATTTCTGCAAAGTAATTGACTTAATGAAAAGTATTTCTAATAAGCATGGTAATGAAGAAACAAGTGCATCTTTCTCTTTATCAAATATTAATTTAAGTTCTTTAAGATATTCTTATCCTGCCGATGAAATTGATAAAGATGGCGCAGATGATTTATGTGATATGCTTAAATCAGTATATAAATTACAATGTATTCAAGAAAAGAATTCTAATGGAGAATTAGAAAATAAATTTGGTGATATTGTATATGATTTTTCTAAAAATATTTTATCATCATTAATTACTGATGAAAAAGATTTAATGAAAATAAAAATAGATTGTAATTCTTTGGAAAATAATTGGGATCAAGAAAATGGCTCTATTGATAAAATAAATATATTTTTAAAACATATTATTAACAATGATAATTATTTTGATAAAGATAATAATTTAGATTTTAATAATGTATTTAACAATTTAGATGATAATGAAAATGTCACAAATTTGAGAATTTTATTAGAAGATTTAAATGATATTTATATGATGAGATCAACAATTGAACCAATTTTAAAAAATAATACAAAATTAAATATTAATGAAATTAATTCTCAAAAATTATATTTTGAAGCATTTTCAAACGAATATGATTATTTATCTCAATATAATATTGATACTCAAAAAGTTACAACTAGAAATCAGGAAATAACAAAAAGAAAAATCGAAATAGATAATATATTTGATTTATATGAAAATGTCTCTAATTTAAATAATTTTAAAGGAGAAGGAATTTATAAATTTAGAGATGATGACACAGGCGTAAATAAAATAGAAACAATTGAAAATATTTTACATGGATGTCATAATTCTATAATTTTTACAAAAAGTAGTCCTACATATTTAAATAATAAAGAAAATACAGATACAAATACTTCAATTTTTGAAGATGTTATTTATTATGTTTTAGATGCTTCAACTGTAAAAACAATGATAGGTGATGGAGTTAACGATGAAAAAATCGCTAAATCATTAATTAAAGATATTACAAATGAAACAAAGATAGGAATAAATACCCAAGGAGAAGATATTAAATTAAATTGGGATAATGAAATTACTAAAATGTGTACTGCTCTTAGTAAGATTGTTAATATGAATGATAAAAATAATAATCCAATTACTAATATTAAAGATGCTTACAAAATATCATCTGATAGTGTAGAAGCAATATTAAATAGCCTTAATAATTCTTATCTATTACATGGTGCAGTAGCAAACGCTGTAAATGCAGTTTATACTAATTTAGGAATAACAAATTATAGTTTAGATAAAATTAATAATCCAGTTGATGCAAAATTAATTGATAAAAAAACAATTTTATTTAATGAAGAAGTTACATTATGGAATGAAGATATAAAACACATAACTAATTTATTTAAATCTATTGGAGATCAAACAATTGAAGATTTTAAAAATGATAAAGGTAGTACTTCATCTATAAATACAAAACTTTTCTCGACAATATTACCTGAAATTGCATTAATGCATAATATTGAAAATTGTACAAATGATATCATATATGGATTATTTAATGATGCAGGATTATCTACTTATATTTTAGGTGATACAAATATTGAAAGAAGAGATAGAATAGATACTTTAACAAGTAACGCTGATTGGAATTTTGAAGCTAATAAATTAGATAATGTTACAAATTTATTACTTAATTTAAAAGATAAAATAAATAATGACGTCGGCGGATTAAATGTTGAAAATGTTAGTTCAATTATTAATGTAATTGAAGCAACTTATGATTATAATCAAGAAAATGAATTAGAGAAATATTACACTAGAGGTCAACTTGCTAGTGAAATTGTTTCTTCTTTGTTAAAAGATATGCTTTATAATATTGATAAAAATAATGTTGAAAAAACTATAGATTATATTTTTTTCAAAGATGGTAATGTTGGAGAATTTTCTAATATGAATAAATATGAACAAGATGGTTTAATTGGTACAATTAAAATGGTTCAAGATATAGAAAAATTAAATGATATTTTAAATAAAATAACAGCTAATCCACTTGATACTGAAGCTAAAAATGATTTAAATGAATGGAAGAAAACTGATTCAATAGATAAATTCTATAATCATATGTCAATGATGGGACGAAAAGAAACTGAAAACACACAAGAAAAAAATACATATTTAGGACAAGATAATTCAAAAATTGCTGAAATTTTATATACTAAATTAATTGAAAAAGCAAATTTTGATAATGCTATTGTTAAAAATATTAATTGGAATTTAAATGGCAAAACATTTGAAGATAAAGCATTAGAAATAATTACAGAAATGAATAAATATAGTATTTAAGTATGAAACAAATAAAAGAAAAATATATAAATGAAATTGATATTCAAAAATCAAAATTTATCGCTGTTATTTTACCTATTTATGATAAAAATTCAGTAAAAAATGAAATTGATAATTTAAAAAAAAATTATCCAAAAGCTACTCATTATTGTTATGGATATATTATAAATGGAATACAAAAATCTAATGATGATGGTGAACCTAGCTCAACAGCAGGTAAACCTATTTTAGAAAATTTAATAATTAATCAATTAAATAATGTTTTACTTGTTGTAATTAGATATTTTGGTGGCATAAAACTCGGTGCAGGTGGACTTACTAGAGCGTATGTAGATTCTTCAAGTAAAGTAATTCAAAAAGCAACATTTTATCAAGAAACACAAGTTGATATTTATCAAATAAAATGTTCATATAATCAAATAAATATCTTAAAAAATTATTTATTTGAAATAGGTGCTCAGATATTAAAAACGGAGTATAATGAAGATGTAGATTTTTATATTTCTATTAATAAATTCAATGAAAATGAACTTATTAATTTTATGCAAGGTAAAATAAAAATAACATTTATTGAATCAAAGATAGAACTAATAAAACTTTAAGGAGAAAATGATGCAAGAAACAAATAAAAAAGTTAATAGTTGTAATGGAGAATGTTCGGGTTGTGAAAGTGCGTCTTCATGTTCTGTTAATAATTTTCAATTAAAATTAAATGAATATTCACATATAAAGACGATTATAGGTGTTGTTTCTGGTAAAGGTGGAGTAGGAAAATCAATGATTTCTTCTTTACTTGCTGTTACTTTAGCAGAAAAAGGATTAAATGTTGGTATCATGGATGCTGATATAACAGGCCCTAGTATTGCTAAAACTTTTAATGTAAAAGAAAAGGCATATGGACAAAATAATTTAATTTATCCACATATAACAGAAAAATATAACATTAAAGTTATGTCTAGTAACATGTTACTTGAAAATGATGATGATCCAATCGTATGGCGTGGTTCACTTATTTCTAATTTAGTTAAACAATTTTACACAGATGTATTTTGGGGAAAATTAGATGTTTTATTGATTGATATGCCACCAGGAACTGGAGATGTTGCTTTAACTACTTTCCAAAGTATTCCTTTAGATGGAATTGTAATGGTCACAACACCACAAGATCTTGTTTCAATGATTGTTTCAAAAGCTTGTAAAATGGCTAATATGATGAATGTAAAAATCATGGGTGTAGTGGAAAATATGGCTTATGTTGAATGTCCAAATTGCCATGAAAAAATTTATTTATATGGAAAAAGTAAAACAATTGATTTAATTAAACCATACAATTTAGATTTATTAGCTTCTTTACCTATTAATCCTCAATTAACCGAATTAGTAAATGAAGGTAGAATTGAAGAATATGAAGGAAATTATTTAGATTCTGTAGCTGATAAAATTATTTCAAATATTGATATAGGAGATGCTGACTAATGAATTATTTATTACGTAGAAAAAATCTTTTAAACAAAATAAAAAATGGAACAATTATACTTTTTTCAGGCGCTAAAATATTAAAATCTGCTGATGAAGAATTTCCATTTGAAGTTAATAAAAATTTTTATTATTTATCAGGAATAAATCAACCTGAAACATATTTATTTTTATCAAAGAAAAATGAACATTTATATATTTTACCAAACAATGAAAAATTAGCCCGTTGGGTTGGTTATAATTTAACTTGCCAAGAAGCAAAAGAAATATCTCAATGTAAAAAAGTATCAACTAATAGACAAATTCTTAATAATTTAAAGAAAATTGCTAGAGAAGAAAAAGTTATTTATTTGGATTTAACAAAATCTGATTTCCATGGTGAAGTAAACCAAGGTCAAAGAATTAAAGAAATTTTATTAAGAGAAAATCCAAATTTAAAAATTAAAGATATTTCAAAAGAAATATATGCTTTAAGAGCGGTTAAAGATAATGATGAAATAGAAGCTTTAAGACATTCAATTAACATTACAAGATTAGCGTTAAATGCTGTTATGGAAAATATAAAAAAATTAAACACAGAAAAAGAATGTCAAGCCTTGTTTGAAGAAAGAATTGCTTCTTTAGGCTTAGCTAGAACTTCATTTCCAACTATTGCGGCAGCAGGAAAAAATGCGACAACCTTACATTATTCATCCAACAATCAAACATTTAATAAAAATGATGTAATATTAATGGATTTAGGTGCATGCATAAGTTTCTATAATGCTGATATTACTAGAGATTATCCTCATAATGGTACTTTTAATCAAAAACAAAAAGAAATTTATGAACTAGTTTTGAAATGTAACAAAACAATAATTGATATGATTAAGCCAGATTTAACTATTAAAGATTTGCAAGAAAAAACAAAAGAAATTCTTGCAGATGGTTTAATTAAATTAGGAATTATTAATACAAAAGAAGAATTAAGTAAATATTATTTCCATAGTGTTTCTCACCATTTAGGATTAGATACTCATGACCCAATGGATAGAAAAACACCATTAAAAGCAGGTAATGTTATCACTGTAGAGCCAGGTTTATATATTGAAGAATTAGGTATAGGTATAAGAATTGAAGATGATGTGTTGGTAACAAGTAATGGATCAGAATGTCTTTCAAAAGATATAATTAAAGAAGTTCATGAAATAGAAAATTATATTATGCAACATGAATAAAAAAATATTATTTTTGAGTATAGCCACAATTTTATTAACATCATGTTCGTTTTCTAAAAAAACGCCTATTGAATTTGTTAACCAAATTTATATTAATAAAAAATGCCAAATAGAAGTTACTAATTTAACAAAAAATTTAAAAGAAAAATTCATTATAGATAATGATTCTTTTATTCATGATGATGTAACATATTATAAATATTTATACAAAGAAAATTATCAATTATATGATGATGATTTTATAGAAGATAATAAAGATTTAAATATAGAATATGGAAAATGTTTTATAGAAGCATTTAATGACAAGAATTATAACGCAACATATTATATAGAAAATAATAAATACATAATTAATGAAAAAGATATAGACAAATTTGATTTTTCTTTTTTATCAAATAATATAACAAACATTTCATTTTATTTAGAAGATAATCAATTAATTTATAATTTGATTTTTGAAAAAGAAGAATATCAATTAAATATTTTTGCAAGTGAAAAAAAGATATTACCATTTAATATTAATGAAGATAAAATAAATAATTTTTATTTAAATAATCAGATTAATGAAAGTGAATTAGCAAATAAAATAAATAATAAAGAAAATTTTATATTAATTATTGAAAGTAGTAGTTGTAAAGCATGTAAATATAGTCAAATATATTATGCTTTATATACTTTTGAATTGAATAAAACAATTTATACTATTGATGAAAGTGATATAAAAGATTTAAAAAATAGAATATTAGAAAATATACATTTAACATATGATAATCAAAAAAATGATTATAAAAGAAATGAATATCAAAAATACCCTAAAGATTATTTTTTAACCCCAACTGCTATAAATTTTATTCAAGGTAATGAAAAATATGTGTTTTTAGGTTTTGGTAAAAACGATGTAAACGCTTTTTATAAATTTTGTAATGAAAAATAGTTACATTTTTTTGTAATACGATTAATATTAATGTGAAATAGAGGTGTTATTTTATGGAAAGAGGATCAGGATTATTAGTTCATATAAGTGAATTGCCATCAAAATATGGTATAGGAAATTTTGGCTCGGAAGCAAGAAAATTTGTAAGATTTTTAAGTGGCGCAAATCAAAAATATTGGCAAATATTACCATTAAATCCAACAAGTTTTGGTGATTCACCATATCAATCATTTTCAGCTTTTGCTTTAAATCCATATTTTATTGATTTACATCAACTTGTAAAAAAAGGATATCTATCTAAAGAAGATTTAAAACATGTAAAATTTGGAAATAAATCAACAAGTATTGATTATGGTAAATTATATCAAGAAAGATATAATGTTTTAAGAAAAGCATTTAAAAATGCTTATGATATTGAAAAAGAAAAAATAGAAAAGTTTTATAAAAGAAATAAAAAATGGCTTGAAGATTATGCTTTATTTATGACTATTAAAGCAAAATTTAATGGAGAATCATTCCAAAATTGGCCATTAGATTATAGAAAACATAAAAAATTAATTTTAATACAAACAAAAGAAGAAAATAAAGAAGAATATTTATTCCAAATTTGGATGCAATATGAAGCATATAATGAATATATAAGATTAAAAAGATATGCAAATAGACATGGAATAAAAATTATTGGAGATATGCCAATTTATGTAAGTTTAGATTCTAGTGATGTTTGGGCAAATCATAAAATGTTTTTATTAAATTCAAATAGAAGACCTACAAAAGTTGCGGGTGTACCACCAGATTATTTTTCAAAAACAGGGCAATTATGGGGCAATCCACTTTATGATTATGAATATATGAAGAAAAATAAATTTTTATGGTGGAGAAGAAGATTTAAACAAATGTCAAAATTATATGATGTTGTTAGAGTTGATCATTTCCGTGGCTTCGATTCATATTGGGCCGTTGATAGTAAAGAAACTACTGCAATGAATGGATATTGGGCAAAAGGACCTGGATATGAATTGTTTGAAGATTGCAAAAAAGAATTAAGTAAAATCGAAATAATCGCAGAAGATTTAGGTATTATAAATGATGATGTCCGTGAATTAAAGAAAGAATGTGGTTTTCCTGGATTAAAGTTGTATCAATTTGCCTTTGAAGATTATAAATATTCTAATGAAGATACAAAATATGAAGAATTAGTTAATCCATATTTACCTCATAATTATGAAGAAAATTGTGTTGCTTATATAGGAACTCATGATAATGATATAGAAAGTAATTTTATTGAAGAACACCCTGAACTTCATAATGCCATGTTAGATTATTTAAAAATTTGTAATGTAGCGGATATTAATGATACTTTAATAGGCTCACTTATGAGATCAAAAGCAAATGTTGTTATCTTTATGCCACAAGATATTTTACATTTAGGAAAAGAAAGTAGAATAAATATTCCTGGTTCAGCTTTTGGAAATTGGAAATTCCGTTTTAAAAAGGGTACATTTACTAAAGAATTACAATTACATTTAAGGCAAATGGTTAATGAAGCTAATAGATAAATAATATTTATTGATAAAATTAAAAATAACCATTATAATAAAGTCAATGCAAGGAGTTTATTAAATGAGTACAGAAGAAGTCATAAAAGAATCTTTTGGTGAAGTTGTTAAAGGAAAAGAATTTGACAAAAACACAGAAATAAGTTCTTTAGGTATTGATTCTCTTGATTTGGTAGAATCATTAATGTCAATGGAAGAAAAACTTGGTATACAATTTACTGATGAAGAAATGCTTTCTTTCAAAACTGTTGGTGATGTTTATACTGTAATTGAAAAGAAATTATCTAAGTAATTGATTAATACATTTAATTAAAAAAATTAAATGTATTTTTTTAATAAAAAAATAAAAATAATTTTAAAAAAGTGTTGCAAATTGTGTTTGTTTATTGTAATATCATACTTGCTTAGCGTTGCTAAGCCAATAAAGTGATAAGCTCAGCTAGCTCAATGGCAGAGCAATCGGCTGTTAACCGATCGGTTGTAGGTTCGAGCCCTATGCTGAGCGCCATTGTGGCCTATTGGAGAAGTGGTTTAACTCACATGCCTTTCACGCATGCATTCATGGGTTCAAATCCCGTATAGGTCACCAAGAAGTAATCAAAAGAACACCTCGGTGTTCTTTTTTTTGAACCCATGAATGATAAAACGAAAACCACTTCTCCTATAAACGAACCTACAATCGATCGTTCCGATTGCTCTGCCCAAAAAGTAAGAAAAAATAATATTTTTTATAAATTTTTCTTTTTTTTCACTATTTATATAATAGGAGATACTTTTTATGAATAGTGGAGAACAAAATGAAAATAACATTGCAAAATATTTAAATTTAAAAATGGTCAAAGAACTAAATGAATTTTGGAAAGAAATAATATACAAAATGTTTCCAACTGCTCAAGATGCAGATATTATACATTCTTTCTTGATTGATGCTAGACATGTTAAGCCAGATATAATTGTTAAAATAAATAAAATACAAAAATTAATATCTATAAAAACTGGACATAACCCTTCAGTACATCAAGAACATATATATTCTTTTTATGATTATTTAAGAAAAAATGGAGTAAGCGAAAGAACAATAAAAATAATATCTTTTTATCATTTTGGGTTATCTAAAAAGACAACTAATAATGGAAAGCAATTTTCTAAAGATGAAATAATTGATAAATATGGAGATTATTTAATACAAGCTAATGAAGAATTGAACAATAATAAACATTTAATAGATGATATAATTTTTCGCTCAATAATCAAAGGCTCTAAAGAATATTATTATGAAGTAGATTATTTTTATTATGGATGTTTAGATAAAGGTTTTCTTTTATCAAGAGAAGAAATATATGATATTGTTAAACACGATATAAAGCCAAATAAAGGACCAATTCATTTTGGAGGATTAATTTATCAACCATCTGGTAGAAATATGCTTAAACGTGATATAAATTATGTAAGAATAAAATGGCCAATTTTATGTTTAAAATTTTATAATGATGACATTATTAAATAACATAAAACTATTTATTTAACATACATTTTATTGTATGAATAATAAATCGTTAATTTTTATACCACTTTTAATTATTTTTATAATTATATTTTCAATAATTAAAAGAAAAAATGCGTATTCATCATTTATAAAAGGTTCTAAAGAAGGGTTAAATCTTTTTAAAGAAGTATTTCCTTCAATTTTAGCAATGCTTTTTTGTGTTACTTTATTAAAATCTTCAGGATTAATAGAAGATATATCAAAGCTAATTTCAAAAATTTTTCCAGGAATAAATAATTTTATAGAAATAATTCCAATGATAATTTTTAGACCAGTTTCAGGTAGTGCTTCAGTAGCAGTTTTAGATTCAATTTGTAAAAATGATGTAGATGGTATTGCTTGTAAAATGGCTTCGACTATACAAGGAAGTACTGATACAACGATATATGTTTTATGTTTATATTTTACTTCAGTAGGAGTAACAAAATGGAAACATGCTTTAAAAGTAGGATTATTTGCTGATATAGTAGGCATAAGTGTAGGAATAATACTTACATTAGTATTTTTGAACAATTAATAATGATTTTATTTTTAATTGCTTAATGGTATACTAATGTTTGTAAGGAGAAACACATAATGAAATATTGTGAATACAAAAATTTAAAACTTGGAAAAGACCCAATAAAAAATGTTACAGAAGAAGATATCAATAATAAGATTAATTCAATTTTAAGTGAATCAATGACTTATATAGATAAAAATGGAAAAACTGAAATTGGTGATATAGTCAATATTAATTTTGATGGTTATGTTGATGAAAAACAATTTGAAGGTGGGAAAGCTGATAATTACGATTTAGAACTTGGTTCAGGTACATTTATTCCTGGATTTGAAGATCAATTAGTTGGTAAACAACTTAATGAAGAAGTTGATGTTTTAGTTAAATTTCCAGAAGATTATCATGCAGAAAATTTAAAAGGTAAAAATGCAATTTTTAAATGTAAAATTAACTCAATTAAAAATAAGAAAGTACCTTCTTTAAATGAAGAATTTGTTACAAGTCATGGATTTAAAACAGTTGAAGATTTTAAAACTGCAATAAAAAATAACTTAGAACAAGAAAATTATTTTGAAAATGTTAATCAATATATTACAAAAATTTGTGATTATTTTGCTGATAATTGTGAATTAGAAGTTAGTGAAGAGCTTATTCAAAAAAGAGTTGATGAAATAATTTCTTATTATGAAAAATCAATGGCACAATATGGCGTAACCATCGAATCATATCTTGAAATGACAAAAACAAATTTAGATGATTTTAAAAATAAACTTAAACCAGAAGCTAAAAAATCATTGGTAATTGATTTAATGTTTGAATATATTGAAAAACAAGAAAATATTGTTGTTTCTGATAAAGAACTTAATGAATATCTTTTAAAATTGCAACAATATTATAATTTCAATGATGAACAAATAAAAGATATTAAAGAAAATAAAATTGAAGATTTAAAGAAAGAAATTATTAGAGAAAAAACATCTAATTTCTTATATCAAAATAATAATTAAAAACAAAAAAACAACACTTTACAAAGCTAAAAGACTAGACTTTAAAAAGTGTTGTTTTTATATTAGTCAATCCACCAAATTTTGCCTGTGAGAATAACTGTAATTAAATCAATTATCCAAACAAATGCAGCACCAGGGAAAATTGTTAAAATACCTAATACAATACCTAAAACATTATTTTTTACGACAGATCTACAAACTCTGCTAATACACCAAATAATATCAAGAGCTGGTAAACATAAAATAATTTTAACAATTAATGGTAAATCATCTAATGCTTTAATAAGTGCTTTCATAAAAACCTCCTATTACTATTGTAGGACAAATGAAGAAAAAAATTAATATAAAAATTAAATTAAATTTTATATTTTTCTAATGAAAAATAAGATTTATATATTTTATTTGATAAAAAACAACTTTTATGAGAATATATAAATATAAAAATTAAAATTTTCTAGGTTATATAACTATATAGTTATATTGTTTTAGTACCTAATCTTTAAAATAGAAAGGAGCTTATATAAATTATATAAGGTTGACAATATGTTTAGAATTTTAGTTGTTGAAGATGATATAAGTTTATCAGATAGTATTAAAACATTTTTAAGTAAAAAAGGATATCAAGTTTTTTGCTCATATTCTGCTAAATATGCTTTAATGGAACTTGATAAATATCAAGTTGATTTAATTATAACTGATATTATGATGCCTGCAATGGATGGAATTGCTTTTATTAAAGAAGTTAGAGATATGGAAATTAAAGTACCTATTTTAATAATTTCTGCAAAGGATCAATTTACAGATAAAGAAGCAGGATTTAAAGCAGGTGCTGATGATTATATGGTAAAACCTATCGATTTGAATGAAATGGAATTAAGAATTAATTCACTTTTTAGAAGAGCAAAAATTTCAATAGAACATCAATTAAAATTTAAAAACACTATTTTAGATGCTGATTCTATGATGGTAAAAACAAATGGAACAACCTATAATCTTCCACAAAAAGAATTTCAAATTTTGTTTAAATTATTATCTTATGAAAATAAAATTTTTACTAGAGTGCAACTTATGGACGAATTTTGGGGTATTTATACTACATCAGAAGAAAGAACTATTGATACACATATTAATAGATTAAGAGATAAATTTAAAAATAATCCTGATTTTGAAATAATAACTATTAGAGGGTTAGGATATAAGGCAGTAAAAAAATGAAAAAGAAGAAAAATAAAGGAGAACATTCAAATATTTATTTAATAGGAAGTGTTTTGTTTTTTCTTTTCTTTCTTTTAGTTTTATTAATATCATTTATAATAATTATTATCATGTATGTTTCTCCTGCAAGAGAATACATGAAAGATAGTTTAGTTATTAATACTATAATTGTTTTTTTAATTTTGTTTTTAGCTTCATCACTTGTTGCAAGTATAATATTTTATTTTGCGTTTAAAAAATTATTAAAACCTGTTGTGGAATTATCAAAACAATCTATGAAAGTTGCTGATGGAGACTTTTCTATAAAAATAAATGAAAAATCTAAAGTTATTGAAATACAAAATTGTATTGATAATTTTAATACTATGGTCGAAAAATTAAATAAAGTTGAAACGTTCAGTAATGATTTTATTACAAATGTTTCACATGAATTTAAAACTCCTTTAAGTGTTATACGAAGCAATATTAATATTATTGAAGAATCAAACTTAAATGAAGAAGAAATGAAAAAATGTTTTTCACAAATAAATATCTCTATTGATAAAATGACTACTTTAGTTTCAAATGTTTTAAAAATATCAAAATTAGATAATAATGGAGTTAAATTAAATAAAAAGAATTATAGACTTGATGAACAAATTAGGCAATGTATTTTAAGCTTTAATGATGAAATAGATAAAAAAGACATTTCATTTGATATAATGCTAGAAGAATGTATCATTTATGCTGATGAGAATATTTTAGAGCAAGTATGGCTTAATTTAATTGGTAATGCAATTAAATTTTCTCATAAAGGTGGTCAAATTAAAATTAGGTTAAAAAATAAAGATAAAATCAAAGTTTTAATTGAAGATTATGGCATAGGAATGAGTGAAGAAACAAAAGAAAGAATATTTGATAGATTTTATCAAGGTGAAACATCACATAATTCACAAGGAAATGGTTTGGGTTTAACTATTGTAAATAAGATTATTAAATTATGTGAAGGTGAAATTTATGTCGATAGTGAAATTAATAAATTTACAAGATTTACAATTTTTTTAAAAAAAGAAAAAAATAACGAAAAGTTTAAATAAAGTTTAAAATTCATGCTTATACTAATTTTGTAGTTCGAAAGAGCTACAGCCTTTAATACCTCTATAAGAGTTATTAAATACCTTTATAGCTAAGACTAGTTCCCTTCGTAAACATCCCCAAATATCAATCTAGTCTTAGTTTTTTTATTCCTTGAAAAAAACCATTCTTTAGTAAAACGCTTACTTATTGAATGGTTTTTCTTATTTTTTTTTTTTTTCGATTAATATTCCATTATCTTCAATATCTAATGAATCTTTATCAATATCATTTAATAATTGTTTGATTTCATTATCATCATTATTAAATATTTGTTTAGAATATATATTATATGTTTCTTCACCTACAATAGAATAGCAAACTATAAATACTTTATTTAATAAAATATTTATGGCTGGATTTACGATTATTTTTTTAAACCAAAAATATGGATTTATAAGATTTAATGAAAACAAAAAAACATCATATGCTTTTTTTAATTTATATTTTTTAATCGATTTAACAGCTTTATTGTTATCAATGGCTGTTTTTTTATCTACTAAATTCATTATTGTTGATAATTTTAGTTTTCTAAATAGAATTAAGCCTTTTCTTGATAATAAATCATCGATTTTTTTTACAATATAATTATCTAAAAGTAATAATTCATCAAATGATAATTCTAATAATGGGCGTTTGCTTTTAGGGTAAAATTTACCTGCAATTTCGTTCATTAATGAATAAATAGAACTTTTGAAATAATCAAAAGGAATTTCCTTTCTTCTTTTTTTCTCATCTTTGAAGGCATCTTGATATTTAAAAATTATTTCTTTAATTTCTTCTTGAGATATTTCGTTAATAATTTTATTTATTTTATTTTTCTTTTTAGTAATAGATCGCAAGCAACCAATAAAATAAATTAATCCTAATATAACAAAGCCTGCAAAAATACCAGATAAAAACGCTATAAAACTAAAAATATTAATCTCTAATGTAAATTTTAACAAATAATAATATATCATTTTTAGCCACCTTTTAAAAAAATAAAAAAAATTAAAATTTTACTTGATTTTTACTTTAAATCCTTTTATTATAATAAAGCAAACGCCGTCTTAGCTCAACTGGCAGAGCAATCGACTTGTAATCGATAGGTTGTTGGTTCGATTCCGATAGACGGCACCACTTTAAATGTTAAAAGCCTAGAAATAGGCTTTTTTTGTCGATTGCTCTTTGGTGCCAGTTGAGCTAAGACAAATGAATTATTTATTTTTTTAGATAATTCCAATTATAATATTCATCATCTTTTTTTGTATCAATAATATTTTCTGATGGAGAATATAAATAAAATGTCGATTGACCATAAAGATTAGAAAATTCTTTAAAACTTAAATTAAAACTCAAATTTTGACTTTGGCAATGAATCCTTTTACCTTTTAACGCAAAAAATGTAGTTACATTATTGTTTTTTGTAACAACTATTTCCCCATTCTTAATTAATTCTAATGCTTCAAAAATACTTTCTAATTTATTTGTTTCAACCATAACTATATTATATTGTTAAATTAAAATTAAATAAATAAATTTATTATTTGATATTGAAAATTTCGCTTAATGTTTTTCCAACACCATCTTTATCATTTGTTGGAACAATTTTAGTAGCGATAGAAACTAGTTTACTAGAAGTAGAATTTTGCATAACATATTTTTCATTTGATGCTTCTAACATTGTATAATCATTTTCATTATCACCAAAAGAAATAATGTCTTCTTTACTTATATTTAATAACTTTGACAAATAGATTAATGCAGTACCTTTAGAAACATTTTTATTTACTATTTCTATAAAATAATCATGGGATCTAATAACATTATAATTATCTTTAAATTTATTTTTTATAATATCATATATGGCATCTAATTTTTCTTTTGTATCAGTAAAAGTTAATTTTACATAATTTATATTATTTTTGAAATCACTAATAACAACATCATTACCAGTTAACTTTTTTTCAAATAAAACATATTCAGTAGGATTATTAGTTAAAATTTGATTATTTTCATTATAAGCAAAAAAACCAACATTTAATCCTAAAGATAAAGCATAACATTCTTTTATAATATTAGAACTTAATAAATGTTTATATATAATTTCATGAGATTTATTATTTACAATCATTGCGCCATTATAAGCTATAGAGTAATTATTTATGCTATCTATTGATAATTCCTCAATAAATGGTAAAAGGCTCTTAAATGGCCTTCCAGAAGCTAAAACAACCATATTTGCTTTAGCTACTTCTTTAACTATATATTTATTATATGAAGAAAGCTTACTTTCTTTATTTAATAATGTTCCATCCATATCTAACGCTATTAATTTCATTTATAAAAACTCCAATCTTTTTAATTTTACACTATTTAATAAAATTAATCATTTAATAATTATTTTTAATACAATAAAATAGTGTATAATAATTCTTAGTTATGTTTTGAGGTTAGAAATGAAAATTAAAAATATAAATAAAAACAACTATAAAATAACATTTGATAATGGAGAATGTTTATTATTAGATGAAGATTTATTTACTGATTATTATTTTTATGTTGATAAAGATATTGATGAAGATGAATATGAAACAATAAAGCAAAAAAGCAATTTAATTAAAGAAAAAAATTATTTAATATCTTTATTATCAAAAAAGAATTATTCTACAAACGAAATAATATTTAAATTAAAAAACAAAAATATCTCAAACGATAATATTAATTATTTAATAGAGTATTTACAAAATAATAACTTATTAAATGATGAAAATTATTTTAATGAATACATTGAATGTTTGAATTTAAAAAATTATGGTTATTATAAAATAAAAGAAAAATTAATTCAAAAAGGATTTAAGCAAGAACTTGAATACAATAAAAATATTGAATTAGAAAAGATAAATAATATATTACCAGCTTTAATAAAAAAGTATAATAAAGAAAGTCAAAATAAAAAAATAATTCTTATTAAAAATAGTTTATTAAATAATGGGTTTGATTTTGATTTAATAAATGAAGTTTTAAAGAAAATAAATATAGCTTCTTATGAAGAAGAAATATCAAATTTGAAAAGAGATTATAATTTAATTTTTATAAAAAGTCAAAATAAACCTGAAAATGAAAGAACTAATTATATAATTAACAAATTAAAGATGAAAGGTTATAAATATAATGATATTATTATGGTAGTAAATCAGGGAGGTTTAATATGACAAACTATATAAATGAATTTAAAGAAGGAACTCATATAGAAACAGAACTGCTTTTAAATAATGTTACTAAAGGTGTTTCTAATGCTGGAGCACCATATTTATCTTTATCTTTACAAGATAAAACTGGTGGAATAGAAGCAAAAAAATGGGATGCAAGTGAAAATGATGTCAACGCTTGTCAAATAGGTACTGTTATAAAAATTACAGGTGATGTAATTGAATATAGAGGAATATTGCAAATAAAAGTAAGTACAATAGAAAAAGTTGATCAAGGAAAAATAGATTATACAAAATTTTGTATTCCATCTCCAATCCCTCAAGAAGAACTTATTAGAAAATTAAATATATATCTTAATTCAATAAAAAATGAAGATGCATATAGAATTGTAAAATATATTGTTGATGAACATTATGATGCATTTATATCATATCCAGCTGCAACTAAAAATCATCATGAATTTGCATCTGGCTTATTATATCATACTGTATCAATGTGTGATATAGCAGAAATACTTACATCTTATTATGATGGCGTAGATAGAGATATTTTAATAGCAGGTATAATTTTACACGATATAGGGAAAACGATTGAATTAAGTGGCCCTATTGCTACTAAATACACTTTGGAAGGCAAATTAATTGGCCATATATCAATTATGGTAAGTGAAATAAGAAACACCAGTGAAAAATTAAATATTCATTCTGAAGTTCCAATTTTATTGCAACACATGATTTTATCTCACCATGGAGAAAAAGAATTTGGGTCACCAGTTCCTCCACTAACTAAAGAAGCATTTTTATTACATGTAATTGATGATTTAGATGCAAAAATGATTATGATAGATAAAGCTCTTGCAACAGTTGATAATGGTGAATTTACTCAAAGAATTATGGCTTTAGATGGAAGAGCGTTCTATAAACCAAAAAAATAAAAAAAGAAGGTCAATTCCTTCTTTTTATTTATCAAATATTAAAATAACTAAATATTATTTTTAATTTCACTAGCAATAGCTGGTAAATTAAGTTTTTCTATACCTGTTGGAGTAAATTCAATAGATATATTATCTTTATTATTATATCTAGGTATAACATGGATATGAAAATGCATAACTGTTTGACCTGCTACTTCATTAGTATTTATTAATATATTAACTCCATTAGCGCCTAATGAAGCAACTTCAGCTTGTGCAACTTTTTGAGCTGTTGATATTGCTTGTGAAAGCAAATCTTTTGGTACATATAAGAAATTTTGAAAATGTTCTTTAGTAATGACTAAAGTATGTCCTTTAGTTGTTTGAGAAATATCTAAGAACGCTAAAATTTTATCATCTTCATAAACTTTATAGCAAGGAATTTCACCTCTAGCGATTTTGCAAAAAATACAATTACAATTTTCCATAATTTTAAATCTCCTTTAAGATAAATATATTATATCATTTTTCTTCATAAAAAAAGAGGAAATATTTTCCTCTTTTCAAAACTTGATTAATCAAATATATCTAAATCTGGATAAGTTTCTTTTAAATAATCATAGAACTTTTGATCACCAAATGTTAAATCATATTGATTTAAATAATGAGTGATTGCATCAGTTTGATTTGATGAAGTAGAACTTAACAATCTAGCGATTTCTAAAGCATGTTGTTTTTTATTTTCTTTAACTTCAGCTGTATCATCATCTTTTTGACGTAAAGCAGAAGTATTATAATAATTACCAATTAATACAATATAATATGCATTACTTGAAGTATCATAATAAGCATATTTATTTAAGTAATAATCAGGATCTGTTTCACTTAAATTAGGTGTATACTTAGGAATTAAAATTTGAATTTCTTTAGTTTCATCACGAGATGCTAATTTTGTAATATTATTGCTAATATTAGATGTGAAAATTCTATCTCTTAAATCTGATGGTAAACTACTTACACCACCTGATTTAACAACTAAGCCATCATCAACTACGATGTCTAATGCTTCTAATTCTCTATCTTTTAAAAGTTTACCATGAGAAACAGGGTATGTATATGAACCAGTGTAAGAAGAAACTAATTCATTATCTCTTTTTGTTGAATCTTTAATAAGATCATATTCATTTGCGCCAGCGTTCCATACACCAACTTTACTTATTTCTTCTTCAATGACATTTTCTCTTGTTGTAATTCCAGAATAATTAGTTAAGAATGTTTTTTCTACTGAACCATCAGCTAAATTAACACCTTTATAAATTTTAGCTAAAGAATCTAAATCAAATGAAATTTCATTATTTCTAAATGCTTCAAAATATGAATTAATAAGCATTGGAACAGAATCTTTATGTGTTGAGATTGTTTCTAATTTAATATATTTAACTTCTCTAGCATAAGCTCTACCTAATGATAAATATTCATTTTCATAAAGATAAACAGAAGTTAATAATTCTTTTAATAAATCAGGATAAATACTTCTTTCAATATAATCAGAATAATCTGCTTTAAATAAATCTTTATATTCTGAATCTGGTGTAATTAAATAATCTTCAACAAATTCTTCACCTTTGATATCATATAAAGAAGTTTTTAATTCATTAGCAAATTTTTCTTCTTGATATAAACTTTCTTTTGAATAAGAACCAGATTTAACTTTATCCATCATTGTTTTTTGAACTTTTTCAAGAATAATATTTTCTAATTCTTGTGCTTTACCAGTTAAATCAGCTGTTGAAGGATTAACTAATTTAGTTTTTACTGTTTCTAAAACTTTGTTGAAATCAGCTTCTGAAATATTATAGAATTTAGAAATTTCTTTTTTAGCAGTGTTATTAATGATTTCTTTCATAATAGTACTATTTGATGTACCAGAAGAAACTAATTGATCATAAATGACTTCAAAATTATTGTTATAAATGTCTTTGTTATCACCGATAGTAATTAATGAATCTTCATTAACGACTACATCTGGTTTTGCAAGAATATCATCACATGCAAATAATGATAGAGCAACTAAAGATAAACTTAAAATTTTTGTAACTTTTTTCATTTTATCTTCCTCCTACTTTTAAATATCCTTTTATACCTAGATAATTTTCGCTACTAGATACTTTTAATGCACTTTGTTGATCTTGTGCCTTTAATAATCTTATATAAGAAGTCCAAGATTCTTCATAAGTTTCTTTTGCTGAATATGCAGCTGAAGTTCTATTTGCATTTAAATATGATTCGATAATTGAGCCAATTGATTTATCATTAACTTCACCAAATTTTATTGTACCTTTTTCTTTTGCTTCTTTTAATGCTTGTTCATAAATTCTATAAGACATATAAGAATCAAAACCTTTGACATCTGTTTCAATAACTTTAGAACGTTTGTCGTAAATTGATTCACTTGTTGAATCAATGAAGTTAACATAAGAATCAGCTACATTGTTTTCTCTTGCTTTAATATCATAATAACTTTCTAATTCAGCTAATAATTCGCTTGATCCAGTTTTTACAAAAGGAGATTTTTGAATAATGATAAAGTGAATACCTTGATATCCAGAATCACCACTACCTGAGCCAGCTCTTGTAACTAAAATTGGACGTTTAGCTTCATCACATAGAACATCATCTTTTGAATCGTTAGAAGCAGATAAGCCATCTATATGCCAAAATCTATTTCCTTTTCCAGTTGTTCCTCTTGTAATAACTCCTAAAGCATGATCATTTAATTCATCATTGAAGAGAATATTACGAGGTAAATATTTATCTTCTTTATATTCTGTTTTTAAACTATCAGTTGTAATAGAAGCATATTCTTTTAAATCAGTGAAAACAGAATAATCAATTCTATGAAGTTTACTCTTTAAGTAATTTGTATCAACATCACTTGGAATTAATGAAGAACCTTCATAATCAGTATTACCTATTTTTCTAGTTGCTTGACGTTCATTATAAGCTGTAACATTAGCTGTTGCTGCTGTATTGTATAATGAATCATATTGATAAATTGCATATTTGAATTCATTAACAAATGATGTTGTGGTTGTCATGATACCAACGCTATCGTATCTTGGACCAGCAGTAACATCATCTTCTACCGAATAATCATCAGAATAAGAACTTGCAATAGTATTAAATGATTGTTTATCATTAGCTAATGCAATAACGATGTTTGCAACTTTAGTAGCAGCATCTTTATCAATAGTTCCATCATATAAGCTATCACCACTATTAGTTTTAGCTAAAATATGACGAATGTGATATGGTGCATAATAATTAATATATTCAGCTAACAATGTTGAATTCTTATTGTTTTCATAAAATTTATCTTCATAAGCAGTTTTCTTTTCTGCTAATGTATAAACTTCTTCGAGTTCAGCTAAATCTTCAACACCTTCACTTTCTAATTTCTTAGATTGTTCTGTTGCTTTTGATGTACCATTTTCAGTAGCAGCATCTTCAACTGATTTCAAGAATTGATCCATCTTTGTGTTAACATTTGATTTAATGTTTTCTGTTATTGGTTGAACTACATTGACAAGAACATCATAAACAGCGTTGTAATATTGAGATGCTCCAGTTGAAGTAGATGAATAATTTTCAAATAAATCATTTGCAGTGTAGTTTTGGTCTCCTATTTTTACAATGATTTGTTCGCCATTATCACCTTTTTGTTGATTGACATCACCGCAACCAGCTAAAGTTAATAATCCGATCATTGATAAGAGAAGTAATTGCTTTTTCATAATCGAAAAATCCTCCCTGTTTTTTAATATAGCGTATTAATAATACTTGATTAGCATTTTGATTTCAATATTTAATTAACATTTTGAATAACTTTAGTTATTACATGCGCATGCACACGCGCTAATGCAACCATATTTTGCACAACTTGGGCTCAAAATATAATATTTTCAATAAAATATAACCAATTTATCAAACTAACATAATATATTATGAAAACAAAGGAGGGGGATTATGAATCCATCAGTAAGTAATACAGGCGGAAGAAACTTCTTTGCATATATACTCATTTTGTTTATCTTGATTGCAATCATTGGTTGTTATTGCCAATGTTAAAGGAGGTGCGTTTTGATGAATACAGGTAGTACATTTGCAATTATCTTAGTATTGTTCATTTTACTTGTCATCGTTGGATGCGGTGGCTGGTTTACATCTTGCGGTTTCTAAGATTTTAATAAATATAAAAGGGAGATATGAAAATATCTTCTTTTTTTATTAATAAAAAATCAAAATAATTGTACTTAGATTATTAATGTAGTAGAATAATAAGGCTTAGGAGATTATAAAAAATGAAAGAATTAATTATCAAAAATCTTCATGCGAGTGTTGAAGGCAAAGAAATATTAAAAGGTGTTAATTTAGAAATACATGATAGAGAAATGGTTGCATTACTTGGCCCAAATGGACATGGTAAATCAACACTTCTTGCAGTAATCATGGGTAATCCAAAATATCAAGTTACAGAAGGATCAATTACTTTAGATGGTGAAGATGTTTTAAAAATGAAAGTTGATGAAAGAGCAAAAAAAGGCTTATTTTTAGCAATGCAATATCCAAGTGAAGTACCTGGAGTAGTAAATGCTGAATTTTTAAAAGCTGCAATTAATGCTAGAAGAGACAATCCAATTAAAATATTTGAATTCTATCGTGAATTAGAAAAAGCGTCACAAAAAGTAAATATCTCAATGGATATGGCAAATAGATTTTTAAATGAAGGATTTTCAGGTGGAGAAAAAAAACGTAATGAAATATTACAAATGCTTTTATTAAAACCTGATTTAGCAATGCTTGATGAAATTGATTCTGGATTAGATGTTGATGCAATTAATGTTGTAGCTAATGCAATTAATGAATTAGAATCAACCGATATGTCATTTTTAGTAATATCTCATTATGCTAGATTATATCAATTAATACACCCTACAAGAGCAGCTATTATGATAAATGGTAAAATAGTTCTTGAAGGAGACAATTCTTTAATTAAAAGAATTGATACAGAAGGATATGAATGGCTTAGAAAAGAATATGGTATCAAAATAACTAAAGATGAAACAGAAATGAATACTGTTTCTATTGGCTCATGTGCTGTAAAAAATGTTTTAAAGTAGGAAGAAATTATTATGAATTTACAATTTGAAGGAATAGAAAAATTTGAAATTCAAGATCATTTAGTTATAATAAATAAAAATCAAATTGGCAAAATAATAATATCTTGGAAAAAACTCGAAGCAGAAAAATTAGTTGTTAAAATACAAGAAAATTGCAATATTGAAATACTTGAATTAGAAGAAAAAAATAATTCAAAAATTGAATACCAAATAGGTGCTAATTCTCAAGTCTTATATAATTTATTTACTAAAGAAAAAGCTAATAATGCTTTTAGAAAATTTGATTTAAAAGAAAATGCTAGATTAACAGCAGGATGTGCTGATTTTTCTAGTGGAGAAAAAACACTTGAAGTAGAAATAAATCTTAATGAAATCAATTCTTCTGTTGATTGGCATTTAGCATGTTTAGCTCAACAAAATGATAGAAAAATATTTAAAATAAATATCTTACATAATGTTGGTTTGACCACTGCAAATATGGAAAATTATGGTGTTTGCAAAAATAGTTCTGATTTAGAATTTTTAGGCGATGCAATAATTAAAAAAGGCGCTAAAAAAGCTGCTACAAAACAAAGTGCAAAAATTGTTTTATTTGATAAAACTTGTCATGCTAAAGCTAGCCCTAAATTATGTATTTATGAAAATGATGTTGAAGCTAGCCATGGTGCTAGTGAAGGACAAATAAATCCTGATCATGTTTATTATCTTATGAGTAGAGGATTAACTGAAGAAGAAGCAAAAAAACTTATTACTTTAGGATACTTAAACCCAATCGTAAAATATTTCAATGATGAAAAAATTAAAAAACAAATAGTAAATAGCATTACTAAGGAGATTTAATTATGCTTGATGTTGAAAAAATAAGATTAGATTTTCCAATGCTACAAGGTAAATTAATGCAAAATAAACCATTAATTTATTTTGATAATGGAGCAACAACATTAAAACCACAATGCGTAATTGATGCAATAGAAGATTATTATAAAAATTATTGTGCTAATGCTCATAGAGGTGATTATGATATTGCTCATAAAGTTGATGAAACTTATGATAATGTTAGACAAAAAGTGGCTAAATTTATAAATGCTGAAGCTAATGAAATTGTATTTACTTCAGGAACAACTATGTCTTTAAATATGATTGCGCATGGCTTAAAAGATATCACTGAAGATGATGAAATATTGATAACAGAAGCTGAACATGCATCAAATGTTTTACCTTGGTTTAAATTAAGTGAAAAAACACATTGTAAGATTAAATATATTGAATTAACTGATGAAGGAAGATTAACTGTTGAAAATTTAAAAAAAGCATTATCTTCTCATACAAAAATTGTTTCTTTAGCCCAAATAACAAATGTATTAGGCTTTGAATTTGATGTTAAATCATTTGCAAAAATAATTCATGAAAATGGATCATTATTTATTCTTGATGGTGCACAATCTGTACCTCATATGAAAATAGATGTTAAAGATTTAGATGTAGATTTTTTAGCATTTTCTGGTCATAAAATGTGTGGACCAACTGGTATAGGTGTTCTATATGGTAAATATGAATTATTAGATAAATTAGATCCTGTTTTAACTGGTGGAGGCATGAATACAAAATTTGATACATGTGGTAATATTGGTTATTTAGAACCACCACTAAAATTTGAAGCTGGTACTCAAAATATTGCTGGTGTTATAGGTTTAGGAGCAGCTATTGATTATTTAAATAAAATTGGTATGGATAATATTCATGATTATGAAAAAAAACTTCATGATTACGCAATAAAAAAACTTAAAGAATTAGATAATATCATTCTTTATAATTCTAATGCTGATTCAGGAATTATTACTTTTAATGTTAAAAATGTTTTTGCTCAAGATACTGCTTCATTATTTAATAGTTATGGCATAGCAGTAAGATCAGGACAACATTGTGCAAAAATTTTATTGCATAAATTAAATACAGATGCAACAGTTAGAGCCTCATTATATTTTTATAACACATTTGAAGAAATTGATGCTTTTATTGAAGCATGTAAGAAAGGTGGAGATTTTTTAGATGCCTATTTCAATTAACCAAGAAATGATGAGAGAAATCATCATGGATCATTACTCAAATCCAAGAAACTTTCGTGAAGAAAAAGATCCTACATATAAAACTGTTTATATGGATTCAACTTCTTGTATAGATAAAATATATGTTCAAGCAAAAATTGAAAATAATATTTTAGTTGATGTTTGTTGGCATGGAATTGGATGTGCAATTTCAAAAGCTTCAACCTCAATTATGAGTGAATTACTTAAAGGAAAAACTATTGAACAAGCTAATGAAATTATCAAAAATTATTTAGCAATGATTCATGAAGAAAAATATGATGAATCTATTCTTGATGAAGCAATAGTTTTTATGAACACATCTAGACAAGCTGCAAGAATTAAATGTGCGACTATTGGCTGGAATGGAATGAATAAAATATTAGAAGGAAAAGATTAATATGGAAGAAAATGATTACAAATATGGCTTTAAAAATAAAGATGTTTCTATATTAAAAACTGATAAAGGTTTATCAGAAGAAATTGTTAGAGAAATCTCAAAATTAAAAAACGAACCAGAATGGATGCTTGAATTTCGCTTAAAATCATTAAAATATTTTTTAGAATCTCCTTTACCAAAATTTGGTCCAGATTTATCTAAAATTGATTTTAATTCTTTTACTTATTTTATAAGACCAACTGCAAAAGTTGAAAAAGATTGGAATGATGTACCTGAAACAATTAAAAATACATTCCAAAAATTAGGAATTCCAGAAGCTGAACAAAAATATTTAGCAGGTGTTTCAACTCAATATGAATCAGAAGTTGTATATCATAATATGTTAAAAGAAGTTGAAGAAAAAGGTGTTATTTTTCTTGATACAGATACAGCTTTAAAACAATATCCTGAATTATTTAAAAAATATTTTAATACAGTTGTTAATTATAGAGATAATAAATTCTCTGCTTTAAATGGTGCCGTTTGGTCAGGTGGATCATTTATTTATGTACCAAAAGGTGTAAAACTTGAAAAACCATTACAATCATATTTTAGAATTAATAATGAAAAAATGGGTCAATTTGAAAGAACATTAATTATTGTTGATGAAGGTGCTGATGTTCATTATGTAGAAGGTTGTACTGCACCAATATATTCAATGGAATCTTTGCATGCTGCAGTTGTAGAAATTATCATTGAAAAAGGTGCAAGATGCCGTTATTCTACTATTCAAAACTGGTCTGATAATATTATTAATTTAGTTACTAAAAGAGCTTATGTTCATGAAGGCGGATTAATGGAATGGATTGATGGCAACATTGGTTCACAAACAAATATGAAATATCCATGTTGTGTACTTGCAGGCGATGGAGCAAAGGGAACATGTATATCTATTGCAGTTGCTGATAAAAATCAATATCAAGATGCAGGTGCTAAAATGATACATTTAGCAGATAATACAACATCTACTATTATTTCTAAATCTATTGTAAAACATGGAGGAATTGCTAATTATCGTGGAAGAGTTTTTATTGGACCAAATGCTAATAATGCGAAAGCTCATGTTGAATGTGATACTCTTATTTTAGATGATTATTCTGCTTCTGATACAATTCCTAGTAATGAAGTTAATAACAATACTTCATTCCTTGAACATGAAGCTACTGTATCAAAAATTAATGAAGAACAATTATTTTATTTAATGAGTAGAGGATTATCAGAAAAAGATGCTACTCAAATGATTATTATGGGCTTTATTGAGCCATTCTCAAAAGAATTACCGATGGAATATGCTGTCGAATTAAATAGACTTATTAAAATGGATATGGAAGGAAGCATTGGTTAATATGAATTACGATTATGATATTATCGTTGTAGGAGGTGGACATGCTGGAATGGAAGCAGCCATGGCTGCTGCTCATATGGGAATGAAAACATGTTTAATTACTCTTAATTTTAATAAAATGTCAAATATGCCATGTAATCCATCTATTGGTGGATCAGCTAAAGGTATAGTTGTTAGAGAAATTGATGCCTTAGGAGGCATGATGGGTAAAGGTGCTGATAAAGGTGCTTTACAAATCAAAATGCTTAATACTGGAAAAGGGCCTGGTGTACAATGCTTAAGAGCGCAAGAAGACAAATTAGATTATCCTAAAATAATGCAAGAATATGCTTTTCATACAGAAAATCTTACTTTATTAGAAGGCATGGTAAATGATATATTGCATGATGAAAATAAAGTATATGGAGTAAAAGTTAACAATAAAGATTTAACTTCAAAAGCTGTTATTTTAACAACTGGAACATATATGGAAGCTAGAGTTTTAGTAGGACATCAAGCTTTTGATAAAGGACCAGATGGAGAAAAATCTACTCATGGTTTATCACCTAAATTACAAGAAATGGGTATTAAAATTTTAAGATTAAAAACTGGTACTCCTCAAAGAATTAAATCTTCTTCTATTGATTATGACAAATTAATTCCACAATATGGTATGGAAGGTAATTTATGTTTTTCTTATGATAATGAAGAATCTTTACCATTAAATAAACAAATAAAATGTTATTTAACTTATACTAATGCTAAAACACATCAAATTATTAAAGATAATTTGTTAGCTTCAGCAATGTATGGAGGAATAGTTACAGGAGTTGGCCCTAGATATTGCCCGTCTATTGAAGATAAAATTGTTAGATTTGCTGATAAAGAAAGACATCAATTATTTTTAGAACCAGAATCAATTCATACTGATTCAGTTTATTTACAAGGTTTTTCTACTTCAATGCCTGAAAATATACAATTACAAATGGTACATTCACTAAATGGTCTTGAACATGCTGAAATATTAAAATATGCTTATGCAATTGAATATGATGCAATATATCCAACTCAATTCGATGCTACTTTAATGGTAAAAAGGTGGCCTGGGCTTTATTGTGGTGGTCAAATATGTGGCACATCAGGTTATGAAGAAGCAGCTGGTCTTGGTTTAATGGCAGGTATTAATGCTTCATTAAGAATAAAAAATGAAGAACCACTTATATTAAGAAGAGATGAATCTTATATTGGAGTCATGATTGATGATTTAATCAATAAAGGAACTAAAGAACCATATAGATTACTTTCATCAAGAGCAGAATTTAGATTATTAATTAGACATGATAATGCTGATATCAGATTAATGAAATATGGTCATAGAGTAGGTCTTATTAATGAAGAAAAATATCAAAAATTCTTAAAAAAATGTGATTTAATCAAAGAAAATAAAGAAATCTTAGAGAAAACAATTCTATCTGGCAATAAAAAAATGGTAGAAGAAATGACTTCACTTGGTATTGAAAATTTTAAAGGTGGAATTACAGTTAGTAATTTATTGAAAAGACCAAATATAACATTTGATATGATAAAAAATTATGCTCCTATCAAAGAAGGTCTTGATAAAACTGGTGAAGAACAATTAGAAATTCTTGTTAAATATGAAGGTTATATTGAAAAAGAAAAAAAAGAAGCAAGTAGATTATTAAAACTTGATGATATGAAGATACCACCTCATATAGATTATCATTCAGTTGGAGGATTAGCGCTTGAAGCAAGAAGTAAATTAAGTGAAGTTGAACCATTAACTATTGGTCAAGCTTCAAGAATTTCTGGCGTTAACCCTGCTGATATTGCTCAATTAATTATTTATATTAAAAAGGTTAATTCACATGAATAAAGAAACTTTCTATAATAAATGCCAAGAAAATGGTTTAATATTAAATACTAATCAAAAAAATCAATTTGATCAATATTACCATTTACTTTATGAAACTAATAAAGTAATGAATTTAACTGCAATTGTTGAAGAAGATGAAGTATATGAAAAACATTTTTATGATTCGTTATTATTTTCTTTTGAGCTAGATTTAAATAATAAAACCCTGGTAGATGTAGGCTCAGGAGCAGGCTTTCCTGGTTTAGTTATAGCCATTGCTTATCCATTATGTGAAGTAACTTTAGTTGAACCATTAACAAAAAGATGTAATTTTTTAAATAAAGTTATTGATGAATTAAAATTAAATAATGTAAAAGTAATTAATGCTAGAGCAGAAGATTTATCTATGTATAGATCATCATTTGATTACGCTACAGCTAGAGCAGTTGCTAGATTAAATATTCTTTTAGAATTAATTATGCCTTTAATTAAAGTAAATGGTATCTTTGTTGCGTTAAAAGGTAAACAAGGTAATGAAGAAATTGAAGAAGCTAATAATGCTTTAAAAATATTAAATTCCACAATTATTAAAACTCAACAAATTAATTTAATTACTGATTTAGATAATAGAATAAATATTTTTATAAAATTAAATAAAGATATTGAAAAAAAATATCCTCGTAATTATTCAAAAATAAAAAATAAACCTTTATAAAATGAATAAAAATAACAAAAGCATCATCTAATTTAATGGTGATGTTTTTTTGAAACTATTTTTAGCGTTATTAATGTTTTTTTCTACAATTCAAGTAATAAACCCTAATGTAGAATATCAAAATTATGAATGTAAAAGTTATATATTAATTGATGGATATAATGGAGATATTTTAGAAGGTAAAAATTTTCATGATAAAAGATCAGTAGCCTCAATATCAAAAATAATGACTGCTATTTTAGCTATTGAAAGTGAAAAATTATTTTATTCATTTACTATTAATAGTACTGCTTGTAATGTTGAAGGAAGTTCTATTTATTTAAAAGAAAATGAAGAATATCGCTTAATAGATTTAGTGTATGGTTTATTATTAAGAAGTGGTAATGATGCAAGTTACGCAATAAGTGAAATAGTAGAAAAAAATACTTCTTTATTTGTTGAAAAAATGAATCAAAAAGCTCAAGAATTGCAAATGAAAAATACATATTTTTCTAATCCATGTGGACTTGATATTTATGATGATGGAAATATATCTACTGCTTATGATATGGCTATATTAATGAAATATTGTATGAATAATGAATTATTTAAAGAAATAATTTCTACTAAAGAATATCGTTTTGATAATCATGCTTATATTAATAAAAATAAATTATTAAAGACATATAAATATTTAATAGGAGGAAAAACAGGATATACTAGTAAAGCTAAAAGAACATTAATTACAGCTAGTGAAAAAAATGATCAATATTTAATTATGGTTAGTTTAGCTTGCTCAAATGATTATGATTTTCATAAATCAATATATGAAACATATTTTAATGAATATAAATATATAATATTTTTAAATAAAGGAAAAAATTATATTAATCAATATATATTTCTAACTGATAAAATAATTGGTATGAGGATTTCTATAAATATAGAAAAAGGTATCAAAAAATATTATTATAATCAAATAACAAATGAATTAACAATATCATTTATTGATACTAATAAAGTAGAATATGCAGGTGGTAAATATTCTAGAATTTTAATTGTTAATAATTTCTAGTAGACTTTTAATAGATAAAAATTTATTTATTAAAAACTATTTTTCATGTATAATTTTCTTAATGGGAGAAAATTTATGAAAATATGTATTTGTATTGGCTCATCATGCCATCTTAAAGGAACCGAAAAAGTAATTGAAAGATTACAACAATTAATTAAAGAAAATAGATTAATTAATGATGTAGAATTATCAGGCTCATTTTGCTTAGGAAGATGTGCTGAAGGAGTATCTATGCTTATTGATGAAGAACCTATACAAAATGTAAATATTAATAATATTGATGAAATTTTCTTAGAAAAAGTTTTAAAGAGAATAAGAGGATAACAAAAATGTTTTTAAAATTTGATATTGATTCATGTAAAGATTGTTATTCATGTTTAAGACATTGTCCAGTTAAAGCTATTGATTTTACAAATAATAAAGCAGAAATAATTGAAGAACAATGTATATTATGTGGAGAATGTGTCCATGTTTGCCCTCAAAATGCAAAAAAAGTATATTCAGATGTTGATAATGTAAAAAAATTAATAAAAGAAAATGATAATGTTGCTTTAATTGTTGCACCTTCTTTTATTAGTAATTTTAATGTTGATAATTTTCTTTCTTTTGCTGAAAGTTGCAAAAAATTAGGCTTTAAATATGTTGAAGAAGTAGCCTTAGGCGCTAAATATGTAACTAAAGAATATAAAAGATTATTAGATGAAGGAAAATATAAAGTTTTAATTTCTTCATGTTGTCCTGCTAGTAATGATTTTTTAAGAATGTGTTATCCTAATGCAATTAAATATCTTGCTCCTGTAATTACTCCAATGATTGCTACAGCTAGAATTTTAAAACAAAAATATGATGAAAATTTAAAAATTGTTTTTGTAGGACCATGTATAGCTAAAAAGAAAGAAGCTTTAAATTATCCTGAAGTAGAATATGCTTTAACATTTGAAGAAATTCAAACAATGTTTAATGAAAAAAATATTAATTTTGAACATATAGAAAGCATAAACCATGAAACAAATTTAGCGAGATTTTATCCAATTAATCGTGGAATAATTAAATCATTTGGTGAAACATTACCAGCTAATTATGATTCATTATCTATTGATGGAGGTAATGAATTAAAACAAACTTTAGCAAATATTGAAGAACTTGATCATGTTTTTATTGAAATGAATATGTGTGAAGGTGGTTGTATTAATGGACCATGTAAAATTAGTACTTCTTCACCAATAAAAGCTAATGCAGTATTAAGATCTTATGTAAAAAAGAATGTTGATAAAATTCAAAATGAAGATAATTATAATATAGATTTAACTTGTAAATTTACGACAATTATTACTAATAAAAAAATACCGACAGAAGAAGAAATAAGAAAAATATTAGAAAGAATTTTTAAATTTAAAAAAGAAGATGAAATAAATTGTGGGGCATGTGGATATCCTACATGTAGAGAAAAAGCTATTGCTGTATTTAATGGTACTGCTGATCCAGAATTTTGTATGCCTTATTTAAAAAATAAAGCAGAATCAATTTCAAATGAAATTATTGAACATACTCCTAATGGCATTATTTCTGTTAATCAAGAAGGATATATTTTAGATATTAATTCGCGTGCAGTTGAATATTTGAATGTAGAAAACGATGTAGTAGGTAAATTTTATCAAGAAGTTTTTGATTTACCTGAATTATTAGTAGCGTTAGATGAAGAAAAAAATATTAATTCAGTAATAGTATATGATGAAAAAAAGAATATGTATTTTGATGTATCTATTACTTATGTTAAAGATCAAAAAATGGCTTTTGCTATTTATAAAGATGTAACTTTAGAAACATTAAATGATGAAAAAATGAAATCATTACGTCAGGAAATGATTTCGGTTACTGATGAAGTTATAAATCAACAAATGGCAGCAGTTCAAGAAATTGCTTCTTTACTTGGTGAATCAACTGCTAAAGCAAAAATAGCTTTAATTAATTTTAAAAATACTTTAAAGGAAGATAAATAAAATGACATATTTTATTGATGATGGATATGTTTCTTTAAATCATGTTAATGAAGAATTATGTGGTGATAAAGTAGAAATTGTAAGAAATGAATTAGGCACTACTATTGTTTTGGCTGATGGTCTTGGTTCTGGAGTTAAAGCAAATATTTTAGCTACTTTAACTTCTAAATTATTAGGCTTAATGATTGCTAATGGGGCTAATATTGAAGAATGTGTATCTTCAGTTATTGCTACTTTACCAGTTTGTAGTGTAAGAAAAGTTGCTTATGCGACTTTTACAGTTGTTCATATTGATAAAAATGGTTTAGGATATGTTTTTGAATTTGATAATCCACCTTTAATTTATATTCGTAATAAAAAAAGAATCATGCTTGATAGAATTAAAAAAAATATTATAGGTAAAGATGTATATTATTCTACTATTCAAGCTCAAAAAAATGATTTTATGATTTTTTGTTCTGATGGTGCGCCTCATGCAGGAATTGGTAAAACTATGAATCTAGGTTGGTCTATTGATGATATAGGACAATATATTTTAGATAATTATAATGTTAATATGTCTGCTAGAGAAGTAGCTGCTTTAGTAGGTGAATCATGCAATGCTTTATATATGGGTGAACCTGGAGATGATACTACTATTGCGGCTATTAAAATATGTGAACCTATTATTGTAAATTTATTAGTAGGTCCACCAATGGATAAACAAGAAGATAATATTGTAGCAAGTAATTTTATGTCTAAAGAAGGTATTAAAATTGTATGTGGTGGTACAACTTCAAAAATTATTGCTAAATATTTAAAAAAAGAAGTAAAAACAACTTTGAATTATTATACCCCTGAAGTACCTCCTATTGGTATGATTGAAGGAATAGATTTAGTTACTGAAGGTGTTATTACTTTAGGAAAAACTTTAGATATTTCAAAAAAATATGTAGATATCAAAGATGTTGATTCAAAAAGTTTATCTGATAAAGATGGTGCATCTTTAATTGCTAATTTTTTATTAAAGAAAGCTAGCCATGTTAATCTTTTTGTTGGTACTTCTATTAATGCCGCACATAAAGATTTACCAATAGATATTGCTATGAAATTAAAAATTGTAGAAAATATTAAATCTATTTTAGAATCTTGTGGAAAAATTGTTACTATTGAATATCATTAAAAAACAAATTGATAAATAAAATCATGTCTAAAGTAAAGTATAACTTTATTTTAGCCAAAAAGGAGAGAAAATGTATTCAATTAAAAGAAACATAGAAGATGTTATAAAGCAAAGATCAATTACTAATAAAGCAATATTATTAATAGGTCGTTTACAAGTAGGAAAATCTACATTATTTAAACATTTATTTTCTAATGTTAATTATGTTACATTTGATGACGATATATTACTTATGCAAGCAAGTGAAGATCCACAAATGTTTTTATATAATAATCCATGTCCATTGATTATTGATGAAGTACAAAAATGTCCTTCAATTTTTAATCGAATAAAAATAATTTTAGATAATACTGATTCTATGTCAAATTTCTATTTAACTGGTTCTCAAAAACTTCAATTAATAGAAGGAATTAGTGAATCTCTTGCAGGTCGAGTTTCTATTATCGAATTAGAAGGATTATCAATGAGGGAAATAAATAATATTTCTTTCAATAAACATTTTATTCCTTCTCAAGATTATATTCTAGAAAGAGAAAAACAATTATATAAATATGATGATATTTGGTTTAATATCCATAGAGGGTTTTATCCAGAATTATATAGTAATAAACAAAAAGAATGGATAGATTTTTATCAATCTTATGTTAAAACATATTTAGAACGAGATGTAAATAAAATTATAAAAGCAAAAAACCATCTTACTTTTGTTAAATTTATGACTAGTGTTGCAGCAAGAACAGCTCAAGTTTTAAATTACAATTCAATCGCTGTGGAAGTAGGAGTATCTGAAGTTACTATTAAAGAATGGATTTCAATTTTAGAAAAAAGTGGAATCATTTATATTTTAAAACCATATACTCCAAGCGTATTAAATAGAGCAATTAAAAGTCCAAAAATATATTTTAGAGATACAGGGTTAGCTTGTTATCTTACTAGATGGTTAACACCAGATACATTAAAAAATGGGGCAATGGCTGGTGCTATGTTTGAAACTTTTGTTGTTAATGAAATTTTAAAATCTTATTCAAATGAAGGCTTAGATTATGATTTTAATGTTTTTTACTACAATGGAAAAGACAAGAAAAAGAAAAATAAAAACGGAGAAGAAAAAGAAGTTGAAGGAGAAATAGATTTTATTATATCCGAAAATGGAATTTTGTATCCTATTGAAATTAAAATGAGCGCAAATCCTAAAGCTGGTATGACATCAGAATTTGATATATTAGATAAAGTTAAAGAATGTAAAAGAGGAATGGGCGCTATTATTTGTCTGTATGATAAAAAAATATATCTAAGAGATAACTTAGTTGTTTTACCTATTAATTATTTATAAATTAGATATATATAATAATATTTATAAAGTATATTGATAAAAAAATATCAATATTGTTATTTTTAAGTTTTCAATGTAAGTGATTTCAATTATAATAAAAAAGTATGTGTTGGAGGTCGGATTATATGAAAACAAACAAAGAAATGTTTGATGAACTAGAAGAATTTATTGCTTCAAAGAACTATGATAGTGCTGAATTGATTGCAATACTTCATCGTGCTCAAGCAATTTTTGGCTATTTACCTATGAATGTTCAAACTTTTATTGCTGATAAATTAAAAATTAATGTTTCAAAAGTTTATGGTGTTGTAACATTTTATTCATTCTTTACAATGGTACCAAAAGGTGAAAATGTTATAAATATTTGTTTAGGTACTGCTTGTTTTGTAAGAGGCTCAGATAAAATTTTAACTAAAGTGGAAGAAATTTTAAAAATTAAAAATGGTGAAACAACTCCAGATGGTAAATTTTCTTTAACTACACTTAGATGTGTAGGTGCATGTGGACTTGCACCAGTTATGCAAATTAATGATAAAACTTATGGTAATATAACACCAGATGATGTAGAAAATATTTTATCACAATATTAAAAGATAAATAGGGAGAAGTCTATGTGTAAAAAAATTAATTCAAGAGAAGATTTATTAAATTTATATGAAAATGTTAAAGATTTATTAGAATTAAGATATGAAGAAAGAGATGATTCTGATAAATTTCATATTTCTGTTTGTGGAGGTACTGGTTGTACATCTTCATCATCTTTAGCTATTGTTGAAAAATTAAAATATTGGGCTAAAGAATGCCATGTTGAAGATAAAGTAGAAATATCTATTACAGGTTGTTTTGGCTTTTGTGAAAGAGGACCTATTGTTAAAATATTTCCAGATCATACCTTTTATACAAAAGTAAAAGAAGAAGATGCAGAAAGAATTATTAAAGAACATATAATCGAACGTAAAGTTATTGAAGATTTATTATATAAAACTAGTGATGGAACTAGAGTTTCAAAACAAGATAATATTGAATTTTATTTAAAACAACATCGAATTGCTTTAAGAAATTGTGGATTAATTAATCCAGAAATTATAGCTGAAACAATTGCTGAAAGAGGATATCAAGCTTTAGCAAAAGCATTATTTGAAATGACTCCTGATCAAGTTATAGAAGAAGTATGTAAATCTGGATTAAGAGGTAGAGGTGGAGCAGGATTTCCTACTGGACAAAAATGGAAATTTGCTAAAGCATCTCAAAGTGATAAAAAATATGTAATTTGTAATGCTGATGAAGGAGATCCAGGTGCATTTATGGATCGTTCTATTCTTGAAGGTGATCCTCATTCAGTTCTTGAATCTATGGCTATTGCTGGATATGCAATTGGTTCTGATGAAGGTGAAATATATATTAGAGCAGAATATCCTTTAGCTGTGCATCGTTTACAAATTGCTATTAAACAAGCTACAGAAATGGGATTATTAGGTGACCACATTATGGGTACTGATTTCTCATTTAATATCAATATTAAATATGGAGCTGGAGCATTTGTATGTGGAGAAGAAACAGCATTAATTCATTCTATTGAAGGTAATAGAGGTGAACCTACTTTAAAACCTCCTTTCCCTGCTGTTAAAGGTTTGTTTGGTAAACCTACAAATGTTAATAATGTTGAAACATGGGCAAATATTCCAGTTATTATTTTAGATGGTGGAGAAAAATTTGCTTCTTTAGGAACTGAAAGAAGTAAAGGAACAAAAGTATTTGCTTTAGCTGGTAAAATAAATAATGTTGGTTTAGTTGAAGTTCCAATGGGAACAACTTTAAGAGAAATTATTTATGATATCGGTGGTGGTATTAAAAATGGTAAAAAATTTAAAGCTGTACAAACAGGTGGTCCAAGTGGAGGTTGTTTAACCGAAAAAGATTTAGATACTCCTATTGATTATGATAATTTAGTAGAAAAAGGCTCCATGATGGGAAGTGGAGGCATGATTGTTCTTGATGAAGATGATTGTATGGTTAATATTGCTAAGTTCTATTTAGAATTTACAGTTGAAGAATCATGCGGTAAATGTACTCCTTGTAGAATTGGTAATAAGAGAATGTTAGAAATTTTAACTCGTATTACTGATGGTCTTGGTACTATGGAAGATTTAAAGCAATTAGAAGAATTAGCTAATGTTATTAAAGAATCTTCTTTATGTGCATTAGGTCAATCTGCACCTAATCCAGTTCTTTCAACTTTACATGGCTTTAAAGATGAATATATTGCTCATGTTCAAGATAAACGTTGTCCAGCTGGTTCATGTAAAAATTTATTAAATTATCAAATTGTTACTGCTAATTGTTTAGGTTGTGGAATGTGTGCAAGAAATTGCCCAGTTAATGCGATTGTTAAAACTGATAAATTTGGTAAAAATCCACGTCTTAATGCTTATGAAATTGATGTAAGTAAATGTATTAAATGTGGTACATGTTTAACTAAATGTCCAGCTAAACCAAAAGCTATTGTTAGATAAGGAGGAAGAAAAATATGTTAGTTAATATTAAAATTAATGGAAAAAATTATGTTGAAGATTCCTCTTTAACTATTTTAAAAGCTTGTAAGAAAAACGGAATCCATATTCCTACATTATGTTATTTATTTCATGAAGAAAGTAATTTTGAACATAAACCTGCTTCTTGTAGAGTTTGTGTAGTAGAAATTGAAGGAAGAAGAACTTTAGTTCCTGCATGTGCAACTATGATTAGTGAAGGCATGGTAATTAATACTAATAATAAAAAAGTGATTGACGCTAGAAGAACTATTGTTGAACTTATTTTATCTAATCACCCTAATGATTGCTTATATTGCGCTAAAAATGGAAAATGTGAATTACAATCTTTAGCTAAAGAATTAGGCATTAGACAAGTAAGGTATGGTAATAATTTATCTCAAGAAAATAAAGAAGTTGAAATGAGATGTTTACTTAAAAATGCAAGTAAATGTGTTTTATGTACTAGATGTATTGATGTGTGTGAAAATATTCAAGGTATTGGAGCAATTTCTAGTACAATGAGAGGATTTAATACTATTATTTCTTCACCAAATAAATGTGTTTCTTGTGGCCAATGTGTTCAAGTTTGTCCTACTGGTGCTTTAATGCAAGTAAACGATACTGATAAAGTAGAAGAAGCAATAAATGATCCAAATAAATTTGTTGTAGTGCAAACTGCACCTGCATGTAGAGTTAGTTTAGGTGATGAATTTAATTTACCAGCTGGAACTGATGTTACTGGTAAAATGGTTGCTTCTTTAAGAGCTATTGGTTTTGATAAAGTATTTGATACTAATTTTGGTGCAGATTTAACTATTATGGAAGAAAGTAATGAATTGATTAATCGTCTTAAAGAAGGGAAAAATCTTCCTTTAATTACTTCATGTTGTCCAGGTTGGGTTAAATTTTTAGAATATAATTATCCTGAATTATTATCTTTACCATCTTCATGTAAATCTCCAATGGAAATGACAGGTGCTATTATTAAATCTTATTACGCTGAAAAGAATAATATTGACCCTAAAAATATCGTTGTAGTAGCGTTAATGCCATGTTTAGCTAAAAAAAGAGAAGCTCAAAGAGAAGAATTAAAAAATAATGAATTATTTAATACTGATTATGTTTTAACTGTTAAAGAATATGCTGATATGTTAATAAAACATGGTATAAATATTAATGATTTAGAAGATGAAAAATATGATTCTATTTTAGGTGAATCTACTGGCGCAGCTGATATTTTTGCTAATACTGGTGGAGTTATGGAAGCTGCTATTAGAACTGCTAGTAAGTTATTAACTGGTGAAGTTAAAAATGTTAATTTTACTTCAATTAGAGGCTTATCTGGAACAAGAATAGCAGAAGTTAATATAAATAATCAAATTCTTAAAGTATGCATTGTATCAGGTTTAAATAACGCTAGAAAAGTATTAGATAAAGTTAAGAATAAAGAAGAAGATTTTGCAGCTATTGAAATCATGGCATGTCCAGGAGGGTGTGTTAATGGTGGAGGCCAACCTATAAGAATTGGTGAAGAACAAATTGATGTTATTAAAGCTCGCCAACAAGGTATTTATAATATTGATAAAAATAAAATTAAACGTATTTCTTTAGATAATGAAGAAGTAAAAACTTTATATAATGAATATTTAGAAAAACCTGGTTCACATAAAGCTCATGAATTGTTACATACTTTCTATGTAGATCATAGTAAAATCTAGTTATTAATGGCTGCTGAAAAGCAGCTTTTAATATGAATATTTTTATTTTTTTATAATATATTTTAGTATGAATAAAATATGGGTTATTATTAGTTTATTTTGTTTAATATATGGTTTAATTACAGGTAGATATGAAGATATAAGTAATTCTATTTTAGCTTTACCTTTAGAAGGGTTAAAATTAACTGTTACTTTAGTTTTTTCAGCTTGTTTTTGGAATGGTATGATGATGATTATGTACGATTCAGGTTTGATAGATTATATTTCTTTAGCTTTAAGTCCTTTATTAAATTTAATAATGCCTACTTTAAAAGATGAAACTGCTAAAAAATATATTTCTACTAATATTGCTGCTAATATGTTTGGTTTAGGTTTTGCAGCCACTCCAGCAGGCTTAAACGCAATTAAAAGATTACAAGAAATATCTTTAGAAGAAGATAAAACAGTTGCTAGTGATGATATGGTAACATTTTTAGTATTAAATACTGCAGGAGTTACTTTAATACCTACAACAGTTATAGCTATTAGACAAGCTTATGGCAGTGTTAATCCAACTGATTTTATGATTTATGGAATTATTGGCACATTATGTTCATGTATAGCAGGTTTAATCTTAGATAGAATTTATAGATATAGAAATATAAAAAAGAATAAAAAATTATAATAATTTGATATTTCATAAATAAATTGTAACACTTGATTTTATGATTTACCCCAAATAATATAGTGTTACAAAATAATTAAATGTTGTATGGATAAGATTCATAATATTGAATATATTTTATATAAAGAAAAAGTGATTTGTTTCAAATAAGAAAATAAATAATGAAGAATGTTATTATAATTAATTTAAATAAGTTAGAAAAGAATTATAAAATTAGAAAAACGGCAAATAATAATACTAAAAATGAGAAAAAATCTCAAAAACATATGTATTTTTATTGAAATAATGATATTTTGTTACATTATGTTCATATGTAGCAAGTTTAATTTTAGATAGAATTTATAGAAGTAAAAATAGAAAAAATATTAAATTATAATATATGAGTTAATATTTCAAAAAATAAAGATAAAATATAATTGTAATTTTAATAATTAATTTGAATATAAAGAAGGTGAAAAGAAAATGAATTTTATTTTAAAACAATATGATAAAAATTTATTATGGTTTGAATATATAGAAGAAAATTTTACTAGAAAATGTCATATTTTAAAAATAGATAATGATAATTCTTTTCTTTTACCAATTGGTTTAGATCTTAATGATGATGGAATTTTTGAATGGTTAAAAACAAGAATTATACCTAAAAATAGAACATATTCTTATCAATTATTATTAAGTATGGGCTTATCTAATAATGATGTAATAGGAATTATAAAAATATGTAAAGGTTTATCTTTAAATGATAGTTATTGGGTAGTAGAAGAAGATTTTAAAGGAAAATTTAAAGATTATAATCTTTATGAAAATAAATTTTCTAATACTCTAGCGTTAATTGCTTATACTGGTTATGGAAGTAATAAAATTAAAGGATTTACATCATCCCCAGAATTAACGACTTCTGGAATGTTACCTAAATGTTGGAGAAAAATAAATAATAAAATTTATTTATATAAAGCAGGAACATCAGGCATGGCTAATACTGGTATGGAGCCATATTCTGAATTTTATGCTTCTCAAATTGCAAATAGTATGGGAATAAATCATGTTGAATATAAATTAGTAAAATGGAAAAAGAATATTTGTTCAGTATGTGAATTGTTTAATAATATTGATATTTCTTATGTTCCTATGTATAAATTTATTAAAAATAAAGATATTAAAAATACTGCAAATTTTTTATTAAATTTAGGACAAGATTATTATGATGCATTTGTAGATATGCTTGTTTTTGATGCATTAATTTTTAATACTGATAGACATTATGGAAATTTTGGCTTATTAGTAGATAATAAAACTAATAAACCAATTAAATTTGCTCCACTTTTTGATCATGGATTATCTTTATTTAATTACGCTCTTGATAAAGATTTATTATCTTTAGATGAATATTCTAAAACTAGAACTTCTGCATTTGGTTTTGATTTTTTATTAATTGTTAAAGAATTTATTACTGAAAAGCAAAAAGATAAATTAAGAAAATTAATTAATTTTAAATTTAATGATAATAAATCATATCATTGGAATAAAAAGAGAAAAAATATCATTGAAAATTTCCTTCAAAAAAGAATAAAAATACTAATTAATTTATAATTTCTTCGGCAAAAATAGCAGTGCAATGCATGATTTGCCGTTGATTTTTACTAATATTAGTATATAATAAAACATGTAGAGGAAATTTATGTTAATTAAAAGAGATATAGAAGATACAATTATTAAATGTTCAAAAGAATTTGCTTGTATAACAATTTATGGAGCTAGACAAGTTGGAAAATCAACAGTTTTAGAAATGATTTTTAATGATAAATATAATATCGTTACTTTGGATGATACATTAAATAGAGATTTAGCAAAAAGAAATCCTAAATTGTTTTTAGAAACATATCATTGGCCTTTAATTATTGATGAAATACAAAAAGCACCTGAACTTCTTCCTGAAATAAAAATATTAATTGATAAACAAAAATTTTATTGGAATAGTAATAATTTGCCATACGAATTAATGTTTATTTTAACTGGTTCTAATCAATTTGATTTACAACAAGCTGTTTCTGAATCGTTAGCAGGAAGAACTGCAATTTTGAATTTAGCATCTTTATCTTATAATGAAATAAGAAAAAGTGATAATCATAATGCTTTTAATCCTAATATAAATGTTTTAAAACAAAAAGAAAAAAAATTTAAACCACCTTATAGAACTAGAAAAGAAATATTTAATGATATATTTAAAGGAGGAATGCCAGAATATATTGTTAATAATAAAGATAGAGATTTATTCTTTTCTTCATATATTAAAACTTATATCGAAAAAGATGTTAGAAGATTGTTATCGGCTGATAATGAAACAACATTTTTAAATTTTTTAAGTTATATTGCTCTTAGAACTGCTTGTCAAGTCAATTATAGTGATATATCAAATGCTATAGGTGTTGATGTTAGAACAGTAAAAAAATGGATATCAATTTTATGTACTTCTGGTATTATAATTTTATTAGATCCTTATATGAAAAATGTATCAGATAGAATTGTTAAAACATCAAAATTATATTTTATGGATACAGGTCTTTGTGCATATTTATGTAAATGGCCTAATTCAGAAATGCTTGAAAATGGTGTTATGAATGGAGCGTTTTATGAAACTTATGTAGTTTCTGAAATAATAAAAAGTTATTATAATTCTAATCAACAAATGAATTTAAATTTATATTATTATCGAGATAGAGATCAAAAAGAAGTTGATTTAATTATTGAATCTATAGAAGGAATATATACTCTTGAAATAAAAAAAGGAATTAATCCTGTTAATTCGAAAAAAAATTTTGATTTTCTTAAAAAATATGGAAAAAACATTCTAACAGGATTAGTAATAGATAGTTGTGAAAAAATATTTCCAATTAATGAAAAAGTGTATTATTGCCCGATATCGTTGATAGGGTTATAATAGTGGTTCATATTCAAATCTCTGAATGATTTATTGTTAATAATATTTTATTTTGTATTCCCTCTATAAAATTATTATTTAGTCATTTAAAAAATTAATTAGAATATTGATTTTTTAGCTAATTTAAATAAGAAATTAAGCATCAATAAATTGAGTAATTATTTTATTGTTCTTAACTTCTTCTTTAAGATTTTTCTTCATGTTTGGACCAATACTTACTTGATAAGCATTATATGTTCCTGCACTTATGATATATCCTTCAAATGGTAAAAGTAATGTTTCTACAAACATAGGTAATATTCTTGAAGGGAATATTTCTTCAAATGGTGATCTTAATCCTTTAACTAAATAAATATTATCATCATTAACAAATAAAGAACCATCTTTATTATTTTGATATAATATAAATGGACCAAATATTGATTTTTTAAAACCTAATAAGAAATTAATTTCTCTTTCAGATAAATTTGAATTATTAATATATTCATTAACGAATCTAAATTTATTTTTACTTGCTTGTTTTATAACTTCATGAACATCATTTTGATCAATTTTATCATTATAAACTGCTATTGGGTGATTGATTTTATTCCCATACCATTTAATGAATGGTATAAATGTAGCGTAATAAAAATCTGTATCTTCTTGAGATAAACGACCTTCTTCATTCATCGTCCATTTTGGTAAATTGTTAAAGAAATTAAATAATAAATCTATTTCTTCATCAGAAACACTATCTATATCGTGTCTATATTCTTGTAAAAATCCATCAAAATTATTGAAGCCAGCGAAACAAACAAAATCTATTTTTAAATAATTGTATTTTAAAAATCTATTAAAGTTTTTATTATTTTCAATTTTATTATATAATTTAGTGTTTTTTGATATGATGTTTTTTCCTCGATTAATAATTTCTTCTTTTGAAGTTTTTAATTTAATGTTATTAGAATGTAAAGGTAATATATTATTTCTTAATGGTTCTATTTCTAATAAAGTTGTGCTTTTCTTATTAGAAAATGTATAAAATCTTAAGAATGGACTATTTAAATAATCTTTATAATTATCATTTGGATATTGGTTATTAAATAAAGTAGCAAAATTTTTATTTGTTAATGCACCATAAGTAAGAATTAAACCTAATGCATAAAATTCTTTTTCTCTAGTTTGATAATATTCTTCTTTATTATTTATATAATATTCATATGCTTTTTTAATAAACGGAACATACCCTTCATATACATAATTTTTATAATTAGTATTGTAACCAAATGTTACAAATTCAATTGATCCATCTATATCACCTTCAATATATTTATATACATTTATTAATTCTGATTCGCTTAATAAACTATTAATTAATTTATAATCATTTTCTAGGCTAGATATAATTTCATCTAACATTTGACTTCTAATAATTTTAGAATAATCTTGAAATTTTCTTACTATTCTTCTATATAATTCATAAATATCTTTTTTGTTATTTCTTAAATACTCTTCTTTGTTTATCATATCTAACACCTCATACAATAATTATACATGAAATAATAGCTATTTAATATTGTAAAATTATTGTTTTTATTAAATAATAAGTAAATAATAATTTTATGAAAAAAAGAATTTATCAAATTATCTTATTAATTATTTATATTTCTTTATTAGTGTTTTTTACTATTGAATCATTAAAAGATGGTAATAGAACTATGGAATCATCTAATAGAATATCTTTTTTAGTTAGAGATATAATTAAATTCTTTACCGGTATTAATATAGAAATTGATGATAATTTTAATTATATAATAAGAAAATTCATTGGTCATTTCTCTTATTTTTGTGTTTTAGGTATTGTTTCTTCATTATTATATTTTTCATTTAATAATGGTAAAAATTATTATAAATTAGCTATAATTCATTTTTCTTCAGGCTTTATTTTTGCTTTTTTTACAGAATTTATTTTTGAATTATTTACAAGTGGAAGAAGTGCTTCTTTTAAAGATGTTATGATAGATTTTTTAGGTTTTATTTTTATTAGTCCGATTATTTTTTATTACACTTTTTATACAAAACCATATATTTTTGTAACCAATTTTGAGAAAAGACAATAATTTTTTTAGTATCTAATATGAATTTATTGATAAATATGCTAATCTATTGTTAGTTATTTTTTGAGGGTACAAAAAAGGAGTAAATGAGTAGGGTATGAAAAATGGTATTACAAAGAATTTAATTAAAAAAGTTAGTGAAGGCGATAAAGAAGCTTATACTCAAATGTATTCTCTTCTTAGTAATAATATTGCTAGTTATGCGAATTTATTTTTTAATGATGAATTTGAAGCAGTTAAATTAGCATGTGAAGTATTAATTGATTTACCTCAATTATGTAAAACTTATTTAAGATTTAAAGATATTGATTTTTATTTATGGATTAGAGCAATTGTTAAAAATAAAGCTCTTGAAATATTAAGAATAAGAAATAGTAAGATTGTAAATGATGATTGTGAACTTTATGCTCAATATGGTTCTAAATTCATTAACGCTATTCTTTCTGATAGTGAATTTAAAAATCTTTTTACAGAAGAAGAGTATAGTCTTCTAGCAATGCATTATGTTTATAAACAAGATTTTAAAGAAATTGGAATTTCTCTTAATAAATCTAGAAATGAATTAAAAGCAATATATAGATCTGCGGTTGATAAAGCTGAAGAATATTTAAAAAAGATAAGTGTATGAAGAATATAGATAGAAATTTAATTGTTAGAGTTAGTAAAAATGATAAAAAAGCATTTACAGATTTATATAATATAATTGCTAACCCAGTTATGGCTTATGTTAATAGATATTATTATGGTTATGCTCATCTTGAAGATGCAGTTATGGATGTATTAAGCAATTTACCTGATTTATGCTTTAAATTTTTAGATAAAAAAGAACATGACTTTTTAGCGTGGATAAAATGTGTTGCTAAAAATAAAACTACTGATTATTATAGAAAAACTAATAAAGAAGTATCTTTAGAAGATAATTACAATTACAAAGATAATTCTTATGAAGCTATTTATGATTCATTTTTAGCTAGTGAATTAAAGAATATATTAGAATATAACGAATATGAAATATTAATTTTATATGTCGTTTATGAAGAATCAATAAATGATATTGCAACTTCTTTAAATAAGAAACCAGATCAAATTAGATATATTTATAAAAAAGCAATAAAAAAATCTAAAATTTATCTTAAAAGTACAGGCATGTATTAATAAATTTATAATAAATATTTTTAGTGTAATCTATAATTTTTGAGTTAAAAAGAATAAAAATAGAAAAACATGGTAAATTTTTGATTTCTAATTATTCTTTTGAAATTTTAGAAGAAAATAAACCTATATATGATTCTTTTATAGAACAAATAAATATTTTTATAAGTTCATTTGTTCCCAATTTCAAAGCTAAAATTAAGAAAATATCAGAAAGAATTGATGAGAATGGTAAAAAGACATTAAAGGTTTCCATTTTTAGAAGTATTGGACCTAATGAAATGGAATTACCTCTTTCTGAAGAAAGCTCAGGTATAAAAAAATTGTTCTCAATTTCATGCGCACTTGTCCATGTTTATGGATGTGCAGGAGCATGGTTAATTGTTGATGAATTTGATTCGGGTGTATTTGAAAAATTGTTAGGTCAAATTTTATCAGTAATTCAAGAAAAAGGAAAAGGTCAAATTTTATTTACTGCTCATAATTTAAGACCATTAGAAAGTATTAATTCTCAATCTATAGTCTTTACAACTAATAATCCTAATAATAGATATATTAGATTCCCAAAATCAATGATTAAAGATGGAAGTAATTTAAGATCATTATATTTAAGAGCATTAGCTGTAGGTGGAATTAAAGAAGAGCTTTCTTCTGATGTAGAAGAATATGAAATTGATTATGCATTATATAAAGCTTTTGATATTATTAAAATGCCTAAGGAGTAAAATATGAGCAAAGCATATAATACTAAGAAATATTTTATTTTGATATGTGAAGGAGAAACAGATGAAACAGCGTTAAATCTTGTATCAAATCGATATTTTAAATCTTTATCAAAAGATGTAAATGTTACTTTTAAGGTTTTTAAAGGAGATTTTTCTATACATTCATTTAGTGATCAAAAAGAATTTGCAGATCCTAATGAAATTATAAAAAGAATAGAAAAATTGATAAAAAATTATTGTGATACTGCTTTAAAACCTGATGGAATAGAAATAAAAGATATTATTGGGGTAGCATCTCTTTCTGACTTAGATGGTTGTTATTTAAGAAATGAATTTATAATATATAACGAAGATGGGAATAAAATTTGTTACGATGTAAGTAATAAATGTATAAAAACAAAAGATGTTACCCATATAAAACAAAGAAATGAAATAAAACAAATTGCTATGGATATTTTGTTTGATACGGATATTATTAATTTAAAAAATAATCTTATATCATAGATATAAAGTTTACTAGTTTATATTTTTTATTTTCTTTAAACTGCGAAAGGTTTTATTTTTGTATTAATAGTTAGATGAAAAAATAAGATATGCAACAAGTATAAAAATTTACTAAATGTATAAAATATACAGTAAGTGTTTTCTTTTTCTTGAAAATGCTATACTATAAATGTATAAAATATACAGAGGGTGAAAAAATGCTTAAATATATAAAAATAAAAAACATTAATTCTATAGGTGAATGTGAAATAGATTTTAAAAAGGATAAGTATAAATATCTTGAAGATAATTTAATAGGAGACTATGTTAATCCTATTGCTTTATATGGACATAATGGAAGTGGTAAATCATCTTTATTAAGAGCTATGGGTTATTTAATTAGTTTATTAATTAATCCTGTGGATAATCTTCAGCCTTTTATAGTTAATCAATTTATATTGAATAAATATAATGAAACACATGATGAAAAATATTTAATAGGTTCTATTGAATTACATTTTTCTATTGATGAAATTAATTATGAATATTTTATATCTGTAAGTAGATTAAATAGAATAACTAGAGAATATTTGAAAACTGATAATTTAATTTTTGATAGAACTATTCAGAATGAAAATTATAGAGGAAAAGAAGAAAAAATAAATAATTTAAGATCTTTACTTGTTCCTTCAATTAGATATTTTGCTTCAGAAAAAGTTAATGATAAGGATATTCAAAGTGTTTATTCATATTTAACATCTTTTACATTTGTTGATTTACCTAATCAAGCTAGAGGCTCATTCGTTACTTCAAAACATTTTGCTAATATGTCTCAAATTGAATTAATGGTAAATAAATCTCAAGAAGTAGAAAATATTTTAAAAGATTATAAAGAGTTTCCATTATATAACATTGTGAAAGTGGAAAATAAGAATATAAATGGATTAAGATATTTTATAAAATTTGATAATCTTGATGATGTGATTCCATTTGAATTTATTTCAACAGGTATGCTAAATCAAAGTACATTGTTATCAATATTAGTTTCATTGCCAAATAATTCAGTATTGTTTATTGATGAGCTAGAACAAGCATTACATCCATCAGCAATCTTATCATTTATTAAAGTAATTAAATCAAAGAAAATGCAACTAGTCTTTTCTTCACATAATACATTCATTTTGCAAAGCTTAAGACCAGATCAAGTTTATTTTGCTAATTGGAAGGATGGATTATCATCATTTTATAGACTATCAAAAATATACCCTAACATAAGAGAAATTAATAATATAGAAAAAATGTATTTATCTTCTATTTTTGATGAGGCAATAAAGAATGGGAAATAAATATTTATTAATTGTTGAGGGTGCAAAAACAGAACAAAAAATATTTAGTAGTGTTTTGAAAAAATATGGATTTAATGTTACAGTTGAAAGCAAGAAACTAGAAATTGATAAATTTACTTTTGATTATACTAACTATGAAAAAGATCAAAAAGAAATCATTATTGTACAAGGACATAGAAATAGAATTCATGACTTTTTAAAATTATTTGATTCTAATGAATCTGATTTAGATAGATTATTTTCAAACTGTTCAAATTGCTTTCAATGAATCTTTCTTATTTATGATGTTGATCATAATAATGAAAAAGATATAGAAAAAATGTTTAATAAATTTCCAGAAGAAACAGGTGGACTATTACTATTAAGCTCGCCTTGTATAGAAGTATTAGGAGAATATGATCATTCTCATATACTAAAATATAATCATTTAAAAGAATATAAAAGTTATTTAAATAAATTTTATAATAAAAATTATGGATTATCAGTTGAAGAATATATAATAGAAAACTTTGAAGAATTATGTTTATATTATTTAGAAAAAAATAAGGAAGACTTTAATGAAGAAAATATAATGGAGCATCCTAGACTAATTATTGATAAAATAAACTCTCTTAATAAAAGAATGAATTGCAATGATAAAGAAAAATCGTATGTTATATATAATTATTTAACTACAGTTGTATATGTATTTATCGCGTATATTAATGGTTTAACAAAAGAAATAAATAATTATTCTTTAGTTAGAGATTTCTTTGAGAAACAATATATTCATAGTTAATTAAATTATTTAGAAGCAGCAAAATTTTTCCCTAATTTTTCAAATATAGATAAGATAACAGCATATTTAATTCTTGGCGGAATACCTTATTATTTACAAACATTTACTGATAAGTTTTCAATTAAAGAAAATATATCTGAATTTATTTTTAATGATGTTTGTTTATTAAGAGAAGAACCAATATTATTATTAAAACAAGAATTTAGAGAACCAACTATCTATAATAGTATTATTGAAGCTATTGCAACTGGATCATCAAAATTTAATGAAATTTCTAGTAAAATAAAAGAAGATACATCTAAATGTGCTAGTTATATGAAGAATTTACAAGAAGTTAGCATAATTGATAAAATAATTCCTTATGGTGAAAATTATAATTCTAAAAGATCTATATATGTTTTATCTAATTTCTTTTTTAGATTTTGGTATAAATATGTTTTTTCTAATGCTTCTACTTTATCTTTAGAGGGCGCTAAAAGATATACAGATTTAATTTATAATGATATTTCAACTATATTAGGTAGTGCTTTTGAAGAAGTATGTACTCAATATATGAAAATGCTTGCTTATAAAAATGAATTACCATTTATTCCTAATGGACTAGGAAAATGGTGGGGAAATAATCCTAATAAGAAAAAACAAGATGATATTGATATTTTAGGAATAGAAGGTAATAAAGGTATATTTTGTGAATGTAAATTTAGAAATGAATTATTTGATTTAGAAGAATTTAATGATTTAATTGACGCTAGTGAAATATTTAATGATATTAATGAAAAATATTATTATATATTTGTTAAAAGTGGATATACAAAAGCTGTTATTGAAGAAAGTAAAAAATATAATGTTAAATTATTAACTATTGATGATTTATTTAAGATATAAATTGATATAAAAAAGTAATTAAAAAAATAATTGTTGTCATGTAATTTTCTTACATTTAAAGTGAAAAAAATTACATATTAGTTATAATTGATTATAATTCTGAAATATTAAATGTAATTGATAAAAAATATGGATTATTTGAATTGATATAATTTTTATTTTAGTTAAATCGTATCAAAATTATATTCATATTTTCCCAATTTTATATAAAAAGTTGAAATACATTATATTTTATGTTATAAAACAACTAGCCCTAATTTAATGTAGGCGTTTGTAATGGGGGAAAACAAATGGAAAGTAATGATGCAGTAGAAACATTAGATTACAATCCATCTTATAGTGAAGAAGCTCAACAAGATTCATCTGTTAAACTTGCTGAAAGAAAAAAAATCACTATTAAAGGTGGAAAGATATATGCTTTTTTTAAAAGAATTTTTGATATTGTTTGTTCATTATTAGCAATAATTGTTTTAGCTATTCCAATGTTAATAGTAGGAATTATTGTTAAATGTACATCTAAAGGACCTATGATATTTAAAGATAATAGAATTGGATTAAATGGTAAAAAAATAAATGTTTGGAAATTTAGATCTATGTATATAGATGCTGAATCAAATATTGATAAATATTTAACTCCAGAACAAAAATTAATTTGGGAAAAAGAAAGAAAAATAGATAAAGATCCAAGAATAACACCTGTAGGTAGATTTATTAGAAAAACATCAATTGATGAATTACCTCAATTGTTTAATATTTTTGTTGGAACAATTTCAATTGTTGGACCTCGTCCTATAAGTGAAAATGAACTTAATGAAAATTATGATGATTATCAAAAAGAAATGCTTTTAAAAGTTAAACCAGGTTTAACTGGATATTGGCAAGTATATGGTAGAAGTGATGTTGATTATGAATCTGGAAAAAGACAAGAAGAAGAATTAAAATATCTTTCACAAAGAAGTTTTTTCTTTGATTTAAAATTAATTTTATTAACTATACCAGCTGTTATTGAAAGAAAAGGTGCTAAGTAATGAATTTACTTTTCATTGGACCAAAATTCTATAATTATCATGAAATAATAAAAAATGGATTCATAAATGCAGGATATGAAGTTGATTATTTTGATGATAGACCAAGCACAAAGTATATAGATAAAGTGCTTTTGCGATTGAACAAACGATTTTTAACCAATAAAATAAATAAATACTTTAATGAAATAAAAAGAAAAGTTGCAAATAAATATTATAGTGTGATTTTTGTTTTGTATGGACAATCATTCAATTCTAATATGATAAGAGAATTAAAAGAAGTATCACCTAAATCAAAATTTATATTTTATATGTATGATCCTATATTCAGTATGCCTGATAGATTGGAATTCTCTAAAGAATTTGATAGAAGATTGTCTTTTGATTATAATGATTGTGAAAAATATGGATTTGAATTTTTACCCTTATTTTATGCTAATGACAATTTAAAAAATAATTTAAAAAATAATTTTATATATGATGCTTGCTATATTGGTACAATGATGCCTGGTAAATATGTTTTAGTTAATAAAATAATATCTCAATTAAAAGAACATGGTTTTAATGTTTTTGACTATCAATATATTCAATCCAAAAGTGTTGCTTTATTCTATAAATTGAAAAGTGATGATTTTAAAAACGCCAACTTTTCCAATTTTAAATACAAAAGAATGGCAAATCAAGAATGTGACAATATTGTTAATGATTCAAAAATTGTTATTGATTGCCCTAAAGAAGGACAAAATGGTATGACTATTAGAATTTTTGAAGCGCTAGCTGCAAATAAGAAAATTATAACAACTAACGAAAATATAAAAAAATATGATTTTTACAAACTAGAAAATATTTATATTTTTCATGATGCAATAGATTTTAATGATTTGTTCTTTAAAAGTGAATATGTTAAAATAGATAAAGAAATAAAAGAAAAATATTCGCTAAATCATTGGATTAAAGAAATATTAAAAGGAGTTTAGTAATGAAAGGTATTATATTAGCAGGTGGATCTGGAACAAGATTATATCCTTTAACATTGGTTACTTCAAAACAATTGTTACCAGTTTACGATAAACCTATGATTTATTATCCATTAAGTACACTTATGCTTGCTGGAATAAGAGATATTTTAATTATATCAACTCCTATTGATATATCGAGATTTGAAGAATTGCTTGGTGATGGATCAAATTATGGAATAAAATTACAATATGCGGTTCAAGAAAAGCCTAATGGATTAGCACAAGCTTTTATTATAGGAAAAGACTTTATTGGGAACGATTCATGCGCTCTTATTTTAGGTGATAATATTTTTTATGGGGCTGGTTTAACAAACCATTTAAAAAGATCTGTTGATAGAGCTAAAAATGGTATTTGTACATTGTATGGGTATTATGTTAATGATCCACAAAGGTTTGGTATTGTTGAGTTGGATGAAAATGGTGAAGCTATAAGCATTGAAGAAAAACCTGTTAATCCAAAATCTAATTATGCTGTTACTGGATTATATTTTTATCCAAATGATGTTTGTAAAAAAGCAATGTTAGTTAAACCTAGCTATAGAGGAGAATATGAAATTACTTCATTAAATAATTTTTATTTAAATGAGAAAAGAATTCACGTAACAACTTTAGGTAGAGGATATTCGTGGCTTGATACTGGAACTCATGAATCATTAACTGATGCATCAAACTATATTAGAACTTTAGAAGATCATCAAGGATTAAAAATATCATGTATTGAAGAAATTGCATATATGAATGGTTGGATTACTTTAGAAAAACTTATTTCAATAGGTAAATCAATGGATAATAATCAATATGGGCAATATATATTAAAAGTTGCAAAAGGAAATATTATATACCCACATATGAGGGAGGAATAAAATGTTTATTTTTAATAAAACTGAAATAGAAGATGTTTATATTATTGAACCAAAAGTATTTGGAGATAATCGTGGATATTTTATGGAAACATATAATGAACAAGAATTTAAAAATAATGGATTAGATTATAATTTTGTTCAAGATAATCAATCTAAATCTAAAAAAGGTGTTTTAAGAGGATTACATTTTCAAAAAACACATCCACAAGCAAAATTAGTAAGAGTACTTGAAGGTGAAGTATTTGATGTTGCTGTTGATTTAAGAAAAGGTTCTAAGACTTATGGCAAATGGGTTGGTGTAATCTTATCGGAAGAGAATAAAAAACAATTTATGATTCCAAGAGGTTTTGCTCATGGTTTTGTTGTATTAAGTGAAACAGCTGTATTTGCATATAAATGTGATGATTTTTATCATCCAGAAGATGAAGGTGGAATCATGTGGAATGATCCTGATATAAATATTGAATGGCCTTATAAAGGTGAATTATTATTATCTGAAAAAGATAAAGTTCATCCTTTATTAAAAGAATGTGAAATTGAATTTTAAATGGTGATAATTATATGAAAATTTTAGTTACAGGAGCTAATGGATATATAGGATCAAAAGTTGTAAAAAAACTTTGTGATTTAAATGTAGTTGTTATTGCTACTGATTTTGATAATAAAAATATAGATAACCGTGCAATTTTTAAACAAGCTAATATATTTTCTGATAATGATAATTGGTTTAATTATTTTGATAAACCTGATGTTTGCTTACATTTAGCATGGAGAGATGGGTTTGTTCATAATTCTGATAAACATATGTTAGATTTGTCAAATCATTATAAATTCTTAACAAATTTAATTAACAATGGATTAAAACAAATTGCTATAATGGGAACAATGCATGAAATTGGGTATTGGGAAGGTAAAATTGATGAAAATACCCCTTGCAATCCTTTATCACAATATGGAATAGCGAAAAATGCTTTAAGAAAATCAATAGAATTATATGCTAATCAACACGAATGTATATTCCAATGGCTAAGAGCATTTTATATTTTTGGTGATGACTCATATGGAAATTCAATTTTTTGTAAAATTAGAAAAGCTGTAATAGAAGGGAAAAGCTCTTTTCCATTTACTACAGGTAAAAATCAATATGATTTTATCCATGTTGATGAATTAGCAAATCAAATATCAATGTGTGTAATGCAAAATAAGATTAATGGAATAATTAATTGTTGCAGTGGAAAACCTATTTCCTTAGCAAATGAGATAGAATGGTATATACATTATAATAAATTACCTATAAAATTAGATTATGGTAAATATCCTGATAGACCATATGATTCACCATGTATATATGGCGATAACAAAAAGATCTTGGAGATTATGAAATAATATGCGTGTTGCTGAAATAAGCACATTTTCACAATTTAGTGTTGGAAAGATAATGTGCGATATTAAAAGTGGATTAATTGCCAACGGGAATGAGTGTGTTATTTGTTTTGCACGTGGTGAAAATAATGGTGACTATAGAATAGGAGACAAAGCTAATATTTATATAAATGCTATAGGTGCAAGATTATTTGATAATGATGGATTTTGCACAAAAAGTGGAACAAAAAAATTAGTTAAATTTTTAATTAATTATAATCCTGATGTAATTCATTTACATTGTTTACATGGTTATTATTTAAATTCTAAAGTTTTATTTGAATATATAAAAAAATACAATAAAAAAGTAGTTTGGACAATGCACGATGCCTGGGCAATAACAGGACATTGTTGTTATTTTGATTTATATAATTGTAACAAATGGAAAAATGAATGCTCAAATTGCAAAGCAAAAAAAGATTTCCCTAAAACTTTTTTTGATATGTCTAAAAGAAATTTTAGATTGAAAAAAAACATTTTTACGAGTATTGATAGTGATAATATGGTAATTGTTTCACCTAGTAAATGGCTTGATGATAAAGTAGCAGATAGTTATTTAAAAAAATATAAACATTTTGTTGTTAATAATGGCGTTGATAATGAGATATTCAATGATAAAAATAATAGCAGAGAAAAAATAATTTTAGCTGTTGCAAATGTTTGGGATAAAAGAAAAAATATAAATGATATATTAATATTGTCAAAAAATATAAAACAGTGGAAGATGATTATCGTTGGGAAAGTTAATAAAAAAATAAACAAAGGATTATATAAAAATATTGAATTTATTAATCATTTAAATTCTATGGAATTAAAAGATTTATATAATAAAGCTTCTATTTTTTTAAATCCAACTTTGTCAGATAATTTTCCAACAGTAAATATTGAAGCTCAATTGTGTGGATTAATTGTTTTGTCGTATAATGCTGGTGGAAGCAGTGAAACAAATATTGGAAAACTAAAAACAATTGATGATTGTAAATATTTATGTGATAATGATTTTGACAATATTTATGACGAATTAAAAAATAAAAAAAATGATTGTCATTTATTATCAAAACAAACAATGATAGAGAATTATTTAAATGTTTATAAAGAGGTATACAAATGAAGATTAAAAAAATTATTTCGAGAATAAAAAGAAGCTTTATTTATAAATTGGATGGCATTAATGCAAAAAAGTATATGAAAAAATATAATAAATGGCTAAAAAAAGAAGGAATGAATATTGATGGAAATATTAAATATGCTCATCATACAGTTATGTTTGATGGCAGTGATTATTCTAGAATTTTTATTGGAAATAATTGTGTTTTTTCTATTGATGTAATAATACTTACTCATGATTTTTCAATTGAAACAGGAATGTTTTCTTTAGGATTAGGTGATGATTCAAAAGAAGCTCATTTTGAAAAAAATGTTATCATTGGGAATAATTGCTTTTTTGGGGCTAGAAGTATTATATTGCCAGGTGCAGTAATAGGTGATAATTGTATTATTGGTGCCGGAAGCGTGGTTGTTGGGAAAAAATATCCTGCAAATTGTATTATAGCTGGTAATCCAGCAAAAGTCATAGGTAATATAGTTGACTGGACAAATAAAAAAATAATTGAAAATAATTTTGCAAGAGGCTGTTATTAATAATTAATTTTAATGACAATAATAAAGAAAGGATAAATGTATGAATGAAATTTGTTTATATAATCGAAAAATTATAAAAAAAACAAAAAATGATAAGATAATTAGCTTAGCTTTTTTTCTTTTGACAATGGCTTTCTTTATTTATGACTATGTTTTTACAATTAATGTTTATAATGATGCTCTTGTTAATATTTTGTTTTTTTTAATAGGTTTTATTTCAATTGTTGGGATGTGCCTATTTCCAAATTTTATATCTGTTATTAAAATGCTTTTTTCATTTAATTTTGTGTTTTTTTACTATACTGCTTTTAAGCAATATTCTTCACATTCAAACCTATGGAATCATGTTATTTTTGATGATAATGATTATTTAAAAGCAAATTTAATGATAATAACATCTATTTTTTTAGTTATTTTTGTTTATATTAATTTTTTTAAAAAGAAAGAAATAGAAGACAAAAAAAATAAAAATTATAGTTATACTAAATGTTCGTATATTCTTATTACAATAATAAATTTAATGATATTATTTTACTTTTTTTTAGCAAATGGAATAATAAGTCGTGAAGGGGAAGCTGCCGATACAATTTTTTCGTCTATTCAAAAAATTATTCGTTTTTTCCCAGTTTGTTCAATTATTGCTTATTACAATGATAAAATTGTTAATAAAAAAAAATCAAATCGCTTGTTTTTTTTAATTAACATATTAATTGTTTTAATTTTATATTTTCCATTTGCTGGTTCTATTTCAAGATTTTTATTATTTGGAGCATATTTTTGCTTAATTGCAAAACCAATACAAAATATAAAAATTCAATCATTGTTACCTTTTATTTGCTTGTTTAGTTTATGTGCTATTTTTCCATTGTTTAATTTTTTTAAGTATAACACTATTTTTGATATTTCCAATTTTAATTATAAAAGTTATTCATTTAATTATAATTCAGTTGATTTCGATGCATATCAAATGTTACTTGAAGCAATTAAATTTACAGATGCAACTGAAATTAAATATGGCTCTAATATTATTACATCAATTTTGTTTTTTATACCTAGAAGTATTTGGAAATCAAAAATGGAATTATCAGGTGCTATTATTGCAAATTATTATGGTGCGGCTTTTACAAACTTATCATGTCCATATGTGGCAGAGTTTTATGTTGCTTTTGGATCATTTGGGGTTATGTTTTTTTCAGTTTTACTTGGTTTTATAATAAAAAAATTGGATAATTGGTTTAGTGGATATTCAATTAAAAAAATTGGATATTCTAGTATTGCACTAGGGATAAGTATTTATTGGTTTAGAGGGTCTATGTTACCAACAAATGCATATTTATTTGCTTTATTAATTTCTTATTTTTTATTATTATTTGTTTTAAACATAACTAGAAAGATTAAAATAAAATGAAATGGAGGAATAATAAATAATTAATAATTGTTGTATAAAAGCATTATATTAAAAAAAGAATGAAATTTTCTTATCGGTACATGATAGCTATTTAATTATCAAAAAAAATTGATAAAATAGTTAAATTAGTTTAAAAGTTGTGATTAAGTGAGTTTAAATCACGGCAAAAGGACTATTAGAAAATAGCTTTTTCAATAGTCATTGTTCTTTGAAAACTTTATATGGTATATATTATTTAAAGATTTATATTCAATATAATTTTTGACATTAAATGTGTAATATGTACGCTTTTTTATAGTATTGTTTTTGAAAATATCATAGCTGTTAATAATGTCTCAATGTACATTTGTTAAGATTTTTCTAGTACAAGATGATTTTTTTGAAAGATTATGTATTAATTTATCATTTATTTTAAATTTGATACATGTTCGTGAAAAAAATGAAAAATGCTAGTTAATCTATTCTTTGATTGAAATATTTGCTTATTTATCTATATAATGATGTTAGTTATAAACTTGGATAAGATGATGTGGAAGTATATACTTTTTTTGTTTGTTGTGATGACAATTACAAATGTCATTGGCACCAATTGAATTGTTTTTAGTATGATGAGCTTTTTGAGAAGGCTTAAAAAACAACGGTATATTTTTTACGACATCTTGATTTCATTAACCTTACTAAGAAACTTATTTTATTCATTGCTAGTGTTTTTAAAAAATTACATTTTTTAAATGACATTAACTCCTATATAAATTATTAATTATTTATTTTTGAAGAATAAATGCAACTTCAATGATGATATCATCATATATCCAAGCAAAAATCAGTATTATAACGATAAATTATATCTAACTAACTAATAACCATATAAAGTGAAGTCGTAACCACGAATTTTTTTGACTTGTTAAATGAATTCGCTGTTAAAAAATGTTGTGGTTTGCAACTTATTTAATTAGATGATACCAAATTGATATATTACTATTTGACATCATCCAAATACAAACCCGTTTATAGAAAGGAGAATGTACTATATATGATGATTATATAGTACTATATAGAAAAAATATGGCAAAATTTTTAGTAACAGGTGGAGCAGGTTTTATTGGAGGAAACTTCCTTCACATTATGGTAAATAAATATCCAAATGATCAATATGTATGTATTGATGCTTTGACATATGCTGGTAATATGGAAACATTAGAACCAATTATGAATAAGCCTAATTTTAAATTTGTTCATGAAAATATATGTAATAGAGAAGCAGTATTTAAATTGTTTGAAGAAGAACATTTTGATTATGTTATTAATTTTGCTGCTGAATCTCATGTTGATAGAAGTATAGAAAATCCTGAAATATTTTTAAAAACAAATATATTAGGGACACAAGTATTAATGGATGCATGTAGGAAATATGGTATAAAAAGATATCATCAAGTAAGTACTGATGAAGTATATGGTGATTTACCTTTAGATAGACCTGATTTATATTTTACTGAAGAAACACCTATTCATACATCTTCACCTTATAGTGCTTCTAAAGCAGGTGCAGATTTATTAGTTCTAGCTTATCATAGAACATTTAATTTACCTGTAACTATTTCAAGATGTTCAAATAATTATGGACCTTATCATTTTCCTGAAAAATTAATTCCATTAATGATTCAAAAAGCATTAAAAAATGAACCATTACCTGTATATGGAAATGGATCTAATGTAAGAGATTGGTTATATGTTGGAGACCATTGTAATGCAATTGATTTAATTGTAAGAAATGGTAAAGATGGAGAAGTATATAATATTGGTGGACATAATGAAAGAAGTAATCTAGATGTTGTAAAAACAATATTAAAAGCTTTAAATAAACCAGAAACATTAATTACTTATGTAAAAGATAGACCTGGACATGATTTAAGATATGCAATGGATCCA
>QWCN01000619.1_pt1 | contig 61613 bp, 49 predicted proteins | sample 1972711 | NCBI WGS metagenome assembly QWCN01 (sample SAMN09866707, study PRJNA288562) | Human gut metagenome isolate term1_stool, whole genome shotgun sequencing... | isolation source: gut | host: Homo sapiens | place: USA: California
TTTCTCCGTTTATTTCTCCAATTTTGTTTCAGTGCGTCTCACCACGTCTCACTGTGTCTCAAATCTCTACTACCTTGCTGGTGAGAAACAAGGCTTTAATAAGCGAGCAACAAATGCGGTACAAAAATGAGCTGAAAAAGCCCTATAAACGATAATCATCGCTTATAAGGCTAAAAAGAAAGGCGCTCAAAATGAACGCCTTGATAATCGTTGATGATATATGCTAATCGTTATTAATCACTACCTATTTGCCGATGCAGCATATTAGACCAGTTGACTACCAATATTTTATAAATAAAATGGTAGAAAAGTCCGTTTTGCACTTCTTTTTCTTCGCTGAACGAGTACAAAATTAGTGCATTTTTTCGGATTATGAAAGCAAGTGAAAAACTTTGTGCAAAATCATTTTTGAGGTGCTGATTTGAGGTGTATTTGTGGAAAGTATGGAATATATTGCATCGCATTTTGTCAGTGGCGATGTTCGTGGTTATTCAGCTGATTGTTTCTCCAAGGTTGAAGATGATGTAGTGTATTATAACGGTGCTGACCAAAAGAAAAAATCGTTTGCTTGCCGGATGTTTTTCTTTCTCCCTCTTTTTGACTTTACTTTAGTGGACGTATATATGAATACGGGGATAAAGTAAAGTCGTTTTTTCTTTTGGCCGGCAAAATAGTTCTTTGACATGATGTGTGAATGAGGAACAGATTGCATCTGTATAACAAACACTATTTTGTTCGTTAATAGGCATATATAGCGACAACAAACAATATAATAGCACTTAGCTCTGGGGGTTTCTGCTCAAAATAGATTATGTGCATGGATAATTATGCAATGAGGTGTATTTTTCTAAGTGTAATACATCATTAAATAAATAAAAAGCATTACCTTTGCATATTATATGATGAGTTGATTATGACAAAAAATACAATGGGTACTAAGTTGCCCCGAAAATTGGAGCAAAAGATGCAAATAGTGGGGGAGCAGATTAAGTTGGCTCGCCTACGAAGGAATCTGAGTGTGGCTCAGGTTGCGGAACGTGCTACCTGTTCTCCGCTGACCGTATCTAGAATCGAGAAAGGTGCACCGACTGTGGCAATCGGCATTTATTTGCGTGTGCTGTATGCTTTGCAGCTTGACGATGATATTCTGTGGCTGGCCAAAGAAGATAAATTGGGGAAAGCCTTGCAGGATTTGAGTTTGAAGACAAGGGAGCGTGCGTCTAAAAAGGAATAGGGATGAAGAAACTGTATGTATATGCCGATTTTGACTGGCTGAAGGAGATAGAACTCATTGGCGAGTTGGGCTACGAATCACTTCGTGGCTCTGACAGTTATTGCTTTACATTCAGCGATGATTGGTTGAAGAAGCATGGAGATTTGTTTTTGAGTGATGATTTGAACAATTATCCGGGGCAACAATATACGCAGCCGGGGAAGGATATATTCGGATGTTTTTCGGATGCATTGCCAGACCGTTGGGGACGGACTCTGTTGTTGCGACGTGAGCAGCTTGTAGCAATGGAAGAAAAGCGACCTGTACGAAGATTGTCTTCATTCGATTTTTTGACCGGCATTGATGACTTCTCCCGAATGGGTGCTTTCCGCTTCAAGGAAAACATAGATGGCGATTTTATAAATGTGAGTGAGTCGTTGAAAATTCCGCCTTTGACGGATATTAGGGAATTGATTGCAGCCAGTGCGGAGATTGAGAGAAGCGAAGAGGATAATGTGTTGCCAGACAGAAAGTGGATTACGCAACTTGTGCAACCGGGTTCTTCATTGGGTGGAGCAAGGCCGAAAGCCAGTGTGATAGACACGGATAAAACGCTTTATGTCGCCAAGTTCCCTTCTCGCAAGGATGATTACGATGCTGGACTTTGGGAACATTTCAGCCATTTGCTTGCAGCAAAAGCCGGTATAAATGCAGCGAAAACAAAAATTATTGCCACAGGCGAAAAATATCACACCTTGCTTTCAGAGCGTTTTGACAGAACCAAAGACGGAAAACGGATTCATTTTGCTTCCGCAATGACTTTGTTGGGACTGAATGACGGAGATAATGCGACTACAGGACACGGCTATCTGGATATAGTTGATTTCATCATTCAGAACTGTACGGATGTAGAGCGTAATTTGCAGGAACTCTATCGTCGTGTGGCTTTCAATATCTGCATTGGCAACAGCGATGACCATTTCCGTAATCATGGTTTTCTTTTGACTGCAAAAGGCTGGACGCTCTCACCTGCATATGATATGAATCCCACTTTGAATGAATATCAAAGTCTGCTTATTTCGACAACTTCTAATAGAGCAGAACTGAGTATTTTGCTTGATGCTTGTGGAGATTATATGCTTAACAGAAAAACAGCCGAACAGATTATTTCAGAGGTTACTAATGTTGTGCAAGGGTGGCGAGAGTTGGCAGTACGATTAGGAATCTTCAAGAGAGAGATGGAAATGTTTAGTGGGGTGTTGGATAAGAGGTGTAATGTTAATTCTAAAGTAAATTGAAAAATTGTAATTATGAGCGGAGGATATTTTGATAGGAATGTATATGCAATTGGTGAGATTGCGGATTCTATAGAGCGTGATATTGCAAGAGCTTTACGGCCAAAACCGGAGAAAATCCACAAGGATTATTGGACTATTTATGAGAAAGATAGCTTTGGTTCATTCCATAGTTATATGGGTTATTTGTCTTTTTTAAGCTATGAAGAAGCGGAATCTTTTCTTTTGTCAGATAAAACAATCATTAGGGCAGAACAAAAATATGTAGATCGACAATTCTTTGATGATAAAGTAATGTTCCAATCAACAAAGCGGTATATGTCCGGTATTTCTGATGGCGAACAGATTCCGGTATTATACTCAATCCATCATTGTTATTATGACCGTTATCCGGATGACGCTGATGTGTTGGAGTTGTCAGATGAAACTATAGGGACTATGAAAGAGGCATACAAACAAATTCGCATTGCGGAGATATATGCAACTCGCATAGATTGGGTGATGAGTGGTGATGATGGGGAAGACGACCTGCATGAGAGACTTAAAGAGGATTTGGAAGCCTTTGAAAAAGAGTTTCAGGCTAAAGATTGGGCTTGTTTATACGATGAAGGTAAAGATTGAAACAGTGAAAAGATGGAGTGATTTGGTGATGCGATTAGGTATGTGTGAGCGAGAATATAGTAATTTCAGGAATTTTGAGCAAAGAAATCATATCGAATCAGAAGCTAAAAATAAACACATAAATAGAAAATAATATGAACGGTGATGATAGACAGTTATTAGCGAAAGTGTTAGAAAGAAAAGATGAAAAATTACGAGAGGATTGGCAAGAAATCCAACGAATAGTAGATTCATGCGTTTTTCACTATACTAATGCAGGAACATTGGCTAGTATGCTTAATAATACATCAAAAGAAAAAATTCTTATGACATTTTGGGCTTCACATATTTCTTATATGAATGATCCAGAAGAAATAGAATATGGTGTTGGAAAAATGTGGGAAGTTTTACCCGATGTAGAAAAGGAATTGTCGATACCAATAGGGCAGAGAATCACAGAATTAGATAGGAAAGAATTAGATAAATTAATTTGGGATAGAAATATTGAGGAAAATAGTTTGACTAATATGTATTCTGTTTCTTTTTCAAAATCTTTTGATTCTTTGCCAATGTGGAATATGTATGGACAAAACGGCAGCGGTGTTTGTCTTGGTTTTGATTTAAATGAATTGAATGATTTCTTGAATTCAAATAATAAGGAACCACTAATGAAAATCACATATGGAGTGGGGGAATATATTGATAGTCTGCAAAAAGCAGATGAAGAAATGAACATATGGAAGGAGTACGTAAAACATGTATATAAAACAAATATGAATTTTATTGTTGGAAATTTTAAAATGGAAACAGAAGTTCAAGAGAATGTTGATACTAAAATTGCACTTGATAATTATATGTTATTGCGAGCTTTTGTCCCAAGCAATATAAAGAACCCTGCTTATAAATATGAAGATGAATATAAGTTTTGTTGTAGAGAGTTTAATAATAAAGTTAATTATCGTAATCGAAATGGATTGTTATTGCCTTATATAGAGGTAAAATTACCCTTGACTGCGTTAAAGTTAGTAGCAATAGGACCAACCGCAGATAAAAATAGGCAAATGATGTCGGTCGCAAAATTATTGAAAGAGAAAGCCTCAGACTTTAAGTCATTAACTTTTTATTCTTCAGAAATACCATATCGTCTTTGATAAGTAAGGTAAAATCATGTTTTTTTGTTAAAATGAATCCAAGATGGCAAAATAAATATTGAATTATATTTCAATATAAGGTTGTTTTTCGACATATATTTATTGAGAAATCATTATAATTTGAACAAGATTTCGATTATAATGATTATCTTTGCATTCAAAATATATCACAGAACGTATGAATAAAGATATAAATCGTTTGAAGGTGGTCTTAGCAGAAAAGAAACGCACCAATAAATGGTTGGCAGAACAGTTAGGAAAAGACCCTGGAACTGTTTCAAAATGGTGTACAAATACCATGCAACCGAATTTGGAGACATTAGTTGAAATCGCAAAAGTGCTTGAAGTAGATACCAAGGATTTATTGTGGTCAATAAAAGAATAAAATAACAAATGAACATATTTTCATTTTTTGCAGGAGCCGGTTTTTTGGACTTAGGGTTTGAATTACAAGGTGATTATAATATTGTCTTCGTGAACGAATTTCACGAGGTTTTTAACCATATCTATCGTTATGCCAGACAAAATATGGGACTGCAAGCACCAAGATACGGTCATCATATTGAAGATATAACAGAATATATTGATGGGCAACATGAGGGTAGACTTCAACAGCTCATCAATTGGGTTGAAGAATCAAAAGAAGAGGAACTTACAGGTTTTATCGGTGGACCGCCATGCCCTGATTTTTCTGTTGCAGGAAAAAACAAAGGTCGTGATGGCGAAAATGGTAAATTGTCGGGAACGTATGCGCAACTGATTTGTACAGCCCTACCAGATTTTTTCCTTTTTGAGAATGTCAAAGGATTATATCGGACTGCACGGCATAGGCAGTTCTTTGAAGAATTGAAACAACAATTTAGAGTGCATGGATATTCTTTAACGGAACAGCTTGTAAATTCCTTAGAATTCGGAGCGGCACAAGATAGAGATAGAATTATATTAATAGGATTTCACCAAGATGCCGTTGATAGGCTACATCTTCAAGCCAATGACGGGAATTTATTAAATTTCCCTTGGGAAGCGCATAAAAGATACAACTTGAAGGAAGTAAAAAATCTCCCATGGCCTAATAAGTCCCCATATCAAGAAAATACTCCGATTCCTATGCCTGATGGCATTATAACAGAATTGACCGTACAACATTGGTGGACGGCAAATGATGTCATACACCATCCCAATGCCAATATGTATTTTCAGCCACGTGCAGGAATTGTAAGATTTAGGACAAAAGAAGAAGGTGATGTGGAAAAGAAATGCTATAAGCGTCTACATAGATGGCGATATTCTCCAACCGCCGCCTATGGAAATAATGAAGTTCATATACACCCCTTCCTGCCTCGAAGAATATCTGTTGCAGAATCATTGGCAATTCAATCATTGCCTGCAAATTTTATCCTGCCACAAAATATATCATTAACAGATGCATTTAAGACAGTTGGAAATGGAGTTCCTTTTGTATTAGCAAATGGTATAGCAAACTCCATTAACGACTATATTAATCACATAAATAATTAGTTTATGACTTTAACTTTAGAACACTTCTTAGACTTAATCGACGAATTGCCCAAAAGGGTTAATCTGGATTATGTAAAAGCTGGAACAAACAAAATTCAGCTTGATGGTGTTGACCATGTTGAAAAACATATATTAGCAACAAAAGTTGATACAGAAAAAGGTTCTACGAAAAGTGCCAATATAACAACTGAAAATCTCCGTATGTTTGTAAATAAGGTTGTTGAAAACAAACCGTTACATATAGAATCTGTTTGGAATGGTTCGGGAAGTGCCCGCTCTGCATGGGAGGGTTTATTTGCTCATACATCAGAATTTTACACACATTTTTCAAAAGGAAGAAAACACTTGGTATGGATTCCGACACACCCTCACACGGCAGGAGAAATAACGCCTTTAACAAATGATTTACTAGATTATCTATCCACTACCAAGAGTGCGTTAGACGAACAGATATATAAGTATATAGACATTATTACCGCCATCAAGACCAAACCCTTCCTTTTGCTTGCCGGTATTTCCGGTACAGGTAAGAGCCGCATTGTTCGTGAACTTGCCCGTGCGTGTTGGAACGAAAATTCCGCTGAATACAAAGCTCAGAAACCTAAAAATTTCGAGATGATTCAGGTAAAACCTAATTGGCACGATTCGACCGAACTCATGGGATATGTAAGTCGTGTCAGCGGAAGCCCCATATATGTGATTGGTGATTTCTTGAGATTTATCACAAAAGCTTGGGAAAACTTAGATATACCTTACTTCCTTTGTTTGGATGAAATGAACCTTGCTCCTGTAGAACAATATTTTGCAGAATTTCTTAGCGTGATAGAATCACGTAAAAGCCATGAGGACGGAACTGTGACAACAGACCCTATATTGAAAAAAACAGATGAAGAATGGTATTTCAATCTCACAGCATCATTGACCACAGTTGAAGATGTCAGATTAAAATTCAATAAGGATGGTATTTGTATTCCTCAAAATCTAATTATAGTGGGTACTGTCAACATGGACGAAACGACCTTCTCTTTCTCCAGAAAGGTACTTGACCGTGCAATGACCATAGAAATGAATGAAGTAGATTTGTATGCCGGATTAGACAGTAAATATGAGCGTATTGGAAAATTAAACAGCGACATGCTTATCGGCACAGCAGTAGAAGGCGTGGATGTCTATGCCGATAATGAGGAGGTTTGCAACAAGGCACTAACCTATTTGCAATCCGTGAATGATGTCCTTGATGGCACACCGTTCAAAATCGCCTATCGCACAAGAAACGAATTCTTGCTTTATGTGGTAAACAACTTGCCATACAACATGGATGAAAACGGAAATGAGTTCAGTGAGGATGAGGTTATAGCAACAGCATTGGATGAAATAACAAGCATGAAAATATTGTCGCGTATTGAAGGTGACGATACAAAAGTCAAGCATTCGCTTCTTGAAAAGTTGATTGCCACTATCGAAACGCAATTGTTGGCATTGACTGGAGAAGATAAGAAAATAGAATCTGTTTCCATAGCCAAACTGAAAGAAATGCAAGGACGACTCTCATCCGGTTATACAAGTTTCTGGAGTTAAAACTATCAGACATCTGCAAGGAACGATGGAACTGCTTATCATAAAACACCAGGATTTTGAAATGATTGTCGAATGTACAAAGTTCGATGACATTTGGCGCAAGGCTAAGGGTAATGTGGGAGAAGAAGGCCTACACTCTACTTACTCTTGGTCGGAGGGTGTTGCATCTGTTATTCTAAGCGACCATATCGGAGAAAGAGTTACGATTGAGAACTGCCAACAAGCCCCTGCCGTATTTTTTGACAATGTCGATTATCCTATTTGGGTTGAATTCAAGGACTATGTAAAAAAAGCGCAGTTCGGTTCCATTCTTCAAAATGAAAATGAGAAATTTACTTTTCGCAGACAGATATTGGCCGGTTTCTTAAACTATGGCAATGAGGTTGGTCGCAGTGAAATACAACTCATATATCAAGTAGGGACAGAGACACGTAAGTTTGTCTTCTCCTTTGAAGTATTAAGCACAAAACTCAACTACCACGAACATTGGAAAACCATTATCGAGGATATTGAACGGGAGTACAGGATGCTTTCGCTTGACTATATGCGAAGAACCTTTCACGGCTTTTCGCCCGACACAAGCGGAGAGACCCCGGAAATAATCTGGTGGAGCGTATTTGCCAATGAACAACAGAAATTCATAAAGGCTTGCAAGAATATCATTGACCGCCCACGGCATCGGTTACATGGAAAGGATGCTTATAAACGTGCTGACAAACTGACATTTATCCCCTCTTACATAGAAAACGAATTGGCGGAACACAGAAATGACTATGCTCATTTATACCGTGTAGAAGAACATGTTTGGACAAACGATACACTAGAAAACAGGTTCTTGAAATTTGCTCTTGGGCAAATTGCCGACAAATATGAGGTCTTGAAGAGACGCATAGAAGCAATGAAAAATGCTTCCGATGTGATGAAGAACAATATGCAAGCCACATTAACAGCACTAAAACATCTGCAACGAAATCCTTTTTTCCGCACTGTAGGAAACTACAAAGGAATGAATCAAGAAAGTTTGGTTCTGCAAAAGGCTACCGGATATAGCCAAGTATATCGCACATGGAACCTACTTCAACGTTCCTATTCACTGAATGATGGTATATATCGCTTGCAGACCAAAGATATAGCAACGCTTTATGAAATTTGGTGTTTCATAGAAGTAAGCCATATAGTAAAAGAAAAGCTGCACTTATCTGATAAAGATATAGACCATAGAAACCGTATGGAAATGAATGGTCTGTTTACATGGGATTTGGGTAAGGGAGAACATTCGCGCATCCTTTTCAAGAAAGATAATGTAGAACTGGCGGAGTTAATCTATAATCCGAAGAGTTCTGAACATGAAAATAATTCAGTCGGTATAACTGACTTAGTAGTGCCAACTGTCCCTCAGAAACCGGACATTGTGTTGCAGCTTACCAAAAACGATTTGCAAGAAGGAATGAAAATGACTTACCTGTTTGATGCAAAATATCGCATTGATGGAAAGGATAAAAATGGAGTCGATGTTCCACCCGAAGATGCAATCAACCAGATGCACAGATACCGTGATGCCATCTATTATAAAGATTGCCAATCGGATGCTTTGAAAAAAGAGGTGATAGGTGGTTATATCCTGTTTCCGGGTGATGGTGAGCCTACTGATGTTGCCGTATCTAAGTTCCGTAAGACTATAGATGAGGTAAATATTGGAGCATTCCCACTTCGTCCCAAGGACACACATAACCGATTGCTTTTAGAGCAATTCATAGAAGAACTTATTCAAAATAAATCGCACGAAACCATATCGAAAGTAATACCACAGAAGGGTACATTCGTAGAAGTCGGTAATCGTGTACTCATTGGACTAGTGACTAACAGTAGTCGAAAAGGCTATCTACAAAGTTTCAAGGATGGTAATGCTACCCTCTACTACACAGGCAGTCATTTCCCAACGACAATTGCTCTGCAAAACCTACATTACTTCATGCCTTACTTCAAAGGAGAGGGCGTTCGTGATGTCTATGAAATAGTGAGAGTTAGAACCATCACGTCAAAAGAAGTGAAGCAAACGGAGGGAGAAGAAGGAGACAACGACCTTCGTCTCGCTTTTGAATTGCGATACTTCCGTAAGCAATATGCCAACATTCAACCTATCAATACAAGCAAGATGATAAACTATACGTTTATTGATACAACTTTTGATGAGTTGGATGAGGTTCTGGTAGTAGATAAAGTTTAGATTAGGTATGAATAATAGAAAAGGAGCACATACAAAAGTAAATTCAATGATAGGGATGGCACCTCTTGTGTTGTTCTTATCATCTTATGTACCTCTGTTTGCTATAATTCTTGTAAGGCAATGCCTGTCAAACTATGAATATTTAAATTGGGGTGGTTTGAATATAGATTCATTGTTGTGTATGGTGAGATCTTTTGGCATGTCTATATTCTGTTTCATTCTGATTTTATTCGGATTGATTGGGATGGCATTAACATTAAAGCATGTAGAGGAAAAAGTTGAAAATGGTAACAGCGTCAAAATTACGGAAATATCTAGTATGAATGATGAGCCGTTGGCGTATGTTGCAACGTATATTATTCCTATAATGTTTGAGGACTATTCTAATATAACGGATTGCATAACTATATTTGGAATATTCTATGTGGTTTATCGATTGTATATCCGGTCTAAATTAATTTTAGTAAATCCGTTGCTTAGTTTGAAATATTCTATTTATAATATAAGATTTATTGATGGCAAAATATCCCGTCAAGGCATTCTTATATCAAAAGATTGTTGTATTGAAGAGGATGATTGCGCAAAAATATATAATGTGGGTTATCAACTTTATTTTGGTTATAAACGATAAAATATGGAATTAAAAGAGATACTTGACATCATCAGAGCTACAACTGATAAGGATACAAAGTTGTACATTGTGACACGAATAACCAAGTCTGGACTTACTAAACGAAGTCGAGTAAAAGATAAATATTTGTTCAAGGTATACCAAATGGATTGTGACAATGAGATGAGGGAGAGTCTCTATAATGCAACAATCAGCCAAGTTGAAAAAACAATCAATAAAAACTTTGAAATGGTTGACTACGATGTTCTGTCAGATGAAACGGAACACTTGTTTACATACCCTATACAGAATAAAGTCCTTTCGTTCTCAGATGTTGTAACAAATCAATTGCTTAAAGCCTGTGATATGGTTACTAGTATTGCAAATATAAGTACGGTAACAGAGGAATTATGGGCATATTGCTTAGGATTTTATCATATAAAAGAGGATAGAAAAATATTCACATTTAGGAAAATTCTACCAAGTAAAGTTGGGGTTGATGATAAGGCGAAGAATTTCTTTAAAGCTATATTTAATACTAAAAGCCAGCAGCTTTCTTTATTAAAAGAGGAAACTCTGAACCTCGATCAACAAATTGATTGTATTTATGTGGATGACACTTTTTATGTGATAAAAAAAGCATATTTTGAGCAAATTCTAGGTCTTCAAGAAGAGTACAAAGAGAAAGCTACTGAGATAGTAAATAATATGATAGGTAGTGGATTTCTTGTTGGTGGTGAAAAACTACATGAGCTGATAGAGAAAAAACCGTCTATTCACAAGAAACTTATGAAAGTAGAACGAATTGGAGGATACAAAGAACTTACACCCTCTAAGATGAAGTCTATGAAGAGAATTTGTAAAAAGTACGGAGATAATCTTACTATCAAAGACGATAAATTCTCAATTGATACAGAGCAAGATATTGATGCTATATTGAAAGCATTAGGTGATTATTATAAAAAGGGAGAAATTTCAGGTAAACCATACGGAACATTTGCTGGAAAAGAATTGAAAGCAGAAAAACTTTAAGAATATAATCGCGATAAAATTATCATCAAAGAGAATATAGTATGAGCCATATAACAAAACTTCAAATTAAAAATTTTAGAGGTATCAAAGAGTTAAGTCAAGATTTTGGTGCTGAAAAATTTATTGTCTTGGTTGGTCGTGGAGATTCTGGTAAAAGTACCATTTTATCCGCAATTTACGCTGCGTTATCACCAACATGGAATATGGTGTTCAGCGATTTGGATTTTTACAATCAGGATACTACTCATCCTATCGAAATAGAATTGACATTAAATGAGTTACCTACCGAATTGATGAAAGAATCTAAGTATGGTTTATATATCCAGAACAGGTTAGATGGAGACTATAAACAAGAGGAACTATCAATTGTTATAAAACTAACTGTAGGAGAAACACTTGAACCACATTGGGTAGTAAAAGCAAGAATTGGTTCGGATATTGATGATAGACCAATTACAGCAACAGATAGGGCTTTACTTGCGGTAAACTATATTACAGACTATACTGATAATCAGTTTGCTTATAATAGACAATCGCCATTATATGCTCTTACAAAGGCAAAATTGCAGAATGGAAATACAATTGAGCGAATTAAATCGGAGTTAATTCGCTCAATGACAGCATCTATTAAAACAGAACAACTAGAACCATTAAATAGTCCTTTAGCGAGTCTTAAAGCGACAGCAGAAAAATTGGGATTAAATGTATCTGATTTATGTGCACAGATTGATATAAAGGAAAATCCGTATACAGGGAATAGTATTGCTCTTCACAATGAATCTTTACCTTATCGGTTACATGGTAAGGGAAGCAAAAGACTTATGTCTATTGCTATTCAATCTGAATTAACTAAACAGGGTGGTATTGTAATGGTTGATGAATTAGAACAAGGGTTGGAGCCAGATCGAATAATTACTTTGGTTAGAATTTTAAAAGAAACTACGGTGGGGCAGGTTTTCATTACTACGCACTCTCTAAATGTTGTATTGGAAGCAGAGTGGGATAATCTTTTTATTGTAAATAAAGGAGCAAATACATTGTATGGTCTTGATGAAAGTCTTAATGCTTGCCGTCGTTCAAATCCTCAGGCATTTTTTGCAAAAAAAATCGTTTGTTGTGAGGGAAAAACTGAAATAGGTTTTATAAGGGCAGTTGATTCTTGGATTCAACAAAAATATGAAACAAGTTTGTCTGCTAAAGGTGTTATTGTGGTGAATGCTTCAGGTGGAAACAATATGTTTACTTTTGCTTGTAAGTTAAAAGAATTAGGTTTTGATACTTGTGTATTTGCTGATGACGACAAACCTGAAGAGTTGAAAAAATATAAAAGTGAAGCGATAAATAACGGCATTGATTTGTTCCTTTGTGAGGAGGGTAATTGCCTTGAACGGCAAATAATAAGTGATTTGCCTTGGGAGAAAATCCAAACTATTGTTAATTGCCAGCAAGATGGTTTCCCTTATCAGAATATTCAGTTACCTGATGGCTTTGTCGATAAAATAGATAAAGCATCAGATGATAAAACTCAAAATGAAATACGTTCAGAAATAGTAGCACTCTCTATAAAATCTAAAAAAGAATGGTTTAAGCATATTCCTGGTGGAGAGTTTCTCGGAACTGTTTTTTGTGAAGCATATGAAAATATGGATGATAATAAGGAAATGAAACGTAATATTGATTTATTATTAAAATGGTGTGATATTATTAAATGATAGATTGGAAAGATTTCATAACATGTGAACGTGGGTTGTTAATTGCACCTGCAGGACATGGCAAAACAACAGCAATTGCAGACTGTTTATTGCAATGTCCAGATGATGCGTGCCAGTTGGTATTGACTCATACTCATGCAGGTATAGCTTCCCTAAGAAACAAATTTAGCAAAAAAAACATTCCTTCAACTAAGTATCAGTTAGAAACTATTACAGGGTTTGCACAACGGTATGTATTAAGTTTTTTAGGCTCATCAGAGTTACCAAGCGAGGATGATAAAAGGTATTTTGATGTTGCGGTGGAAAAATGTTGTTCTTTAATGCAATCAAAAGTAATACAGAGTATTATTAAAATGTCTTTTAATGGGGTTTTTGTAGATGAGTACCAAGATTGTACAATTGATCAGCACAATATGATTATGGGATTGGCACACTGTCTTCCTCTTCGTTTACTAGGTGACCCATTACAAGGCATCTTCTCATTTGAAAATAAACCTTTGGTTAATTTTGAAATAGATCTTACATCGTTTGTTCGTTTTGAATTGCTGAATCATCCTTGGCGATGGGAAGAAAGTAATCCTGCACTTGGAATGTTTATTTTTTCTATAAGGAAAGAACTAGAAGCAGGTCATGTAATTAATCTTAGTAATAAGCCACAAGATGGAATTTTTGTAATTTTATGTACTGATAATGACAATGATAAATATAAATGTTTAGGTACTCTTTTGCAAAAACTGAACACAGATAAAATTCTTATTATATGTCCATCATATCAAGAATATAATCAATATGGAAATTTAGTATTAAGAGGTGGATTAAATGACCGAATTGCAATCAAACAGCGAGTAGATTATGCAAATAGATTTTCAATTATTGATGCAATTGATAGTTCTGAATATTATAGATGTGCCAAAATGATAGATTCATACATAGAGAAGTGCATGGAGGCTCGTCGTATCAAAAGAGTTGCCAGACTACATGATATTTTAGTCTCACTTCATTTAAATATAAGTGAAGTAAATAAATGGATAGATAAGAATAAAAATGCCTTTAGGCAGCGTACCAAAGAGAATGCTCAGATTTCAATTGAACTACAGAACCGTTATTTATTATTTGAGACAAACGTAAATCTCGCTAATTTAAGGGATGTGATAACCGAAATAGTAAAACTTCCGAAGGTAAAGTACTATCATCGGAATTTTTATCATACCATAATTAAATGTTTTGATATTGCTCAAATGAATAATATTTCAATGTTTGAAGCAATGAAATTATTTAAAACAAGATTGAGGCATCAAGGAAGAAAAATAGATAATCTTTGTTTTGGGACTACTCTTTTAACTAAAGGCCTTGAATTTGACACCGTTATATTATGGAATGGTCATAAATTTGAAGATGCAAAAAATTTTTATGTTGCCATTTCGAGAGCTTGTAAAAGACTTATCATAATGACGGAATCTACCTCGATTAAATTTAGTAAATAATGGAAGAAAATATAATAATATATATTGCTGGTGATGGGCATACAAGGATAGATGTCAAACTTGAAGAGGAGGCTTTGTGGTTTAATCAGGTGCAGATGTGCGAACTGTATCAGACGAGTAAATCGAATGTAAGTGAGCATATAAAGCATATTTTCGAGAGTGGCGAACTACTGGAAGATTCAGTTGTTCGGAGATTCCGAACAACTGCTGCAAATGGGAAATCGTATATGACCATATTTTATAACCTCGATATGATAATTGCTCTCGGCTATCGTGTGCGTTCTATCATTGCGACATGCTTTCGTCAGTGGGCGACTGAGCGACTGAAGGAGTATATAGTCAAAGGGTTTACTTTTGATGATGAGCGATTGAAGAAATTGGGTGGTGGCAGTTATTGGAAAGAACTGTTGGAGCACATAAGAGATACTCGTGCTACGGAAAAGGTACTTTATCTTCGGGCGTTAAAGAATACCGCAAATATAAACAGCGCACAATCAGCGATGTGGAACACGACTATTTGCTATCTATTAAAAGCATAGAAAGTTTCGGTAAAAAGGGAAATGATGCATCTAAGAATGATTTATGATAAATTTTGACGAGTATATACAGCAAGGCGAGCCGGGGCGGAAAGAGAAAGCTCAGGCATGGCAAACGGCTATCGGACTTCAAGATGTCGATGGACTGAAAGTATCATCCTATCTGATAGAATCTGCCAGGAAGCATATCGAGGGCGAAATGTCTATTGATGAAGTACGCCGAGATTTGAAAGAATATTATGAAACAAAGTCTGCACATGACGACCAAAGTGCCGAACAGGAGGAAGCTGATTGCGTATCCTCAAATATCGTCAAACTGTTAAATGAGAAGACTTTCTCGTTTTCTTTGGCAGGCCTGATGGCAGTTCATCGTCGGGTATTTGAGGGTGTATTCAAGTTTGCCGGTCAGTTACGAACTGTGAATATCACTAAAAAGGAATGGATACTTGAAGGTGATACAGTGCGTTATGTGTCGGCAGATGAAATCCGTCAGGCCATAGAATACGATCTGGGTCAGGAAAAACAGGTTGATTATACGCAACTTAGTATGGAGGCTGCCATTTTGCAGTTGGCAAAGTTTACTTCCGGAATATGGCAGATCCATCCGTTCCGGGAAGGTAATACTAGGACAACGGCAGTATTTGTCATCAAGTATCTCCGTTCGATGGGCTTTAATGTGACCAATGATTTATTTGCTGAAAAATCGTGGTATTTTCGCAATGCTCTTGTTCGTGCCAATTATCAGAACATCCCTAAAGGCATTGCATACGACAATTCCTTTTTAGTCTTGTTTTTCAGAAATTTGATTCTCGGTGAGCAAAATGAACTTCATAACCGAGATATGCATATTTCTAGAATAGGGCTCAAAAGTGCAAGAGCAGAAGTTTCAAAGAGCAAAATTTGCACTTTGAATTGCACTTTAGAAGAGAGTACCGTATTGCGTTGCATTGAAGATAATCCCAAAATTACACAGAAAGACATAGCAACAGCCATTGGCAAATCAGAACGCACAGTGAAAAATATCACATCCTGTCTTGTAGAAAAGGGCATCCTTATTCGTGTCAATGGTCGCCGTAACGGTTGGTGGCAGATAAAATGTGGTCAATAAGTTACATATCCTCCATTGTCCAAAGGCAAGTCTCGATGTCGTAATTTGAGAGAATGGCGTTTTTGAGATGCTCGACCTTTTCGGTGAAGAGTTTGTGGTCGTAGTTGCGTCGTTGACGTTTAACCTCGGCTACCAATGCCTTTTTGCCGTCAGCACGGATACCTACAATGTCTATCTCGTTGGCTTCTTTGCCTTTCTTGCGTTCCCACCACGAGCCGATGGCTGAATATTGATGGCTCTCTATCATCTTCAGACGGAAATATCGTTCGAGCATCAGTCCGGAGAATGTAGGATAATCCGATTCGATTATCTGCCGAAGAAGTACGAAATTCCGTATCTCGACGATGGATTGGTTCTTGTCATAGTACCTGAACCAAAATTTCAGGAAATTGTCGTTGATTTCATAGCGTATGGCTTGTGTGCGCTCTTTCGACATTATCGGTCGCTGACGAGTGATAAGAGAATAATCATCAATCAGTCGTCGGAGTTGTCCTCCGATACTTATTCCTCCTAACGCAGCTTCAATATCTGATTGATTGTTTATGCCAGAGGCAATACAACTGAGTATTGAGAAATAGATACCATAGTCCTTGCCAAACTCTTCAATCAGGATATTCTTGCCTTCATCTGTGAATGGAGAGTTATCACGCACGATGTAGTTAAACATTCCGGAGATGGACAAGTCGGTATTCTCACACAACAATTCTATGTATTTTGGGACACCGCCGGTGATAGAATACAGAGCCAGCAGTTCATCGTTATCATAACCGGGACGGTAGTCGTTCATAATCTCTTTAAGAGTATTCGTGCCAAATCCGGTAAGACGGATGATGTTGTCAGCCCTGCCGAATAGCGGTTCTTTTGCCCCTTCAAAAATACGGTGCATCATCGAAAACACCGAACCCATCAGAATCAGATTTACATGAGTTTCCTTACGATATTGGTCCCAAATGTTCTGCACATCGCTGAAAACAGATGGATTTATTTTTTCGAATTCTTGAAATTCATCGATTATGAGATTGAATTTTTGTGCCTTTGCCAGTTCCATAATCATCTGGAAAAGTGAGCGAAAGCTCTTTATCTCCGCAGGTATATAACAGCCTAAAACAGAGATAATCAGTTGCGAGAACTCCGCACACAGAGCAGCCTCATTCTTGCGGCTTACAAACAGATACACAGTAGGGTAGTCTCCTTTTGTGGCTTCTACTGCAAGCGATGTCTTGCCGATACGACGCCGACCGGTAATCACTGTCATGCGTGAATGGCTGTCAAATGAGAGCTTTTGAATGTGATGCAGCTCCTGCAATTCAAATGTACGATTATAAAACTTCATAGTAAATTCTCTGCTGCTTATAGTAACCACCGTAACTGTTACGGTGGTTACAAAATTACAAATAATCTATGATATGACCAAACAAACGCCAATGATAATTGCTTTCTAAAGATTCGGTCACTTCCAATTACGTCCATCTGTCCAAAATCTTTGGTACGATTATAGTCATGACAGTCCCCGAAATTGCAATAAGAATACAGATAGCGACTGCTTTCCATATCAACGCTGAATGCAAAATTTCGGCGTTTGCCACTATCATGCTGACGAGAAAAGAAGATAGGGCTACCAGTATTATAATAGTGATGTGAAATGCGGTAGCCGGAATAGGTATGGCATTGCCGGATTTCTTCATTCTTCGCTCGGTTTCTTTGCATTTGCTCTCAATCTGACTGAGAAAATCACATAGAAGCCTTGCACCAAATTCTACTGCCAACTGCTGCATTTCTGAAGAGATGATAGGCTTACACTCTCGGATAGAACCGGACAGATTTTCAACTTCCGTTCTCAACTTGAACACGTTGTCATTCAGCTTGGCAAGTTCTTGTGCATTGATATCGAGTAGGCGGTTTTCTTCCTCCAAAGACTCATTATTCGGATTGGACTTTATGGATTCCGCTTCAGCCATTTCTGCGGAAAAGTCGAATTTCTTTTTCATTTGATTATCGTTTTAATCCTGATTTTGGTTTCTTTCCGAGCAGACGACCAGCGGCACGAGCACATCTTCGTGCCCATTGCAAATCGTCTTCGTCCTTATCTCTCCAAGGCAAATCGCTTTGAGAACCTCCACCACCGTTTCCGGTGGTAACGTTGGGCGTTTCAAGTAGTCCTACAAAAATAGCTACAGCCATATCGGTAAGTTCCTGACTGTTCTCTGTATCTCTGTAGTCAAACTCATCGTTGAAACATTCAAGCACTTTTTCCGGAATATAGAACCGATATTCCTTATCGTTGTGATTAAGTGTATAGGAAATAGTATTGGGATGATAAGTGCTATATCTGGAATGCTCTGCGGATGCTGACGGTTTGAAATTTTGCTCCGTTTGGGTTTCCTTAGACTGATTGCTAACAGCGGCAACTTGCGGCTTATGATGCAGCTTGTCCCATGTTTTAGGAAGTTTTGAAATCATCAGATTCCGGGCGACTCCCAATTCGGAAGCCTTGTATTTGGTATTGCCGTTTACAAGTGCGTAGCCCCTGATAACGTGTTGCGCATCCTTTCTTTCGTGTACAGAGTAACCTTTTCTTGTGAGGGCATTTTTGTACTCTTCCCAAGACCATTTAGGCATTGATCTCAGAGCATCCATACAATCACGATTCACCTGATGGATATTGGTGTATCGGATTTGTACAGCAGTAGTCCAGCCCCGTTTCTTTGCTACTCGCTCGGCAGCACGCTGTGCACGAAGATGAATGTTGTGGTCGTTGTTGATATTACCGTCTTCATCCAAACGGCAGACGGCAGCATGAAGGTGGGGAACTTCGCCATCGGATTCCTTATGCAGCCAGACCGTGTATTTGCTGTTGGCCAGATTGGTCTGGCAGGAACGGACTTTTCCGTCCTTGCCGGTAAACACTTGTTTGTCAAACTCCGCAGCGAAATCCTGCCAGAGCTTTTGCCAGTCTTCGATGTCGAAGAAACGGGTGTGTTCGGCAGAGGGGCTTAGCTCGATTCTGATGACTGAGTTCTTGATGGGTTTGAAGCGTGATAAGGTCAGTTGCATGGAGTTCCATATCCCCATAGTGTCCGGTTGCGACGGCATCAGATTGTCCAATACCCGATAGATTTTCTCCGGGTGTTTTTTGTTCAGAGACTCGCCGGTAATATAACGGATGGCGTTTATGCCGTGCGATATTGCTTTAGCTTTTGCTATCATACTTCTTCGGATTTTTCGTTGGACGGAATCTTGTTTCTCTCTTTTACGGCGTTGAGAAATTGGCAGACGCTTTCAGCAATATTGCCAAGTTCTTTGAGCCAGCCTACCATGAACGGCACCTGATTGAACAATATCATTCGTTGCTTTGTGGACATTCCGCGAAGTGCGGAAGTGTATTTTACAAGGTCTGACCGACAGTTGTCCAGATTCTGCAACAGGTCTGTTTCTTCTTTTGTGAGCCTCGGTCTGGGGCGGTAGTTGTATGCACAGGCAAGCAAGTAATCGCTTACTGTCATACCACATTGCTCAGCTTGTGATTTTATATACTCCTTTTGGCTTGGAGTTACTTTTGCTCCAATGAAGACGTTTCTTGTTTCTTTGTTTTCTTCAGGAGTGGTGGATTGATTTTCAATATTTTGTTCCATATAAATCGTTGTTATAATAGTGAATAGGTGCGAGCTTGCGAGTACCGCACCGGCGAAGTTTCTGAGCAGGCAAGACGCCAATGTACAACCGTAACGCAGTGAGGTTATACCTTGGCATATCTCGCAACAGCTACCTGTTGATGCTTCACGGCAAGCCGTATAGGATGTACATACAGAATCGGCAAATGGATTGGAATCAGAATTTGACATATCCTACTATAAAAGGGTTGGGAATGAAACCGCATACTGCAATCCTTGACCACTTTGCTTTATTCCTATATGTACGCCCCGACACTAAAGTAAAGTTCTACGGCTGCACTAATTGCATCAAGATTAATAATGGTAGTCAGGATTGAATTGGTATTCTTTCCCTTCTTTTATTACCATCCGTTTATTGCCGAGAAAGGTAGCTACTTTGACCGCTTTGTTGTGACCGAGTCTTACGCCCTGTAACCCGTAGCCGTTTTTCAGTCGCTCCAGATAGTTGTCGTAACCGGTAATATTGCCATCGGCAAAAATGGCATCCAACGCAGCACGATGTACGCTCTCCGGGATTTCCTTGTATGGCTCAAAGGGTTCTTTGGTCGGTCGTCCGAGTTTCTTCTCTTTGGATATATAGGATTCTACTAGTTCAGGCAAGGCACATTCGTTTATGCGGAAAGCGAAAGGTTCAAACTCACGGTCTCGGATATGAATGGCTTCGACACAGCTGACAGCTTTGTCGTCCTTATCCACTTCCACTTGCATGATAGTTTCCGCCTTGTTGTTGAGTTCCGTGCCAATGTGACCACGGGCATGTTCGTCATTCTTGTTCTGATGCAGGATGGTGTGGATATGAATCTGGCGGTCGTCAGTCCACTGCATGAATTTGGAGATTATATTGGTGGCTTCATTCGGAGAATTGATGTCGTACATAAAATCCCTTATGCCATCTATAATGACCAATCCCAAATTCGGAATTGTGCCAATGGCCTGTTCGACTATTGCAAGTCTCATTTCGGGAGAATATTTCCGCAGACCTAACATAACCAGATTGTCAGAATCGGCATCCTTTGGTAGTCCTGCCAAACATAGAATGCGTTGTAGCACCTTTTGGCAATGGGGTTCTCCTTGTTCGGTGTCGATATACAATATCGTCCGTTTGTTTTCCGGGAACGATGAACGGTAATGGAGTACTGTGCCATTGGCCAATGCGGAAGCGGCAATGGCTGAAACATTGAAAGTCTTCTTGCTCTTGGCTTTACCGATGGATGCACTGAAGTTGCCCAATGTTCCGATAATGGAGTCATCCACCATCAGCACCACAGGCGACTGTTCGTATGTGTTGGTTACACTCACGGTTGCCTCTTTTATGTAAATAGCCAGTTCCTCAGCTGTCGGAATGTTATTGTTCGTCTTCTCCATAGCCTACCAGTTTTTATTGTTTGGTTTACGACGATGGGAAGCGAGCAGTGCCTCATTCTCTTCCTCGAAACTTTGCGGAACGGCGGTCTTACGGGACGACTCCAACCATTTATCCAGCTCATCACGATAGATGTAGAGGTGCTTGCCTTGTTTTATAACAGGAATATCGTCCTTTTTGACCTTGTAATAAAAGGTCGATAGCGGCATTTTGAGATAGGCGCAAACCTCCTGCACGGTCATGGGGACGTGCGTGTTCTCCTTGACTTCGTTCTGCTTGGAAAGTTTCTCGGTCAGCAGACTTTCCATACTTGCGATTCGGTCGCATAACTCTCCCAGCACTTCGGGAAGGTCATTGAATGTGAATTGATTCTTAGACATGATTCAAATTTTTTATTTGTTAAACATGCTGCAAACCAACACAATGATACTATGCAGACCTTCGTCAGCAGAGGGTAATTTTTCAGTCAGTGACGGAATCATTTCAGTGGGTCAAAACCACTGTCTCATCGTCTGTTTTTTTGAGGCAATTGAAATAATACTCTCCTTTTAGGGGAATGTCAAGTGGGATTTTACAAATACCTGTAGTCCGTAGGTTCTTTGATAAATAAAACAGAGTGGCATTTTTCAATTCGTGTGGGAATATGGTTTTTATGAATTCTGCGCATTTTTCCACCGAGATATTCAACCTTATACCGATATTCCATACAAAATGCCGTATATCGAGAGTGTTTAATGGGTTGTCGAATTTGGAACGTATGGGCTTGTATAAATCACATTGCCCATGGGCAAAGCACTCTATGTTTTCGTGAAGTGTAATAAGGTCGTCTTTTGAAAGAAATTCAGCCATACTATATGTGGTATATTCGTGCATGACACGCATAATCTCAGCTTGTTGCTCTGCCTTTTCCCGTTCTATTTCGGCTATGCGTTCGTCATAACCATCTGTGTAATCATTCTTTACAGTCGGAACTTCTATAACTTCTACTTCCGGGGTAATGGTATCAGATGGCTGCGTGATTTCAAGTGGGATGGATTCTTTTTGCTTGCCAAAAGAGATACATACGTTATTCTTGATAAGGTGGCGATAGAAAAATCTTTGAGAGAACGCGCATGAAAGAGTTAAGATCACGATGGTCAATATAATAGGTGTGGTGTATTCCATCAGGTTTATTTGATGGCAGTCATAAAGATAAGTGGCGATTACCGAGTATGAAGTAACGCTTACAGCAAGTATGAAACTTGCCTTTTTTCTGTGAATTTGAATACTATCTGTCATAATCTATTGTTGTTTGGATGAAATGATGATGCAAAGTTATAAGCACATTTCCAGATAGTTATAAATAAGTGCAGTAAATCGGTCAATTTTTAAGAAAATATAGGCTTAGAGTATGATAATCACTCGAAAATCATACTCTAAGCCTATGAAATGGAGCAGAATAGGGGAGTTCAACCCTTGCGTGTCAAAGTGATTTTCTTGCTGGCTTCACGCTTGTTGCTGTCAACGACTTTCATATAACGCTGCGTGGTGGTGATGCTCTTGTGCGCCATCATACTTTGTATGGTACGGATGTCTATACCGGCAGCAGCTTGGAGCGTTGCAAATGTTCTTCGATATGAATGGAATGTTATGTCCTTGTTGATACCTGCGGAATGAATCCACTCTTTCATAGGTGTTTGTGTCCAGCAGCGCATCAAGCCTTTGAATACCAAACCTTTCTTTTCGGACTTGTAACCGATGAGTTCCAATGCCTCGTCGCTGATAGGAATGATGTCTTCCGCTTTGTTTTTCTGTGTGATGATATGCACACATTTCCCTCCGGCTGAATAATCTACAATATCTTCCCAACGCAAGGCGAGGATGTCGCTGATACGCAAGCTGGTCATACAAGAGAATAGCGAAGCCGTTTTCAGTATGGGCTTCTTGCAAGGAGTCTCAGCCAGTTTATACAGTTCGTCCACAGACAGATAGTCTTTGACAACATCTTCTGTGTCAATCTTATCCAAGAAATCATTGACATTTGTCTTAATCAGTCCGTTGCGATACAGTATCTTCAAGAATCCTCTGAAAGTAGACCAGTATCCTGATGCAGAGTTTTGTGAGATACGCCCATTACGTCTGAGTTTCTTGACATTCAGAAGATATTCCCGAAACTTGTTACACAGGTCGATGTCAATCTCCTCAAAGGTACATTTGCCGTGTACGAAGTTCTTGAAATGGAGATAGACGAACTCCCATTTCTGATCGTGCTTGCGGAGCTGCTGACGATAGTACTCCAAGAAATCACCCTTTAGTTTGTACCGGTCGAAGAAGTCATACCGTTCATTTACGACAGATTCAAATCTGCGGCAACGGATGGCTTCGGCTTTCTCGGTCATTACATCGTTGAAATTCTGCTCCCGTTTGTTCTTCGGATTGGCATAGATATAAATGCCAAGCGATTCGTGACGGATTACTTTCATCGTTTCCTTGTCTCGGTATCCCGGATAATAATCCAGATAGAACGACAACATTTTGTTCTTTAGAGGTCTTGTCCTCAATGTTACAGTTTTACATTCGTGCATACTCTACTATATTATATTGTTGTTACTAATTTGCTGCAAACCAACGAAATGGTTCAATGCAGACCTATAATCGTCAGGAGTAATTTTCCTGTCTGTATGGAATAATTTTCAGGTGACGGATTTATTAGCCATCACCTTGTCTAAATCCTCTTTCAGCAGGAACATGGATTTGCCGTGGTGCATCTTTCGGATGTTGTTATACCGGGCATAGTTGTAGACATCATCCCTACGCAAACCATATTTTTCCATTGCTTCGGCCACGCTGTAATACTTTTCGCGTTGGTCGAAACCGCCGTTCTTGATAATGTCGATATGGTCTTTGGAGTATTGAACCTTGCCATAGACTACACGGGAAGGGATTTTGTGGCGATGTACAAACGAGCATCTGGCATCTTTACTCATACCGTATATTGCTTCCATCTGTTCTGCGCCAATCCATTCTTTGATATTGTCAGCTGCCTTGTATTTGGCGAAGAAACGGTTTACTGCCAACTGTTCGTAGTAGTTGAATCCTCCGTGACTGATTTTAGGAATGTCGTTTTCACGGCATAGCCTGCAAATGGTTTTCTTGGTCATCTGATATGTGACTGCAATTTGTTCAGACGAGTAATATCCGTCGGGAATTGTAAAAGGCTCTTTCTGTATCTGCTGACCGGATTTGCTTTCGCGTTTCTTGGGGATGTATGTACCGTCCCGATGTTCACGATATACCTTGTCAAATTCGGAGCGCAATACCATAGTCCGGCTTCCTTGCTTGAACCTCGTTATATCGTATTTGTTGACATAATAGCTGATGTTAATCTTGGTAAGTCCGTATTTCTCGGTGATTTCCGAGTATGTATAATAGTCGGGATTCAGTTTGTCCTGCTTTTCTTTGATAGCGTCTATATGGGCACGGGAATAATACACCTCGTGGTGGCGGTTAATTCGGGGGATATTGTGCCGCAGGGCAAATGTGACAACGGCATTACGGCTCATACCGTACTTGTCCATGACCTGCTCCGGCGTGTAATAACAGTCCGGATTGATTTCTTCGGCAAGGTCGGCAAAATACTTGTCTATGAGGGTGCGGTTGTAGAACACACGGCTACCCTCTTCAACCTTTGGGATGTTGTATAGTTTGCAGCGACGATATAGGGTTTTCTTCTGGATTTGGTATTTCTCCAGAATCTCATTCGTGGTGTAATAGAGGACGGTCTGTTTCCGTCCATAGCTGCGCTTCTTGTAGTCGGGCGCATTGTCGAACATCTTTTCAATGTCGGATTTGCGTATGATGGTACGCCCACGAAGTTGCAACGCCCGAATGATACCGGCTGCCATGTGCCGATAGATGGTGGCACGACTGATGCCTAAAAGGGTAGCGGCTTCGGCTGGAGAGAGGAACGGTTTGCTTCCAACAATGCCGACTTCCTGCATCGGTTGCTCGCTTTGCCTCGCTTCGTACTCCTGCAATTTCTGCTTGCGCTTCCTGTCTTTATACGCTTTTTCAGTACACGATTTGCTGCAAAACCGTGTTACCATCGTGTGTGCTATAAATGGTTTGCCGCACCACTGGCATTTTCTCTGTACCTCCATATATTAGTCGCCTTTAATTTCGTCGATTTCGTCTCAACGCGTCTCACAATTTCTCACAGCGTCTCACGTTGTGTCTTCTATAGCGGTTCCGCTCATTCTCATAGCGTCTCACATCGTGCCTAAGATGTCGCTATGATGAGTGCGAGAAGCCCGCTTATTTGTTCGGCGGTAGAATTATGGTACAAAAAGATGCTGAAAATCGGCAGTCTGTCAGAATTGACAGGAATGGATGCAAAAATAAAAGTCGCTGGATTTCAGCGACTTTATTCTAAATGGTTATGGTTGTTTATGGCTGTTTACAAGCCATCATTTACCGATGCAGAATTTCATAAAGATATTCCCCAATACCTCATCTGCGGTAATTTCACCACCCACAATTTCGGCCAGATGGAAAAGGCATTCACGTAAATCCTGGCTGATGAAATCACCGGAAAGATGAGTTTGGAGTCCGTTTTGTACGCGGTGGATATCTTCGAGAGCCAGTGATAATGCCTCGTAGTGTCTCACATTCGTGACGATGAGGTCGGAAGAAGTTAGTTCGGGTACGGAGGCAGTCTTTACAAGGAGATTTTGCAGTTCTTGGATACCTGTTTTTTCTTTGGCAGAAATAGATAGCGTGACAGTGTTTTCTGGCAAGCCGGATAGCTTTGTTGGAACAGCCGATACTTGGTCTGATTTGTTCAACAAGATGATGAGCTGTTTGTTGGAGCAGAGAGGAAGGATACGGGGCGAAAGCTGTCGGATTTGGGCTTCCGCACAAGTATTGTCTATGACCCATAGGACAATTTCCGCTTGTTCCATCTTGTGGAAACTGCGTGCAATCCCCATGTTTTCTATCGTGTCGTGGGTGTCACGTATGCCGGCGGTGTCGATAAATCTGAACGTGATGCCGCTGAGGTTTACCGTGTCTTCAATCACATCGCGTGTAGTGCCGTGTATGTCGCTTACAATCGCCTTTTCTTCGTTGAGCAGCGTGTTCAAGAGTGTGGACTTGCCTGCATTGGTTTCACCGACGATAGCTACGGGTATTCCATTCTTAAGGACGTTTCCCACGCTGAATGAGTGGACCAATCCACTGATGACCTTTTCTATATCCCCGGCAATGGTCTCCAATTCGCTGCGGTCGGCAAACTCCAATTCCTCATGGTCACTGAAATCCAATTCCAGTTCCATCAGAGAAGTGAGGTGGAGCAGGCGTTCGCGCAAGGCGGACAGTTCGCGGCTGAAACCGCCCCTCATCTGGTTCATAGCCATCCGGTGGGTGGCAGCGGACGAAGAGGCTATCAGGTCTGCCACGGCCTCCGCCTGACTCAAATCCATCTTTCCGTTTAGGAAGGCACGTTGGGTGAACTCACCCGGACCGGCCGCCCTGCATCCCTTCCGGATGAGCAGTTGCATGACCTGTTGCAAGATGAAAGACGAACCATGGCATGAGATTTCCACACAGTCTTCGCCCGTGTAAGAATGAGGTGACTTGAACAAACCGATCAGTACTTCATCAATGATCTCCCCATCGTCTTGCCGGATGTGTCCGAAAGCCATGGTGTAAGCCTTGCGTTCGGAAAGGGGGAGGGGATGTTTACCTACGGGAGTAAAAATACGGTCTGTTATGGCGATGGTATCTTTTCCTGAGATGCGGATTACGCCAATGGCACCTCCTTGTGCAGTGGCAATGGCACAGATTGTATCTTGCGTGTTCATGAGAGCTGTTTGCTATTTCGGAAACTCCCCGTCGCGTCTGTAGTGCAGACGGACGGAGAGGGATATGAATGTTTAATAGGTCATCGGTACAGTGTGGAAGCCATCAGGTTGGCCATTTCTTCCAACCCCTTACGGTCGGTTTCGTCAAAACTGTCCGCTTTATCACTGTCTATGTCCAATACTCCTTTTATTACCTTATTATATATGATTGGAATCACGATTTCAGAACGGGATTCGCTACTGCATGCGATATGTCCGGGAAAAAGATCCACATCGGGCACTATCAGAGGGCATGCCTTCTCCCATGCCGTACCGCAGACACCACGTCCTTTCCGGATACGGTAGCAGGCAATGCTTCCTTGGAACGGCCCGAGTGTGAGTTCCTGTTCGGATTTCACCAGATAAAATCCTACCCAGAAGAAGCCGAACGCTTCTTTCAGTGCAGCCGCCGTATTGGCCATTACGCTTATTTCGTCCCGTTCTCCTTCGATAAGCGCGGCGTAATGTTGAAGAAACAGACGGTAGCGTTCGCTTTTGTCTGATTCCGCAGAGGGTTTGAAATCGATGTTCATACCTGTATGAGAGTTTAAATCCGGTCGATAACCAACTGGATCAGATCATCGATTTTGTTTTTGTAACCGGGATCAGCTTCTCCGGCTACCCGGTTGGCTATCACCATGCAACATGTCGTGGCCTTGTGCCCCATCAGACGGGCCAATCCGGCCAATGCGGAACTTTCCATTTCGAAATTGGTGATTTGAAGCCCGTTGTAAGAAAAGCTTTCAATCTTCTCATTCTGACGGGGATCCGCCAAAGGAATGCGAAGCTGACGGCCTTGCGGGCCGAAGAATCCACCGCAGGCTACGGTGATACCCCGTACCATATCGTCGGCAGCTATGCGTTCTATCAGTTCCGGATGTGCGTCGATGACGTAAGGGGCAGGGGCGCACAGGTTTCCGCTCCATCCCAAATGATTAAGCAACGCGCGTTCCAACGGTAGGTCGCATACGGCATTGCGCCCTTCATAGAAGTTCAGCAAACCGTCGAAACCGACTGATTTTACGGAACAAATGAATGTGCCGACAGGCGTATAAGGCTGAAGCCCGCCGCATGTACCGATGCGCACCAGTTCCAAGCTGCGGAGCTTTTCTTTCTCCCTGCGGCTGTTGAAGTCGATGTTGGCCAAGGCATCCAGTTCGTTCATGACAATATCGATGTTGTCGCAACCGATACCGGTAGACACTACTGTAATCCGCTTTCCCTTATATGTCCCCGTAATCGTTCGGAACTCGCGGCTGGAAATGTCACACTCCTGAGTGTCGAAATGGGATGCCACGGTGGGGACGCGCCCCGGGTCGCCCACGAGGATGACTTTATCTGCCAGTTGTTCCGGTTTTACGTGGAGATGGAAGATGCTTCCGTCTTCGTTGATGATAAGTTCTGATGGTGCAAAATACTTGTTCATAAGCGTTATGATTTAAAAGATAAACATGATTATTTCTTGCGGGATTGTATCTCCAGATTGCGGATGGTTTTGGCTTCCGCATGCAATGCGGCTTCGGCCTTCTCACATTGTGCTTCAAGCTGAAGGATTTGTTGGCTCAGCGTTTGACGTTGCGCGTCGTTGCCGGTGGCATAACGGTCGCGCAGGTTTTGCAGTTGCTGTCGACTTTTGTCCAGTTGCGTACGGCTCTTCTGCCATGCGGCCATTTTGTTACGTGCTTCCGGAGATTTGAAATCGTTCAACAAGGTGTAAGTGTTGCGGTTGTCAATGACAAACTCGAAGTCCTTCTGCTTCTTGACCACCTTGGGCGCGCTCAGTGCGGCTTGTAGCCTTTGCCGTGCCTGCGCCACGGCTTCCTTGTCCCCCCATGTCTCTGCGATACTGTGGATAAGGGCCAGACGGCATAGTTCATCCTCCTCGTATATATTGGCATCATACACCTTGCGGATGTCGTTCGGGATGAAGATGTAGATACATACCTTGTTCTCCGGTTGGTTCCGGTCGGACACGAACCATCCCAGTTGGTTGAACTCGTCAATGGCCAGCATGTAGTCGTTGGCGGGGGAATTGAAAGGCATGCCGAGATTTTCCGGATAGAGGAATTTCTTTTCATCCATGTCGTAGCGTGTCACGAATATGTCATATCCTCCGATGCTTTCCTCTCCTTGGGCGGCATAGTAAAGCGTGATACCGTCGGAAAGCATGAACGGATAGTTCTGCGCATCATCTCCGTCCAACTCGTCCAATTTATGAGGAGCTGTCCATTGGCCTCCCACAAGGTCGCTGGTAAACAATCTCAGGTATTTGTTCTCATCCGGTTGAGCGAAATATATCTTATTGCCCAATTCGGACAGATAGACCGTACAACCGTTTTCATCCGTACGGTGGAAAAATGTGCTATACGGACTGATTTCCCCGCTTTCCGGACTGAGTTTGATGTGGTTCAGGAACGTATTCTTGTCTACGACCAGACTGTCTATGACCGTCACCCGTTCCGTAGCTCTCATCATGGAGCGCAACCGGGCTATTTCCTGCAATTTTCCTTCTTCCACGTCGGTCGGTTGCCGTTTGCGTTTCAGCTTCTTAATGTCCTGATTGAGGAGTTCTTCCGCCTCGTCAAACTGGTAATGATTCATATAATATTCAGCCGTCGGGGCTGGTATGGCCTGCCCGTTCTTCTGCGCTTGCGAAGGCAAGGAAAGCAAAAGGGAACAAAATGCCGGCAATATATATTTCTTCATGTTCAAACTGATGGTTATACCTTATTGATTCAAAGGTAGGGATTTATTCTTTATCCTGTATCCTTTTCTAATAATATTTAACGTGGTAGGAGCGGTTTGGAAGGAGAGGGGAGGGCGGGAGAAGAAAAACGGGGGTGCATCATTTTGAAGTGCGCCCCCGTTCTTTAAGTGCAGTCGTTTTACTTGTTCACGTCCCAGATGTCATTCAGCTCAAGGCTCATGGGCGACGTGCCGTCGCTCTCTTCTTCATGGATGTTGGAGAAGCTGAGCAGGGCTTCCTGGGTTTCGATTTCCATTACGTTTGTTTCCGGTTTGCTGTACTTTTTCATTGTCATTTCTATTTTGAATGTTATTTTATGATGTATTTTTTGTCCTTGATGATGTATATGCCCGGGGCGAGACCTTCAAGAGCCCGGCTCCTTTTTATCCGTTGGCGTATCATTTGTCCGCCCGTGCCGTACACGTTTACGAGTTCGTCATTTTCTTCTTTCGGTGAATAAATGCCGTCTGCACCATCGAATACGAGGCGGAAGGCATTCACTTCGTTGGAGAGGGCATTGACGTAGCAGCGGTACGGGTTGATGATGGTTTCCACGGCTCCCACCCTATAGAATCCCACGCCATAGGTGTCCTTGTGGTTCTGCATGACATAGTTTCCTTCGGGCACTTTCATCTGTTCAAACACGCCGGTCATGTAAGGAGTAGAGTAAGAGTTTTTTAAAGCCCGGTATTTACCAGTGAAATGGTAAATGCCCTCCGGCCCTGTCACGACGTAGGGTGTGTTAGCCTCGATGGAAGGTGCCTTCTCCAGCATCAGGGAATTGTTGCCGGAGATGCCGTTGCAAGCGTATACCGTCATGCCGTCGGGTATCGGGGCATCGAAGGGGAGGATCATCGTACCGCATCCTTCCGAGGGGAGGCTGTAGTCTATTCCCGGAAAATCCGTACCGCCGGTTACGGTGAACTCGCTATACTCGATGTGGTCCAAATCCACGGCAGCCAACGTGTTCCCGTCTTCCAAGTAACGTACGAATCGTACGCCGGTCATTTCCACGTCGTACGTGCCGTTGATGGTCGACGGGTCGGCCACCAGTCCCACCGTGAAGATGGGATAAATGATGTTGCCCTCCGCGTCGTCGGGATACATTTCATAGTTGCTCGTCGAGGTGCAGATGACCTTCAGCATGCCTTCTTCAGGCATGTTGCAGTCTATCTGGTGCGTGCTCGTGGCACGTTCCGAGAGGGTGATGTCGTTGACGTACTCACGCCCCTGTTTCACTTGGTTCACCTTGAATCCCTTGGGCAGGGTAATCGTCATGTTGTAGGCGATGTAGTTCACGTTCGGGTCTTTCTCGCTTACGGTGAGGTAGGTCACGGTTTTCCCGTCCGCCGTTACCGTCACGTTCTTGTCCATCCACACTTCCAGTGCGGCGGTTTGTGCCGTGGCCTGCGCTGCATAGAGCGCAAGCCAGGCCAGAAGTAATTTTACGGTTTTCATTTCATGTTTTTTATTCTGGTTCTTGGTTCAAGCATTGTCCTTGTCTTGATGATGGTAGACAAGTAGATTTGCCGGATGAGCGACACGTCCATGGCGTCTATTATTCCATCCTTGTTCGCATCCGTGGCATCGAAGTTCAGGTGTACGTCTTTGCCTAAGTATTTGCCGATGGCCAGTGTGGCATCCAGCACGTCCACTACGCCGTCGCTGTTCGCGTCACCGGTTTTAAATGTAGGTTGCGATATTTCGCGTTCGAGGACTTTCGGTTCCACGTTTCCGGCCGAATCAGTGGCCACCACGCAGAAGCCGTAGTTGATGCCGCTGAAGCCTTTGAATTCATATTGGTCGCTTTCCACGTCTTCGGCCACCTTTATCCACGGTGCTTCTGTGCCTTCCTGTGCATACAGGTCGTACTTCCATACGCCCGAACGGTTGTCGCTCGCCTCGAAGAGTAGCACTACGGTACTGTCGTTCCGTGCCTCGCAGGCCGCGATGGTGCTCGTCGGTGCGATGGTGTCCACCACGTTGGTCCAAGTCGGTGTGATGATAGGGGCTTCATTGTCGAATACGATGGCAGCGCGGTTTGATATTTCCACACCGTCCGGCAAGTCGGCTTTCAGCTTAATGTCGAACGTTACTTCGCCTTGCCCTTCTCCATCGTAGTTCACAGGTAGGATGCCCATCATAACGTGGTCGGTAGGCTCCATTGTCATGGGGTCGAGCGAGATGAAATCCCAACGGGCGATACCCTTTTTCGTGTCATAGTCGAGGCTTACTTGCGCCAACACGTTTATCGCGGGACGCATGTCTATGGTTTTCACGAACGAGGGTTCACCGTCAAGCATCACGTCTTTACTACCCAGTTTGATTCCTGTGGGGGAAAAACTGGACAAGTCAAGGTAAGTGCCATCGAGCGTATCGGTCACCACGATGTGGTGGGCTGAAGCATTGGCTATTTCCGGGTCATTCTCAAACTCAATGGTATAATAGGCATCAGTTACGCCTTTGCCGATGTACTTGCTTTCCGATGGTGCTTGATAGCCCCGGATGTCGTTCGGGTCACCTGGCATAAGGATGTCTATCGGTTCTGGGTCTGGGTCGGGACATCCGTCTTCGGCTGCTTGGTTCATGGCATCATTGAGTTGTTGCAGAGCCTCGTTGGGCATATGGATGCAGTGTTCCATTACCATGCGCATGATATCTTCAGGAGAGCACAACTGGATGATATCGTAGTGGGAAATGCCGAAACGGTCGAGGTCCTCACCGTAGATGTTGTTCATTCTGCGTGCCCAGTGGTTGTATTGTGCCAAATGTGCACCTGCCAATAGTGAGATGTTGCCCCACTCGATGCCACAAATACATTCAGCCCAGTTTGGTAATACCTGTGAGGCTATCTCGCATGGGTCTATTTCGCACATGGGATTGGGGCGTGCTTTTGCCTTCACCGCCATGTTTGCCATTTCGGGTGAGGTATTTAAGCTCCACGGTTGGTAGTTCCAAGCATACATATTGAATTTTGTATGTGGCCCGGCCACAAACCCGACTTGCAACTCCATGGTAGAGTTGGCTTCCAGATTCGGAATCAATGTAGGCAACACGAAACCGTTGATACCTTTGCCTAACAAGTTGTCAGTCTGTATGAAAGTACCGGATCCCGTTTCCTCCTCCGGTTTCTCCATGCAGATGGCAAAGTTCAGCGCACTCACCTCGTCGATGAGTTCGGGATGGTCGAAACCTATGTATAACGGCACCATTTGGTAACTTACGTTTCCGGTGTTCTTTACGGAGACGGTGACGGGATAAGGTTTGGCCGTGCGTGGCAGCGGTTTTATCTCGATTTCGATGTCGCCGTAAATTGGTTCGGCTATTCTTAGTGCTTTTTCCACGGTGAGCTCTTCTCGTTTTCCGTCTTCCTCGAACTCCAACACCAAATTATAATCCCCTCGGGGCATGGATGGGTTGGCGATGTAACATTCCAATGTGGCATTTGAGATGTCGTCCACCACGATAGTGTCCGCCGTGAGGCTTTCTCCGTCGAGCACGAAGGTGGCGCGTTTCAATTTGTCGAATCCGTTACCTAACAGTTGGACGTGGAAGTAGCCGGATGCGGCTCCGATTTCATCCGGTGTATGGGTGAGCACCGCATACTTGTCGATATGCTGATAATCCAATGCGATGTCGCCGCCCTGGGTGGCGGTCACGTCGTGCATGGCCACGTAGTACGTGCCGTCCTTGTAGGCATGGCAGCCGCCGTAGCCGACGGATTCGGCTCCCGAGGCCGTGTACACTTCTTCACCGTCGGGGGCGAAGATTTGCACCGTGCAGGCCTGGTTGCTCCGGATAGCCAGGCTGTCGCCGATGGCGGCCTCGATGCTGTACCACAGGATGCCGTCCTTTTCCGGCTTCTTGTGGCGCACTTGCCCTTCAGCCCCTTCGAGCGGTTCTACGCCGGTCACCTTCCGGCTGACCTTGTAGTCTACGAACTGTTCGGTGGCTTCGGTAATCCGTCCCGACACGTCGTAGAAGCGCATGTGGAGGTCGTTGCGTGCGTAGAGCATGGGTTGGCCGTCTTCCACTTCGAGCTGGAAGCACGAGCTGCGTATGGGGCAGGTCTCCACGGGCAACAGGGTGACGAGCTTGAACGGGTCGGTCCGTTGCTCCAGTTCCGTCACGTGCATTTGGTCTTCGTTGTTGTTCAGCCAATAATTGTATTGGGTGATGCCGTTGCCTCCCAACGGCGTTTTGAAGAAGAAGGCCGTCAGCACCCGCGAGCTTGTCCCGTCGTTGCCCATGAGCATGTAGGACAGGCGGTGGATGCCATCGCTAAGCCCGGCCACATCGAGGTCGAAGTGGAACAGGTCGCCGTCCAACCGTCCCGCCTGCGTCCGGTGCGTGTCGCTGTCGATGGAGTAGTAGCACTGCATCGAGGCCTTTTCCGTCGTGGTCATGGTGCGGTAGAAGAAGCATTCCTGCACGTTCGTGGCCACGCCGGAGGGTGTCACGACGAGTCCTTGCGCCTTGTGCAGCCCTTGGGGAATGGCCGAGGCATCGAACTCCCAGTGCACGAGTCCGCCCGCAGACGGCACTTTCTCCTGCTTGTACAGCTTGTTGTCCACCGTGAAGAGGCACGTCAGGTAGTCCACGCCCTCCGTCTGCGGCACCTTGATGAACATTTTCGTGTAGGGGATGGAGGCCGAAGCCTGTCCCTCCACTTGGGCGTGCAGGGTGTGGAACCCGTCCTCCATCTGACTTACGTCCACCATGAGCGGCGCCCCGGTGTAGCGTCCGGCTTGCAGGAGGGTGCGGTCGTTGTCGGCCCACAGCCGGTATTGCAGTTGTCCCTCGATGGGGAGTTTCCAGAAGATGGCGTTGCGGGGCAGGCCGGTGTGCGCCCCTTCGCCGTAGGCCACGTGCAGGGTGTGTAGGCCGTCCGCCAGCGAGGCCACGTCGATCAGTGCCGTGCCATCGGCGGGCGTGAGGGGCTGCGCCTTCCCGCCTTCATGGTCGAACCAATAAGTGAACGTTTGCGGCCCTTTCTCGGGCAGCTTCATGAAATACCGCGTCACGGGCGTGCTCCACGCCGTGTCCTTCACCTGGAAGTGCAGCGTGTGAAACGTGTACGCCAGTCCCTCCAAGGGCACGTCCATCTGCCACGACGGCGAGGCCGAGGTACCGGTGCGTTGGGTGGTCTCGTCCCCGTCGAACCAGTAGCGGTAATCGTATTTGGCCTGTCCCCTTGCCGCCCAATGGGCACATAAGAGGCACAGGATGAAAATTATTCTTCGCATAGGCGTGGCGGTAGGTTAGTTGGCACTGTTTACCTCGATGTCCACGCTCAGTTTGCCGTCGGCAGTGGATTTGGCAGCCACGTTGAATTTCGTGATTTGCGGATTGGTGGGCGTGGGGTCGTAGGGCAGGCTGCCGCCGTGTATGCCTACTTCCGTGCCGTCCGTGCCTTTAATCAGTGCCCTTACCGCATCCGTGAGTTGGTAGTCGTTGTCGTCGTTGTAGTCCACGTTGAGGTAGCTGACGCGTTCGTCATCGGGGGAAATTGTCACATTGGTTTTGTTGGGACAAGCTATGTTACTATTGCTTGTCAACCATAGATTATTATAAAAAGTTGTTGTAGAAAATCCTGTATTATTTTGATTAATGATACAGTTTTTGTATTCAGAATGTTGTAGCTCCGAATTGTTCGTATAGCAATTCGTGAAAGAGAAAACAGAATTGCTAGAGTTGCCCTGAGAAGGATTCATGACCACGCAATTCAAGAAAGAGGCAGAACCATTTGCGGCTAAATTAAAGCGTTCAGCAATCCTGCAATGAATGAAATTCAAATCTTTCATAGTAGAGCTATTGCCATTGGTGTAAATGACTTCATTAAACCTGCATTTCAAGAACATGGCATTCTTCAACGTGCTGACCGTTACCGTTTGGTTACTGTAGATGCCCTCCAAGGTCAGGCGGTGGGAGAGGGTGTCGCTCACATCAATGGTGAAGTTGGTGGAAATCACTGTCGGCTCGGTGTGGGCCACGGTGTCTACCGTCATGCCGGCACCACGCAGGGTAATGGCTTTCTTGATGTCCGTGCCGAGGAACGAGCCGGAAGAAAGCGTGATGACATCCCCATGGTTGGCGGCATTGTAGGCTTCTTGCAAGGCACTGCTGCCGTAGTAGGTCGAGATGGTACCTTCATGGTTCAACGTGGCTAGCAAGGAGGACTGGGCGGAAGCTCTCCAAGAAAAACATACGACAGAGAGCAGGGCGAAAAAGAATTTTTTTCTCATAACAATAATTTTTTTGCGCCTATGGACTCCCGGATTCGGCTGTCTACATTTAAGAATTATGGTGTGGCTTGAAAATAAAAAAGGCATGGAGTCTGTTCTTTGCTTGTCTCTCCAAAACTAAGGTCTTCGCAATACCCGTAAACAAAAGAGATAAGCAATAAAACATTCCACGCCTGTATGTATACAATCCTCCACACAGAGCCACGCTATCCCTCGTTGAGGGTATAGCATGGTCTGTCGGGTAAGACAATAAGCATACCACGTGAACATTTTCCTTACCTGATCCTTGTTTACCTACTGGAAGTTGCGAAGTTCTAGCTTTGTAAAGATCAGCGCGTGAAAACGCCCATTTTATATCAAGTGTCTCTCCTCTTCACGGTTTAGTGTCCATTCCGAAGATACAACGTTACAAAATTATGAAAAAAGCGGATACCGGCAAACTTTAAATCCTTAAAAAGAAGAGATTTCTTTTCTCGCGGCATCTCCGAGTGGTGCCCTGTATCGTGTTTGTCATGTCAATGTAAGGGCACACGAATGTCCTGTGGGCAGGATTGGACTTCGTTCCGGATGGAAAGAAAAATGACCTTTTGACTTCGGAAAATCGTTTGCCGCAGAACGGAAAATCAATCTCAGCCGAACGATTTTCCGTTCTGCGCCAAACGATTTTCCGTTCTCAGGAGATTGATTTTGATGTCGTATGTCATTGATTTATAGTGAATAATAGAATGAAGTGACGACGGTAAAAAATCTGTATACAAGCTTTCGTCCTGTGCGTTTCAAGTTTGGGGCGTACGCAGGCCGTTGCGCGGCAGGCAGAGGGTGAACAGACTGCCTTTCCCCACGGCGGAATGCAGGGTGATGTAGCCGTGGTGCTGGTTGACGATTTGTTTGCACAAGGCCAGTCCGATACCCGAACCGTTCGGCTTGGTGGTGTAGAACGGGATGAAGATGCGCTCCTGTGCTTCCACGGGGATGCCTTGTCCGTAGTCCTGCACGCTGATTTGCACTTCGTCTTCGGCCGTGTTCCGGCGCAAGTGGATTTTTATTTCGCTTTCGGGGCTTGGGGATGCGTCGCGTGCGTTGGTAATCAGGTTAATCAAGACCTGTTCGATTTGGGAGCGGTCGGCCTGGAACGTGAAACCGGGATAAGGTTGGTCGAAGGTGAGATGCATGCCCTCGAACAACTTCTTCAGGTCGTCGAAAAGCTCGTCCACACGGATGGCTGCGTATTGCGGAGGGGGTACACGGGTCAGTTTGCGGTAGTTCTCCGTGAAGTGGAGCAGGCCTTTGCTGCGGCGGTAGATGGCCTCTAAGGCTTGCTGCATCTGGCCGTACTGTTTGGCGGAAGGTTCTGCCGTGGGAGCCTGCCGGGTGAGCGTCTCGCTCAGCGACAGGATAGGAGTGAGAGAGTTCATGATTTCGTGGGTCAGTACCCGGGTGAGCGTCTTCCACGATTCCAGTTGCTGTTCTTCCAATACGTGGTGTATGTCTTTGAGCGTGAAGAGTATCCGTGGGCGGTTATCCAAAGTGAAGCGTGTGGACGAGAGCAGGAGGTCTTTCGTCTGCCCGTGGCGTTCCACCGGTACTACGCACGCCTCCGGTCCGGACCGCCGCAACCATTCCTCCGGCACGCACCGGCATGTGCCTACTTGTGCCGTAGCCGCCCGGTTCATCCATTCCACGTGCCCTTCGCCGTCGCACGAGACGATGCCGGTGTCCACGTGGTCGAGCAGGAGTTGGTAATATTTCTGGCGGGTGGCCTCGTCGAACAGTTGTTGCCGGTATGCGGCGAGCGTGTGTTCGATTTCCCGTTCCAGGCCGAGTGCACGAGCGGATTCCTCCGGAACGAAACGGGGAATCTCTTTCAACCCGCTGTGGCGGATGCCCCGTATGAAAGAGCGCAACAGCCGGATTTGGCGTGTCTGCCGGTGGTGGAGGGAAGCATACAGGCCGACGAAAGCCGCGACGCATACGGCAACGGTGAGCCACAGTTGCTCCGCAGCGCAGAAACAGGCGGCGGAGGCAGTCAGGAACAGGCCTGCGCCGCAGGCGGCTGTCTGCCAGGAAGGGGGTATTTTCATAAGCCTAATTTTTCGAGTTTGCGATAGAGCGAGTAGCGCGTGATGCCCAACATCTGGGCGGCGCGGCTCATGTTGCCTTCGCACAAGCGGACGGCTTTCTCCACGGCGTTGCGTTCCAGCGCTTCCAAGTTGAGTGTCTCTCCATCGGCCACGGGCGATGCCGGGGCGTGCAACAGGAAGTCGTCGGCATGGAGGGTATCGGCGTTGCAGAGCACGACGGCGCGTTCGATGGCATGTTGCAGTTCGCGCACGTTGCCCGGCCAGGCATACCGTTGCAGCTTGCCCCTTGCGTCGCGTGCGATTTGCCGGATGTCCTTCTTGTATTTCCGTGCGTACGTCCGCAGGAAATGGTCGGCCAGCAGTTGGATGTCCTCGCCGCGTTCGCGCAGGGGCGGGATGTGGATTTCCACCGTGTTGATGCGGTAGAACAGGTCTTGCCGGAACGTACCCTCCGTCACCTGTGCGTGCAAGTCGGCGTTGGTGGCGCATATCAGGCGCACGTCTATCGGAATCTCGCGCGTGCCGCCGAGTCTCACGATGCGCCTTTTCTCCAAGGCCGTGAGCAGCTTGCTTTGGGCAGCGGGGGAGAGGTTGCCCACTTCGTCGAGGAAGAGCGTACCCCCATGGGCCAGTTCCAGCCGTCCTTTCTTTTCTTTGCGGGCATCGGTGAAGGCCCCTTTCTCGTATCCGAACAGTTCGCTCTCGAACAAGGTTTCCGGCACGGCACCCACGTCGATGGTCACGAACGGTTCTGCCGCACGCGACGAATGGGCGAGAAGATAGCGAGCCACTACGTCCTTCCCCGTGCCGTTCTCGCCCAACAGGAGCACGTTTACGTCGGCCTCGCGCAAGCGTCCGATGGTGGAGACGATGTTCCTCATGCCCTCCGACTCGCCGATGAGTAGGGGTTGCGGCGTTTCCCGTTCGGCACTGAGGGCTTCCACGCGCTCCTCGAGCCGTCCCACTTCCGTCTGTGAGCGGCGCAACTTCATGGCGGCGTGGAGCGTGGCCAGCAGCTTGTCGTTTTCCCAAGGCTTCGACACGAAGTCCGTAGCTCCGGCCTTGATGGCCTGCACGGCTTTGTCCGTGTCGGCGTAGGCCGTCATCATGACCACCACGGCATGGCGGTCCAGTTTCAGGATTTCCTGCAGGCAGTCCATGCCCTCCTGTCCGCTCACGGTGTCGCGGGTGAAGTTCATGTCCAGCAGTACGATGTCTGGCCGGAAGTCGGTAATGAAATGTACGATACGGTCGGGCGAGCGCATGACCTTGACTTTCTCCGCGTAGGGTTCAAGCAGGAGATGGAGGGCGAAGAGCACGTCTTCGTTGTCGTCTATGATGAGTATTTTTCCTAATGCAGGCATAGAATATGGTATTTGATGCGAGGCAAAGTTACGCAAAAATGTGTGCGGATGTGCATTTTCGCACATAAAAAGTGCAAATCCGCACAACTCGCTTTCCGGTGTGGATGGGGTACGCGTCTGGAATACAGTTGTTTGTGTTTTTGGCACGCAAATTGGATATGATTAGTTGTAACCGAATGATAAAAAGACTTATGGACATCAGAATGCGGATAGGATGCGTGGCATACGTGGCGTGTTGGGGCATGGGGACGGCGGCACAGCCTCTTCCGCCCTCGGGCGGTTGGGGACTGGACGACGTGGTGCTCCAGGCCTGTCAGTCTTCGCCCGACGCGTTGGCCGCGCGCCATACATTCCGCTCGGCCTATTGGGACTATCGCTCGTTCCGGGCTGATTACTTGCCTTCGCTCACGTTGACTTCCGGGCCGAACCTCGACCGTTCCATCAACCAAATCACGATGGAAGACGGGTCGGTGCGTTTCGTCGAGCAAAACCTGTTGAACACCGACCTGTCCCTGCGCGTGCAGCAGAATGTCAGTTGGACGGGTGGCACGTTGTCCTTGGAATCCTCCCTCTTGCGTACGGATTTGCTGAGCGACCGCACTTTTTCATGGAAGAGCGTGCCGGTCAACATCGGCTACAGCCAGTCGCTTTTCGGGTACAACAACCTGAAGTGGAGGCGGCGCATCGAACCGGTGCGCTACGAGGAAGCGCAGCGGTCTTATCTGGAGACAATGGAGTTGGTAGCCGCACGGGCCGTGGACAAGTTCTTCGCGTTGGCCATGGCACAGAGCAACTATGCCACGGCGTGCCAGAATTTCGCCCATGCCGACACGCTCTACCGTTTCGCACAGGGGCGTTACCAGATTGGTACGACCACCGAGAACGAGATGCTCCAACTCGAAATCAACCGCCTGAACGAGGAGACCAACCGGCTGAATGCCCGTATCGAGATGGACGAGTGCGCCTTGGACTTGCGTTCCTATCTGGGTTTGCATGAAGGTGACACCTTGCCCGCGATACGGATGGTCACGGAAGTGCCCGACGTGACGGTGGAGGAGGGGGCGGCCTTGCAGTGGGCGCATCTCCACAGTCCCGACATCCTCTACATGAAGCGGCGTAAGTTGGAGGCGGAAAGCAACGTGGCGCAGGCCAAGGCCAACGCCGGTCTGAAAGCCGACCTGTATCTCCGTTTCGGTCTGACGCAGACGGCGGAGAATTTCTCTTCCACCTACCGCCATCCGCTCGACCAACAGGCGGTGAGCATCGGTATCACCCTGCCCATCTTGGACTGGGGAAAGGGGCGCGGGCAAGTGCGCGTGGCCCGTTCGCAACGGGACTTGGTGGAGACGCAAGTGGAGCAGAGCCGTACGGATTTCGACCAGAATATCCGCAAGTTGGTAGGGCAGTTCAACCTGCAAGGGCTACGTGTGCGCGTGGCGGCCCGGACGGATAGCACGGCCTTGCGCCGCAGCGAAGTGGCACGTCGCCTGTATGTGTTGGGAAAATCCAGTGTGCTCGACCTCAACGCCTCTATCGAGGAGAAGGATGCCGCACGCCGGAATTATCTGAATGCCCTGCACACTTACTGGAGCCTCTACTACACCCTGCGTAGCCTGACGCTCTATGATTTCTTCGAAGGCCGTCCGTTGCAGGTGGATTACGGGCAACTGGTGAAAGACTGAACCCATTCGTGTAACGCTTATACCTTATTATATATGGACATACAACTCAAGAAAAAACCGTGGTTCGTGCGCCACAAATATTATGTGTCGGGAGGCATCGTGTTCCTCTCCTTGGCAGCCTATACGGTGGCCTTGTTGTTCTCGCCCGAGAAACAGCGCGTGTCAGCCGATACGTTGGGACTGGCCGAAGCCGTGCAGGCCGACTTCTTGGAATACGTGGAGCAGGAGGGGGTGGTGCAGCCCATGCTCTCCTTGCGCGTGAACAGCCGGATAAGCGGCTACGTGGAGCGCATCGTGGCCGAGGAGGGCGCACGGGTGCGGCAGGGCGATACGTTGCTGGTGCTGTCCAATCCCGAACTGCTGGACGAGATGGAGGTGCAGGAGAATGCCCTGCACAAGCAACTCATGTCCTATCGTGAGCAGGAAATCGAGATGGAGCAGAAGACTTTGCTCCTGCGCAAGCAGGTGTTGCAGAACCGTTATGAGTTGCAACGCATTTCGGACAGCTATGCCCTGAGCCAAGAGGAGTTCCGCATGGGCATCAAGAGCAAGGCGGAACTGGAGGTGGCGCGGCAGGAGTACGAGTACAAGACCCGTGCGGCGGAACTGGAACAGGAGAGCTTGCAGCACGACTCGGCGGCTACCATCGTGCGCCGTTCGCTTATCCGTAACGACCGGGAACAGGAAATCCGGAAATTCGAGCGGGTGAAGGCCAAGCAGGAGTGGCTCGTGGTGCGCGCCCCCCTCACGGGGCAGTTGAGCAACCTCACGGTCGTGCCTGGCCAACAGGTGCAGGCCGGAGGGGAAATCGGAGAAGTCAAGGTGCTCGACCGCTATAAGGTGCGGGTCACTCCTGGGGAGTATTACATCGACCGCATCGTAAGCGGACTTCCTGCCAAGGGCACTTACAAAGGCAAGCCATACGCCATGTCGGTGCGGCGAGTCGTACCGGAAGTCAAGGACCGCATGTTTACTGTAGACTTGGCTTTTACGGGCGAGGTGCCTCCGTCCTTGCGCCTCGGGCAGGCTCTGCGCGTACAGATAGAATTGGGTAACCCGGAACGGGTGCTGACCATCCCTCGTGGCGATTTCTATTCCGTGACGGGCGGACAGTGGATTTATAAGGTGGTGCCGGGCGAGAACCGTGCCGTGCGCACCTTCATCCGTTTGGGGCGGCAGAACCCCAAGCAATATGAAGTGTTGGAAGGTCTACGCCCCGGCGACCGTGTCATTACGTCCGGTTACAGCCGTTATGGCGATGTGGAGGAATTGGCATGGGACGAATGAAACCAAGAAAACAGTTTGAAGCTATGGGAACAATAAGTTTGTGGGTTCAGAACCTGAAGCAGGCCTTGCGCAATCTGCGCAGCCACGGTTGGCAGGCCGGAATCTCTGCCACGGGTTTGGCCGTGGGCATCGTGTGCCTGACGTTCAGCCTGAACTGGCTGTGGACGGAAACGAATTACGATTACTTTCGTCCGGATTACAAGGACTTGTATCTGGTGCAGCATGATGATACAGCCTATTTGACACACTTGAATACTTATACATCGCCTTACATGTCTTTGCCGGTGGTCGTGCAGTTGGACAGCCTGTTGGAAGGGAAGGCGGAAGTCGGCATCTTCGGAATGACGGTGAAGCCCCAGATTTATCCCGATGGGCGGGAAGAAGCGTATTTTTATGCCAGCGGTTTGTATTCGTTTCCCGGGATGGTGAGTGCCTTGGGGCTTACGGTGCTGTCCGGCGACCCTGAAAAAGCATTGGCTACTCCCGGGCATGTGGTGTTGACGGAGAGCCTGGCCCGGAAGATTTTCGGTAAGACGGATGTCGTGGGACAGACTTTTGAGGCTTCCGCTTGGAGGTTGCCCGATTGGCTGACCGTGGGGGCGGTGGTGGCCGACAACGAAGGCGATTCGTATTGGGACTATGAGATGTTATTGCCGCCTAATGTGGTGAAATGGGAGACGGGATGGGATAACATGTTATATAGTGTCTGCATTCGTACGGACGACCCGGCGGCTGTGGAGAAAGCGTTCAGCCGGATTTACCTGCCGTCGGATAAAAGTCACTGGAAGTTCCGGCTTATTCCCTTGCGCACGGCGCATAAGACGGGTTACGGCGAATCTTTCCTGCACGCTTATTTTTACCCCTTGGCGTTCACGCTGATTTCCGTCTTGTTGCTGTGGAGTGCCGTGGTCAACCTCTTGGCGGTGTACACTTCCGTTTTTCTGGGACGGGTGCGCGAATACGCCTTGCGCCGCAGTTTGGGAGCGTCGGCGTGGCAGAATGCCGTTTGGATGCTGACGGAGGTCATGCCCGTTGCCTTGTCGGGCATATTGTTGGGCTGCGTGGCTTTGGAGTGGTTGGCGCACGAAGGCCAAGTGCCCGGCAATCTTTCGCATGTGTATGTCTGTTTCGCCCAAGTCGTGGGAGCAGTGCTCGTGTTGGTGGTGGCCGGGACGGGTTATCCCGTACACAAGGTGCGCCGGGCCTATCGGCTTACGTTAGGAGGAGGGGCTTCCGCAGGCCGTTCCCACGCTTGGCTGTTGGTGGTGCAATGTTTCGCGTCGGCTTTCTTGCTGTTCATCTCTTTGGGCATGCAACGCCAGTTGTCGGGAATGATGAACCAAGACCTTGGCTTTGAACGGGAGGGCATATTGCGTTTGCACACCGGGCGGAAATACTGGCCCGGCGAAGAAGAGCCTTTTGATTTCAAATCCATATTTTACGACTTGCCGCAGGAGTTCCGGAAGGAGGCGGCTGCCGGCATCACGGATGCCATAGCCTTGCCTGCGGATATTTTCAACCGTTTTTCGCGGAGGCGCATCAATCTGCTGACTGAAGAAGAATGGAATGGGAAGAAGGACGACAGGTTGACACCCGAAAACGAAATAGATTATATGGAGGTTCCTTATGCGGCTTTCGACTTTTTCCACCTGCACATTGCGAGAGGTGCGCGGTTGGAAGAACAGCCGGAACAGGACGGTGTGGAGCCGGTCATGTTCAACGAGGCGGCTTGCAGGAAGTTCCGGGCGGGAGACTTCCGGAAGGTGAACCTTTATGTCGGAACCGATGATACCGGATATAATGTAATGTTGTATGGTACGTGGACTAACCATATTGCCGGGAAGTTGGATGTGAAAGGCGTCATGGACGTGCGCCTGAGCGATTTCCACGAAGAAGAACGGCCATTGATGTGGGTCGGTATCCCCGACCGCCACGAATGCCGTTTCGTGGAACACGATGCGGTGTATGTCAAACATGCGCCGGGACGGCGAGAGGACGCAGAGGCTGCCATACGCCGCGTGTTGCGGAGGTTCGACGTGCCCGAGGATAAGATTCACCTGATGCCGTTGGAGCGATATATGGCAGACAGCTACAAGGAAGAGACTTATTACGCCGGTCTGCTTTCGGCCTTGACGGTGTTCAGCGTGTTGGTTACGTTCTCCGGTGTGTTCTCCATGCTGCTCTACTCCTTGCGTCTGCATCGGCGGAGTATGGCCATCCGCTGGGTGATGGGCGCGGGTTTCCGGGATGTTTTCCGACCCCAGCTCCGGTCTTATTTGCTTTTTGTCGTGGCGGGCGGCGTGTTGGCCTACTTCCCGGCGGCATTGCTCATGCACAAATGGATGGAGTATTTCCACTACGGCGAAACGCCGGGCGTGGGACTGATGGCGGTCATCGTGTGCGGCATGTGTGTGGTGGTGTCGCTCATCGTCTACGGACAGGTGCGCCGTTGCATGAACGACAAGCCGGTGGAAGTGCTCCGGCCGGAATCCTAAACATGAATATTAACCTATAAATGAGAATAATGTATGAAAACGATGATTCAAGTGAATGAATTGACGAAAGTGTTTGGAAGCCATTGTTTGCGCCGGATGTCGGGCAGATTGTTCGATGGGCATGTGTCGGGTAGTGAAGAATCCGGATTGCAGAATCTTTAGAAAGCGGAGGTTGCCATGGGTTTATGGATTCAGAATTTCAAACAGGCCCTTCGCGGCCTATGCCACCAAGGGTGGCAGGCCGTGGTCTCTGTGGCCGGTTTGGCGGTGAGCATCGTGTGCCTGACGTTCAGCGTGAACTGGTTGTGGACGGAGACGCATTATGACAGTTTCCGGCCAGACTATAAGGATTTATATGTGTTGGAACGCACGGATGAACAAAGTTTCCAGTCGCATTACTTCTCTTATTCCCAAATCGTGGAAGCTGACAGCATTTTGGGAGACGAAGTACAAGTGGGAATTTATTGCTTGAGGGACGGAAAGGATGCGTATAGCCTACCCGACCGTCCGGAGGATGTCTTCTTGGCGCAAGGAGTGACTATGGATGCCGCGATGTTCGATGTGTTGGGCGTGAAAGTGCTGTCCGGGTCGTTGGACCGGGTTAAGGCCGGTGATTACCAGTACGTCATCACGGAAAGCATGGCGAAGAGATTGTTTGGAAGAACCGATGTGGCAGGCGAGATGATTTTCCGGGATCGTTCGAACTCTTCGTATACCGTGGCGGCAGTCGTGGAAGATTGCGAAAAGGAGAGCAACATCTATTATGATTTCATCGTGCCTTTGCGCTTGAGTCAGGAGCAAATAAATAACAAGCGTAACCAGTGGTTGCATGTCATTTTCCGTACGTCGGATGCGGGGAAGACCAAACGGCAAATGGAGCGTGTGAGCCTGCCCGAGGAATGGAATGCCGGGACAAAGTTCGTGTTGACTCCTTTGCGGTTGTTCCACAAGATGGAAAAAGGCGGGACTTTTCTTCAAGCTTATTTCTACCCCTTGGCTTTTGTGGTGATTTCCTTGCTGTTGGTGTTGGGCGCGTGGGCGGATTTCATCGTGGTGTACACCTCAATCTTTTTGGGGCGGACGCGTGAGTATGCTTTGCGCCGCAGCCTTGGTGCTTCGGACGGGAGGAACGCGTGTTGGATGCTGACGGAGGCGACGCCTGTCGTGGTGATGGGCATCTTGGTTGCCGCCATGGGGATGGAGTGGCTGCGTTACGATGGATTGTTGGCAGGAAGCCCGGTCTACGTGTATAAGGTTTTCGCCGTCGTGTCGTTGTCGGTACTGGTGTTTTGTTTGGTCGGCATGGTTTATCCGGTGCGCAAGATGCGTCGGGTCTATCGTCGTTCCTTTGCGGGGCAGTCTCTTTCCGGTCGTTCCCATGCTTGGTTGTTGGTCGTGCAGTGTTTTGCCTGCGCGTTCCTGCTTTTCCTGTCTTTGGGGATGCAACGTCAGTTGTCCGGGATGATAAATTCCGATTTGGGTTTCGACCGTCAAAACATCCTCAGGCTTTACACTGGGTGGAAGGTCATGCCGGGGATGGATGCGACCTACAATTACCGGGGCATCTTTGAAGATTTGCCGGGAGAGTTCCGTAAGGAAGCCGGTGCGGGTATTGTCGATGCCATTGCGATGGACATGGACATTTTCAGCCGGGTGACGTATCACAAGATAGAAATCATGCCCGAAGAACAGTGGATGAGTATGAAAGACAAGATTTCCCCGTACGGCGTGACGAATCCGGGAGAAGAAATCAGGCGCGCCGTGTATGTGGAGTTTCCTTATCGCGCCATGGACTTCTTCCGTATCCGTACGGAGCACGGGAAGAAACTGGCGGCATCAGCCGAACAGGACGGGGCGTTGCAAGTGCTGTTCAACCGCGCATCCATGGAACTCTTTGGGGATGCCTTCCGGCGTGGGGCAAGACTCTATACCGGAGGGACACCGGAGAACGCCAATAGCATGACGGATTGGAATAGGCCGGTTCATTATGCGGGCAAGTGGTTACAGGTGCAAGATGTGGTGGACATCCGTCTGAATGATTTCCATCAGGGAGAAGAACCGCTGATGTTGGTGGGCGTGCCGGAAGACCATGATTGCTTTTTCGTGGAGCATGATGCGGTATATGTCAGATATGCTCCCGGACGTCGGGCCGATGCCGAAGCCGCCATCCGCCGTGTGTTGGAAAAGTTCGGTGTGCCGGAAGAGCGGATTGTGTTGTCGTCTTTGGATGAATACATCTCGGGACACTACGAAGAGGAAACGTATTACGCCAATCTTCTGAGTGCGTTGACGGTGTTCAGCGTACTGATAACGTTCTCCGGTGTGTTCTCCATGCTGCTCTACTCCTTGCGTCTGCGTCGGCGGAGCATGGCCATCCGCCGGGTGATGGGCGCGGGTTTCCGGGATGTTTTCCGACCCCAGCTCCGGTCTTATTTGCTTTATGTCGTGGCGGGCGGCGTGTTGGCCTACTTCCCGGCGGCGTTGCTCATGCACAAATGGATGGAATATTTCCACTACGGCGAAACGCCGGGCGTGGAACTGATGGCGGTCATCGTATGCGGTATGTGCGTGGTGGTGTCGCTCATCGTCTACGGACAGGTGCGCCGTTGCATGAACGACAAACCGGTGGAAGTACTCCGGCCGGAATCTTAAACATGAATATTAACTTATAAATGAGAATAATGTATGGAAACGATGATTCAAGTGAATGAATTGACGAAAGTGTTCAAGACAGACGAAGTGGAAACTTGGGCTTTGGACAAAGTGAATATCGAGATAGGGCAGGGTGAGTTTGTGGCCGTCATGGGGCCTTCGGGCTGCGGCAAGTCTACGTTGCTCCACATTCTCGGCCTGTTGGACAGCCCGTCTTCAGGGCAATATCTGCTCGACGGGAAAGATGTGTCCTCCTGTAGCGAATCGAAACGGAACGAATTGCGCAAAGGCATGTTGGGGTTCGTGTTCCAGAGTTTCAACCTCATCGACGAGTTGACGGTACAGGAGAACATCGCCTTGCCGTTGCTCTACATGGGTGTGCCGAAGCAGGAACGCCAACGCAGGGTAGAGGAGGCCATGGCCCGTATGGACATCATGCACCGTTCACGCCATTATCCGCGCCAGATTTCCGGAGGACAGCAGCAGCGCACGGCCATCGCCCGTGCCATCGTGACCCGTCCGAAGTTGATTCTGGCCGACGAGCCGACGGGAAACTTGGATTCCAAGAACGGCAAGGAGGTGATGGGCTTGCTTAGCGAACTGCACCGCGAGGGGACGACCATCGTCATGGTGACCCATTCGCAGCACGATGCAGGGTATGCCGACCGTATCATCCATCTGTTCGACGGGCATGTGCTGGGTGAGGAAGAAGCCGGATTGCAGAACCTTTAGAGGCGAAGATTGTCATGGGTTTATGGATTCAGAATTTCAAGCAGGCTCTTCGCGGCCTGCGCCACCAAGGATGGCAGGCCGTGGTCTCCGTGGTCGGTTTGGCGGTGAGCATCGTGTGTCTGACGTTCAGCGTGAACTGGCTGTGGACGGAGACGCATTATGACAGTTTCCGGCCGGGGTATAAGGATTTGTATGTGGTGGAACGGGAAGATTCTTTGGAGCATACCGAATCCCTGTTGTATCGTTGGGGTGACAGGGTAAGCAGTGTGTTGGGGGAGGAAGCTATGGTTGGCATGTACCGTTACCAAGGAGGGCGGGAACGTGTTTACCTGCCGGATCGTCCCGAAACGTTTTTTTATGCACAAGAGCTGTCTGCATCTACGGAGATGGTAGCCTTGTTGGGATGCCGTGTTCTTTCCGGTTCGCTCGAAGAAGTGGCGGCTGCGGATAACCGGATTATCTTGACCGAAACTATGGCCCGCAAGTTGTTCGGGCGTATAGATGTGTGTGGCGAGAGTGTATGCCACATACAGAAGTGGCGGCAGTTGCTTTATACAGTGGGAGCCGTGGTGGAGGACTGCCGGGGAAAGAGCAATTTGTATTATGACTTTATCAGCCCGTTGTGGGTGGAGGATTATGAGAGGAATAGTGCGGTCCATGAAAATTTCAGGATTATGGTACGCACATCCCGTCCGGAACGGACGGAAAGCGAACTTTCACGCGTGGATATAAAAGATAGTTATCCCATGGGAAAACTGGTGCTGACCCCTTTACGTATGTTTCACAAGATGGGAGACGGCTCCGGTTTTGTCCGGGCTTACTTTTACCAATTGGCGTTTGTGGCGGTGTCTTTGCTATTGGTGTTGAGTGCCGTAGTGAATCTGTTGGCGGTTTACACGTCTATATTTTTAGGACGAATCCGTGAGTATGCTTTGCGGCGGAGTTTGGGGGCCTCAGATGCGCAGAATGCCAAATGGATGCTTACTGAGGTGTTACCGGTGGTGTTCCTCGGGCTGTTGTTGGCAGCGATGGGCGAAGAGTGGTTGAGGTATGAGGGTTATGTGTTGGGCGATGCAGGGCAGATAGGTCGTTGCCTTGCGGTGGTGTCGGGATTCGTGATGTTGCTTTGCCTCGTAGGGATGGGATATCCGGTGTGGAAGATGCAGAATACTTATCGCTTGTCTTTCTGCGGTCAGTCTCAGGGACAGCGGACACACGCGTGGATGCTCGTGGTGCAATGTTTCGCGAGTGCGTTGCTGCTTTTCCTTTCGTTGGGGATGCAACGCCAGATTTCCGGGATGATTCATTCCGATTTGGGCTTCGAGCGCAACAACATCTTGCGGTTGTATACCGGGTGGCTGACTTTGCGGGGACAGGATGAGGTGTACAACTATATGTCTATATTTAAAAGTTTGCCCCAAGAGTTCCGTAAAGAATCCAGTTCGGGTATTACGGATGCAATAGCCATGCCCGGTGATATTTTCAACCCGGTGTCGTTGCACTATATTTCGGTATGGACGGAAGAAGAACTGGCTGAAGGAAAAGAAAGTTATGAAAGTGGGGATAAGGGTGTGAGATATGCGGAGATTCCTTTCCGTGCCATGGAGTTTTTCGGAATCAAGTCCAAGAATGGTGCTACGTTCTCCCAAAAGGCCGAGCAGGCCGGTAAACTACAAGTTCTGTTCAATGGCTCTGCCATGCAGGCGTTCAACGTGAAGGATGTGCGCAAGGCACGGTTGTACACCGGTAAAATGACGGGTAATGAGCAGTGCATCCTGTTAAAAACAGACTATAATACGCATTACGAGCATCAGGCATTGAATATTGTGGGCGAAGTGGATATCCGTTTGTCGGATTTCCATAAAGGAGAAGAAGAGATGATGTTGGTAGGTGTTCCGGAGAATCATCAATGTGACTTCTTTGAGCATGATGCCGTATATATCAAGTATGAAGAGGGTAAGCGCGAAGATGCCGAAGCCGCCGTCCGCCGCGTGTTGCGACGTTTTGACGTGCCGGAAGATAAAATCATGCTGTCGTCATTAGACGAATACATATCAGGAAATTACAAAGAGGAAACGTATTACGCCAATCTTCTGAGTGCTTTGACGGTGTTCAGCGTACTGATAACGTTCTCCGGTGTGTTCTCCATGCTGCTCTACTCTTTGCGCCTGCGGCGGCGGAGCATGGCTATCCGCCGGGTGATGGGCGCGGGTTTCCGGGATGTTTTCCAGCCTCAGCTCCGGTCTTATTTGCTTTATGTCGTGGCGGGCGGCGTGTTGGCCTACTTCCCGGCGGCATTGCTCATGCACAAATGGATGGAATATTTCCACTATGGCGAAACACCGGGCGTGGGACTGATGGCGGTCATCGTGTGCGGTATATGCGTGGTGGTGTCGCTCATCGTTTACGGACAGGTGCGTCGTTGCATGAACGAGAAGCCGGTGGAAGTGCTCCGGCCGGAATCGTAACAAGATATAACTGTTTTTCATTTTCCGGGACTGTCCCTGTACGGATGCTTTCTGTGCAGGGACGGTCTTTTTTGTGCAACAACCGGAGCGGCCGTCACAGGATTTTCAGGGCAATCCGGGCGCATGCTTCCGCATCGGCCAAGGCATGATGGTGTTGCGTCAGGTCGTATCCGCAGCGGAGGGCTACTGTTTGCAGTTGATGGTTGGGCAAGTCCCGGCCGAATGCAAGACGGGAAGCGCGGAGGGTGCAATGGAACGGGTAACCGGGGTACTCCATGCCGTAGGCTTGGAAGGCGGCTTTCAGGCATCCTTCGTCAAACGGACGGTTATGGGCCACTAAGGGCAAACCTTCAATCAAGGGTATGATTTCGCGCCACACCTCCGGGAAAGGGGCGGCATGGGCCGTATCCTGAAAGGATATCCCGTGAACCTGCGTGTTCCAGTAATTATAGTAATTGGGATAGGGGCGTACCAGACGGTAATGCCGGATGGTTATTTCCCCGTCGCGGACTACCACGAGGCCTACGCTGCAAATGCTGGAGCGTTGCCCGTTGGCGGTTTCAAAGTCTATGGCGGCAAAGTCTTTCATGTCGTAGTGCGCGGAAGTGTACGTTTGTTTGCAAAAATAGCAATAATGCGTCAATTTACGGCAGGGGATGCCATAAATCGGTGCGGAAACTTGGCAGGGCGGCCTTGTTTCGATAATTTTGTTTTGAAAAATCCGTAACGGGCATCCTTGCTTGGGGTAAAAGCAGGATAAGATTTTTGTTTTAACAACCTAACAAACCACATTTATGAAGAAATGCGTTTATGCAGTATGCGCTTTGCTGTGGGCAGGCTGTACCGCCTCCCGCTCCGCATCGGACGGCAGCAAAGACCGGGAACAAAAGGAGACTGTGCAAATCGACAGCCTCGCTCCCAATCCTTTCATCCGGCATATCTATACGGCCGACCCTTCAGCCCACGTCTGGGCCGACGGACGTTTGTATGTCTATGCCTCCCACGACATCGACCCGCCGCGTGGTTGTGACCTGATGGATCAGTATCATGTGTTTTCCACCGACGACATGGTGCACTGGACCGACCACGGCGAGATTCTCCGCGCCTCGCAAGTGCCTTGGGGACGCAAGGAGGGCGGTTTCATGTGGGCGCCGGACTGTGCCTACAAGGACGGCACGTATTATTTCTATTTTCCCCATCCCAGCGGAACGTACACCAATGACAGTTGGAAAATCGGGGTGGCCACGAGCAAGGAACCGGCTGCCAACTTCACCGTGCAGGGATACATCGAAGGAATGGATCCCCTCATCGACCCTTGCGTGTTTGTGGACGACGACGGACAGGCTTATATTTACAACGGCGGGGGCGGCACGTGTAAGGGCGGACGGCTGAAGGATAACATGATGGAACTGGACGGCGCGATGCGGACCATGGAAGGGCTGGTGGATTTCCACGAGGCTACGTGGATTCACAAATACAATGGTGTATATTACCTGTCCTATTCCGACAACCACGAACCGGGACAGGAGGGTGTGGCAGGATGGAACCGCATGCATTATGCCATCAGCGACCATCCGCTCGGGCCGTGGAAGCACATGGGCATTTACATGCAGCCCACCCGTCCGGAAACGGGTGTCACCAACCATGGCTCCATCGTGCAGTACAAAGGCCAGTGGTTCGCCTTTTACCATAACAGCGCGCTCTCCGGTGACCCGTGGCTGCGTTCCGTCTGTGTGGACCGGCTCTACCACAATGCGGACGGTACCATCCGAATGGTGGAACAGCGTTGACGTGGAGGCTTTGTCTTGTTTTGTGATAGTGGATTTTGCGGAAAACGCAAAGGGAATGAGGTGGAAAACGAGGTGGAAAATCGTTCGCCTTAGATTTGAAAATCGTTTGGCGCAGAACGGAAAATCGTTTGGCTTAGATTTGAAAATCGTTCGGCTGAGATTGAAACAGCCGTCTCCGGATAATCGGGGGCGGCTGTTTATCGTGTTGTTTTTCAGTGTCTTATTCTACGAGTTTGCCTTCCTGTTCCAATGCGTTCCATAGGGAGTAACGGGCTTCGGGGTTGAGCTGTTCCAACTGTCCGAATATTTGCTTGATGTCCGAACGGTGGGAGGCTGTCTCGTAGGGGCAGAGTTTCTTTTGCTTGCGGTAGCCTTGCAGTGCCGCCCAGGCTGCGAGGTCGCGCTCGTGCACCATGCACAGCGGACGGATGATCGTCATGGGGAACTTGCGCATTTGCAACCGGGCGGGCATCGTGCCGAACTGGCCTTGGAAAGAAAGGTTGAGCAGCAGCGTGTGCAGGATGTCGTCCTGATGGTGGCCCAACGCAATTTTGTGGCAACCCAGTTCCTGCGCCACGGTGAAGAGCATCTTCCGGCGGTTCCACGAACAGAGGAAGCAGGGACTTTTGCGCGCGTCGGTACTCGGGTCGAACGAGGTCTCGCGCACGATGAGGCGCACGCCGCGTGCGGCGGCGAAGTCCTCCAAGTAGGCCGTGTCGCTTTCGTAGTCGATGTTGGCCATGCGCACGTGCAGGGCCGTGAGCGTGAGCTTCGGGCGGTGGATGCGGGCGCGGCGCGACATGAAGTCGAGCAGGGCGAGCGAGTCTTTGCCACCGGACAGGCCGAGCAGGATGTGGTCACCGTCATCCAGCAAATGGTATTGGGTCAGTCCTTTGCTGAAATGCCGCCAGATACGGCGTTCCAGGAGTTGTGCTTCCGTGGGTTGCATGCTTTTATGGGAGCTTGTGGTTAAAGGAATACGAAATATACGGCCAGCACGAGGCAGAAGAAGGCAGCCAGATGGTTCCAGTGCAAGGCCTGCCCTTGGAACATCACGGTGGCGATGACCGTGAAGACGATGAGCGAAATGACTTCCTGAATCACTTTAAGCTGCATCAGGTTGAAAGGGCCGCCGTTGCCTTCGAAGCCAAGCCGGTTGGCCGGTACTTGGCAACAGTATTCTGCGAAAGCTATCATCCACGAGAAAAGGATGACGCCGATAAGCGGCCAATGGGACGATACGCCCGTTTGCTGCAACTTCAGGTGGCCGTACCAGGCCAGCGTCATGAAAATGTTGCTGCTGATGAGCAGCAAGATGGTGTAGACAGCATTCATGTATACGTTTTTTTTCGGTTGCAAAGTTACGAAAATAAAGTCGTTGCTTGTGCCGCGCGGGCAGAAAAAAGGAGGTTGAGGCGGATAGTTGCGCAATTTGTAATAAGGTTATTAGTAATAAAGTTGTTACTAAACGGGAAAATCACTATCTTCGCGATGGGTTAAACAGAGGATGATTATGGAAAATAAGCCATTTGTTTTTGGTGTGGCCACTTCGGGTGACAATTTTACCGACCGCAAGAAAGAAACAGCCCGTTTGTTGTCCAACTTCCGGCACGGTGTGAATACGGTGTTGATTTCTCCGCGCCGTTGGGGGAAGACATCTTTGGTCCGTAAAGTGTGCCGTTTGGCTCAGTCCGATACGTTGAAAGTAGTCTATCTGGATATTTTTTCTTGTCGTAGCGAACGGGAATTTTACGATGCTTTCGCGTCGGCTGTGCTCAAACAGACTTCTTCCAAACTGGAGGAGTGGATGGAAAATGCTCGGTTGTTCCTTTCGCGGATCAGCCCCAAGATTTCGTTGGGCACGGAGCCTATGACGGATTTTTCCATCTCGTTGGAACTCAATCCCAAGGCAGACGATGTGGACGATATCCTGCAACTTCCGGAAAAGATTGCGCAAAAAAAAGGTATCGATATAGTCGTGTGCATCGACGAGTTCCAACAGATAGCCGAGTTTAAAGATTCAAAGGCTTTTCAGAAACGCTTGCGTTCGGTTTGGCAATTACAGAAATCGGTGTCGTATTGCCTGTTCGGCAGCAAGAAGCATCTTATGAATGAACTTTTTGAGAAAAAGAGCCTTCCTTTTTACAAGTTCGGCGATACGGTATATTTGCCCAAGATCGGGACGGAGGATTGGGTCGATTACATTTGCGGACGCTTTGAGGCTACGGGCAAACATATTTCCGCCGAGTTGGCCGGGAAGATATGCCGGGCCGTAGACAACCATTCTTCGTATGTGCAGCAGTTGGCGTGGCTGGTGTGGATTCATACAGACGAGACGGCCACGGAACAGGATTTCGAGGGAGCATATCAGGATATCATCGACCAGAATACGCCGCTGTTCGAAAAGCAGACAGAGAGCCTCACTGCATATCAGATGAATTTTTTGCGGGCCGTACTGGAGGGTGTGCACAGGGAATTCACTACGCGTGCCGTTTTGCAGAAGTACAAATTGGGCTCGTCGGCCAATGTGAGTATCGTAAAACGGGCATTGTTGAAGAAAGAACTTATCGAGATGGAAAAACGTCAGGTCGTCATTCCGGATCCGGTGATGGAGGAATGGTTGAGGCGGGAGCTGGGTTTGTAATGCCAAACTGGGGAAGGAGGGCGTTGTGCACGGTGCGCTAACGAATCAGCCCGTATGGACCGTGCGATCCATACGGGCTGATGTTTGTGATATGATGCAGGTTATTTCTGCAAATACTCATGCATGCTGCTGGCTGCCTTCCGTCCGTCGCCCATGGCGAGGATGACGGTGGCACCGCCGCGCACGATATCTCCTCCGGCAAAGATGCAGGGAATGTTGGTCTGCATGCCCTCGTTCACCACGATGGTGTTCTTGCGGCCCAACTCCAAACCTTGGATGGAAGTGGGGACAATCGGGTTGGGGGATACGCCCACGGCTACGATGGCCATGTCGATGTCCAGCGTTTCCGTGGCACCCGGTATCGGTTCCGGACTGCGGCGACCGCTGGCATCCGGTTCGCCCAGTTGCATCTTTTGCAAGACCACCTGCTTCACCGCGCCCTTTTCGTCGGCTATGTATTCCAACGGGTTGTGCAGGGTGAGGAACTCGATACCTTCTTCCTTGGCGTGCTTCACCTCTTCGAGGCGGGCCGGCATCTCGGCTTCCGAACGGCGATAGACAATCATCACCCGTTCCGCACCCAGGCGTTTGGCTGTACGGCAGGAGTCCATGGCCGTGTTGCCGCCGCCCACTACCATGACATTCTTGGCCAAATGGATGGGGGTGTCCGTATCCGGATTAGAGGCGTCCATGAGGTTGACGCGCGTCAGGTACTCGTTGCTCGACATGATGTTGATACTGTTCTCGCCCGGAATACCCATGAAGTTAGGCAGTCCTGCGCCGGAACCTACGAAGATGCCTTTGAAGCCCTCGTCCTCCAATTCCTGCACGCTGATGGTTTTGCCCACGAGACAGTCTTTTTCGAACTTCACGCCGATTTTCTCCAGGTTCTGAATCTCCACGTCCACAATCTTGTTGGGCAAACGGAACTCCGGAATACCGTATTTCAATACGCCGCCGATTTCATGCAAGGCTTCGAACACCGTCACGTCATACCCGTATTTGGCCATGTCGCCGGCGAATGAAAGTCCAGCGGGTCCAGAACCGATGACGGCCACTTTGATGCCGTTTGCCGGAGCACATTCGGGGACGGACATCATGCCGCTCTCGCGTTCGAAGTCGGCAGCGAAGCGTTCCAGATAGCCGATGGCTACAGCCGGTTCGTTCATCTTCAGGTGGATGCACTGGCTTTCGCATTGTTTTTCTTGCGGACAAACACGTCCGCAGACAGCCGGGAGTGCGGAAGTGCTCTTCAACACGCGGGCGGCATTGAGGAATTCGCCCCGTTCGATGTTCTTGATGAACGACGGGATGTTGATGCTTACCGGGCATCCTTGCATACAGGTCGGGTTGGCGCAGTCCAGACAGCGTCGGGCCTCGGTCATGGCCTGTTCGGCATTGAGGCCGATATTCACTTCTTCCGTGCGCGTGGTGGCGCGGTACACGGGATCGAGTTCCGGCATGACAACACGCGGGATGGCCGTGCGTTCTTTCGGCTTCATGGCCTTCCGGATTTCTTGCCGCCACGGTGCATTACGGTCGGTCAGCTCGCAGAGCGGAGTCGTGGTATCCATTCGGGAAGCATCGGCCGCACAAGCTTTTTCAGCTTGGCAGTCCGTATTTTCGGGCATGCTTCCGGATGCTTGTGCAAACCGTTGCATCTCTTCCGTCTCTTCCTTTTTAAAGGCGCCCATCCGCTTGAGCATCTCGTCGAAATCGACCTGATGACCGTCGAACTCGGGACCGTCCACGCAGACAAAGCGTGTCTTTCCGCCCACGGAGATGCGGCAGGCACCACACATGCCCGTGCCGTCTACCATGATGGTATTCAGGGACACATCAGTCGGGATACCGTATTTCTTAGTGAGCAGGCAGCAGAATTTCATCATGACCGCCGGGCCGATGGCGAAACATTTGTCCACCTTTTCGCGCTGGATGACGCTTTCTATGCCTTCGGTCACCAGTCCTTTGCGGCCATAACTGCCGTCATCGGTCATGATGATGACCTCGTCCGAACTTTTGCGTACTTCGTCTTCCAGGATAATCAGCTCTTTGCTTCGTCCGGCCAACACGGAAATCACGCGGTTGCCCGCTGCCTTCAGGGCTTCGATGATGGGAAGCATGGGAGCTACGCCTACTCCTCCTCCTGCACATACCACCGTGCCGAATTTTTCGATATGCGTGGCTTTGCCCAACGGACCGACCACGTCGGTGATATAGTCCCCCTCATTCAGGTGGCACAGACGGGTGGAAGAAAGTCCCACTTCTTGTACTACCAGTGTGATAGTGCCTTTGACCGGATCGGCACCGGCTATGGTCAGAGGCATACGTTCCCCCTTTTCTCCAACGCGGACAATTACGAAATGACCGGCCTTCCGGGCTTTGGCTATCAGCGGGGCTTCGATTTCAAACTTGAAGACCTTTTCGGAAAAGCGGCTTTTGGATACGATTCTGTTCATTGCTCTATTCGTTTGGATTTATAATAATAGGTATGGCTCAGCACGGTTTGTCGTCCAGCATTTCAAAACCGCAATAAGGCACGAGGCATTTCGGCATGCGGATGCCTTCGGGCGTCTGGTTGTTCTCCATGATGGCGGCTACGATGCGCGGCAGGGCAAGGGCCGAACCGTTCAGCGTATGACATAGTTCCGTCTTCTTGTCCTCCGTGCGGCGGTAACGGCATTTCAAACGATTGGCCTGGTAAGTGTCGAAGTTAGACACCGAGCTGACCTCCAGCCAACGTTTTTGTGCTTCGGAATATACTTCGAAGTCGTAGCAAATGGAAGAAGTAAAGCTCATGTCGCCTCCGCAAAGCCGAAGGATGCGATAAGGAAGTTCCAGTTTCTGGAGCAAGCCTTCTACGTGTGCCAGCATTTCCTGGTGGGACTGTTCCGAATGTTCAGGTTTGTCGATGCGTACCAGTTCCACTTTCGAAAATTCGTGCAAGCGGTTCAGGCCACGCACATCCTTACCGTAGGAACCGGCTTCACGACGGAAACATTGCGTATAGGCGCAATTCTTGACGGGCAGATCCTTTTCGTCTAAAATGACATCGCGGTAGATGTTCGTCACAGGTACTTCGGCCGTGGGGATAAGATAAAAATCATCCAGATTGCAGTGGTACATCTGTCCTTCCTTGTCGGGCAACTGTCCGGTACCGTAACCGGAGGCTTCGTTGACTACCGTAGGAGGCATGATTTCTTCGTAGCCTGATTTGCGTGCCTCGTCGAGGAAGAAGTTGATGAGGGCACGTTGAAGCCGTGCGCCTTTTCCGCGATAGACGGGGAAACCCGCCCCCGTGATTTTCACGCCGAGGTCGAAGTCTATCAGATTGTACTTCTTGGCCAGTTCCCAATGTGGGAGAGCGTCTTTCGGCAATTCCGTTTCCATGCCGCCCATTTTCACTACCACATTGTCCTCCGCACCGTTGCCTTCCGGTACGATGTCGTATGGGATATTGGGGATAGCGCAGAGCAGGGTGGTGAGTTCTTGTTGTGCCCGGTCCATGGCTTCTTGAAGGGCTTTGTTCGTATCTTTCAGTCGGGCTACTTCTGTTTTGATGGATTCGGCTTCTTCTTTCTTTCCTTGTTTCATCAACGCACCGATTTGTGCGGCCAGTTTTTTGCTTTCCGACAAATTGATGTCTAATTGTGTTTGCGCTTCGCGGCGTTTTTTGTCGGTAGCCAACACGTTTTCGATAGCTTCCTTGGCTCCTGAGAAATGTTTTTTCTCCAGACCTTTGATGACCCATTCGGTCCGTTCGTTGATGAGTTTTAATGTAAGCATACTACTATTTATTTTATAATCCTACTTTCCTGTGAGTTGCAAAATTAATTAAAAAAAAGGTAGGGAGCGCAAAAAAAGCCCGAAAAACTCCTTATTTCTTTGTCAAATGGCGAAAAGAACGGCCGTAGGACGAGAAAAGTGATACGGTAGTAATGGCCTTGCATTCCCGTTTGCTAACATATTGTAACTGTTTTGCCATAAAAGACAAACGAATGAACGGGATTTCTTGATATAAGTCAATATTATTTTGCCATACGTGTTAAAAGAGGTCTTTTTGCTTGCATTCGGGACTGAACCTCCGTATCTTTGTATTGTTTTTAGGAGAGGCCATGAAGGCCAAGTATATATTAAAGGTAAAAAGATTGAAATTATGAAGAAGTTAATGACAATGGTTAGCGCCATGATGATGGTGGCAGCCGTAAATGCAAGTGAAGTAGCTACGGTAGCGTTCAACGAGGCTCGGGTAAATGTGCCGGCACGTGTACGTTTTGTAAAGGGAGAGAACTATGGTTTCAGCGTGGAAGCCAAGGATTCCGTGATAGCAAGGGCCGTGCGTTGCACTGTGAAGGACGGTGTGTTGAGACTCAGCTTCGGTAATGCCTTGAAGCCGGGTGAATCCAAGTTCGATGCCAAGAAGGGCGTGTATTACTACGGTGTCAATCCGACCAATCATGTCTTTGTAGGTGAGAATGGAGAAGATGACATGGTGATTACGGTCGTAGCTCCGGACGTGCCTAAGTTCAAGACATCTTCCGATTACGTAGCAGTGACGGTGAAAGCCGTGGAAGAGGCTGGAAATAGCCGGGCTGCACTGACGATGAATGAGTAATGGATGAAAGCCACCTTCGGGTGGCGGTCATATAAAAATGAAGTCCTCTGAAAGTTTTTAATGGAACTTTTGGGGGACTTTCGTTTTTATCCCTATCTTTGCAAAACACATCCATTACAATTAATCTATGTGGACAGAACTATTGAATTCTTCTTATTTTGCCTTGTTTCTCATTGTGGCCTTGGGGTTTATGCTGGGGCGTATTAAAATTCGCGGAGTTTCCCTTGATGTTTCGGCTGTTATTTTCATTGCTTTGCTCTTCGGGCATTTCGGGGTTTCTATTCCAAAAGAATTGGGCAACTTCGGATTGGTGTTGTTCATCTTTACCATAGGTATCCAGGCGGGTCCCGGTTTCTTTGATTCTTTTCGCACGAAGGGCAAGACGTTGATTCTGATTACTATGTTGATAGTGGCTTCGGCTTCGTTGACGGCCGTAGGATTGAAATATGCTTTTGGTATCGATACTCCCAGTGTGGTAGGGTTGATAGCCGGTGCGTTGACCAGTACACCGGGACTTGCCGTGGCCATTGACAGTACGAACTCGCCTTTGGCTTCTATTGCATACGGTATTGCCTATCCGTTCGGAGTCATCGGGGTGATACTTTTTGTCAAGTTGTTGCCGAAGATGTTGCGTGTGGATCTTGAGCAGGAAGCCCGTAGGCTGGAAGCCGAACGGCGTAGCAAGTATCCGGAGTTGCAGACTTGCATATTCAAAGTGACGAACCCCCAGGTCTTTGGACGTACTTTGGCACAGTTGAATGTGGGACGGATGACGGGTGCTGTGGTGTCGCGGGTCAAATCCGGAGGGGAGATTCTTATTCCGATGGGACATACATCTTTGCATGCCGAAGACTGGGTGCAGGCTGTGGGGAGCGAGGATGCACTTTCTCAATTAGGCGTATTGCTGGGAGAGCGTAAGGAGGGCGAATTGCCGTTGGTGGAGAGTCAGGATATCCAGTCTTTGCTGTTGACCAATAAAAATATGATTAACAAGCAGTTGGGAGACTTGAACTTGCATCAGAACTTCGGCTGTACCGTGACGCGGGTGAGGCGGAGCGGTATAGATCTTGCCCCTTCACCCGATTTGGCCCTGAAGTTTGGAGACAAACTGATGGTGGTGGGTGAAAAAGACGGGTTGAACGGTTTGGCTTGTATGTTGGGTAATAATGCCAAGCTGCTGTCCGATACTGATTTTTTCCCTATTGCCATGGGAATCGTATTGGGCGTATTGTTCGGTAAGCTGAATATATCGTTCGGCGACGGAATGTCTTTTTCTCCCGGGTTGACGGGAGGAGTGCTTATCGTGGCTTTGGTGTTGAGTGCGATAGGAAAAACCGGTCCTATATTATGGTCCATGTCAGGGCCTTCCAATCATTTGCTTAGGCAGTTGGGATTGCTTTTGTTTTTGGCTGAGGTAGGTACTTCTTCCGGTAAAACTTTAGTCGAGACATTCCAGAGTAGCGGTTGGCTACTGTTCGGTGTGGGAGCAGCTATTACGATAGTGCCTATGCTGGTATCTGTCGTGGTCGGACGTTTGATTTTTAAGGTTTCGGTGTTAGATCTCTTAGGAACGATTACCGGAGGGATGACGAGTACACCGGGATTGGCTGCAGCAGACTCTATGGTGGACAGCAACATTCCCGGTGTGGCATACGCTACGGTCTATCCCATTGCGATGGTTTTTCTTATCTTGTTTATTCAAGTAATAGCTATGACATTCTAAGAACGCCGAATTCCAGTTCTTATGTTGCATAGCAATTTATGTTGTGTTGCCCAAATATAAGTCTATGTATAAATAACTTACATCTAAGCAACACAACATTTTACAAACTGTT
>QWCN01000625.1_pt1 | contig 61373 bp, 62 predicted proteins | sample 1972711 | NCBI WGS metagenome assembly QWCN01 (sample SAMN09866707, study PRJNA288562) | Human gut metagenome isolate term1_stool, whole genome shotgun sequencing... | isolation source: gut | host: Homo sapiens | place: USA: California
CTCGGAAAAACTGGTCGCTCAGCTTGGGAACATATAATCCCGTGGGGTTAGCGGCGTTGGGGCGCCATTTGCCGAGGTTGGCGGCGATGGTGGCACTGGCGGCGTTGTAGGCGAGCAGCATTCCGGTGAATCCTCCGCCATCATAGACTTTTTTCAGCTCGGGCCAGTCGGAGAACAGGACGAGATCTCCGTTTGCCCAGACGTGATTCGCGGGGAGGGTCGTCGAGCGCCAGTAGCGCGGCACGCCGATCATCGACAGGCGGAGCGCTTCGCAGTAATCAACGGACTTCTTGTCGGCGGCGCTCATAAGGCCGGCGACGGACTGCGTGGCCGCGGCATACGTCGTGTCCTTGGCGGCGATGGTCAGTTTGTCGTTCGTGGCATCCGGCGTCAGGGTCACATTGGTCCCGGCTACGAAGGTCAGCGTGTCGGTTTTCGTGTCCGCCGCAATGGTGGTCGACCCGACGAGGATATTGCCGAAGGCGTTCTGGTTCACTTCCGCGCCCACGGCGATGCCGTCCAGCTTGCCCTTGTCGCCCTTCGCCATCAGGCCATCGTTGGAGGCCGTTGCGAGGGAGTAGGTCGTGTTCGTGTCCACGTCGCCGACAAGCTCGTACTGCGCGCCGGTGTAGACGAACTCGTAGGTCCGGTTCGCGGCCAGCGTCCCGGCGGCGATGGCGGCCCCACGGTACTGGATGGGCTTCGCGCCCGTGCCGTTGACGTCAAGGGTCGGGTTGGCGGCGCTGTTGGTTACGGTGAACTTCACAAGGACGCGGGCCCCGGTAGCCAGCGCGAACCCAGACAGCGCAACGGTTTTCGCGGCGGTGGCGGCAGCCGTCGAGCAGGTTGCGTAGTGATGGATGTTCGCCGAGCCGTCGAAGGCCACGCCTCCGATGGTGCGTTTCGTGGCGAGGCGGGTGGCGGTCTGGGCGTTGCTCGCGGCGATCAGGGCCGTGATGGCCGCTGTGATGGCCGTTTCCAGCGCATCCAGATCGGCATCGTCACGGACGCCCGGCGCGTAGCGTTTGGCGACGAACTGGGCGAGCCCGGCGGCGACGAAGGACGACTGGCGCAGGGCCATGTTCTCCAGCTCGCGTCTGGCGATCCCCGGCTGATGCCCCCGGAGGCGCTGCACGTCGTTCTTGTAATCCTCCAGCGCCATGATGTCGCCGCTGGCTATGGTCCCCTGTGGGCAAAACGAAAGAATTTCATTGATAACGGATGTGGGCATGATGAACTCCTCTTCCGCCCACCATGCCCGCCCATGCCGCCTTTTCCGACCCTGAACAAGTTCCTCCGCTCCGCGCCCCTCCTGCTCCTCCCCCGGCTTCCGGCCCCTCCGGACAAACAAAAAGGGCATGGCGGACGCCCTTCCGTCCGCCATGCCCTCTTTCGATTATCGCCGCCCTGATGAACCGCACCTACGGCAGCGGCTCCAGCCTGACGGGCCAGATCCCCTTGCCCCATCCGGACAGGCCGCCCGTTTCGCAGTTCCAGCCGAGCAGCGGCCCGCGCTCCGGGGCCACGGCATACCACGCCACCCGCACGCCTTCCGGCTTGAGCGGCAGGTACCCTTGCAGGAGGAGGTTGCACATCACCGCGTCGAGCGGCGTCCCGGCAAGCCCGATGACCACGGACATATCCTGATTGTCCTGCATGAGGATGAGGCTGCCCGTGTCCGCAAAGGCCGATTCCCAGACCTCATACGCGCCGGGCACGGTCCCGTCCCAGCGGTTCGCGCCGATCTTCGCCTTGAGCAGCAGGCGGTACGTCTCGTCGGGCAGGCGCACCATGCCCGTTTCGGGGTCGTACAGCCCCTTCCACGAGCCGCGCGCCCAGCCCACGGCCTCGCGGCCCCATTCGAAGTACACGTCGTCCAGCTCAAGCCGCAGATGGCGGCTCCTGCCGATCCATTCGCCGGTACGGTCGAGCTGCCCGCCCACGGCGGAATCCACGTCAAAGGCGGCGCGCATGGTTTCCAGCAGCTCCTGCAGCCCGCACAGCGGATCGGTGACCGCCGCGACCGTCGCCATGAACCGGGGACGGTTGCGGTGCTCCGAGGTCACAAGGCCAAGATAGCCGCTCATGGCCGCACCACCAGCTTGACGCGATCCACCGAGCAGGACGCCACGGCATTGAAGGCGACGGCCACGTTTGCGGCGGACTGCGCGCCCTGCGACGTCCCGAGCGTGATGGACTCGATGTCGTAGGAGGCGGCGTTGGCCGCGTTCGCGGGCGAGTACAGGCGCGAAAGCGACACGTCGTCCCCGATGTTCAGGCCGTTGATGTGTTCCGCCACGTTCTTCCTGATGCTTTCCCCGGTGGTGGAGAGGTAGCCGGGGAAGGGCCTGATGGTCACGGTGGCGTACACGGGCGTCTCCGCCGGGCGGAAGAACTTGATGACGTTGGGGACGCCGTACTTGTCGCGCACGAGCGCCTCGGTCGTGCCGTACGTCCCGGCCCCCGGCCCCTTCTTCGCGGCGATGGCCTCCGCGATGGCCGCCGTATCCCCGCCTTCGACGACCATGCAGATGCTGTGGCCGGGGATGCCGTCGGCGTCGGGCAGGCCGCCGTCGTTCTCATAGCCCCGGCTGCGGGTGACGCCGGGGATGGACGCCACGGCCCCCAGCGTGCCCTCGAACACGGTCAGGGACGGGAGCGCGGTGGAGATGGCCTGGCGCCGCCTGAGCTCCGCGTCCGTCTCCACGGCGGCACCGGGCAGGGCCGCGGCGGGGTTGCCCACGGACTGCCAGCCCCGGGCGGGCGTGAGGATCTTGACGATGTCCCCGGCAGCGGCCCGGATGTCCCCGCTCTCCTCCGCCGTGGCGGTCACGGTGATCTCGCCGCTTTGCGGGATGACCACCTCGTCGGGGAGCAGCCAGCGTTTTCCGGCGGCGTCCCCGGCCATGCCGCCCCGGATGACCGTCCCGGCCTGCCCCACAAGGCGCAGGTCGACGGTGCTGCGGCCCGAGGGCTTGCGCCGGAGGCCGTTGATCTTGACCATGCGGGATAGCCCGGTCCCCTGCGCCGTGGCGGGGGAATAGGCGTTGTAGACGCTCCCGGCGAGGGTGTAGGCGTCATGCAGGGCGAGGGCGAAGACGGCGCAGAGCTGCCCGTCCTGGCTGTCGGGCTCAAGATAGAGGTCGTCGCCGTAAATGCCCCGGAAACGGGCTTTGACGTCCTCAAGGACCGTGGGATAGTCGGGCAGGTGCAGCCCGGTTTCGTCGATGGTGGCGAGCGCCATTAGAAAACCTCCTGTATCGTCGTTTCCCCGTAGACCGTGCCGATGACGGCCCGCACGGAGAGTTTGCGGGTTTCGCCGTCGAAGGAGGAGGCATACGAAACGATGCCGGTCACGCCTTCCGTATCCAGTATCCGCTCGCGGAAGACGGGGTCATACGTGTCCTGCGTGTGCTTGCCGAGCACGCCGGGGACGTAGGGCGTCCCTTCCTTGAGGTCGACGAACCATTCCCCCGCGAACAGCCTCAGCCGGGTCAGGACGGCCTGCCCCACGGCTTCCGGGGTGTCGGCGTGCATGTCCGCGCCGCCGCGCCCGAAGGCGTAGTCGCCGTTTTCCGTCAGTTTGCGGTATTTCATTGCGGGCCTCCCGTGGTCCCCCCGCTGTCGCCGGGGTGCGTATGGCTGTTGAGGCTGATGTTCGATGCGGTCACGTCGCCCGTGGCGTTGAGCGATCCGGCGAGCGTGGCCGTGGTCGCGCCGCCGCCCTGCGACTGCATGGAGAGCAGCCCCTTGATGACGATCTGCGGGGCGTCCAGCGTGATGGCGCCGCCGCTTCTGACGGTGACGGACGAAGGCCCCACCGCCGTAACCGCCCCGCCGGGCGTGATCTCGACGTAGGCGCTCCCGTCGTCGGCGCGGAGCTGCGTGTTCCCCGTGTGCACGGCGGGGGACAATCTGTGCGGCTGGCTGCGCACGCCGACAAGGGCGAAGCCGTCCGAGAGGTCGTGCATCCGGGGCTCCATCGGCTCGCCGACGCCGCCGGACTGCCACCACGCGTCGATGCAGCGGGAGGCGAACACCACAAGGCACTCGTCCCCCGCCGCCACCGGGAAGGTGAGGGCAAAGCCGCCCCCGCCCGGGAACACCACCGGCACGTCCGGCAGGATGGGCAGATCCACGGAGGCGGCCTTTCCCGCCTCGTCGGAGATCCGCCCGGCAACGGCGGGCTGTACGGAAACCGTCATCGCCGCCGGATCAAAGGACTGGACGATGCCGGGCAGCGCCGTCCACATTTCCGCCTGCCTGCCGTCGAGGGCCGCGCGCAGGGCTTCGACGGGCTCGGCCCATCTTTCTCGTCTGTCCATCACCGTGCCTCGTCCAAAGGAAGCTGAGAGGTATCGTCAATGCCGACGCACGACAGGGTGGCGTACCAGTCCGTGCCCCGCGTGTCGCCGGAGAAGGTTATCGAAAGGATGCGGTAGAGGCCGTCGTGGACGTCCCTCGGCTCCCGCCCCGCCCCGGCCTTGAGCCCGGCCCCGCCCGCGCCCGCGTTGTCGAGCCGGACGCGCCCGCCGATGCGCAGGCGGGGGTTGAGCAGGCACTTGATCTCGATGCCCTTGTCGTTGGCCTTGGGCGTGCCGATGAGCCCGGTTCCGGCGGAAAGCACCACGGCCTCGCCGGGGAGGTAGCCGCTGGCGGGCACCATCTGCATCTTGCCCTTCTGGAAGCTCCACGCCGTGCCGGTGCGCCTCGCGGTATCGCGCATGTAGGCGCGGGCCATGCCGTACATGACCTTGCCCCGGGGGAGCTTCTGGCCGGGAAGGAGGGGGATGTAGCCGGGCTCGATGCCCTTGGCGGAAAAGGCCTTCATGCAGGCGCGGACGTGGTCGTCGGGGGTGGAGCCCGCCGCCAGCGAGGTATTGACCAGCGCGTAGTTGTAGGCCCTGTCGCCGTCCCCGGCGCTGATCTCGAGGCAGGTGTCCAACCCTTCGCCCTCGCCGCCGTTCTTCCCGGCTCCGGGGCCGCCCTCCTGCCCGAGCGCCACCTTGGTGATGTTCCCGTCGAAGATGACGGAACAGTTGCCCTGATACCCGGCCTGGAGGATGACGCGGGTAAATTCCTTGCGTATCCGCCCGGCTGTGGCCTCGGAGAGGTTGTAGACCCTGATCGAGGCGCTGTTGGGGGTTTCCTGCTCGCTCACCTTGACGGTGAAGGCAACGCGCAGTTCCCCAAGCTCCAGCGCGTCGCCCTCCTTGGGCCCGACGAGCAGCGAGCACCGGCGCAGCCACTGGCGGCCCTCATCGCGGCGTTCCCCGCTACGGCTTGTTGCCTCAGCCATGATCAGCCACCTCGAACAGCAGGTCCACGCCCCGCCCGAGCGTATCCGGGGAGGGCGGCTCGTCCCCCGAGAGCAGGAGCGCGCCCCCGAGCCCCAGATACGCATACGGCTCAAGCAGGTCGCACCCCGCCACCAGCGGGATGCCGGAAACGAGGGGGACGCCCTCGGCGTCGGCCATGTCGAGCAGCCAGCCGCCTTCGGGCGCGTCCATCCAGCGGACGGCAAGCAGCAGCTCGCGGCCCGCCAGAACGATGCTGAACCGCTGCGGCTCAGGGGTCAGGGGAATGACATAATGCATTGTCGCACTCACTTTGCTTGTATCTTCAAGTCCATGCAGCACGTCACCTTACGGGGACGGCCTGCTTCTGGCCCTTGTTCGCCGTCCCGCCGGTCTTGGCGGGGTTCCGGTGCCTGCCGGGTTCGGCCGGGACCGCCATCACCTGCGTCCTCACGATGATCACCTCGCGGCACTCCGCCGTCACCATGAGCGCGTGCTCGGAGTCCGGGGTGGTGGTCACCGTCAGCTTCTCCAGCAGCATGTTGCCGTACTTGCGCTTGCCCGTAACGATGTCGAAGGGCTCACGGGCGTTTTGCAGCGCCAGCAGCGCGTTGTAGAGGGTGGCGTTGTACGGGTCCCAGACCGGCAGGCCGTAGGTGCTCTCCGACGACGCGCCCCTGATGACCACCTTGCACGGATTGCGGTAGGCGTGATCGCTGATGTTCGCGCCCTGCTCCACGGGATGCTTGGCGATGGTCAGGGTGTCCTCGTGCTCCTCGGAAACGACCACGTCGAAGGAGAGCCCGCCGAGGCTGCGCAGCGGGCGCAGGAAAACGCGTTCCAGCGGTTGGGTCAGCCAGTTCATCGGGCGGCCCCCTGTGCGTAGCGGATCAGATCCGCGTTGATGTTGTCCTGTTCCACGGCGACGCGGCGGGCCACCTCATCCGGCGAGCTTGCGCCGCTGACGTTGATTTCCGTCCTGGATTCCAGCGAAACCGCGCCGCCGGCGGAGGCCATCGCCGCCGACTGCCACGGGGCGGCCATCAGGTAGGCTTCCGTGGAGGGGGAGAAGAACGGCTGCGTCCCGAAGCCGGGCCCGAAAAGGCCCGCGCGGGAGGAGCCGCCCCCCGGCGCCCTTCCCTGTCCGGAGCTTCCCGGAGCGCCCCCGAAGGAGCCGCCGGAAGCACCCGGGAAGAATGGACCGCCGGAGCCGTCCGCCCCAAAACCGCCCGCCCCGAAGCCTCCCGTACCCAAGCCTCCCGCAGGAGCGCCCGCGAAAGCGCCATCCGAAGGCGTGCCGCCCACAGAGCCCGCTCCCCAAGCGCCGCCGGAGGAAACGCCCGCAGCGGAACCCGCCCCCCAAGCATTCCCGGAGGAACCGTTCCCAAAGGAAGGGCCGCCGTATCCGGAACCGCCGTTCCCGGCGGGGACGCTCTGCCCTCCGTGGGCGTACGGAGCGCGGAATCCGGGCATACCGTCCTCCGCGCCCGCATCGGGGAGCCGCTTCCAGCCGAGCTTTTCCAGCGCCCAGTCGGGAAGCATGTCGACGAGCCCGTAGAGCTTTTCCCGCACCCAGCCGAGGGCCTTGCCGAACGCCCCGGCAACCGCCGAAGCCGAGCTTGCCGCCCACGCGCCGAAGTCCGGGAAGGACGCCGTGACCTGTCCCCACACGAAGGCGAACACGCCGAGCACGGCTTCCCCGAGCGCCGCGAAAATGGCGAAAGCCGTTTCCCGGAAGCCCGAGAACAGCCCGAGCGCCGCATCCAGCGCGCCGGAAAGATCCCCCGAGAACACGGAGGCCACGAGATCGCGGATGCTCTGGAACTCGCTGGCGAGCCCCTGCCCCACGGCCTCAGCCGCCGCGCCGAGGCTCGGGAACCGGCCGGATACGAACGCCACCGCGCCGGACAGCGCCGAAGAAAGCCGATCAGCGGCTTCCGAAGCCGCGGGCCCCACCATATCCAGCGCACCGGAGAGGGCCGAGGACGCCGCGCCAGCGACGTTCCCGAAGGCTGCGCCCAGCGTGTCCGCGACGCCTCCGAAAGCCGAAACCGCCGCTTCCGCTAAACCGGAAACCGCCGGGGCCACGGACTCCACCGCGCTGGAGAAGGCCGAACCCACGGATTCCGCAACGCCCGACGCCCACGCGCCGAAGTCCGGGAACGCCTCCGTGACCCTGCCCCACAGGGAGGACAGGCCGCCGAGGATGCCTTCCCCGAGCGCCGGGAAGACGCCGAGGGCCGTTTCCCCGAAGTTCCGGAACAGCCCGATCCCCGCATCCAGCGCGCCGGAAAGATCCCCGGAAAAGATCGCGGCGGCGAGCCCGCCGAGGAGCCGGAAGCCGTCCATGATCCCCTGCAAGGCAATCCCGATCGCCGCGCCCATGCCCGAGAACAGGCCGGACACCACGTCCGCCGCGCCGGAAACAGCCGCGCCGACGAAGCCCATTGCGGAGGAGACGGCCGGGCCGACAGCCCCGGCAATGGCGGACCCCGCCCCTGTTGCGAAGTTTACTGCGTTATCGAAGGCCGACGCCACCGCGCCCACGGCGGCCCGCACGCCGGACGCCACGGCGTCCCAGACGCCGAGGAGGAACGCCTTGACCGCGTCCCAGTTGTCCATGACGACCACCGCGAGCGTCACGGCGGCTCCGATGGCGAGGAGGTAAGGGTTGGCGGAAAAGGCCGCCGTCAGCAGCGTCCACGCTTCCTTGAGGTTGGCGAACCCGATGATCGCCGCGCCCACGGCCCCGCGCAGGGTCATGAAGGCCGCGATCCCCTTGCCGATCCCGGCGACGAGATCCGCGTCCAGCGTCCCGAGCAGGCCCGCGAGCTGCCCGCCCCACGAGACGAGCAGGCCGAGCGCCGCGCCGATGACCGGGGCGGCGGCGGAGGCAAGCGCGACCACAAGCTCCAGCACGCGCCGGATGTCGTCGAAATGCGCCACGAACGCATCGCCGAGCGCCTCGATGCCGCTCCGGGCCGTGCCCAGCAGCGAAAGCGCCACCGTCTTCGCCAGCAGGTCGCACAGGCCCGCCAGCCGCGCCATGCCGTCAAGGAAGCCCTTGCTGTCCTCGGCGGCTTGCGCGGCGTCCGTCCCCGCCGTGGCGTAGAGCGACCGGAACATGTCGCGCAGCCCGGAAACGTCCTGCGTGAGCATGGGGATGAGGGAAGGATCGATGCCCAGCCCCCGCGCATACGCCTCGCGCTGGGCATCGCCCATCTCCCGCATCGCCCCGCCCGCGCGCTCCAGTTCCGAGGCCGCGTCGGACAAACCCGGATTGTTGGCGAGCATGGCCTTGAGGGAGGCTTCAAGCGCGTCCGCCGAAGCGCCCGTCTGTTCCGCGATGAACCGCCATTCCGCGAACCGCTCCACGGAAACGCCGAGCGCGTCCGCCTGCGCGGCGACCTCGGCCTCCCCCTTGGCGACCCCGACGAGCGCGGCGGACGCGTCGGCGAAGGCCCGCCGGAGAGCGGAGCCGAACGCCGCGACCTTCTCCAAGGAGGACTTGAGCGAGATCTCGTCGACCTCAAACCCCAGTCTGGTGAGTATCTGCTCTCCGGCTACAGCCATCACGCACGTTCCTTTTCTTTCGCCGCCATAAAGCGGCGTTCGTTCTCTTCCTGCACGGTCAGGGCGTCGTTCATGAGCGCCACGTCCTCAAGCGAAAGCGTGCCGTCCTTGAGGCCCTCATACCGGCACAGCCCCCGCAGGACCGGCCTCATCAGCCAGTCCTGCCCATCGGGGAGCGTTACCCATCGGATTCCGCAGCCTTCCCCGCACGGTTCAAAACCGAGGGGAGGTCTGCGAAAAAACCGGACAGGTTGTCTTTCAGGACATGCGCCGCGATGCCGAGCAGCATGGTCAGATCCAGCGGGAACATGACCACGCCGTTCACGCGCAGCCTTGCGAACCCGCCCGTATCCTGCCGGATCTGCGTTACGTCGAGGCAGGCGTTCAGGATGTAGTCCACATCGGCGTCGGGCAGCTCGCCCACGGTGCGGGCCAGCGGGCCGAGGAAGGCTTCGGGGTCGCCCGCGCTTCCGGCGAGGGCCACGAGCCGCTCGGTCACCGGGGCCAGACGCCGCACCACATGGAGCTGCTGGAAGGCGTTCAGCCTGCCGGAATCGAAGGTCTTGTCCTTGATGGTGAACTGCATGGCTACATCCCCAGCAGGAAGGAAATGGACCCGGCGTTGAACGTCCACTCCACAGCCCCGGCATCGGTGCCGTAGGTGATGGCCGGCTGCTTGGCAAAGGCGCAGTTCTGGCAGGTGATCACGTCGCCGCGCGCAACGTCGCGGATGACGATGGTGTTCATGCCGTGCTGGGCGCCGGTGGTGGTCTGGAGGTTGTACATGATCTGGAGCGCCGCGTTGACGCTGGAGGTCTTGAGCAGCTTGACCGACACGGTGCCGGATTTGTCGCCGAGCAGGCTGTGCATCACGGAGCCGTCGGCCCCGACGGTCATCTTGCTCCGCTCGCCGGCGGGCGTGACGGTGATGCCGCCCTGTTCGACCCCGGCCTCGTCTCCGGCGAGGGAGACGTTGCCGCCCGGCCCGTAGATGGAAGCCTGCACATCAAGAAAGCTATACGAATGTCCCATGGTTTTCCGTCCTCAATCAGCGGTTGACGTCGATCTGCACGTCGACGAAATGGATGGCCCCGGCAAGCTTGGCGGCGATCTGGATGGGCGGGCACTTGCGCTGCTCGCGCTCGGACTGCGCCTGTTCGGCCACGGGGGGCGTGTATACGTAGTAGCCCTTGTCGAGATAATCGCCGCGTTCCAGCAGGCCGAAACCGTCGGCGTTCCACGTGCCCGGAGCCACAAGGCCGTTGTTCACGGCTTCGCCGAGCACGGCCTCGATGCAGGTGATGATCTGGTTGGCGCCCGCGTCGGTCTGGGGGATCTTGGTCTTGGACTGGTAGAGCAGGTTCCAGGTTTCGGACTGGATGGCGTTCTGAAGCCAGTCGAGGCCGTGGATCTCGTCGAAGTAGGCCGGGCCGGACATCACGCCTTCCTGGAAGATGGCGGTTTCGTTGTCGTAGGCGGCGAACACGTTGCAGCGCTTGGCTTCGAGGGCTTTCGCCTGCGTTTCGGTGAGGCCCTCGGCGGCGACGCCGGGAAGCTGCTTGAACTTCAGGGTGATGGTGCTGCGGTTGGCCGAGAAGTTCACGGTGAAGGCGCGGCCGAGCGCGGAGACGATGGCGTAGGGATTGCGGCTGTAGGCCACGATGGTGCGCTTGCGGGCCAGCTCCTTGAGCTTGCTGGCGGCGTCCTCGGCGTATCCGGCGTCCAGCGCGCGGCTGTCGGTGACGGTGACGCCGTAGATGCGGGCCTTGGCGGAGGCTTCGACAAAGGCGGCCACGTCAAGGTGATCCTCGACGGTCAGGCCCTCGTCGGCAAAGACGCAGCCGTACCAGTCGCCGGACTTGTCGGCCAGCGCGGCCACGGCTTCCTTGGCGGTTTCGCCGTCGGTGCCCGCGACCGGGGGCAGGCCGGTGGAGGCGGTCATGCGCAGCATGGCGGAGATGTCGGTCCCGGCGGGCTCGGACAGCGGCGCCAGATAGCCGATCCCGGCGGAAGCGCCCAGCGTGCTGGTCTTCATGGCGAAGCGCTGCCCGTCCCACGCGCAGGAAGCCCCGGCGGAGGCGAGGGCGGCGCTGACGACGGCGGCGACGCCGTTCATGTTGGTCGCGCCGGAGAAGTCGAGGCCGGTGATGTCCTTGGAGACGCCGCCCACGGAAACGGCGAAGCTGCCGTCCTTGACGGAAGCCCACGCGGAAGCGTCGGCCTCGCCGTCGGAAAGGATGCCGCCCTTGAGGATGGCGGGGGTGGGGGTTTTGCCCCAGCGTCCCACGCAGAGCTGCGCGGGGCGGGGGGACTGGGAGAAATAGAGTTCGGCGGCCCGGTATTCCGGGGCGTCCATGCCGAAGTCGGCGGCCACGCCGTCGATGCCGGTATAGGCGCGGAGGCGTTCCTCCATGTCGATGACGCCGGAAGCGCCGATGATGAGCAGCGTGCCGAAATTGCGCCGGGCCGCCGCCATCGGCTGGAGATTGATGCCGACGCGGACGACGCGGTCCACGCTCAGAGCTCGTGCCATGATAAAACTCCTGTCAGTTGCCGCGGATGCCGCAATCGGGCTGTTCCGCATGGGTGATTGCCACAGTGCCTTCCGCCGCCTTGCCCTGCGGGGACGAGGGCCCCCGCCGGAAGGTCAGCGTCAGATCCGCCTGCCCGCTCCAGCGCCGATCGTCGGGTACGCCGGACGCGGAGGAAGCCGGGGGCGTGATCACGTCCCCTGCCTGCACCAGCGCGATGTTGGCGTGCCAGAGCGGTTCGCGGTTCTGGGAAATGTGAAGCCCCGCCTTCAGTTTCAGGGCCATGTCCTCGCAGGCGGGGCCGAAGAAGCTGGCCGGGACCGTCAGCGTCTCAAGGGTGAGCACGCGGCTCATGCCCTGCCCGTCCTCGGTTTCGTAATGCCGCACCTGCGATTTGGATTCGGAACGCTTCGTGATGCCGAACGAGCACCACGTGGCCCCGGTTTCCGGATCGGCCTGAGGCACGGCGACCCGTTCGCGGACGAGATCCCGGGGAAGCCCGGTGATGCCCGCGATCACGTCCCCGATCAGCCGCTCGATGTCCGAACGGGCCAGACCGGGTTCGGGCTGGAGGAAGCCGCCTGTCGCGCTAGTGTTCATGAACGCTCCTTTTGTGATCCGGGGCCCCCGCATTCCGGAGCGCCCCCTCCCCCGTGCGGCGAGGGGCACCCTGTCATCAGGGCCCGGCTTTATGCGCCGATCGGCCTGCCCCTGTGCGGCGAGGGGCCTCCCCATCGGGAGGCTGTCCCCACAATGCGGCGCAACGCCCCAAAAGCGCACCCTGAACAAGTTCCGGCGGACGAAAAAAGCCGAAAACGCCGGGCCGCGGGAAACCGTTTGCGGCGGGAAACCGCCCCCGAAGAAGGGCATCGAAACAGGGGGCCGGGCAAGGGGAAAGGGATGGATGAAGGCACGGATGAAAGCCGGAACGCCTCCCCACGGACGGGAAAGGGGCAACCTGTCCGTAGAGGGCCAAATGAGAGGCCGAGCGTCTCCCTACGGGTGGGAAAGGGCGTGCGTAGGGAAGCTTATTGAATCGGGCTATGGGAACGCCCCACGGATGGAAAAGGGGGGTATCCATTCCATAGCCGTCCATGTTGATCGTAAGGACGCCCCACGGAGGGGAAAGGATTCCCCCGGGCGGGATGGAGGGTCCCGGCCTGCGCCTCGGCCACAAGCGCTTACGGGGCCCCTCCAGACAGGGATGAAGGTCCTCGGGCTGAGGAAGCTGGTATGTGTGCAGGCCCCTCCAGACGGGGACGAAAGGGTGCCGGATGCGGGACGCCGGAGATCAGCCGAAGACCTTCATGAGCAGCGCCCCGACGCTTCCGGCGACCGTGGCGATCGCCGCGAGCGCGGAAATCCCCCCCGCCCGTCTGTTCTCGGCCTGCTCAAGGGAGCTGATGCGGATATCCTGCATGGCCAGCCGCTTGCCGTGATCCTTGAGCTGGGTGATCACGATGTCGTCGAGGCGCTGGTTCGTGCCCGCGACCTCGGCCTTGAGCCCGGAAAGCTCGGCCTTCACTTCCCCGATCTCGCGGACAAGCCGGATGTTCTCTTCTTCGCTCACCGCGCCGCCTCCATACCCTTGAACCGCAACCCCCACCCGCCGGAACCGGGCACGGGATACGCCCGCCGCCCCGGATCCGGGGCCTCCGGGCCCGCTTCCCGCGCCAAGCCCAACCCTTCCCCGCCGGAACCGGGGCTCGCCGGGGAGACGGTTCCCCATACGAACGGCAGCCCCTCCGCAGAGCCCGCCACGCAAGACGGAGACGGCTCCGGGAACGCCCCCATACAAGGTGGGAGCTGGTCCGGTGTATGGGCCCAAATGCCCGAAAGCCGCCCCTCCGCCCCAGAAGCCGGGAGGCCCGGAAGCGGGGCCGGTTCCGGCATAATCCCCTCCAATGTATCTGAGAGCGGGGCCGGCATACCCCACTCCGATGCGGAGGCCGGGAACGTGCAGGCCGGACGTGCCGGGCCTTCCGGAGCGGTGGCGTCCGCCAGGGCCAGCCCCGTCCACTGGGCGCAGCCGCACACCCCCGGCAGCAGCGCGCACAACAGCGCCATCAGCCGCCCCACGGCGGGCACGCGCCAACTCCGGGATTGCCGCCAGCCGCGGGCCTTGCCGCCCGGAGAGCCGCTTTGGGGATACGACGGCCCGCGCATCACTTCCCCGTCACGGCTTTGACTTCGGCCTGCACGGTTTCGGATCTGCCGTCCGCCACCGCGCCCCGGTTCTGCCCGAAATGCGCGGCAAAGGCATGGGCCCAGCGGTACACGGCGGCATACAGCCCCGCCGTTTCCTTGGGCACGGGCATCCAGACGGTAGCCACGGCGCACAGCCCGCAGACGGTCATGACCGCGCTCAGGGCGACGGCAAGCCACGCCGCGTCGGGATACTGGGCGGCGAGCTGGGCCAGTGCCGAAAAAAGGAAATCAATCACAGCCGATTCCATCAGTATGCGCCTCCATGCCGGTAAAAGGCCACGTCACGCGGCTTGTCCGGGTCGTTGTCCACATGGATCCACGTCGGGGCCAGCTCGATGCGCCGGAAACCAACTTCAAGCAACGCTTGAAGGATCACGAAACGGGAATGGGAATCCACACAGCGGATGTCCACGGCATACCCGCGCGTGTGGGCGGACGTGAGCACGCCCCCGACGGCCTTGTTGTGCTTGGGGCAGCGGTAGGCGGACGTCAGCGAAAACGGCGCGCCCGCCAGATCGCGGGCCTCGTCGAGCAGATGCAGCAGATCGGCGTCCATTTTTTCCATGCCCGCGCCGCACCCGCACTTGCAGCGGAATTCGACCGGGGAAAAATGACGCAAGGTAAAACCAGCCATAGGAACCTCCTTCCCCCACCTTGGCGCGTCCGGCCCGGAAGCCACACCCTGAACAGTTTCCGGCGGAGCCCCGCCCCACGCCCCAAAACGTACGGGCCACGCCAGCTCAGGAGCCCCCGGGGAAGCCTCAGGTCCAGGCCCGCGGGAAGCTCGCCCCACGCCGTGGATCGGCAAGAAAAAGAAAGGGGCACCTCCCCGCGCCTCGGGCAACGGGCTGCCTTGCGATGTTTCCGGGGTTGCGGCGGAAACCTCCCACACCCCGCGCACGGGTCTTTGCGAAGCCCCGCCCCCCCTCCCAACCCGGCAAGCCATGCCTGCCGGAAGGGGCTCCGATTGAAGCGGGCGGCGGACAACGCGGGACGCGCCCTTCCCCTTCTCAGTCCGGGCGGCATACCGAACCCCGCCCGCCGCTTCCGCCGCTCCCGATCTTGCAGCGGCTGGCAATCATGCGCACATACCGTTCCGTGACGCCGATTTCGAGGGCGACGGCCCCCGGCGCCTTGCCGGATTCCAGCAGGCGCGCGATCCGTACCTTGGAGGGCTCGCTCCGCCTCCTGTTGGGCAGCGTCACCCGCAACCCGCCGAACGCCGAGCACAGCCGCCTCATCCGTTCCGTGCCGATGACCCCGCAGAGCGGAGAGCCTTCCGGCTGCGTGCGCGGAATGTACGTGGACACCCCGCCCACGGCGCGGCACAGCTTTTCCGCACCGTCTTCGCCAATGGCATCAGCCAGTTCCGCATAATTCACCCAAAGCTCGCCCATCACGACTCCTTTTTGTTTCCGTATTCCGCTTCCCCGTTCCGCAGGGCTCCGGCACCCCCGGGGCCCGCGCCATCCCGCGCCGTGCCCCGCAACCCGCAGCCCCGGCGTCCCACGGCCCTCCGCCACCGCGCCGCCGCGCGCTTGCCCGCCCGGAAAGGCCCGCACACAGGCGCGTCACCCCGCACGTCCGCAGCCTCCCCGTTTCCCGCGCTCCATCTTCCCCCGCAGGTTCGCGAGGATTTTGGCGCACCAGTCCGTATTCAGGGCGATCTGCTCGTCCCGCGTCAGCGTCCTCCCCGGCAGGGCCCGCTCCGCCTCCCGGCGCGCCTCAAGCCCCCGGCGCAATTCCCCGCAACGCCTCCATATATCCGCAACCGTGGGGAAATACGGGGATTCGCGGCGATGGGCCTTTACCGCCCGCTCCACGATGTCACGCGGAAACGCCGCAAGATCCTCCGCCCAGTCCTCCGCCAGAATCCGCAGCTGCGCGGGCGTCCTGCCCGCCTGCGGGTAGTGCAGCGCCAGATTGACCAGCGTTTGAAGCATAAAGTCCAGATTGTGCATGAGCCCTCCGCACCTGCAAAAGCATTTTCGCCATGTCGTCGTTGTCCTGCGCCCGCCGCGCCGCCGTGCCGACACGCGGACGCCCGGCCCCCGCGCATCCCTCCGGCTCTACGAACGGGCGGTCATTCCAGCCCATCCCGGCCAGCCATTTCGCCATCTTGGGGATCTTGCCCCGCCTCCAGCGCGTGTCCTCGGCCAGCATGAGCCGGATGGCCTCCCGCACGGCGCAGGGTTCGGGAAGCGCCCGGCGCTCCCAAAGCCGCAGCCACTCGCGCCATGCGTCCTCCCGCCCCTGCTGCACGGGATACGCCGACCAGCAGGACAGGAACCCCTCCCGCTGCGGATGCCCTTCCAGAAGGGGCCCGCCCGGGAAGGAGCCCGACGAGGGGAAAGGCCGCTCCGCCCGCTGGGGCGCCGGATGCCCAGCCCGGAGTCCTGCCGGATGTCCCGCCGGGTACGGGGCCTGATGCGGGAGCGGATGCGAAGCCGAACGCGCCGCCCCCCGCGCCCCGCAAGGAAGCCGTCCGCCGGGCAGGGGCATCCCCGCCGCAACGCCTCCCCCCTGTGGGTGTTCTCCCGATGGATATTCCCCCGGCAAGCGCCCGTCCGCAGGGGCCCCATCCTGCGGGCTTCCGTCCGGCGAAACGCTTCCGGCGCAAGCGAAGGCCCCGCCCGGAGCCCCGCGCCCGCCAGACGGGAAAGCCCCCGGCCCCGCCACAGCCCCCCCATCCCGGATCGCGCCGCCCGCGCGCGTGCCCCTTCCCCCCTTCCGCCGCTGTTCCTGCTCCTGTTCCTGATTGGGCATACCCTCCGGAAAGGCTTCCCCGAAGGGTATGGGCAAGGCTTCGGGAGGAGCCCCGGCAAGGCTTCCGGGACGGCTGGCGGAAACGCCGGGCGCGGCCCCGCCCAACACGCCGGGGAACGCCTCGGCGAACGCGCTGCGGAACCCCTCCCCAAGCGTCAGGACGGCCTCCCCCGTGCGCTCCAGAATGGCCCCCTTCAGCGGGGATTCCGGCAAGTCCCTGAAGGCCCCCACCCACGAGCGCACAACATTGGGCGATTCCGGCATGTTGTGGCGGAGGAAGTTCGGGAACCATACGAGCGGGGCCTTGGCGTCCTCCTTGGCGATGCCGAGCGCGAGGACTTCCCCGAACGCCTTCCGGAACACCTTTTCGGACCACCCGAGCTCACAGGCGAGGCCGGGGGCGTTCGCCCGGATCGCGCCGAGCGGGGTCATGTGCGGGTGCGTCAGCAGGAACAGCAGCGCGAGCTTGCCCTTGTCGGAAAGCTCGCGGACTTTGGCGTCGTTCCAGATGCACGGCGATATCTTACGGTATTTCATCACCTTTCCTCCTGTCCTCCCGTATGGCGTCCGGGGGCGGCCCTGCCGTCTCCCCTAAACTTCAAGCGTTCCTTCAACTTTTCCGCTCCCCTGCCCCGCGCGATGAAACGCCTGCGAAGCGGCAACGGCGCGCCGATGATGCGGGCCTCGGCCCTGACGGGGCCGGGCAAGGGGTGCCGAGCGCCGGGGCACAGCCTTGGGCGGTTCACGAAAGCGCGTCCTATCCCATACACGGAACGAATGATTCCATATATGAAAACAAATGGCAACAAAAAAATGCCACATGAGAATCTTCCCATATATGAAAAAACTTGCTACGGTTCCGGGATGAAGACCGATTACGAAAAGGCCATAGAATGGCTGAACAAAAAGGCGGAAAAGGCGGGCGGGATCACCAATCTGGGCAAGACGGTGGGAGCCCCGGCCTCGACGTTTTTCCGCGTGCTCAAGGGCGGATCGCCTCCCGGAGCCGACAAGCTGCTGGACTGGATTTCCCAGCTCGGCGGGAAAATCGTATTCCCTGACGAGCGGATGGAAGGCTATACCCTGATCCCCAAGGTCGTGGCCCAAGCCGGGGCCGGGTCGTCGCTCATCACTTCGGACGAGGTTCTGGGGATGTATGCCTTCCGCGACGACTTCCTGCGCAGGGTGGGCGTCCACGCCAAGGAATCCGTCATGCTGGACGTCATCGGGCACAGCATGGAGCCGATGATCCGCCATAAGGACACCATCCTCGTCGATCAGTCCGTCAAGGAGCTGCGGGACGGGGACATCTTCCTCGTGGGCTTCGGGGAGGAGCTGCTCGTCAAGCGCGTCCAGCGCACCCCGCGCGGCTGGCTGCTCAAGTCGGAAAACCGCGATTTCTCCGACATCGTGGTCGAAGGCCCGGATCTCGAAACCTTCCGTGTCTACGGGCGGGTACGCTGGTTCGGGCGGGTCGTCTGAGGGCTGCCCCTCCAGCTGAAAAGCACCCGCCACCCACCTATCCCGGCTCACCGGAGGAGTTCCTCCTTTCCCCTTTTGCAGCCCCCCCCCACATCTACACATATCCCGGAATGCGGCCCGCGCACGGCTCCCCGGAGGCACGGGCCGCCTCCCGGCACAGCCTCCCAGTGCGGGCACGCCTCGGCTAGATCCTTAGCAAGAATCCGCGTGTAGACAGCCACCCCGCGCATGGGCCCGCCCCGGCTGGGGCAACGGCACCGAAACGGGCTCCCCTCCATAAAAATGCAATGCTTCCTTGCCGCGCCCCCTTTCCCTCCCCCCGCTTCTCCAGAGGATAGCGGGGCACCCTTTGCCCGCCCCCCGGCTTTCCTCCCCCTCCGGTTTCCGCCTTCATAAAAAGGGATTCCCCTGCCGTGCCCGCGTCTTTCCTTCAGGAAAGACGTACCATGAAACCTTTCCGCCCTGCCCCTGCCCGTGTCCCCTTCTTGAGCCGCGCCCGCACCCTTCACCGGGATCGGCTGTCCTGCGCCCCCGGAGCCGCCTCCGTCCCCAAGATCCAGATGGCCAGCGCCCCACCGCGCCTGCCCCGGCCAGGAGCCCCGTTCCGGTCGGCTGTGCCCCTACGCCGCCTCCGTCCACAGCCGCCCCTTTCCGGGCTTTCCCACCAAACCGGGCTGTGATTCCTTCCTATCGCCTTCTTCAGATCTTTTTTCGCATGGTTGGGAAATAGACTCCCATAGATAATGCTGTTTCTGGAATCCATACGGCGCTTTTTAATTTCATATATGGAATTTTATCTTGACTCGATACTCTATATATGAAATGTTCTCTTCACGGCACGGAGCTGAGAGCCCGTTGCCGGCGTACCCCCGCAGAGTTCAGGGAAGGGCCCGTCCTCCACCGGGCTCAAGGTTCCGGCTCCCGGGGGTACGTCAGTACCCCGCCCGCATGGGCAGCCTTCCCGCCGCGAAACGGGCGGAGGCCGCACAGGGGAAAACGGCGGCACAGAGGAACGGCACCGCGCCGCTCCCGTCCGGCGGAACGGCGGGATGCGAGGGTGCAGCCCAAGCGCCGCAAGCCCGGCACAAGTCTCATTGTATTCAAGCGCCCCGCCCGCTAGACTCCCGGCAAAGGAGTGCGGCTATGCGAATGTGGATGCTTCCCCCGGAAACGATGTGCCGTAAGCACCTGTTGGGTGAACATGTTGAATTACATATGCTTCTCGGAAGCTTGCGGCGCGGGAAAAACATTGACGGGTTCCTCGCCGGAAAGCTGGTGGACCCCCGGCGCATGTTCCGGCGGCATGAGGAGCTTGTGCTCGAAATGGAGCGGCGCGGCTACAGGCACGCGTCGCCGCTGGATGAGGCCGAGTGCGAAACGCTGGCGCGGCGGTACGGGCGCACGGGCACGGAGATAGATGCCGAAGCCAACGCCGCCGAACTGGCGCGCAGATGCCCGGAGTGCGCAAAACGCCTCCGCCGCCCCTAGCACGGGAAGCCCCGGTCCCGGGGCTTTTTTGTCCCCGTCACGCTTCCTTAACAATCCAAGGAGGATGCCATGCATAACCCTTATGAGGCAGAACCGGCTGAGGAGCCCCGCGTATGCGCCACCTGCGCCCGGTATTTCGATTTCGACCGGATGTGCAACGTGCCCGAAGCGGTGGAAAAACTGTTGCGCGAGCGCTTCGGCATCGTGCTCGGCGGGTCTGAATTCACCGTCGAACCTGAAAAAATCACCGACTGCGCCGCATGGGTAAGTGCCCGGCTGATCGACCGGTACGCCCTCCTCCGGGCCAAGCAGGACGGAAAGGCCGCAGCACGGGCCGCCTCAGCCCCCGCCGCGAGGCATGTCGCGGATGCCTCATCGGGCTTCGGACGGGCGCGCCCCTATCCTCCGGGCGGACGCCGTACACCATACGGGCAGCCGGGCGGACAGCAAGGACAGCCGGGCGGCGCGCGGCCTATGGTCTAGCGCGGTTCCCGGCCAAATGAAGCGGAGCCCTTTTCACGTGGAGGACCGCTCCCGCTCCGAAATCCCCGCCCCGTTCCACGCAGGCCCGACGGCACGGGCAGGCCGCCATTCCCCTACGCGGCATCGGCTATGGACAGCCTGCCGTTCCAGCCGCCATGCCCCACGGCGGGCATTCATCAGGGCCAAGGGCGGGGAGCTTTTTCCGCCAGCCGCCGATGCCCCACGTCGGGCATACCGCACGCACAAACAAAAAAAGCCCAAGGAGATTGTCCTTGGGCTTCTTCATGTCGTTGTGGTTGCGGGGGCAGGATTTGAACCTACGGCCTTCGGGTTATGAGCCCGACGAGCTACCATGCTGCTCCACCCCGCGTCGTGTGGAAAGAGTCCTACGCTTACCATGCGGGAATGGCAAGCTTTTTTTCGGCCCGTGGCAAAAAAATCCCGCCCCGCTGCCGTCCGTCCAGCCCGGCCTCCTTCGAGAGCCTTTTCAACCTGCCTTCCTTACAAGGCTTTCCTCCAGATCAGGCACCTTTCCCGGTTCCGGCGCACGGGACGAGATGGTTCTCTTCAAGCCAGCGGCGCAGCGGCTCCAGCGTTTCGGGCCGGAATGCCGACACCGTGAAGAACGGCCCCCGCAGGCCCATGCGCTCCAGCCCCCGCTCGGCGCGCGGGATGTCCGCATCGGGATGGTCGGTTTTGCTGATGATCCCGGCGATGAGGAGGTTCGGCACGGTTTGCAGCAGCCCCGGAGGGACATGGGCGGGCTCCGCCGTGGCTGACTGCACATACAGGATGGCCCGCACATCCTCAGCCGCCACAAGGAACGCCGTGCGGCGCTGCGGGTAGGTGATGTACTCGCCGGGCAGGTCTACCATCAGATCTTTATGGAATACGGGCGATTGCGTCTTGATGACCCGCCTTTCGGAACCGGGCTCCAGAAGCGCGGCGCAGAGCGTGCTCTTCCCGGCCTCGGGCGGCCCGGCAAGCAGGCATTTCCAGCGTTTGGGCATGATTTCCTCCGTAGCGGCCTTCTCCCTTCAGCATCGGCGTAAGGCCGCCCCCCAGCGGCTCCAGCGGCCTCAGCGCGCCGGGCCCGCAGATAAGCGAGCCACCCTGCTTCCGGATTGGAAACGGCATGGCATCCCCCACCCCGGAAGGCGGGAGGGCACCCAGCGTATCGCTATGCTGGCATCGCCCCGCCCGACCCCACTCCGGAACGGGCGCGGGCCCCCGCACTGCCCGGCCCGGTGCCGCGCCCCCCGGCGTCAGTGCCGGGTGACGGGGCAAATGGTGAATTGCAGCAGCCGTTTGAGCATATCGTTAACCTGCGTGAGGGCCTGCTCCACCGCGCCCACGGAACCGTACAGGATCAGCGTGCCGGAAAAGCGGTCGAGGAAGGCCACGTTCACGTCCGCCGAACGCACCGCCATATCCCCGGCGATGATCGCCGTCTCGCCCGGCGTCAGGGTGAGGATGCCGATGGCGTCCACGTCGGGAATCCCGGCCTTTTCGCAGATTTCCGGTGCGGGGTGCGCGATGAGGTGCGCCACCGTCACCTGTTTCCCCGGCACATAGGCGCGCGTCCCGGTATTCGTCTCATTGGGCATGGGCTTCCCCCTTTCCCGTCCCGGCATCCCGGCCCGCTGACGGCGTCATGCGCCCGCGTCCCCGGCCTGACGCCTGTTCAGCCTGATGCCGCTGGCCTTCCAATGCAGCATGTCCCGGACAAGATCCACAATGACGGCTGCTGCTTCCACAGGCGGCGTCCCTTCCCGGTGGATGTTCGAAAGCACCGAGCGGTCGGATTCGAGCGTGTCCGCCGTGGGGCGGTAGACCGCGTAGCAGCTCATGCTTTCCGACTGCCCGAGCCCCGGCCTCTCGCCCACGAGCATGACCACCACGTCGCAGCCTACGGCCTCGCCGATGCGGTCTTCGGCCTTCACCCTGCCGTGCCGCAGGAACAGCGGGGCCCCGGCCCGGATGCCGGCCTGCTTGAGCCCGTTCAGGAGCGGAGGCAGGATTTCCTCATAGTTGGCGAGCAGCGCGTCCGTGCTCAGGCCGTCCGAAAGCACGATCACCACCTGCGGGGCGTCGGCATAGCGGCGCTTCAGCTCCCGCAAGGACTCCTCGGACAGCAGCCGCCCGAGGTCGGGCCGCGTGAGGTAGGTATCCTTGTCCTCCGCCAGCGTGGAAACGCTCCACAGGCCATGCCCGCTGATCCATTCTTCAGGTACTTCTTTAAAGACCGTCCCCTTCGAGCGGGCATGATCCGCAAGGAAACGCAGGTAGGCCCGCGTCGGGGGCCGCGTCCCCACAGTCCCGGTGGCGATGCGCGCCCCGGTGTGTGAAACGAAATCATCAATGACGTCACGCCGATGGGGTGAAGCGATGAAACACCCCCGGCGGAATTCCGGCCCCGCCAGATCGGGGAGCGTACCGCCCCCGTCCCGGCCCTCGTCCTGAGCCGTGGGCATCCCGGTATGCGCCGCTTCCGGCTTGCCTCCCCGCCCGGCGGACGGGACAACGCCAGTCCCGGTTTCCCCGTGACCGACCGGACGATCCGCCCCGGCCGGAGCGCCTTCCCTCAGCGCGGCGAGCACTTCCGCCGCGATACGCTCTACATCCTGTTCCCGCATGTCCTTTCCTTACGAATGGGCGACGCCGCGCCTTAAAAGAGGAATGAGGCGTCCCCGGCCCGCGCCGTGAGCATACCGTTTTCCATGATGCCGTGCCGCTCCAGCCATTGCTCGAACTCCGGCGCGGGCCGCAGGTTGAGCAGCTGGCGGGCCGTGGCGATATCGTGGAACGAATTCGTCTGATAGTTCAGCATGATGTCATCCCCCATCGGCAGGGAGATGATGAAATTGACCCCGGCGACGGCCAGCAGGAGCATCAGGTTCTCGTTGGAATTCTGGTCGGTGTCGGCGTGGTTCGTGTAGCAGCAGTCGCAGCCCATCGGCAGGCCGTGCAGCTTGCCCATGAAGTGATCCTCAAGGGCGGCGCGGATGATCTGCTGATGGTTATACAGATATTCCGGGCCGATGAAGCCGACCACCGTATTGACCATGAACGGCTGGTAGCGGCGGGCCAGCCCGTAACAGCGGGCCTCCATCGTCACCTGATCGCAGCCGTAATGCGCATCCGCCGACAGCGCGGAACCCTGCCCCGTCTCGAAGTACATGACGTTGGGCCCGGCGGCCTGGCAGTAATGCCCGGCGAGGTCATACGCCTCGTCAAGCAGACCCACGCTCACGCCGAACTCGCCGAGCCCCTTCTCGCTCCCGGAGATGCTCTGGAAAATCATGCTCGCGTTGGCCCCCTGCCGGATGGCCTCCATCTGGGTGGTCACGTGCGCGAGTACGCAGTTTTGTGCGGGTATCCGGTGCCGCTCGATGACCTCCCACAGGGCGTTGAGCATGGCCTTGGTGTTTTCCACGGTATCCGTCACCGGGTTGATACCGATGACCGCATCGCCCGCGCCGTAGGACAGTCCCTCATAAACCTGTGCCACAATAGAGGAAACGTCATCCCGCGTGTCGTTGGGCTGGAGGCGCGAGGAGAACCGCCCCGGCAGGCCCACGGTGTTGTTGGAGCGCACCACCACGGGCATCTTCTTCGCCGCGCAGATGAGGTCGGCGTTGGACATGATCTTGGACACGGCGGCGGCCATTTCGGAGGTGAGGCCCTTGCGGACGCGCTCGATGTCGGCGGCGGACGTGCGCCCGTCCAGCAGGAATTCCCGGAACTCCGCAACGGTCCAGTTCCTGATGCTCCCGTAAACCGGCGTGTGCACGGCGTCCTGAATGACCCGGGTGATGGCGTCGTCCTCGTAGGGGACCACGGGGTTTTCGCGCAGGTCGCTGAGCGTCAGCTCGCTGAGCACCTGCTTGGCGGCGACCCGTTCCCGCATGGACGAGGCGGCGACGCCCGCAAGCACGTCTCCGGAGCGCAACTCCCCGGCCTTGTTCAGGACTTCCTTGATCGAACCGAATGCATACGTTGTCCCGAAGAGGACGGTCTTCAGCTTCACGGCTGCTCCACGAAAAAAAGCGTTGTCCGGGGGCGGCACGCCGGGGAAGGCGGCGACCCGGAAGGGGATGGACGGGCCTCCCGCCGCGCGCCGTCGGATGCGGCGGCCTTCGGGAAGCGGACATATGCGGAGGCAAGCGGCCCCCTCGGGCTGGGCGGACCCGCCCGAGGGGGCCGCCCCTGCCCGAAGGTTCCCTTGCGGGGCGGGCCACTCTCCACCCCGCAAGGCTGCCGGGCCTGCGCCACACGGGAATGGGCTCCGGGCATATTCCCAAAATTCAAAGCCTATCGGACGCCCCGACGGGGAAGGGGTTCCAGTCCCAGCCGCCACGCGGGGGACGGCTGCAAAGAGCCGCCGGGACGCCCTCAGCGCGAATACAGCCACCGCCCCACGCGGGGGACGGGCAGCCCGCTGGTTCCCATTGGAGGGGGACCGCCGTCCGCGCGGGGAGCGGCACCCCGCGCGGCTTCCCGGAAAGGGAACGGCGGCTACTTGTAGGACTGCATCAGGATTTCGACCACGTCCGCTTCCGTGACGGTGTAGCGGTCGCACTCGAACCCGACTTCGGCGGCGATATGGGCCACCTTGGGCAGGTCGTCCTTGTTGATGTTGAAGTCGGACATGGCGAGCTTGTCCATGCCGGTACGCTCCATGAGCTTGGCAAGGGCGGTCACGAAGGCGTAGCCGGGCTTGGCGGGGTCGGCCTTTTCGCCCATGATTTCACCGATGGCGTCGAATTCCGTGGGCAGCAGCGAGCAGACCTTCTTGTAGTAGGCGTCGGCGATGAGCAGCAGGGACGCGCCGTGCGGCACGTTGGGGAAGAACCCGCCGAGGGCCTGCGCGATGATGTGGTGGGAGGTGGTGCACACGAGGGACTGCGTGAACCCGCACAGGATATTCGCGGCGTAGGAGATGTTGCTGCGGGATTCGAGGTTCGAGCCGTCCTCGGAGACGATGGGCAGGTGCTTGGCGACCTTTTCGATGGCGTCGACGGCGAAAAGCTCGGTGAGGCGGTTCTCGTTGCCGTTGTTCACGTAGCATTCGGAAGCGTGGAACAGCGCGTCGAAGCCTTGGAACAGGGTCAGCTTGTGCGGCAGGGTGAGCATCAGCTCTGGGTCGATGATGGAAATGGCGGGGAAGATCTCGTCGAGCGTGAAGTCGAGCTTTTCGTTGGTTTCCTCATTGGTCACAACGGCATAGGGGTCGGCTTCGGTGCCCGTCCCGGCGGTGGTGGAGATCGCCACCACGGGGAACGCGCCGGAAACCGGCTTGCGCCCGCCGCTTCCGGCGGAGGCGTAATCCCACAGGTCGCCGGGGTTGGCCATCATGATGGAGGCGGCCTTGGCGGTGTCGATGCTGCTGCCGCCGCCGAGCCCGATCACGAAGTCACAGCCGCTTTCCTTGGCGAGCGCGGCGGCCGCCATGACGCCGGTGCGGGTCGGGTTGGGGGTGACTTTGTCGAACACGGCCACGGACACGCCGTTCTGTCCGAGCAGTTCGATCACGCGCTGCTGGATGCCGAGCTTTTCCATAAGCTTGTCTTCGGTGACGCACAGGAGGGCCTTCTTGCCGGGCAGGGAAAGGGTGGCGAGTTCCTTCAGGCGGCCCGCGCCGAAGACGATCCGGGTGGGGATGAAATAGTCGATGCGCTTCATCATGGCTTTGTGCTCCGTATAAGGTTTGGCGTTTTCAGAGGCGTAGCGCCTTGTTCTCATGCCCTTTCAGTGAGCAATAACGGTGCCAAACTCCTATCCGTTCAAATTGCTTATCTCTTTTCACAAAGCCCTGTTTGTCCGCTCAAAGCATCTGTAGCGGAGCACGCTGAGCCTGTAGCGCAACGCTACACTTTTCACAAAGAACGGCCAAACTGTAGCGTTCTCGGACAAAGAGATGCGGGGGAAGGTGGGAGAAACCTTTCTGAAGAAAGGGGGGAGCGCCCCACGCTTCTCCCCCCTTCCCCAGTCTTCTCTACCCATCCGCCCATTCATTCAATAATCCCAAACTTTCGCAGCCTTCTGTACAGCGTGCTGCGGGCCACGCCGAGCTGCTCCGCCGCCTTGCTCAGGTTGCCGTTGCAGGCGTCCAGCGTGCTGCGGATAAGCTCGTAATACACCGTGTCCACGCTTCCGGACGCGACAACCTCGTTCCGGGCGGGCGCATCGCCCGGCGCACCTTCCCGTGCCCCGGCATCGAAGCCCTCGCCAAGCCCGCCGCCCTCCTCGCCGGGCTGCGCCCCGTGCGCCGCCTCAAGGATGCGCGGGGGCAGGTGGGCCTTGGTGATGGCCGCGCCGCCGGAAAGCAACCACGCGCGCTCACAGACGTTTTCCAGCTCGCGGATATTGCCGGGCCACGCATAGTCCTGCATGGCCTTGAGCGCCGGGCCGGAAATCTCCGGCGCGCTCTGCCCGCTGGCCTGGCTGAGCCGGTCGAGGAAGATGCCCGCGAGATAGCCGATGTCGGCTTTCCGTTCGCGCAGCGGCGGGATGGCGATCTCAATGACGTTCAGCCGGAAATACAGGTCGCCCCGGAACGTCCCCTGCGCCACGGCGTCCTTGAGATCCTCGTTGGTCGCGGCGATGATGCGCACGTCCACGGGCGTCGGCTTGGTGTCACCGATGCGCACGATCTCCATCTGCTGCAACGCGCGCAGCAGCTTGGCCTGCATTTCGAGGGGCAGGCTGTTGACCTCGTCGAGGAACAGCGTGCCGCCCTTGGCAAGCTCCATCTTCCCGATCATGCCGCCTTTTCTGGCCCCGGTGAACGCCCCGCCCACATAGCCGAACAGCTCGGACTCGATGAGGTCGCGCGGGATCGCCGCGCAGGAAACCGCCACGAACGGCCCCTTGCACACCGAGCTGCTGTTGTGGATGGCCTGCGCGAAAAGCTCCTTGCCCGTGCCGCTCTCCCCGGTCAGCAGCACGCGCGAGGCCGTGCGCGCCGTGCGCCGGGCAAGGTCGATCTGCGCCTTGAGTTCCGGGCTTTTCCCCCTGATGGCGTCAAAGGAATATTTGGCGTAATTGCCCCCCGCATGGTTGGCAATATTGATGATCTGGCTCTTCATGCTGATGGAGAGGGTCATGCCGAAGTCGCCGTTGCTGAGCTGGATCGGCTCGAAGCGGCAGAAGTGCGTCCGCTCGCCCTCGTGCGTCAGGATGGTCACGTCCCCCGTCTCCGGAACCCCCCGCCGCATGAACTGCCGGACGCGCGGCAACTCGGGCTTCGGGAACAGATCGTCAATGTTCTTGCCCACAAGGACGCCGTTCTTGGGGAGCAGGTAGTTGGCGGCCTTGTTGTTCGCGTGGGTGATGGAGCCGTTCCCGTCGATGGCCACGACCGCCTCGGGGAGCGAATTGAGCACGCGCTGGAGCATGGCGTTGAGGCGCTTTTCCGTGTCGATGAGCGCGCTCTCCCGCAGCCGGATGCTGATGCAGTTGGCGCAGGAGGTCGTGAGCGTCAACGTGTGGATGTCCTTACAGGAAATATGGCTCGAAATGGTGAGCGAGGCGATGGGGATGTCGTTGTCGTTGAAGATGGGGGCCGAGGCGCATTTCCACTCGTGGAACCAGCAATTATAGTGTTCATAGCCGGTTATCTGGATGGGCGCGCGCTCCACGATGCTCATGGACAGCGCCGACGCCCCAATGGTCTTGATGCTCCTCTGCGCGCCGGGGATGTTGTATTGGCTCCGCGCCTGCACAAGCAGGTTGTCGTCGCCCACGGCGGCCAGCAGGTGCCCCGAGGCCACCGCGAGGATGGCGATGTACCCGGTGTCGCGGATCGAGACTTCCAGCATGTCGAGGATGGGCTTGGCCGAGTCGATGAGCGTCTGGTGCTGGCGGCACAGGCTCGCCAGTTCCCGCTTGTTCAGGACCGGCGGCACCTGCGGGTTCAGCGGGTCCATGCCCGCCTCGCGGCTCAGTTTCCAACTGCGCAGGATGTGCGGCGGGATGTCCTTCTCCCTGATGGGCTTGTTGGCGATGAACTGTTTCCACGCCTCATGGACGGCGGATTGGTAGCTCTTTTCAAGGAGATTGCGTTTTTCATAGGTATCCATGCGGGGCCTCCGGAAGTCCGGGCGAAAAGGGGAAAACGGGGCGGCGTCCCGTAGACGCGGACGGCGCCGACGGCTGAAGCATTCAACGCCGTATTGGACAGCGGCGTCCCAAAGGCGGGTCAGCGGGCGATGATCGCCCTGCGGGGCTTCTGCCCCGTGCAGCGTCCCACGGACGGGGCGGCGCAACAAGGACGCCCCGCGGGACAAACTCAAAGAAACGGAGTCCCAAGGGCGGGGGCAGCGCGGCGGCGGAGCGTAACGGACGCTCCAAGTGTAGCGCGCCGGTGTCCGCCTGTCGTGTATCGCTACACTTGAACGCCCTTTTAGAAAAAAGTGGAGCGAAACGCAACACTCAAATCATGCCTTTTCGGACACGGTTTTGCCGTCCGCCAAAAAAGGTTTCCTCTTTCCAAACGATTCTCATACGATAGGGAAACCGTCCCGTTTTGGCATTTTCCTTGCTGTCAGTGAAGAATCCGTAGCAACCAACGCAACACGGAATCCGCGCCCTCCGGCTCCCGGCTTCCGCAACGGACAACGGCGGCCAGCGCCGCCCGCATCGCGGAGCCGGCGCGCGGAATCCGCCGCAACCAACACAATGAGGTGTTCTTCATGAAACAGATCCACGGCATTTTCGCCGTCACCGTCACCCACTTTCAGGAAAACGGCGAGATCGACTACGCCGCCTGCGCCAAGCACATCAACTGGCTCATCGAATCCGGCGTGCACGGCCTGCTCCCCCTCGGCGCGACCGGCGAATTTTCCGCGCTGACCCTTGAAGAACGCAAAGCCTTCGCGGAATTCGCCATGAAGGAAGTGGCGGGGCGCGTTCCGGTCATCATCGGCGCGGTGTCCACCAACGTGGACGTCACCCTCGAAGTCGCCAAACACGCCGCCTCCATCGGCGCCGACGGCGTCATGATCCTCCCCCCTCCCGGCCTGCATCCCAGCCAGGATGAAATCTACGCCTTCTACAAGCACATCTCCGAAAACGTCACCCTGCCGGTGATGATCTACAACAACCCCGGCAGCAGCGGCGTCAACATCCTCCCAGAAACGCTGGACAAAATCGCTGATCTGCCGCACATGGGCTTCCTGAAGGAATCCACCGGCGACATCATGCGCCTCACCCGCGCCGTGGACGAGCTGGCCGACCGCCTCGTGATCTTCTGCGGCTGCGAGAGCCTCGCCTACGAGAGCTTCGTCATGGGCGCGAAGGCGTGGGTCTGCGTCCTCGCCAACGTCGCCCCGGCCCAGTCCGCCCGCCTCTACGACCTCATCGTCAATCAGGGCAAGCTTGAGGAAGCCCGCGCGCTGTACCGCCAGATCCTCCCCCTGCTCCGCCTCACCGAGGAAACCGGCGAGCTGTGGCAGATCGTGAAGTACATCCTCAAGCAGCGCGGCTTCGGCACCGGCACGCTCCGCCTGCCCCGCCAGCCCATTTCCGAAGGCGTGAAGGCCCAGCTCGACGAACTGCTCGGCAAGGCCGACTTCGCCTAAATCCCCCGAATGGGGAGCCCTCCCCGACCGCCCCGGCAGGCCCCGGCCCCCGGGCGCGCCGCCGGAGGGCCCCCGCGCCGGGCTGGAAACCGCCCGGCAAGCCTCCCGCCGCTGAAAGGCCAAAGGAACGAACGATGAACAAACACGAAAACGCGGAAATCGTCGTCATAGGGGGCGGAGCCGTAGGGACCGCCGTCGCCTGCTACCTCGCCCGTGACGGCGCGGACGTGGCGCTCGTCGAGCGCGGCGAATACGCATGGGGCTCCAGCCGCCGCTGCGACGGCCACGCCGTGACCTACGACAGCGCGCCCGGCTACTTCAGCCAGTTCTGCAAGATCGGGCAGGACATGTTCCCGGAAATCAGCCGCGAGCTGCCCTGCGACATCGAATTCGAGCCCGAAGGCCTCGGCCTGCTGGTCGACGACGAGCGGGACATGGAAACCGTGCTCGCCAACTATGAGGGCAAGAAGAACGAAGGCGTGGACGTGACCTTCTGGGACCGCGACGAACTGCTCCGCCACGAGCCGCACGTCTCCGACAAGGTCATCGCCTGCCTCAACTTCAACGGCGACGCCAAGCTCAACCCCATGCGCCTGTGCTTCGGCCTCGCGGAGCTGGCCCGCCAGAAAGGTGCGAAAGCCTTCAACCGCACAGCCGTCACCGGGATCACGGTCAAGAACGGCGCGGTGCAGAGCGTGGAAACCAGCAGCGGCAGCATCGCCACCAAGAAAGTGGTGCTGGCCTCCGGCGTCTGGACCCCCGGCCTCGGCGACATGGTGGGCGTGAAAGTCCCGATCCGCCCCCGGCAGGGGCAGATCCTCGTCACCGAGCGCCTCGACGGGCTTGTGAGCAAGAACTACGCGGAATTCGGCTATCTGGCGGCCAAGAGCGGCAAGAAGCGCCCCGGCGTGACCCCGGAAATGGAGCAGTTCGGCGTGGCGATGGTGCTTGAGCCGTCCGCGGCGGGCACGGTGCTCATCGGCAGCAGCCGCCGCTTCGTGGGCATGGACACGACGCCCCACCCCGCCGTGATGCAGGCCATAGCGCAGCGCGCCAAGCATTTTTTCCCGTCCTTCAGCGGCGTAAAGCTCATCCGGGCCTACGCGGGCGTCCGCCCCGCCTCCCCGGACGGCAAGCCCATCATCTCCCCCACCCACGTGGAGGGCGTGTATGTGGCCGCCGGGCATGAAGGCAACGGCATCGGCCTGTCCCTCATCACGGGCAAGCTCGTGTCCCAGATGCTGCGCGGCGAAACCCCGCTGGTCGATCTCGCCCCCCTGTGCATCGACCGGTTCGGCATGAACCCGCCGTCGCTTCCGTCGGCCTGATCGGGACGGCGGGAACGGTCCCGCAGGCAGCCCGGAAACGGGCATGGCGCCCGAGGCGGGCCAGCCGGAAAAGCCCGCACTGTGAACCGGCCCGGAAAGCGAACCGCCAGCCCCGCGAAGGCCGCCGTCCGGCAGGCCCTTGCCGGAGGCCGTCCCCCCCTCCGGCGGAAAGCGGGCCTTCCGGAAAGCACAGCAGGCCGCCCGCAAGGGAAACGGGGCAAGGGACGGCGGAAGGCCGCCCGGAAAGGTGGGTTCCCCCTTCAGGGATTCCCCTTCCTTGGCAGCAGGCCGAGGGATGTCCCGCAGACAAGCAGCCGCAGCCGGTTCCGGCACGGAAACGACAGCGCAGGAGAGAGGTTTTTTCATGTTCAAGTCCGTTTTTCCCCCCCAGCGCGCACTGGTCACCATCACCTTTGAAGGCGAGGCCATACAGGTTGAGGAAGGCACGACCGTTGCGGCGGCGGTCCTCGACCGGGCGGGCGGCGAAACCCGCACCACGGCCCGCAAGCACGACGGGCGCGGCCCGTACTGCCACATGGGCGTCTGTTACGAGTGCCTCATGGAGATCGACGGCGTCCCGAACCAGCAGTCCTGCCTCATCCCCGTGCGGGAAGGCATGTCGGTGAAACGGCAGTCCGGAGCGCCTTCCTTCAGGACAGAGGAGAACAAGTGATGCGTACGCAATGGGATATCGTCATTATCGGGGCCGGGCCCGCGGGCATGAGCGCGGCGTTGCAGGCCACGCGGCACGGGCTTTCCGTCCTCGTCCTTGACCGGCAGGCCGAGCCCGGAGGCCAGATCTTCCGCAGCGCCGGTTCCGCCTCCGCCGACAAACGCAAGGAAATCGGGGCCGATTACGCGCGCGGCGAAGCCCTCGTCCGCGAATTCCGCCAGTCCCCCGCCACCTTCCTCGGCGGCGCGAACGTCTGGCACCTTGCCCCGGGCCGGGCCTATGTCAGCCATCAGGGGACGAGCCACGTCATGCAGGCGCGGCAGATCCTCATCGCCACCGGCGCTATGGAGCGCCCCGTGCCCCTGCCGGGCTGGACCCTGCCGGGCGTGCTCGGTGCCGGGGCCGCCGACGTGCTGCTCAAGTCCGCCTCCATGCTGCCCGAAGGCCCGGTCGTGCTGTGCGGCAACGGCCCGCTCATCCTCCAGACCGTCGTGCACCTGAAGCATTTCGGCATCCCCATCGCGGGCGTCGCGCTGACGGGCAGCCCCGCCAGCCTGTTCAAGGCCGCGCTGCGTATGCCCGGCGCGCTCCTGCGCCCGCAGTACCTGCTGCACGGCATGGGCATGGGCCTGCGCACCTTCTTCGGCGCGCCCTGCCACCCCGCCGCCAAGGACGTTTCCATCCGCAGGGACGGCGAAACGCTGACCGTGGACTTCACCAGCTTCGGCAAGCGCAAGTCCCTGCAAGGGACCGCCGTGCTCCTGCATGAGGGGGTTGTCCCGGAAACCCGCATCACCCGCCTTGCCCGCTGCCGCCATGCGTGGAACCCCCGCCAGCGTTACTGGCACGTCGAGACGGACGTATGGGGCAAGACCAACGTCTGCGGCATCCGGGTCGCGGGCGACAGCGCGGGCGTGCGCGGAGCCGACGCCGCCATCGCCAGCGGCGAGGCCGTGGCCCTCGACATCTGCCGCGAGCTCGGCGCGCTGACGCTGGAAACGCGGGACAGCCTGGCAAAGGCCGCGCTGTTCCGGCTGTACCGTTGCGACGCCATGCAGCCGTTCATGGAAACCTTTTTCGCGCCCTCCCCGTCGGCCCTCCTGCCCGCCGACGACGCCGTGGTGTGCCGCTGCGAGGAACTGACCGCAGGGGAACTGCGCCGGACCATCGAGGCCGGGTGCTACTCCCCCGACGGGCTCAAGTCGCAGGCCCGCCCGGGCATGGGCACCTGTCAGGGCCGGATGTGTTCCGCCGCCGTAGCCGAAATGATCGCCCACGCGCACGGCCTGCCCATCGAGACGCTGCCGCCCTACCACGCGCAGCCGCCCCTCTTCCCGCTTCCGCTGGAAGAACTGGCTTCCATGTCCATTCCGCCTGAAGGATTATAGCCGTCAGGCCGTAATCTCTCATAAACGTTCGGGATTTCTTTTTTTCCGCCACGGTCCGCGCCCCGGTTTCCACCCCACGGGAACCACGGCGCGCCGTCGGCGGGCGGGTATTCCATTCCCCCCGGAGTACCTGAACCGTCAGCCGGAGGCGCGTTCCCCGCGTACTCCGCAGGCCAAGCCGGAAGCGCTTCCCCCGCGTTTTCATCAGGCCTTCCGCCGGAGGCGCATCCCCCGCGGCCTCCGGCGGATACATCGACGGCGAAGAACCCCTTACAGCCCCGGCCCCCTGCCTCCCCACGGCAGGCTGTCCTCCCCCGGACCCCCCAACCCCTTTCACAGGAGCCTTTCATGGACGGTAACCTCTCGCTCATCCTGGCCTTTCTTGTGTCCATCTCGGTCGTCTTGGCGCTGGTCATCAAGTTCAAACTGCACCCGTTCCTCTCGCTGTTCATCGGCTGCCTGCTGATGGGCGTATGCTCCGGCCTTGACCCGATGGCCATCATCAAGACGTCCTGCAAGGGCTTCGGGGACACGATGGGCGACATCGGCATCATCATCCTGCTCGGCGTCGCCATGGGGCAGATCCTCCACGAATCCGGGTGCACCCGCGAAATCGCCAACACCATGCTGCGGCTGTGCGGGCGGGAAAAATCCGCGCTGGCCCTGAACCTCACCGGCTACATCATCTCCATCCCGGTGTTCTTCGACGCGGCCTTCGTCATCCTCATCGGCCTCATCCGCGAAATGGCCCGCGAAGGCAAGCTGGCCCTCAACACGCTGGTTACGGCCCTCGTCGTCGGCCTCACCTGCACGCACGCCCTCGTCATCCCCACCCCCGGCCCCGTGGCCGTCGCCGGGAACATGGGCGCTGACATCGGCTGGTTCATCGTCTACGGCGCGCTCATCGCCCTGCCCGCCTCGCTCATCGGCGGCGTGCTGTACGGCAAGTTCCTCGGCAGGAAGTCCCCGATTTTCCTCACGGACGAGGAGCCCGACGCCGCCCTCGTGGAACAGGCCCTCGCCAAGTCCGACCACCCCAGCGGCGCGCTCGGCATCGCTATCATCTTCCTGCCCATCGTGCTGATTTTCTTTGCCAACATCCTGAACGCCTTCCTTGATCCGGCCTCGTCCGCCAGCCGCGTCGTCTCCTTCTTCGGCAACACCAACATCGTGCTGCTTATCACCGTGTTCGTGGCGTATTTCTCCCTGCGCGAGCACCTGCCCGAGCCTTTCGACACCGTGGTTTCGCGCGGCGCCGAATCCGTGGGCTCCATCCTCGCCATCATCGGCGCGGGCGGCGCGTTCGGGGCCGTCATCGGCGCGAGCGGCATCAGCACCGCCATCGTCGACGTCATGCAGAGCTGGAGCATCCCGGTCATCCTGCTCGGCTTCCTCATGAGCCAGTGCTTGCGCATCGGCCTCGGCTCCATTACGGTCTCCATCGTGACGGCCTCCGCCGTGCTCGCCCCGGTCGCTTCCCAGCTCGGCGCCTCCCCGGTCCTCGTGGGCCTCGCCATCTGCTGCGGCGGCATCGGCCTCGGCCTGCCCAACGACTCCGGCTTCTGGACCATCTGCAAGATGTCCGGCCTGAGCACCAAGCAGGCGTTCCTCGTCTACCCCATCCCCACGCTGATCTCCGGCCTCGTGGGGCTTGCCGTCCTCCTCATCCTGAACATGTTCGCAAGCTCCCTCCCCGGCCTCATGTAGCCGTACCGCGCGGGGCCTCGACGGGCCCCGCTCTTTTTTCAAGCACTACTTTAAGGAGTCGTTATGGCAAAACTTCCCGCAAGCCTGTTCAACGACGTCATCGGCCCCGTCATGCGCGGCCCTTCCAGTTCCCACGTCGCCGGCGCAGCCCGCATAGGCGCCCTTGTCCGCCAGTCCCTCGGCGGGGACGTCCGCAGCGTCCTCGTCGAATTCGACGTCAACGGCCGTCCAGAAAAGCGGCGGCGGAGCGTTCCACGCCAGGGGGCTGCGGGAAACCACGCTGGGCGGCGTGTCCGCGATCGTCCCCTACGTGTCCTGCTCGGACGTCCACATCACCGGGTTCAACCACCTTATCGTGGAAGAGAACGACAAGCTGAAGAACGGGTTCGTTTCCTGGTAGCCGTGGCGGAAGGTTAGGGGAAACGTGCCGGGGGGAGCCTTTTGGGAGAGCGGGAAGCCCCCGCACAGGTTCCCCTCCCGGACCCTCTCCCTTCCCAAGGCTTTCGGCTGGCGGGGCCGCGCGGAAGGCATCCGTTCCGGTGCGGGCCGGAGGGAAGGCTGCCGGGAAGTACCCGCCCCCTGCCGGAAGACGTTCAAGGCTGTCCCCAACGGACCGTATCATAAGGAATAAAGCAAGGAGGGAGCCCCGTTCCGGAACGGCCCGGACAGAGGGATGCGGCCTCACCCCACGGGCATATGCCCCAAGGGATTGGCCGCCGCGTTTTTCCTGCGCCGGTTCCGGCCGGGCGGGCAACCATCAACAGCGAAACCCTCCGCCGCCTTTCGGCGGGGAGTTTTGCGGAACCGGCAGGCGGGAAGCGCGCGCCGCACCGCCCTCCGGCCCTTGGATCTGAAAAGCCACTCAAACGATTAAGGAGATGCCGCCATGACATTGCTGTCCCACGCCGACTATGAACGGATTGCCGCGAACCTGTCCTACCCGACCGAAGCCTTTATCGGCGGGACATTCGCCCCCGCCCTCTCCGGCGAGACAATGCCGACCCTCAACCCCGCGACGGGCAAGGAAATCGCCCGGGTCGCCTCCTGCGGGCGCGAAGACGTCGACAAGGCCGTCGCCGCGGCGCGCAAGGCTTTTGAAGGCGGGGTCTGGTCGCGTATGCATCCTTCGGAGCGCAAAAAAATCCTCATGCGCTTCATCGGGCTCATCGAAAAGCATCAGGTCGAGCTGGCGGTCCTCGAATCGCTGGACAGCGGGAAGCCCGTCCGCGAATGCCTGCTCACGGACCTGCCGGAAACCATCGAGTGCCTCGAATGGCACGCCGAATGCGCGGACAAGCAGTACGGCGGCATCTCCCCCTCCGGGGACGGCAGGCTGGGGCTCATCGTGCGCGAGCCCGCCGGGGTGGTCGCCTGCGTCCTGCCGTGGAACTTCCCGCTCATGATGGTGGGCTGGAAGCTCGGCCCCGCCCTTGCCGAAGGCAACAGCGTCATCCTCAAGCCCGCCAGCGTCACCTCGCTCTCCACCCTGAAGCTCGCGGAGTTCGCCGCCGAAGCGGGCATCCCCGAAGGCGTGTTCAACGTGATCACGGGCCCCGGCTCCTCCGTGGGCGAGGCGCTCGGGCTGCACCCCGGCGTGGACGTGGTGTCCTTCACCGGCTCCACCGAAGTGGGCCGCCGCTTCCTTGAATACGCCGCCCGGAGCAACCTCAAGCGCATCGTGCTGGAACTCGGCGGCAAGAGCCCCTTCGTGGTGCTCGACGACGTGGCCGACTACGCCGCCGTCGCCGCGCAGGCCGCCGCTGCCGCCTTCTGGAACATGGGCGAAAACTGCACCGCCAACTCCCGGATCATTGTGCCCCGCAAGCGCAAGGACGCCTTCACCGAAGCCCTGCTCGCCGAGCTTGGAAACTGGCGCATCGGCGACCCGCTCGATCCCGAGAACAACCTCGGCTCCATCGTGAGCGAAGGCCAGTTCAGGACCATCATGGGCTACATCGAGAAGGGCAAGGCCGAAGGAGGGCATGTCCTCACCGGCGGAGCGCCCCTCGCCATCGGCAGCGGGCTGTTCATCCCGCCCACCATCTTCGACGGCGTGACCCCGGACATGACCATCGTCCGTGAGGAAATCTTCGGCCCCGTCACCGCCATCCTCCCCGCCGACAGCGACGAGGAAGCCGTAGGGCTCGCCAACGCCACCGCATACGGCTTGCAGGCCACCCTGTTCACCGAGGACGTCACCAAGGCCCACAAGTACGCCCGCGCGCTCAAGGCGGGCACCGTCTCCGTCAACTGCTTCAGCGAGGGCGACAACACCACGCCCTTCGGCGGCTACAAGCTCTCCGGGTTCGGCGGCAAGGACAAGGGCCGCGAATCCCACGACCAGTACACCGAAACCAAGACCATCTTCCTGAACCTCGACAGATAGAGCCTCCCCCACGCGGGCCGCTGCCCTTCCACGCCGGAACGTTCCCGTTCCCCGGAACCCGGCGGCCCGCCCCCTCCCCGGCCGAAAGCCCACGGGAAGGCGCATCCCCGGCGGGACATTCCGGGACGGCAACGGAACGGAAGCCCCGTGCGGCGGAAGGCGCAGGCAGGCTGGTCCGGGAGGGGAAAGGGAATCCCCTCCGAAGGGTTCCCTTCCCCGATGCCTCATTCAAACCCCTTCGCTTCCGTCCAGCCCCCGCCGAGCGCCTTGCACAGCCCGACCACGGCGGCGAGCTGGCGGCGGCGCGCCTCGGCCTGTTCCTGCCGGGCGGCCAAGAGCTGGCGGCGCACGTCGAGCAGGTCCATAACGCTGCTCAGGCCAGCATCATACTGCTTTTCCATGATCTCGTTGCTGCGCGCAAGCTCCTTCACCCGCTCCGTGCTGGCGGCGAGCGCCTTGCGGCTGATGCGGTTCCCGGCGAGGGCGTCGCGCGTCTCCGTGAAGGCGTTCTGTACGCTCCCCACATAGGCCGCCCGCGCTTCCTCGTATTTGGCCTCCGCCATGCGCTGCTTCGCCGTGAGCCTGCCGCCCTCGAACAGCGGCTGCGCCAGCCCGCCCATGATGCTCCATATCCGCGCCGGATCGAGGAATACCCGATCCAGATGCGTCGAGGAGTAGCCCCCCTCCGCCGTCAGCGAGAAGGACGGGAAGAACGCCGCGCGCGCCGCGCCGATGCGGGCATTGGCGGCCATGAGGCGGCCTTCGGCGGAGCGGACGTCCGGGCGGCGCTGGAGCAGATCCGAAGGGATGCCCGAGGGCACGTCCGGCGGCGGTGCCAGTTCGCCGAGCGTCCGGCCTTCCTGAAAGGCCCGCCCCGCCCCGTCCACGATCCCGGCGGGGCTGAACCCCGCGAGCACGGCAAGCGCGCCTTCGCAGCGGATGCGCCGTTCCTCCAGATCATACAATTGCGCCTGCGTCTTGTCGCGTTCCGCCGCGAACCGCCGCAGCGTGGTTTCCGGCGACTGCCCGAGGCGGTAGCGCGTCTCATAGACCTTGCACGTCCGCTCGTAGGACTTGAGCATGTCGGCGGCGATCCGTTCCTGCTCCTGCAAGGTGCGGAGCTGGAAATACGCCAGCGCGGTTTCCGAGGCCACCGCCAGCCGGATCGTGTCGCGGGCGGCTTCGGTCGACAGCAGCTCGGCGCGGGCTGCCTCGTCCAGACGGCGGTACTTGCCCCACAGGTCAAGCTCGAAGCTCAGGAACCCGACCGCCTTGTACGCCTCCTGCGTCCGCGAGGCGTAGCGGTGCGTGAGCTCCTCCCCTTCCGTCATCAGGCGCTTGCCGTCCTGGCTCCGCAGGCCCACGGCAGGCAGGCGATCCGCAAAGGCGACGCCCGCCGCCGCGCTTGCCTCCTCGACCCGGGCCATCGCCTGCGCCAGATTGCTGTTGTGCGCGAGGGCCGCCTCCTCAAGGCGGTTCAGGGCGTCGTCATGGAAGACTTCCCACCAGCGTTCGCGGGTGAACAGCGCGCCGGGCTCGTCCGCCGCAACGGAAGCGGCGGGCAGATCCAGATCCGGGCGCTTGTAGTCCGGCCCGAGGGTGCACCCCGCCGCCAGCAGGCAGCACAGGAGCAGCCCCGCCAGCGGGAAAGCTGGACGCGGCAGCCGCGACCGGACGGCGGCCCACAGGCGGGACAGGCTATTCCGGGCATGGGCGCGCACGGCATGGGGGTGCGGGTCCACGCGGCGGCTCAGGAGGGCGCACACGAAAGCCACGCACGCCACCAGCGACAGGATGAGGAAGAGATGATCGAAGGTAAACACGGACGCCTGCTTTTTGATGGATGAGGACACGATGAGGAGCGCGTCGTGCCGGGACTGGGAGGGCGAGAGCCCCTGCCCGGCGAACAGCGCCGACCAGCGCGAGATGGAAGCCGAAGCCGCCGAAGAGCCCTGCGTCACCTGCGCGGCGATGAGGGCGAAATACCACTTGTTGAGGAGCACGCTCAGGGTGGTGATCGACCCCATGCACACGCACATGCTGAAGAAACGCACGCTGTTGATGGCCGGGAGCGTCTGCGGCTGCTTCTCCGGCGGGACGTTGCGCAGCAGGAAGGGCGTGGCCGAGGCGCTGCCCATCGCATAGCCGAAGCTCCGCAGGGCCAGCGGCACCGCCATGTGCCACCAGTCCGCATTGGCGTCGAGCCGCGAGAGCAGGAGCCCGGCCCCGGCGATGCAGGCGATCCCGGTCAGGAGGAAGGGCTTGGGGTTGCCGTGCGTGGCGACCATGATGCCCGTCGGGACGACCGTCAGCACGAACACGCACAGCGGCAGCAGGAACATGAGCCCGATCTCCGACGGCGGGTAGCCGAGCACGTTGCGCATGAACAGGATCATCTGGATGCGCATCCCCACATGGCTGATCACGAGCAGGAGCGCCGCCATGACCGCCAGCCCCACGCCCTTGATGCGCAGGTTGCGCAGGTGCAGGAGCGGGGCCTCGGCGCTGAGGCAGGAGACGAGGAACAGGAACAGCGCGGAGACGGCGCAGAAGATCATGATCAGGATGAACGAGGAGTTCCAGCCGAAGGTCTGCCCGTAGCACACGACGATGAGCGTCGGCACGGCGAAGGCGACGAGGAAGGCGAACGAGCACCAGTCGAACGGCGGCATCCCGGCGGGGCGGCTGTCCGGCAGCAGGAAGAAGAGGATCACAAGGCACGGCAGCGCCACCACGGGCGAGAGCAGGAACAGGGAGTGCCACGTCAGGAACTCCACGAGGAACCCGCCGAGCAGCGGGCTCAGGTTGGACCCGAACCCGATGAAGAAGCTCCAGATCGCCATCATGAGCCTGCGCGATTCCGGGGGCACGACCACAAACAGGATGCGCGCGGAAAGGCTCAGGAACAGCCCTCCCCCGAACCCCGCCAGCGCGTACCACAGGGTCATCTCGGTGAGCGAGCCGGAAGAGGCCGCCCCCACCCCGGCCACGGACACCACGCAGAGCGCGAGGAAGAGCGCCCCGCGCAGGCCGAGCCCGGCATGGATGTGGTTTACCAGCGGCTGCACCAGCCCCATGATCAGGAGGTTGCCGAGCGCCAGCCGCCCGAGGTCGATGAGATCCGCGTTGAAGTCGCCGGAAAGCGCCAGATAGGCCGAGCTGAGCATGGCCATGTTGGAAATCGGCAGCATCCCGCCGATGAAGGCCACAAGGATCAGGATGCCCTGCCGGGCGCTCCGGTGCGGGACCGAGCCGATTTCCGGCGCGGCGAAGAAACGGGCGAGGGCGTCCCCCGCCGCAATCAGGGAAACAGGCATGGCATCACCTTCCGGGCCGCCGCGTTAGAGCTGGATTTCAATGGTTCCCTGCATCCCGATGCGGAACACCACCTCGGGCTCGCCGGGGTCCGTTTCCGGGCTGTCGAGGCGCGGCAGGGAAATCTTCACCGGGACGCGCTGCATGATCTTGGTGAAGTAGCCCGCGACGTTTTCGGTGGAAATCAGGGAAAACACGGAGCACGCCGCCGGGTTGATCTCATAGATGCGCCCGGAGAAGGTGCGGCCCGGATAGCCGTCGATGGTGAACGTCACGTCCTGCCCCACGCGGATCTGCCCGATGCGGGTTTCCTCGATGCGGGCGTTGAGCCAGATGTCGTCGGTATTGACGAGCGTAAACAGCTTCTGCCCCGCCGCCACCAGTTCCCCGGCGCTCACGAGCTTCTGGGCCACGACGCCGTTGACCGGGGAAGGGATCACGCTGTCCTGGCACAGCACGTTGATCTCGTCGAGTTCGGCCTGCGCCTGCATGACCTGCGCTTCGGCGGCCCGGATGACTTCCGGGCGCGAGCCTTCCTTCTTGAGGGCAAGCTCCTCCTGCGCGGCGGCGACGTTGGCCTGCGCCGCACGGTAGGCGGAACTGGCGGCGTCCCGGTCGGCCTGCGTCACCCCGCCGTCGTTGCGGGCAAGCTGCTCCATGCGCCGGAAGTCGCGCCCCGCCCGCTCCAGCATGGCCTGCGCCTGATCCAGATGGGCCTGCGCCGCCATGATCTCCTGCCGCCGGAACCCGGCCTTGGCGTCCTCCCAGCGGGCCTTGGCAAGCTCGAGCGCGGCCTCGGCCTTGGCTTTGCGGGCCATGACGCTGCGGCTGTCGATGCGCACGAGCCCCTGCCCCTTGTGCACCGTGTCGCCCTCGTTCACCATGACCTGCACCACCCGGTCGGACAGGCGGGAAGCCACGCTGACGAGCGTCCCCTCGATGCGGGAGTCGTTGGTGATCAGGACGCAGTGGGTGCGGTACCACAGCCAGATGCCGCCGATGATCCCCGCGCACAAAACCACGCCGAACGCATACAGCACGGGCTTTCTGACGCTTACCGCCATGCTTCGCCTTCCTTCGGGGCAACGCCGCCGATGAATACGGACACCGCGTTTTCGATGTATTCGTCCCGGACCAGCCCCGGGCGCTTGCGCCCGATCACCAGCGTCATGACGAAACCGAAAATGAGGTTCCAGAACAGCGAGGAAACATACAGGCTGTCCAGCTGCCGGATGTGCCCGCGCCGGATCATCTCCTCGAAATACGCCCGCAGGCGCTCGCGGAACGAGGTGACGTCGCTGACCAGCTCCGTGCTGTGCTCGTCGATCTGCCCGATGGCGCTGAAATAAATCCGCCAGATGCCGATCCGCTGCTCGGCGATGTCCATGTAGCGGCGCATGAAATGGCGCAGGTCGTGCTCAAGCTCCCAGCGGACATGCGTGGTGAAGACGTCCTCGATCATTTCCGCATACGGCGCCCGGCGCATGGCCGCCATCAGCATGGCGTACTTGGAAGGGAAATGCCGGAACACGGTCATCTCGCTGAGGCCGACGGCCTTGGCGATTTCCCGTACCGACACGGGGTTGTAGCCTTTCGTATTCATGAGCCCGATGGCCGCATCAAGGATGCGGTCCGCCGTGGAAGTGGTACCCGGTTTCGCCGTCATGCCGTCCATCCTGAAAGAAAAACGTTTTGCCCTCTCCGCCCCGGCGGGGAGCCGCGCGGGGAGTCCTGACATTGCAAGCTGGCGGAGGGGCCCCCCGCGAACCCGGCGGGCGGGCAGGGAATCCCCCGCAGCGCGTGAGTTAGTATAACTAACATTCCGGACTGTCAAGCGGCCCCGCGCCGTGTATGGCCCTGCGCCAAGAAAGGGCCCGCCGGGGCCTCTTCGCCTGCGCACGCCGCCTTTCCCCGATATGTTTCATCAGAGGAATTGTAAAAACGCCCCTTATCCCGCGCACGCCGCCTTTCCTTCATACGGCGCAGGGATGCGCCCAACGCACGGACCCCGCCCCCACAGAGGAAAAAGCATGGAAAAAGGGGCGCTCCATACGAAACGCCCCTCAAGGGTACGGCCTCCCGGCCTTCATTGTTTCGGAGTCGCCGCCTTCCCGCCTTTGCCGCTTCCGGGCTTCCCTGCCCCTTCCGAGCCGTTTTCCCTGCTTCCGGAGGGCCCTCCCCACTACCACCAGAATTGCGGGTAGCGCTGCGCCTTGGGGATGTTGTTCACGATAAGGGCGATGGCGAGCATGATCAGCGCCCCGAGCAGGCACGGCACGAAGGCGTACAGATAGCCGAGCTGATGGATGCCCTCCCCGCCCGTGACCGCGATGAGCGCCGTGGCGCCTCCCGGAGGGTGCAGGGTTTTGGTGACGTGCATGAGCGCGATGGCGGTGGCGACGGCGAGGCATGAGGCCAGCCAGATCGTGCCGGGGAACAGGAAGTAGCACGAGACGCCCACGAGCGCGGACAGGAAATGCCCGCCCACGAGGTTGCGCGGCTGTGCCAGCGGGCTTCGGATGGCTCCGAAGGCCAGCACCGCCGACGCCCCGAACGAGCCGATCAGCAGCGGGAAGCCCGAGTTGCCCGTGGCGTAGCGTTCCAGCAGCGCGATGCAGGCGATGGCCAGACAGCTCCCAACCCACGCGGAGAAGATTTCCCCGGCCTTGGCGCGGGGCGGGGACTGCTCGCCGCCCGCCATTTTCAGCAAAAGTTCTCTCACTGCACCACTCCAAAGGCATTGATGATATCGGTGCGCGACACGATCCCCACAGGCCGCATCCCGGCATCGACGACGGGGATCCGGTTGATCCGGCGCGTCCGCAAAAGTTCTAGCATGTCGCCCAGAGGGGCGCCCTCCCCGACCGAGACGCACTCCCGCGTCATGATCGAGCCGACGGGGGCTTCAAGGTCCGCGCCGCTGACGCACCCCTGCCGCATCAGCGTGTGCATCAGGTGCATGACCGTCACCGTCTCCCCGCCGCCGACGAACCGGACGACGTCGCTTTCCGAGACGACCCCGGAAAGGCGCCCGTCCGCGTCCACGGCGGGCGCGCCGGAAATGCGGTGATCGTCGAGGAAGATGACCAGATCCCGCACGGACTGCTCCTCCGTGACGCACAGCACCGGGACATGCATGATGTCCCCCGCCGTAATGGACGAGAGCAGCCTCCCCCGGGCTATCTTGTAGGCATGGGCGTAGATTTCTTGGAAATCGCGCGGGGTGACGTCCAGATACGCGCCGATTTCCTCCATCCCCTTGTAGATGTCCTCCCGGCCGAGCGGGAGGGGATCGCGTGAAGCCAGACTGATGTTCCTGTTCATGGGCACGCTCCTGTTGCAAGCATGAAGGCACGGTACCCCCATCCCCCCCGGCGTGATGTGACCGGGGTCACACCGGGGAAAAAGAGGCGCGCCGGATGGACGAAGCCCCTGCCGAGCCCTATAGTAGGAGGAAAACATCCCGCGAAAATGCGGAAAGGAGGCGGACATGGCGAGCGGCTGGGCTGGCGACGGAGCGGTACAGGATCAGATTCAGGATTCGATCAACGACGAAGTGGCGCGGGCGCGGCGCAACCTGCCCAAAGGCGAGAGCCTGCATTTCTGCGAGGAGTGCGGCGAGCCGATCCCCGAGGCGCGGCGCAAGGCCCTCCCCGGCGTGCGGCTGTGCGTGGCCTGTCAGGAGGAAGCCGACAAGGATCAGCGCGCCGTCAGCCTCTACAACCGCCGCGGCAGCAAGGACAGCCAGTTGCGTTAAAGAGTGGGGAGGGGAAGATTGGCGAGATTTTTGGGGAGGGGAGGAGGAACCCTTCTGGAGAAGGGCTTCCTCCTCCCCTCCCCAAACCCCACCCCCCCACCTCCCAAGACTTTTGTATGATGGGGAGGCGGCGCGGAGGGAGTCCCTGTCGGATGCCGGAAAGGGAGAGGCGCGGCGTGGAAGGCGGTTGTCCGGCGCGCTTCAGGCAGAGCCCTCATCATACACCCATCATAAGCGGCGGAGCGGCCCTGTGTGCGGGAAGAGCCGTCAGCCTTCGCCGTCGCGCCGTCCGGCCGGGATTGACAAGCGCGGCATGGCGTGGAATCACGTCCTTCTCATCCATACGGATGCCAAGGAACCTGATGTGAAAGCCATTGTCCTCAGCGTCTTTCTGGGCGGCCTCGCCGTGTGCGTCCTCACCGGGGCCAGCGTCTTGTGGGCGCTCCTGCTCGGGCTCGCCTGTTTCGCCGGGTACGCCCTGCGGCAGGGGCACGCGCCGCGCGACGTTGCCCTCATGCTGTGGTCCGGCGTCCGCAGCGTGCGGAATATCCTGATTATCTTCGGGCTCATAGGTATGCTCACCGCCGTCTGGCGGGCCAGCGGCACCCTCCCCTTCATCATCCATCATACGCTGCAATGGGTCGACCCCGCCTACTTCATCCTGTGGGTCTTCCTCCTGTGCTGCCTGATGAGCCTCCTGCTCGGCACGGCGTTCGGCTCGGTCAGCACCCTCGGCGTCATTTTTATGATGCTGGCCCGTTCCGCCGGGCTGGACGAGCTTGCCACCGCCGGGGCTATCATGAGCGGCATTTACGTCGGGGACAGATGCTCACCCGTATCATCCAGCGCGGCGCTCGTCTGTGCGCTCACGAATACCAATATATACGCGAATATGCGCCGTATGTGGACAACCTCGGCGCTCCCCTTCGCCCTGACCTGCGCGGGCTATCTGGCGCTGTCCCTCTCCGGCCCGGCGCGGCTCGCGGCACCGGACGCCGCCGGACAGCTGGACCGTTTTTTCATTCTCAGCGGCTGGACGCTCTTGCCCGCCGCCTGTATCGTCGTCCTGAGCCTGTTCCGCGTCGACGTGAAACAGGCCATGCTCTGGAGCATCCTCTCGGGGGGCGCCGTCTGCCTGACCGTGCAGGGCATGGAGCCCGGGGAACTGTTCGCCTGCCTCGCCTTCGGCTACACCCCCGCGCCCGGAGCGGAAATACTCGCCGGAGGCGGCATCCGGTCCATGCTTCAGGTGGCGGGCATCGTCCTGCTGTCGTCGTCCTATTCAGGCATTTTCGACGCGACCGACCTCCTGAGCGGTTTCGGCGGCCTCATACGGCGTCTGGCGGAGCGCATCGGGACGTTCCGGGCCATGACGCTGGCAAGCGTCCCCGTGTCCGGCATAAGCTGCAACCAGACGCTCGCCACCATCCTCACCGCGCAGTTGTGCCGCCCCTGTTACGCCCGCAGGCAGGACATGGCGATCCCCCTCGAAAACAGCGCCATCCTCATAGCCGCGCTGATCCCGTGGAGCATCGCCGGCAGCCTCCCCTGCGCCACGCTCGGCGTGACGATGGCCTGCCTCCCGTATGCGTTGTATTTGTACCTTGTCCCGCTGGCGAACGCGCTGCGCAAAGACCCCGGCCCCGACGGGCCCGAACCCGCCACCTCCATCTGACGGTTCCGCCTGACGGCCCCGGTTGGTCGCTCCGTTTGGAGATCCCGTTTGGTGGTTCCGCCTCCCCCAGCCGGAGCGGGCTTCCGGTGCCAGCCGCCCGAGTCCGGGTTGCCCGGCCCCGGTTTTCCAGTACGGAAAGCCTTCACCCATAACCCGGAGAAAAAGCAATGGAAGGATTGACCGGACCCCTCATCTCCTTTATCGGCGCGGTGCTCATCGGCATCGTCGTCGGCAAGTACATCGCCTCAAAACGGAAATAACCGGAAACGCGCCTTTTTCCGTACCCTCGAAAAGCCTTTGGCGCAAAAGCCCTCGGCGCACGGGAAGCGGCACGCGGTTGGAAAATGGAAAAAGGAACAGCCCCCGGCAATCCCGCTGCCGAGGGCTGTTTTGTGTTGGAACGCAATCTGTGCGGTTGTCCGGAAGGTTACGCGCCGACAAGCTCAACCGTGCTGTACGTGTCCTGCATCTTGAAAAGTATCTTGCCGATGCGTTGCAGTTCCCTTCCCAGAATATGGATGATCACGCCGTCCACTTTGGCCTCGGCGTCCATCAGCTCCATGAGCGAGGCGAACGCATCCACGGACGCCGAAACGTTGGAAAGGATTTCTTTCATATCCTCAGCCTGTTGCGCTTCAAGCAATTCCCGCTCGCAGCGTATCGCCAGGGCGGGGAAGCTGTAACGGCGGATTTCACCCTTGGGATGCGGAAACAGGTCTGATGCGGGGGAAGGCGGAGGAGCCGCGCGCAACGGGCGGCGGGGAACGGAACGGCGGCGGCAGGGATGGGGAAAGGTCTTAGATTGCAACGACATAGGACACCTCTGTGGTTTTTCTATGCGGAGCTTCCAAAAAAGAAACTCCGGGTGCTAGAAACTGCCACAGAGCAGCGGACTATTTCCCCTTTCAGGTCTTGTATTTCGTCCACACCCGGAGATGATACGCAGGAAGACACATTGTATCATGAGATACAATGCTAAGAGCCCACTATCTTTCGGGGTGGGAAAAGCCGTCTGTGGAGGTGTTTCTAGCACCGAGAATAGAATAATCGCAGAGGCAGGCGGAGTCAATGCGGCCTTGGCCCGCCCGGTGCGTTGATCCGGCGCGTCATGCGCTCGTGCCGCCTCACTCCCAGTTTTTGAAGCCGAGCCCCACCACTTCCGTCACATCGGAGAAAATGAGGAACGCTTCCGGGTCGATTTCCGCGATGTACTGCCGCAAATCCACCGTCTGCCGCCGGGTGAGCACGACGAGCAGCATGTCATGGGGCCGATCCGAATACGCCCCCTTCGCCGGGATGATGGTTGCCGAGCGGTCAAGCTCGTTGAGGATGAAGTCCGCGATGTCCTGCGTGCGCTTGCTGATGATCAAAACCTGGCTGCGCCTGTCGAATGATTTCAATACCCTGTCGATGGTCACCGTCTCCACGTACAGCAACAGCCCGCCCATGAGGATCTTTTCGATATCCACGACCACAAAGGACGCGAAGAGGATAACCACGTTGATATAAAAGGACATCGACCCGATATCCACGCCCCAGCGCTTCCGGGCCACCATGACGATGACGTCCGTCCCGCCGCTGGACGCCCCCACGCGGAAAAGCATCCCGAAACCCACCCCGCCCACGGCCCCGGCCAGCAGCGCGGCGAGGATGGTATTGCCGATGACCGGATACTGGAACAGCTCGAAGACGGGGATAGCCACGCTGGTCAGGACCGTCACGTACAGCGTCCAGAGCGCGAACCGGAGGGACAGCGCCTTCCAGCCCCACAGCAGCAGGACGGCGTTGCCGACGCTGAGCACCCATGCCGGGGATATCCCCCACGCATAATTGCTGATCAGGGCGAGCCCGAGCACGCCGCCGCCCGCGAACTGATACGGCACCGTCAGCGCGACGACCGCGAAACACGTCAACAACGTGCCGATGGTGGCGGCCAACAGGGTATGCCACTCCCGCCGCAGCGACAGGTGCGGGCGCCGCAACACGTTCCCACTCAAAAGGCCCATGCTCGTATTCCTTAAAAAAGATATGCCGTCCAAAGAGTTAGAGGCAACAATGCCCTCTCCTTCCATAAGCCATCGCCCCAGCCTTGGCAATCCGCCCCGCAAGCGCCGCCCGGACGGGAGCCCCCCCCCCGTTTGCGCGCCGTTTATTGCTCTTTCTTTCACGATAAAAATCAACATGTTTTTGAAAAAGGTAACAGGGCTTTTTTTCTACCCTATTGACCTCTTTTCCTGCGTGGCTTATGGTGAAACCAAATAAAACGGCGGTAGGTGCCATGATGTTGTCCACGTTCGCCAAGAACAGACTCTTTATCAAGAGTTTCCTGAGCATACTGATGTTGCTCATGCTGTTCTGCACGCCGGACGCGCTGAAGGCAAACGCCTCGTTTGACACTTCAGTCACAACAAGCTTCGTCCCCAGCGAATACCTGCCTCTGGAAACGGAGCAGGCCACCGCCGTTGTCCGGGCGAACAAGGCTTTCCTCCCCGAAAGGGGCCTCAACAGGGAAACAGGGTTCCCTCTCCTCACCCTGCTTTTCCTTCTGCTCTATCCGCTCTGCACGCGTTCGCTCAGGACGCTTTCATGGGCGGATCTCCTCCTCCCACGGCTTGCCGAAATCCGGGGCATGTTGCCTCTCCCCGGCGCGCCGCCTCTTCATAGGATCTCCTTCGTTTCCACTCTCAGGGCTTGCGTGTAACGCACATTCCCCCATGCGTCAGGGACGCCCCAAAAGGGCGCGCAGGACCCACGGCGGCTATGCCCCGCCTTGGCGCAACGCTCCGGCATTCCCTGACAAACGACAAGGAGTTCTTATGGACATCGGATTGAAGGTCGTCCTGATTTGCGCCGGTTTCATGGCTATTTGCGTCGTCCTCGGCATGATCGGCAAGAAGCTCGCCGAATAGTTTCCCACAGGCAACGCCATATCCTCAGGAAACAAAAAAGGCTGTCGCTCCGGCGGCAGCCTTTCCGCCTTCCCCGGACGGCGCAACCGTGCGTTTTTCCGCCCCCTTTCCCCGCCGCGCCGCCCATGACGCCGCTTTTTGACGGAAAAAAGCATTTTCCGCTTGACTTCCCGGGCATTCTTTGACAGAAACCTTCTCACGTTGTTGGGCTATCGTTCAATTGGCAGGACGACGGATTCTGGTCCCGTTAATCGTGGTTCAAGTCCACGTAGCCCAGCCAGAAATTTAAAAAGGAAGGTCATTTGGCCTTCCTTTTTTTGTTGTGCGCTGCGCAGAATGGACTTGATGAGGGGAGGAGGAACCTTTCTGAATAAAGGTTTCCCCTCCCTTCCCCAATCTTTTCTCTAGCCTGACACTACGCGATAACCCCGCGTGCGCGCAGCTCCTCGACAACCTTTTCGGCCAGCTCGGGCAAACGCGCCTGACAGATCGGGGTCAGCCCGATCTCCATCGTGTGGTAATCGGCTGGCTCCATGCCGATCACGACCGCATCCGGCCTGTGCCCCGCCAAATCGCAGTAAATCAGCGTGTCGACCAGATCCGTCTGATGCATGGAGTCGCGGAAACTCATACTCTCGCGCAGCCCCTCGCCTTCCAAACGGTACAAGGTCCCCGGCTCGCCGCCGCCAAGGACGGCATCCACCACAATCAGCAGATCGCACCCCATGATGGCGTCCATCAGCCGGATGCCGAGCGTGCCGCCGTCCATGAGCTCCACATTTCCGGGCAGGGATGCGCACTGCTGCAGATGCTCAACCGTGCGCACCCCGATGGCCTCGTCGGAGAACAGAATATTGCCTACACCCAAAACCAGCACCTGTTCAGCCATCTTCCGTTCTCCCGTTTTCACTTACAATATCTGGAACTTGCTGACTTCATTGGTCCTGCCGTCGATCACGTGCACCGCGCAGGCGATGCAGGGATCGAAGGAATGGACCGTGCGCAGGATTTCGACCGGGCGCTTGGGATCGGCGATGGGCGTGTTCACGAGCGCCTCTTCCACCGCGCTCGGGATGCCCTTCGAGCAGCGCGGGCCGAGGTTCCACGTGGAAGGCACCACAAGCTGGAAGTTGGCCACCTTCTTGTTCTCGATGACCAGCCAGTGGGAGAGCCCGCCGCGGGGCGCGTTCACGAAGCCCGCGCCTTCGCCCTTGTCCGGCACTTCGCAGTTCTCGACGATCTTCTTGTCGCCGGAAGCCACGTTTTCCTTGTATTCCTGCAACATCTCGCCGGTCTTCTTGGCGATGACGGCGGTTTCGATGCCGCGCGCGGCGGTCCTGCCGAGCGTGGAGAACAGATCGCCGGGCGTCAGGCTGAGGGTCTGCAACACGCTGTCGACCACCGGGACGACCTCGGCGTTGCCCTTGAGATAGGCCACCAGAACCTGCGCGAGCGGGCCGGTTTCCACGGCGCGCCCGTCGTAACGGGGAGCCTTCATCCACGAATAGCGATCCTTGTCGCCCATGAAGGTGAACTTGGGCTCGGTAACACCCTGGAACGGCTTATGAACCGCATCGCCCGCGTACCAGCTGTGCCGCACGTGCTCCTCGATCTTCGAGGGATCGAAAGGCAGGGCTTCCAGCTTGCGGTCGAACACCACGCCGGGCTTGAACCACCGGGATTCGAGATTGCGCTCGTCGCCGGGGAACTCGCCGAAGGTCATAAAGTTGGTCGTGCCGCCGATCTTGGTCCAGTCCTTGTACGCGCCGCCGACAAGCAGCAGATCCGGGATGTAGACCTGATTCACGAAGTCGTTGACTTCCTTGTACAAGCCTTCGAATTCGGCGATGCGCTCCGGCGTCAGGCTTTCGTAGCAGGTCACGCCGCCCGCCACGAGGAACTGGGTGTGCGGGTTCTTCGCGCCGAACACCGCCATGGCCCGCGCCGCCTTCACCTGCAGCCGCAGGGCTTCAAGGTAATGCGCCGTGGCGATGAGGTTCGCTTCGGGATCGAGGTAGTAGGCGGGATGCCCGCCGAGGAAGTAGGCGTTGGTGAACGGCCCGAGCTGCCCGCTTTCCACAAAGGCTTTCAGCTTCGCCTGCACCGCCTTGAAGTCGTCCGCCGACGCGGGGCGCGGGGAAACGGAGGAACAGATTTTGGCGGCCTTGACCGGATCGGCCTGAAGCGCGCTGGTCACGTCCACGAAGTCGAGGGCGTGCAGGTGGTAGAAATGCACGATATGGTCGTGCAGGTACTGCATCCCGAGCACGAGATTCCGGATGTAGGTGGCGTTCTTGGGGATTTCCACCTTGATCGCGTCTTCGAGGGCGCGGGTGGAGGCCAGCGCGTGGGTATAGGTGCACACGCCGCAGGTGCGCTGCGTGAAGTGCTGCACGTCGCGGGGGTCGCGCCCGACCAAAATCGTTTCAAGGCCGCGGTACAGGGTGCCGACGCTGCGGGCTTCGCTGACGCGCCCGTCCTTCACTTCCACTTCAATGCGCAGGTGGCCTTCGATACGGGTCAGGGGATCGATGACGACAGGTCCGGTGAAATGGCTCTGGGGTGTTTTTCTGGCTTCGCTCATGGGTGCTCCCTCTAGTTTTCATAGAACGGGGACAGTTTGTCCCAGAAACCGGGCTCGCTGCAGCCGATGCACGGATGTCCCGCGCCCACGGGCCAGTTGGTCCCGTTGAATTTGACCTTCGGGCAGTTGTTCATAGTGTCCGGTCCCTTGCAGCCCAGCTCATACAAACACCAGCCGTTGCGGGCCTCTTCGGAATCGAAGGAGGGAGCGAATTCGCCGTTGTCGAAGTGTTCCCGGCGCTCGCACTGGTCGTGCACGCTGTTGCCGTAGAACATCATGGGGCGGTTGTTGGCGTCGAGCTCGATGTTGTCGCCGCGGAGGAAGGCGACCAGCGTGCCCACGAGATTCAGCGGGTTCGGGGGGCAGCCGCCGATGTTGATGGCCTTGATGCCCTTCGCGCCGAAGCATTCGTTGACGCCCATCGCGCCGGTGGGGTTGGGCTTGGCCGCCTGCACGCCGCCGAACGCGGCACAGGTGCCGTAGGCGACCACGGCCTTGGCCTTGGGGAGGATGCGGCCGCAGATGTCGAGCATGGTATGCCCGGCGATGTAGCCGTATTTGCCTTCATTCGCCGTGGGGATGGCCCCTTCCACGACGCAGATGAAGCCTTCGGGAGCGGAAATGGCCTGTTCCAGAGCCGCTTCGGCGGCTTCGCCCGCGGCGGCCATGATGGTTTCATGGTAATCGAGCGAAATCGTATCCAAAATCAGCTCATCGATGAACGGCTGCCCTGTCCGCAGCAGGGCCTCCGAACAGCCCGTGCACTCGGCGTTGTGCAGATACACCACGGAAGGGCGGCGGGGCATGGTCAGCGCCCGCGCGACCTGTTCGGCGAATCCGGTCCCCATGCCCATCGTCACGGCGACCATGCTACAGAATTTCAGGAAATCTCGGCGGGATACTCCCTGCCGTTCCAGCCGAGCCTCGACATTCTCTTTTCCCAGACCAACGGCAATACGCATACGCTTCTCCTTATTCAGCGGCCGGCAAGATGTCGGTCACATGCGTGGATCAAAATGGTCGGAACCCCTCCCGCATCCCCTTGGCGTTTCCTCCGTAAAGACGACGAAACCGGGCCGATGTCCCTGTGATTGCGGAAGAAACGCCGCACATTGCAGAGCGCGGCCTCAGGTCCGTGCCCCAAGGCAAGCATTTTCCTCCCCCGGGAAGAACAATGCCGCCCTCCTCCACTTCGGAACAGCCCAGTATAAGGGTATTCGAACGCTACGGCAACGATAGGGCCGTGTCAATCGGGTTCTCGAAAAATCGTAACGTGAAAAAGAGCGCATAACGGGACGTGATGAGAGTGCTTGCACACGGTGTTAGAGTGCTTCCGGGCCGTTGTTATGGAAAGGGAAAAAGGGAGGCGGCAGGGCAATCAAAAGGAAAGAAGGTGCGGCGCGGCATGTTGCAACAGAAAGAACATGCCCGGACTGGATGCAAGAGAAACAAACCGCCTCTACGCCGGATTGGACGAAGGGCACAAAAAAAGCGCCCGCTGAGGCGCTCCGATGCGGCATTCCGGTGCCGCGCCCGCACAGTCCGCCGGGGCTGTGGACGATTCCGGCCCGCAGTATCCCGGTGGGCTGAAAGGGCCGTTACGACAGCTTCAAGAATTTTCTGGCCCGCTCCACCTGCTCCTGAATGAGGGCGTCTCCGACCTTCTTGGATTTCAGGAAGTGCTCAATGGACTTGGCCACGTCATCCATCGGGATGCGCTGCTCCGAGCACACCTTGCGCAATTCCTTGGCGCGTTTTTCCTCGGCGGGATGACCGGCGAAGATATGATCCGAACCACCAAAGCAACCGGGAACGTGCGATTCCCATGTCTTGACTTTCTGTGACATCTCAAATCTCCTTTCCTTTAAAGATGCGATCGTTCCATGCGATGTCAAGATGCGATGCATTGATTCCCTGAAAAGGAAGTAAGGTTTACAGTGTATGAGAGGCGAAAGCTTCCATTGCAGTGGGGCATGATTTGTTTTCTCTCATGCGGTTGCCTTTTCCCTTGCCTTGGGTACACTCAGGACAATCAGTCACAGTCTAACCTTTGGGGGATTATCATGAAACGCAATAACGCGCTGCTGCACGGCTGCCTCCTCGCCGCCGGGCTGACGCTCCTTCCGTTCGCCGCCCACGCCACCGGCCTGAGCAACCATTTTCTCGCGGAAAACTCGTTCACCCAGTCCGTCAAGGACGGCTACCAGGACATCAAGAAAGAGGTGAAGGAAACCGTCGACGAGCTTACCGGCGACGACAAGACCGATGCCCAAAAATTTCAGGAGCGCCGGGACAAGGATCTGAAAAAGTACTACAAGGAAGTCCGCGACGCCCAGAAGGACTATGTGAAGGAGCGGGAAAAGGCCCAGCGCCAATACCTGAAGCACCACAAGCAGCTTCCCTTTAAGGAAGACCTGCAAAAGGATCTCGAAAGCGCCCCCGCGCCCACGATCGCGAAGTAACCCCGATGCCCCGGCCTGCCGGGGCTTTTTTGTGCCTGCCGCCCAAGGCCCGCCCAGACAAAACGGGCCGGAGCGTCTGCCCCGGCCCGCGTCCTATTCGGCGAACTCCAGCTTGATGATGCTGGCCTTCCAGACCACCCTGTCCCCTTCGGGATCGCGTGTCAGGCCGGGGGCCTTCCAGCAGGCCGACACCGTCCCCCGTGGGTTGATGATGTGATCGTCGTCGAACCAGTTCCCCTTGGCGATGTTGGTGCTCCGGCCTTCACGGTAGGCGCCCACATTGAACCGCACGCCCGTCACCGTCTTCCCGCTCCCGTTCGTGATGGAGACGAGCAGTTCGCCCTCCCCGCACGCGATGCCGGGCGACGTCCGCGAAGCCGCTTCCGCGGCGGGCTCCACGGTAATGGCGACAAGTTCCCGCTGGCGCTCATCGTAAACGCCGTATCCCCAGAAGGCGATGCCGGCAAGCACCCCGGCCGTCCCGACGACGGCCAAGCCTATCAGTGTGTTCCGGGGCCAAAACCAGACCAGGACACACAGCGCGACGGCGAGGATCACCCACGGCATACTGGCACCTCCTTTCCGCCGGGGCCAAGCGCGGCGGGGGAATACGTTGACGGCACTACTCGCCCGTGCCGAAGCGGTCGTCGAGCTGACGGTTACGGTTGAAAATCCCTTCCATCATCATGGCCAGCGCCCCGTCCCCGGTCACGTTGCAGGCCGTGCCGAAGCTGTCCTGCAAAGCGAAGATGGCCAGCAGCAGGGCCACGCCCGCCGGATCGAAATGGAGCACGCTCGTCACGAGGCCGAGCGAGGCCATGACCGTCCCGCCGGGCACGCCGGGGGCTCCCACGGCGAAGATGCCGAACAGCACGATGAAGAAGGCCATCGTACCCACGGACGGCAGCGCGCCGTACAGCATCAGGCTGATGGTCATGACAAAAAAGGTTTCGGTCAGCACGGAGCCGCACAGGTGCACGGTCGCGCCCAGGGGGATCATGAATTCCGTGACGGTCTTGCTCAGGGCCGGGGAGCGCCGCGCGCAGGACAGGGCCACGGGCAGCGTGGCGGCGCTGGACATGGTCCCCACGGCGGTGAGGTACGCGGGCAGGTAATAGCGCAGCACCCGCCACGGGTTACGGCCCGACAGGATGCCGCCGATGCTATAGAGCACGGCGAGCCAGATAAAATGGCCCACGATGACGATGCCGATGACCTTGAGGAAAATGGGGAACTGCACGGTCAAACGGCCTTCATAGGAAAGCTCGCAGAACGTCGCACCCACGAAAAACGGCAGGATGGGGATGATGACCCGGGTCACGACGCTGGTCATGATGGCTTCAAGCTCGGCCAACGCCTTGTTGATGATCTCGGCCTTGGTCCAGCTCACGGCGAGCCCGAGCAGCAGCGCCGTGACCAGCGCGCTCATGACGGACATGAGCGGCGGGATGTCCAGCACAAAGGACGGCTTCGGAAGATCGACGAGCCCGCTCACTTCCGTGGGCACGGACAGGTGCGGGATGATGGCGTAGCCGGAAGCCGCCGAGAACGCCGCCGCGCCGACGGACGAAAGATAGGCGATGGCCACGGCCGTCAGCAGCATCTTGCTGGCGTTCTGCCCCAAGCGGGCGATGGCCGGCGTGATGAAGCCCACGATGACGAGGGGCACCGCGTAGAAAATGATCTGCCCCAAGGCGTACTTGACCGACGCCACGGCATCCATGACCTCCACGTTGGCCATGCGCCCCAGAAAGGCGCCGATGGCCAGTGCCACCAACAATTTGATGATCAATCCGAAATCGCTTTTCTTGGCGGACATCGCCCACTCCTTCTCTCTTCATCAAACATGCCGGGAAGGGTCCCGGCCTCCTCGGGGCGGCCCGCCTTCTCCTCGGGGGCCGCAGAACGCCATGCCAAAAACAGGCCGGAGGCCCTGCCGTTCCCCACGGCCCGCCTCCGTCCACCCGTCTCCGCCCCATCATACGTGACACGGCCCGCAAGGACAAGGCCGCCCGGCAAGCGGCGGCGGATCGGAAGGGAACGCCCCGGCGCATGGCGATCAGGGTGTCCGGCGACGGCTCCTGCGGCATCCGCCTTCCTCACGATCAGCCGGGACTCTTCAAAGCCTTCCCCTAGATACAGCCGGGCTTCCGGAGCGGCCTATGACGCGGCGACGGCCTATCGCGGCGGCGCGGGGCGCCCCCGGGCGCTTTGCTGTCGACATTCGCGGGGCGCCCTTATGAAAGGAATAGCTTGAGATTCAACAAGATATCATCATTGCTTCCCTTATACGCGAGGATTGTTCTTGACAGACTCCTTCCTCCTTGGGCATCGTAACCCCAATAAAAACCGTTTTGGGCACCACAGGAGGCCATGCTATGGAACTGAAAAAGCTTCTTTATGCCGTTGACTTGGAAGACGCCCCCCATCCGGCCATCGAACACGTGAAGATGGTGGCGTCCCTGACGGGCGCTTCCGTTTCGATCGTATACGTGCTCCCTTCCGAAACGGTCTATGAATCCAACTACCTCTCCGGCGAGGGCCAGCCCAACAGGATCGCCCCCACCCAAGCCCTGCTGGAAAAGATGGAACACTTCCTGAACACGAACTTCCCGGAAGGCGTCGACGACTGCGCGTTCCTCATGGGGAAGATTTCGGAAGAGGTCGTCAAATACGCCCACAAGAGCGACATCGACTGCATCGTCGTCGGCGCGCATGGCCGGATCGGGTTCCGGCAGCTGTTCGCCGGGTCCGTGGCTACGGAAGTCGTGAAAAAGGCCCACTGTTCCGTATCCGTCATCCGCCCCAGATATTGACGGAACGCCGCCCTGCCCTTTCCCGGCAGGCAAGGAAAAGCATTACGCATTTTGGAACCTCCCGCCTGGCGGGAGGTTTTTTCATGCGGAAAAGCGTGCCCCGAATACGTCCCGCCGCGCTTGCGAAGATGGGTTGACCCGGACTTCCCGGCGGTGTAACAGGAAACCGTTCATGAGAAATGCTCATGGGCGACATTTCTAAGGGTGGTGTACCAATGCTGTATACGCGCAACTGATTGAGGACAAACAGAACCCACGGTGTGAGGTTCTCATTGTCTGTTCGGACGCGGAAAGAGCATGAAGCCTTTCGCCGCCCTTCTGAGTGTGCAGCCGAGGGGAGGCCGTAAAGGCGTTCCTTCTCTTTCCCCGTTCAGGATGGAGCCATCGTACGCATGGTGTATCCGCCAAAACGTTTGGGAAGGAGTAGGAGATGAGGAAAAATCTTTTTGCGACAACGCCGGGCATCATCATTGTGGGCGCCGTCATCGGCCTGATCGCCGTATGGCTGCAAAAGCTCGGCAACCCGGCAAACATGGGGATCTGCGTAGCGTGCTTCGAGCGCGATGTGGCCGGAGGGCTTGGCCTGCACCGCGCGGCCATCGTCCAGTACCTGCGCCCTGAAATCATGGGGCTGGTGCTCGGCTCGCTGGCCGCCGCCATCGCCACGCGGGAATTCAAACCGCGCGGGGGTTCCGCACCCATCGTCCGTTTTGTCCTCGGCATGATAGCCGCCATGGGCGCATTGGTGTTCCTCGGATGCCCGTGGCGCGCGATACTCCGTCTCGCCGGCGGCGACGGAAACGCCATCCTCGGCCTTGCCGGTCTGGCCACGGGGATCTGGTTCGGGACGCTCTTTTTCAAAAAAGGCTATTCCCTTGGCCGCAGCAACAGCCAGAGCGTCGTCTCCGGGGCACTCTTCCCCGTCATCGTCGTCTGCCTGCTCCTTCTTTACCTCATTTTCCCGCAAATCCCGAATCAGCCGCAAAGCGGCCCCCTGTTCTATTCCGTGAAGGGCCCCGGCTCACAGCACGCCCCCTTCATCGCTTCGCTGGGGCTGGCCTTCATAATCGGCATCTTCGCGCAGCGCAGCCGTTTCTGCACGATGGGCGCGTTCCGCGACCTCTTCCTCTTCCGCTACACCCACCTGTTCCTCGGGCTGGCGGCCATGTTCGCCGCCGCATTCATTGCGAACGCCCTGACGGGCGGCCTCAAGTTCGGCTTTGAAGGCCAGCCAGTGGCCCACAGCGACTTTCTGTGGAACTATCTTGGGATGGTTACCGCCGGCCTTGCCTTCGCACTCGCCGGAGGATGCCCCGGCCGACAGCTGTTCATGGCGGGGGAAGGCGACAGCGACGCCGGCATTTTTGCCCTCGGCATGTTGGTCGGCGCGGCTATGGCCCACAATCTGGGCACGGCCAGTTCCGGTACGGGCATCGGCGTATACGGTATGCAGGCGACAATCATCGGTTTCGTCGTCTGCCTGATCATCGGCTTCGTCCATTCCAAGAAGGCGTAAAGGAGAATTGCCATGCGTACCATTGATACCCGGGGACTTTCCTGCCCCCAGCCGTTGGTCCTCTTCCATCAGGCCATGACGGAAAACGCCGATACCCCTCTGGATGTGCTGGTGGACAATGAGGCCAGCCTCGAAAACGTCACCCGCGCCGCTGAAAAAAAGGGCTGGAACGTCACCCCGAAAGATCAGGGCGGGGGCGTCTTCCGGCTGGAACTCCGCAAGTGAGGGACTTCTTTTCCCGTTTAGCCGAAGTGTTTCAAGGGAAGCCCCGGAAAGGGGCTTCCCCGCCTTCCCGCACATCCACGGAATACGGCTTTCTCGTTTTCCAGCATACGGGCGAGGTCATCCGGGCCGAACGGATACTGCGGGAAGCGGGGTTTGCCGTGGAGGTCAAAGGGCCTCCCCCCGAACTGCGTACGGGATGCGACATGATCATCGTCTTTGACCTGATGCAGGAGCCGCTTATCCGCAACGCGCTGGGAGCCGCCCGCCTTGAGCCGATCCAGTCCGTCCCCATGCGCGATACCCTGCTCGAACCCGTATCGCTGTTCCATGTGCAGGATTACGGCGACTGGTTCATGGTGCGGGCCGCGAACATGAAAATCACCGTGGAACGCGCCACGGGGAAAATCGTCAACGTGTCCGGAGGCGGATGCCCCGATGTGCCGTATCTGGCGGCGTTGCTGACGGGGCAATGCATCGGCGAGGCCGAGGAGCCGCGGGTCAAGGGGCAGACGCTGTGTTCCTATTCGCTGCAACGCGCATTTGAGGAGGCGAGGCGGCTATGGCGTGGATGATCTGCGGTACGGTGCCGGATGCGTCTTTTCCCCTGACGGGGGGGCGCTGGCGTCTGGATGGCGGCTTTCTCCATGCGGAGGGCGGGGGCATCGCCCCGCTTTCCGTACAGCGCGGGACACCCGCCCTGCTCGGAACCGCATTGCTGACGTGCGAAACGCTTGGGGTGGAGCCTCCCACGGCACTGCTCGCCGGGGACATCGGGAATGGCGACGGGAGCCGGAAGCTCTACAGCCGCCTTGCGGCCTCCCCCAGCCTGTCCGGGGTGCGGGGCATCACGTTTCATTACCTGTTCCCCGACCTTGACGGGCACAACCGCGTCCTGATGGCTCTGGAAGAAACGGACCCGAAGCCCGTGCTCGTCGCCGATGCCGGTTTCATGTATGTCGCCAAGATGAGCGGCTACGCCGACGCCTACGATCTGTTCACCCCCGATGCCGGGGAACTGGCCTTCCTTGCCGATGAAAAGGCGCCGCACCCTTTTTACACCAGAGGTTTTCTGCTGGCCGCGGATGAGGATATCCCAAGCCTCGTCGAACGCGCCTATCAGCACGGAAACGCCGCGCGCTTCCTGCTCATCAAAGGGAAGGTCGATCACCTTGTGGAAGGCGGGCGGTTCCTCGGCGACGTATCCGAACCGCAGGTTGCCGCTCTGGAGCCCATCGGAGGCACGGGCGATCTCGTCACCGGCCTTGTGACGGGCCTGCTCGCCGGCGGCATGGAGATGTCCCAAGCCTGCCTGACCGCCGCGCGGGCCAGCCGGATTACCGGGCTGCTTGCGAACCCGACCCCCGCGACGCAGATCGCGGAACTGCTGCCCTTCCTCCCCGAAGCGTTGCGCTGTGCTTTGGAAGGGGCCTCCCCCCCTATGCGCCCCGCTGGGGCGTGAAACGGTCCAGACGAGAGCCGCCTCACCCCTCAGGATTCTCCATCCTGCGGAGAGGAAAGATTACAAAAAAGCCCCCTTCCTCACGGTTGGGGGCTTTCTTTACAAGACAGTCAGGAACATTCCAAACCATCCCTATGGCAAGCACCTTTCCGGAAACTCCTTTCCGATGGATTTCATTTGTCCGTCAGCCCAGCAGGAAACGCCCTGGCCGCCTATCGATTTGATCGGCCCGTCAGCCCAGTACGAAACATTTCCCGCCAAAACGTGAAAGCGGTCACTTGTTCAGATAGGTATCCACTTCCTTTTCAGCCTTGCGCCGTTCAAGCTCATCCATGACGGCAACGGGAACGCAGACCTTGCCCACCGGATTGAAGAACGTGGACAACGACTTTGCATAGGGAATCGCCATCGGCAGCAGGACAATCGTGCAGCACATGACAACGACCTGGGCAATGCCCCATAAGAAGAAAATCACGCCCAAGGGAAAGTACAGAATCCGGACAATGAGGCAAAGAATGGCGTACAGGATGTTTCCGCTCTTATTGGGATGCAATTCCCGCTTGTCTATCATGGCATAGCTGTACGGAGCGAGAGCGAACTTGGCATATTGAATCAAACCAAGCCCGATGGGGGCACCGACAACGGTAACGGTCAAAAGGATCCCCGCCAAAAAAGAAAACAAAGACGTCACAAAACCAAAGCAGGGAAAATGCCAAAGGATATTACCTAATAGTCTCATAGCCACTCCTTGTTGCCTCCCAGACCATACCATGCCTGCAAAGTCAAGATGCCGGGCAAGGAAATCCCCTCGGCCGCCTGCGGGTGTGGGGATTTTCCCTTTTTCCATCTTTTACGCCGATAGTTATAATTACCGAACACGCAGTGTGGGAAGCTAGCCGGGCCGGACATACGGAAAAGGCGCCTCCTTCGCGGGCAAGCTGGATGCCCCGCCGCCGTTCATTGTGCCGTCTCCATCCCTTGATCCGCAAAGGGTCCCGGCCTTGCCTGCGGGCAGGCCCTCCCGCCCGGTAAGCGTCTCGCCCCGACAGGTAGCATCCGCCAGTGGCGATGGCCCCGGCGTCAGTGGTGCCTGGCCTGTTACGGTGGGAAGGGGAGAAGCGGCATACGTTCAAGGAGACAAGAAAGGGAACGCGTGCCATCTCGCCCACCTTTAAAAAACAACCATATCAATATATTATTGCAAAATTGTACAAACACGTAAAGTAAACTATACCCAAGGGGGAATCAAAATACCATTTATAAGGATAAAACATGCCAGAAAGACAGCTGACTATCCAACAAAAAAGATATTTAAAATTTGCCCATCTGTTTTTTGCCGCCCTCTGGGGTGGCGGGGCAACAACGATGGTACTCTTGTTTTGCCTCTTTCATCCCAGTACCGCACATGAACAGATCACATTCAGCAAGATTTTGTTTTATATAGATTTTATCATAGTCGGCCCCGGAGCCGGCGGATGTCTAGCCACAGGGCTCATCTACTCTTTATATGGAAACTGGGGATTCTTTAAATTCAAATGGATAACGTTAAAGTATCTTATCAATATCCTGTTCATTACGTATGGTATGCTCGTTTTCCTACCGTTTACACACAGTCAATACAGCTACTACCTATCACAACCGACAGAGGCCATAATACCTGAAGAGAGCATATGGATGAGCATATTCTGTACTTCGCAAAACTTTTGCACGATACTCATGTTTCTCTTTGTGGTTTATCTTTCAGTATTTAAATCTTTTAAA
>QWCN01001020.1_pt1 | contig 61326 bp, 49 predicted proteins | sample 1972711 | NCBI WGS metagenome assembly QWCN01 (sample SAMN09866707, study PRJNA288562) | Human gut metagenome isolate term1_stool, whole genome shotgun sequencing... | isolation source: gut | host: Homo sapiens | place: USA: California
GCATCGTTGTGCGTGAAAACTATGAGCCCGTCCTGATGACCGCGCCTTTTTCGGAAAACCGCGCGTTTGTCGAGCAGCTTGCCGCCCGGCTCACGGTCCGCCAGCCGTCGCTCAAAACCTTCCGCCGCCAGTTTCTGACCGGCGAAATCCCCGGTGTCCTGCCCGAACGCTCCGGACCGATCGCTGAGGAACACGAAACGCCCCTCAAACGCTGAACAAAGCAAAAACAGGTACTCTGCCAACCAATTCCTGCATAGACGCCTGTTATATGGAATCTCACGAAAAAGCCGCGCGGAGAAACGCCTCTCCGTGCGGCTTTTCGTTCTGCTCCGCATAACGCTGTCCATTGACAACTTCCGTTTTTCATATATAATATCAATTATGTATCGTACGATATATTTCATCGCACACCTCTCAAAAAATTGCGCTCCCCTGCAAATCCGGCGGAACCTTCCGTTTGCCCGTGCGTCCAATCCCCATACGCATGGAGCCTGTGCCGCCCAAAACCGGCAGAAGCCCCAAGCCCTCCATACGCCAGACGCTCAGACGCAGTGCAGACCAAATCGCCGGTCCGTTCTGCGTTTTCCGCATTCTTTCGGATAACGCAGAAGTTTTGCACGCCGTCTGCTTAGAATCGAAGGAGCATGATCATAATGAAAAACATCCTTGCTTTTGTTCGCGCCGCCGCGCCATGGGTCGCCATGGCTCTGGTGCTGGTGCTTTTGACCGTTCGCGGTGCCGCAAAGAAAAAGACCGGCAAAAAGCCGGTCGGCGACTACGGCACAGAAGGCATGTGTCTCGGCATGTGCTTCGGCGCAGCCATCGGCTCGACGCTCGGAAACGATACCTGTCTCGGCATTTCCCTCGGCATGCTGCTGGGGCTTGCCCTCGGTTCCTGCATCCATAAGAATCGGGAGGAGGCATAAGCCATGCCGATGTGGAATCCGTGGCGCGGATGCAGAAAATGCAGCGAGGGCTGCCGGTACTGCTACATCCATAAGGGTGACGCCCGGCGCGGCGTCGATACAAGCCAGATCGTCCGGACTTCGGACTTTGACAAGCCCGTGCGCCAGCTCAAAAAGGGCGGCTATAAAATGAAGCCGGGTCTTGTGTATCTGGGCTTTTCAACCGATTTTCTGATCGAAGAGGCAGACCCCTGGCGCGCCGACTGCTGGAAGATGATCCGGGAGCGGCAAGACTGCACATTTTTGTTTCTGACCAAGCGCATCGAGCGCTTTTCGCAGTGCATCCCGGACGATTGGGCAGACGGCTATGAAAACGTGACCGTCTGCTGCACCATTGAAAACCAGCAAAGCGCAGACCGGAAACTTCCTGTTTTCTGTTCGCTCCCTGTCAGGCACCGGTGCATCACCGCCCAGCCGCTTCTGGAGCGTGTGAATCTGGAGCCGTATCTGGACGGCGTGGAGCTGGTGGTCGTCGGCGGATAATCCGACCGGAACGCCAGATCCCTCGACTACGACTGGGTCCTCGATCTGCGTGCGCAGTGCATCCGCAAAAACGTCAGCTTCGAATTTCGCCAGTGCGGCACCCACTTTATCAAAGACGGCAGGCGCTATACGCTCCAAACCAGAGACCTGTGCCGCCAGGCGCGCCTTGCCGGCATCAATTACACCCGAAAGCTTCCGTAAGAAAGCATGCAACACCAGACCAAATGAATATTCCAAACACTCTGACCGTAAACGAAACGCAATACACTCTCGTCCGGCTCCTCGGCAAAGGAAAGGGCGGCTACAGCTATCTCGTGACCGACGGCGCGCAGCAATACGTTCTCAAGCAGATTCACCACGAACCGTGCAATTACTACGCCTTCGGCGACAAGCTGCAAGCCGAGCTGCGCGATTATGAAACCCTGCGCCATCTCGGCATCCCTCTGCCGGAGCTTCTGGCAGTCGATGCTCCCCGCGAGCGCCTTCTCAAGACATACCTCCCGGGTCCGACGGCAGCGGAGCTGCTCAAAGCCGGTCGGCTGGACCCCGACTGGCTCGCACAGGTGCGCGCCATGTGCCGGCTTTTATATCCGGCAGGGCTGAACATCGACTACTACCCCACCAACTTCGTCCCATACGGCGGCGTGCTATATTACATCGACTACGAATGCAATCCCTACGCGCCGCAGTGGGACTTCGAGCATTGGGGCATGCAGTACTGGACGTTGTCAAAGCCGTAGTTCCCATCTTCCGCAGCGTTCTCCCATACGCAGCCGCGGCGCAGCCATTTTGGCTGCGCCGCAATTTTTTTGCCGCAGCCTGCCAAACAGTTCCCACAAAACGCGTATCATCTGCTATAATGGTATTCAGAAGATTTTTCCGCCCTGGGAACAAAGCCCAGCGCGGCGGCGTCTTTCCAATATCCCCCGCGCCCGTCCGCCTGCTTTCTCGCGCGGGCGAGGCAGAAAAAAGCAAAAACTTTGAAAAAGGAGCACATAAAATGGGACTGATCAAGGCAGCATTGGGCGCCGCAGGCGGCGTGATGGCAGACCAGTGGAAAGAGTATTTTTACTGTGAGGCAATTCCGGAGAACGTGATGGCAGTCAGGGGGCTGCACCGCGTTTCCGGCAGAAGCACCAACTACAAAGGTTCGGAGAACATCATCTCCAACGGCTCCGTTGTGGCGGTTGCCGATGGACAGTGCATGATCATCGTCGATCAGGGCAAGGTCACGGAGCTTTGCGCGGAACCCGGCGAGTTCGTCTACGACAGCTCGACAGAACCCTCGATTTTCTCCGGCCAGCTGGGTACCAGCATCCTCGACACCTTCAAGACCATCGGCAAGCGCTTCACCTTTGGCGGCGAACCGCCCAAGGATCAGCGCGTCTACTACTTCAACACCAAGGAGCTCATCGGCAATAAGTACGGCACGCCGTCGCCGGTCCCGTTCCGCGTCGTTGACCAGCGCGCGGGGATCGACATTGACATTGCCATTCGCTGCTTCGGCGAATACAGCTACCGCATCTGCGACCCGATTCTGTTCTATACAAATGTCTGCGGCAACGTGGGTGAGGATTACACCCGCGACCGGCTGGACGGGCAGCTGAAAACCGAGTTACTTACCGCGCTTCAGCCCGCGTTTGCAAAAATTTCCGACATGGGCATCCGCTACAGCGCGCTGCCCGGTCACACGATGGAGCTGGCAGATGCGCTCAACGAGGTGCTCTCTGGCAAATGGCGCAACCTGCGCGGACTTGAGATTGTATCGTTCGGCGTTTCCAGCGTGAAGGCGAGCGAAGAAGACGAACAGATGCTCAAAGAAATGCAGCGCAACGCAGCGTTCATGGACCCGACGAGAGCGGCTGCGCACCTGGTCGGCGCGCAGGCAAGCGCAATGCAGGCGGCTGCCAACAATCAGAACGCCGGTCCCGCGATGGCGTTCATGGGCATGAACATGGCAGGACAGATGGGCGGCATGAACGCGCAGAATCTTTACCAGATGGGTGCGCAGCAACAGGCTCAGCAGCCCTCACCGGCAGCGCCCGCAGGCGGCTGGACGTGCAGCTGCGGACAAAGCGGCATCAGCGGCAATTTCTGCCCGAACTGCGGCAGCAAAAAGCCGGAACCCAAGCCGGCAGCAGGAAGCTGGAAATGCCCGCAGTGCGGCGCGACGGCAAGCGGAAAGTTCTGCCCGGAATGCGGCACAAAGAAACCTGAAGCTGCGGCAAACGACACATGGACCTGCTCCTGCGGCGCGGTCAACAAGGGCAAGTTCTGCGCCGAGTGCGGAAGACCCAAGCCCACCACCCCGCGCCATTATAAGTGCGACAAATGCGGTTGGGAGCCTGCTGACCCGACGAACCCCCCGAAGTTCTGCCCGGAGTGCGGCGATCCCTTTAACGACGCCGACGCGACCTGACGCGAATCCAGACTTTCAGAAATCAGAAAAGAGGGATGCTATGCCAACCCAGGTAACCAACTATCAATGTCCGGCTTGTACCGGACCTCTGCATTTCGTCGGCAGCTCCGGCAAGCTTGAGTGCGACTACTGCGGCTCGAAATTCGACGTCTCTGAGATTGAGGCACTCTACGCGGAAAAAGAGCAGAAAGCATCCGATGCGCAGAAGGCAGCCGAAGAAAAGAGCGCGCAGACCGCATCAACGGATACCGGCTGGGACACCTCCGGTCTTTCCGGCGACTGGGGACAGGACGCAGCCGGTATGAAGAGCTACTCCTGTCCGTCGTGCGGCGCGGAGCTGATCTGCGACGAATCAACCGCTGCCACCTCCTGCCCCTACTGCGGAAACCCCAGCGTCGTGCCCGGTCAGTTTACCGGCAGCTTAAAGCCCGATTTTGTCCTGCCCTTCAAGCTCTCCAAGGACGACGCCGTCAAAGCGCTCAAAGCACATTACAAAGGAAAGCCCTTCCTCCCGCGCGCATTTACCGCAGAAAACCACGTGCAGGAAATCAAGGGCGTCTACGTGCCCTTCTGGATGTTTGACGGCGAAGCGGAGGGCAGCGCGCAGTATGAGGCGACACGCTCGCGCAGCTTCACCTCGGGCGACTACGAGGTCACCGAGACCGACCATTTTGATGTCTACCGCGAAGGCTCGCTCGCCTTCTCCAGGGTCCCCGTCGACGCTTCGAGCAAAATGCCGGACGATTACATGGACTCGATTGAACCGTTTGACTACGACGATCTAAAGCCGTTTTCCACGGCGTATCTGCCCGGCTTCCTTGCCGACAAATACGATGTCCCGGTCGAAGACAGCGCCGTCCGCGCCGATACCCGCTGCGAAGGCTCTCTCGTCTCCGCCCTTGCCCGTTCCGCCACCGGCTACGATTCCTGTGTCCCCGTCTCGCAGGACGTGAAGCTGCACCGCGGCAAGGTCCGTTATGCGCTGCTTCCGGTCTGGACGCTCCATACCAAATGGAACGGCAAGGACTACCTCTTTGCCATGAACGGGCAGACCGGCAAGCTCGTCGGCGACCTTCCGACCAGCTACGGCAAGTTCTGGGGCACCTTTGCTGCCATCGCGGCAGGGCTGACCGCCGTGCTTTCCGCAGTGTATCTGTTTTTGACGTAAGGAGGGACGTGCCATGAAAAAACGAATCATCAGGCTTTCGCTCGTGCTGGCGCTTATGCTGTGCCTGAGCGTGTCCGTCTTTGCCGAAAGCCAGCTCTGGCACATCACCGACGACGCAGGCATCCTGACCGAGTCGCAGAACATCGAGTTGGAGACCTACGCCGAGAATATTTCTCAGGACTATGGCGTCGGCATTTACGTCGTCACAGTCAACAATTACGAAGACTACTACGACAGCGCCTATGAAACCGCCTGGCAGATCTATCACGCCTATGAACTCGGCGAGGGCGCAGACCGCAACGGCGTCATTCTGCTTCTGAGCATGGATAACCGCCAGTTCGCCACCTTCTTCTACGGTCCGCGCGCCGAATACGCCTTCGACAAGCACGGGCAGGAAAAACTCGAAGACTACTTCCTCGACCATTTCCGCGCCGACGACTGGGCAAACGGTATCTATGGCTTCCTCTCCGGCTGCGATGAATTTCTCTCGCTCGCCGCCTCCGGCACGCCCGTCCGCCGCAGCCCTTGGGGCACCATCGCCATCATCGCGCTTGCGTCGTGCTTCTTCTCGCTGATCGTCTGCATGCTGCTGCGCGGCAAGATGAAGTCCGTCCGCATGGCGCGGCAGGCAAACGCCTATGTCTCGGGTGAACTGAACGTCACGGCAAGCCGCGATCAGTATACGCACACCACGGAAACCCGAACAAAAATTGAGCATGAATCCTCCTCCGGCGGAGACAGCAGCGCCGAATCCGGCGGCGGTGGGTCCGGCAGAAGCGGAAGCTTTTAAACGCGAATCGGAAGGCTGCGCCTTCCGATTCGAAGGGCTTTCGCGCCTGCGGGCGCGAAACTCTGCGAGGCAGGCGGAAATACGGAACCATTCTCCGTTTCTCTCGTCTAACAAAGCACCCGGCTTGCTCTTTTGGTAGGGCAGCCGGGTGCTTCCCGCTTGATTTTTGTGCCTGTATTTGCTATACTGCGTGCGCATTCTTACCAGCTTCCGGAGGTATCCCCATGCTTTTCAGCTTTCGCAATCTGACGCTGCGCCGCGTGCTTGTCATGCTGCTTGGCATTGTGCTTCTTTCCATCGGCGTTGCCCTGTTTGATTTTTCGCGCATGGGCAATGACCCCAGCACTTCCGTCGTCATCGCCCTCGGCGATCAAACGGGGCTGGGGCTTTCGCGCATGATGCTGCTGTGCAACAGCGTCTATTTTATCGTCGAGATTCTGCTTGCCCGCGGCATAATCGGGATCGGCACCTTTGTCAACTGGACCTGCATCGGTCCCATCGCGGAGGTACTGCTTGCCCGGATGTACCGCGTCCCATGGCTCTGCGAGGGCGATGTTTCGTTTCCCGTCCGCTTTGGCATCATGCTGCTCGGCGTTCTGATTCTGAGTCTCGGCGCGTCGATGTACCAGACTGCCGACACCGGCATCGCGCCCTACGACGCGCTGTCGATCATCCTAAGCCGCCGCCAGAGCAAAATCCCCTACTTCTGGTGCCGCATCGCAACCGACTCCATCTGCGCCATTGCAGCAGCGCTGCTCGGAGGCGTCATCGGCATCGGCACGCTGATCTGCGCGCTGGGTCTGGGTCCTTTCATCACCTTCTTCGACCGCCTGATCTCCAGAAAGCTCTGCGGTCTTCCTACATAACCCGAAACACAAAAAATCCGCTCCTTCGGAGCGGTTTTTTTGTCGTACTTTTTCTGAACGCTGTCTTGCATTTCCATGATTGTCGTGCTATTATACGCATGAATTGCGTCATTTGCAGCAAAGGAGGCAAATATTGTGCAACCATCCATGCAAAAGAAGTTTTTTCCTGCATCCGAGCTTCTGCACTGTCTGGGCATTCTCGGCGGAACGCTTCTGTATTCTCTCGGCATGAACCTCTTCGTCGTCCCGGCAGGACTCTACACCGGCGGCATCATGGGTCTTTCTCAGCTGCTTCGGACCTTCCTTCTGCGCGCAACCGGCTGGACGCCTGCAATTGACATTGCAGGTCTCATCAACTATGCCATCAACCTTCCGATGCTGCTTCTGGCGTGGCGGCGGCTTGACCACCGCGTGGTCCTCAAAACGCTTCTGTCCGTCACCGGCACGACAATTTTTCTTTCTCTTGTCCCGCGCACCGACATCCTCTCCGGCGACCAGCTCGCGCGCTGCCTCATCGGCGGCATGCTCTGCGGCTGCGGCATCGGGCTTCTTCTCTGGATGGGCGGCACCTCGGGCGGCATGGACCTGCTCGGTATGATGCTGATCAAAAGCGGCTCCCACACCAGCATCGGGCACGTCAATCTCTGCTGGAACCTGATGCTCTATACCATCTGCGCCTGCGCGTTCAGCTTGTCTACCGCCATCTATTCCATCCTCTTCTCCTTTGTCTCCACCACCGCGATGGACAAGCTCCACATGCAGAACATCAACGTCGAAGTCACGGTCGTCACGAAGATTTTAAGCCCCGAGATGGAGCATGAAATTCTCGTCGACCTGCATCGCGGCATCACCCGCATGGACGGCATCGGCGAATATACCGGGGACCCGGTCCACGTGTTCTACATTCTCGTCTCCAAATATGAAATTGGAAGGCTTCGCGCAATCATCATGAAATACGACCCCCACGCCTTCATCGTTGCCAAGGACGGCGCGGTGATCTACGGCAACTACAAAAGAAAAGTCTAAACGAAGCGCCCTGCCTTCCGGCAGGGCGCTTTGACTATCGAAAAAGCTACCGCTTTTTCGATAAGAGGGATTGCGCCTCGACTGCGCGCATAATTTTGTCCTATAGGGACAAAATTCTACACTTGCGAGACGAGCAGTATGTTTACCCGCAAGGAGTACGCGACATCCGTAAGCGGTAAAACCGCTAACGGATGTCCTGTCCGGTCGGCAAAGCCGCCGGATAACATGGATTTTGATTTTTTTCGCCATCTGTGGATGGCGAAACTCTACGGGTTTTCCGTCCGTCTGGCAGCGGGCATTCCCGGATGGCATAGCGCAGCTTGCCGGAGGCTGTGGGCGCAATCTCGTCCACATACTCGATCGCTACCACCGTATCCGGCAGCACTTTTTTGAGCTGTGCCAGAATGGACGCCTCGTCAATTACCGCATCCGGTGTCTGCCGGACCAGCAGCAGCCGGGCTTCGTACTGCGATTTCTGCCGGAACTGGAACGCGCCCACGCCCGGCACCGGGCGCAGCAGCTGCCCGATAATATTACCGTGGACCAGCGCGCCATCGTGCCCCAGAAGCAGATCATCTTCTCGCCCCTCGACATGCGTGAGTAATGGCAGTGTCCGCCCGCAGCGGCATGCTTCACCCGAAATTCCGGCAACGTCCCCAAGCAGATACCGCAGCCGCGGCTGGACAAAATTGTGAAGGTCCGTCACCGCCAGCACGCCGCTTTTGCCCACGCCCAGCGGTTCGTGCGTTTTGGGGCTTAGCACCTCGATCACGCAGTTTTCCGCCGTGATATGCATGCATCCCTCCGGGCACCGGTAGGCAAGAATTCCCGCGTCTCGCGCGCCGTATTCGTTGGCGACCGGGCAGCGGAAGACCCGCCCCAGCAGCTGCTCCTGCCACGGCTCGAGCGTCTCCGAGGTCGACACGACCGCCTTGAGCGTAATCTTCAAAGAAAGCCCCCGCCGCTCCATCATCTGTGCAAACGCCGTAAGAATCGAGGCGTAGCCGTAGAGATACTCCGGCTTGTACCGGTTCAAAAACGTGACCTGCTTTGCAAGCTCCTGCTCGCTCAGGTGATATGCCGAGAGAATCTGCCGGTTTTTTAAAAGGCTCTCCTTGATCCGGTTTTTGAGCTGCGCCTGCTGCGAAAGCTCAATCGGGCTTCCCCAGAGCATGACGCTTCGGCTGCCCTGCGTGATGCCGTACCAGCCGAGCCCCCGCCATCTTGCCGCCTCGTAGCTCTCGACCTGTGCTCTCGTCATGAAAAAGCGTACCGGTTCTCCGGTCGAGCCGCCGGTGCAGTTTGCAATGCGCGCCGATTGCGGCACATTGTCCGCCAGATGCGCCTCTGCCTCCGTCTGAAAGGTCCGCTTTGCCAGCGGCTGAACGCACCGCAGCGCCGCATACGGGTCCTGCCGGATGGTATCCTCGTCCGGCAGAACACTTTCATACGCCGGAACATGCGCCTTGCAGTGCAGCAGCAGTTCCGTCAGCCGCTCGCGCTGCAGCGCTGCCACATCCTCATACTGACTTTTTTCCAGCGCCCGCTGGATTTCGCGGATTTTGTTTCCCTTGCGCTTTTCCATTGCCGGCCAGATGGCATGTTCAATCAGAAATTTATGCAGCGCCATAATTTTTCCACTCCTTACCTGCTGTTTCTGTCATTATAAAGCGCATTGCCCCGCGCGTCAAGGCGCAGCACGTCTTTACAAATCGTACCCGCCGCGCTACAATAAGGCGGCAATTTCAGCACCGACAAAAGGAGCTTTTTTATGACCATCTACATCATCCGCCACGCAGAGCCGGACTACGCGCGCGATTCTCTGACCGAAAAGGGCTGGCGCGAGGCAGCGCTTCTCAGCCATCGCCTGGCAAAAATTCCCGACGCCTCCTACTATGTCTCCCCGCTCGGCAGAGCGCGCGACACCGCTTCGCTCACGCTCAAAGCCGTCGGGAAAACCGCCGAGGTCCTGCCCTGGCTGCGCGAGTTTGACGCAGGCTACCGGACCGATTCTCTGATTCACCCCCGCGGGCACGGCTGGGATTTTCTTCCGTCCTCCTGGACGCGCGAGCCCATGTATTATGACCCGGAGGGCTGGATTCACGCTCCCGCCTATAAAGCTTCCGGCATCGACGTGGTCTACCGGAGCGTCACGGAACACTTTGACCGCCTGCTTGCCGCCCGTGGCTACGAGCGCGGCGACCACCTCTACGCCGCCGTCCGTCCGAACACGGAAAACCTGCTCCTGTTCTGCCACTTCGGCGTCGAATGCGTGCTTCTCTCGCGCCTGTTCGACTGCTCCCCGGTCGTCCTCTGGCACCACACCGTCGCGCTGCCCAGCAGCGTCACCGTCGTCACCAGCGAAGAGCGCGAGCCGGGCACTGCCATCTTCCGCATGTCCCGCTTCGGCGATCTCTCGCACCTCGACGCCGCCGGAGAGGCTCCGTCGTTTTCCGCCCGCTTCTGCGAGCGCCATGGCGACGGCACCCGCGAAGAGTTTTAAGGCAGCAGCGCGCAATTGCGCGCTGCTGCCCGAACCACCGCCGGCGCAGTCTGCGATTGCCGCAGACTGCGCCGGTATTTGTCTTTTTCAGAAGCTCGCGTTCTGATATTCCGTCGGACTCATGCCGGTGAGCTTTTTGAACGTCCCGGAAAAATACGTGATGTCCTTATAGCCGACCGCCTCCGCCACCTCATAGACGCGCAGCTTTCCTTCCTTCAGAAGCGCCATTGCCTTCTGCATCCGGCAGCGCGTGAGATAGCTCCCCACCGTGAGTCCTGTCTCCTTTTTAAAAAGATGGCTCAGATGTCCCTCGCTCAAGCCCAGCCCCGCTGCCACCTGCCCGACAGACAGCCCCGGGTCCTTGCAGCTTTTTCCGATGTAGTCCATCGCCTCCTGCACATACCGGCTCTTTGCGCCCGCACGCACCTCCGGCAGCTGCGGCTCCACGCGCTTTTTCTGCCCCTCAATTCTCTTCTGCAAAGCAAGCACCGCGTTTTCCAGATCTCCGTCATGAAACGGCTTTAACAAAAAATCCACTGCGCCCAGCCGGATTGCCGTCTGCGCATAGGTAAAGCTGTCATACGCCGTCAGAATGATCACATACGCCTCGCAGCCCGCCTCGCGCAGCCGCGAGATCATCTCCAGCCCGTCCATCTTCGGCATTTTGAGGTCCGTGATAATCAAAGACGGCTTGCATGCTTCCGCCTGCAAGATGCCCTCTTCTCCGTTTGCTGCCTCGCCGACCACCACGCAGCCCAGACTCTGCCAGTCGGTTGCCAGTACGATGCCCTTTCGGATCATCTCCTCGTCCTCTACTACCAGCACTCTCAGCATTCCGCTTTCCTCCTTCTGACCGGCAGCTGCGCCGCAATGCACGCGCCCGGTTCGTCCGTCCGGTTTTCCAGCCGCAAGCCAAACTGTTCTCCGTAGTGCTTGCGCAAAATCGTATCCACATTCAAAAGCCCCAGATGCCCCGTCGGCTGCGCGGGCGGCTTGTACTGCCCCAGCATGTCCGCCGGGAAGCCGCAGCCGTTGTCGCACACACGAATTTCCAAAACCTCGCCCTCCAATTGCTGTGCCGTGACCGAGAGCCTTCCGTCCGGTACGCCCGAAAGCCCGTGCAGAATCGCGTTCTCCGCCAGCGGCTGCAGCATCATTTTGGGAACCATGCACGAAAGCAGCGCCTCCGGCACATCCTGCTCAAACGTAAAGCTGTCCGACAGCCGGATGCGCTGAATCTCCACATACCGTCCCAGAATTTCCAGCTCGCGCCGCAGCTCCACAAATTCGTCCGGCGAGATGCAAAAGCGCAGAATATCCGCCAGATTTGTCGACATCAGCGCCACCTGCGGCACTTGATTGATCTTGCTGATCCACTTCATCGTATCCAACGTATTGCACAGAAAGTGCGGATTCAGCTGCGCCTGCATCATCCGGATCTGCGCGTCGTTGAGTGCCTGCTGGTTCTGAAGCAGCGCCTGCTGGTTGCGCCGCAGCGACAGAACCATCCGGTTAAACTGCTGCGCCAGTTCTCCCAGCTCGTCGTGCTGCCCCTCCTGCACCGGCACCTGCACCTGCAGATCGTTTTTTCCGACCTTTGTAATCGCGTGGTGCAGCGCACCGATCGGCTGGAACACCTGCCGGCTCAGCTGCAAGCTCAGAAGAATACTCACCGCCACGCCGCCGAGCGCGCACAGGGCGCTGACCGTATACAAAAGCCGCAGCGTCCCGCGCGTAAACACCTGCGGCTGCTGCAGCACAAGATACAGCCCCGTCGTCCCGCTCTGCCGCGCGGTGTATAAAAAATTGTCAGAAAGCCCCGTCAGCGCCCGTCCCGCCAGCAGCTGCCCGCGCAGCGCGTTGGAAAGCGTCAGCACCTGCGCCTGCTGCGAGCAGTAAATGCCGTGCCAGAACCGGTCCATGACCAGAAGCGCGTTCTGCGCGCCAGCCATTGCATCCAGAAGCGTCCGGAAATGCGACTCATACATTGCTGCCACCAGATAGCCTGCGGTCTGTCCGTCCATTGTCAGCCGCGCTGCCGCGCGCAGAACCGGCTCGCTAAGCTCGAGCGGATTGCCGCTTGCGCAGTAGACAATCACGCCCGGCTCCTCCTGCACCGCCTCCTGCAAAACGCCCCAGGAGGTAGAGAGCATCTGCTCCTCCGGCGCGGTCTGCGTGGAATACCGGAGCGTCCCATCCGCGTCGTATAAATCGAACCGTGCAAACCGCCGCACCGGCTCCGTCGCGTCAAACAGCACGCTGTAGACCGCCGCGCTGTCCGCCTGACCGCCGGAAAGCGCCCGCAGCACCGTCCGGCTTTTCTGCAGGGCTGCCGCGGCAGATGCCAGTCCCTCATGCATCGTATCTACCGCGTAGCAGGCGCCGTCCAGCTGCTGCTGCGCGTTCTGCTGCTGATCCGCCGTCATGCGCAGTCTGAAAATCTGCAGAAGAAGCGCCGAACACAGCAGCAGCGGCACCAGCGACACTGCCAGAAACGCCGCGTTCAATCTCTGGCGGAACGAAGAAAAACGAAGCTGCTTCATTCCTCTTCCTCCGTTCCCAGATAAAACGCCCAGCTCATCAGAAGCGACTCGCGCCGCTTGCTCGCAAAGCTCACGTCATAGTCCACCTGCGCAATTGCCCCAAACGGCGGCAGCGTTCCCGCCGGGTCCAGGTCACTTCGCACCGAGCGCCTGCAAAACTGCGCCTCAATGAGCTGCTGCACGTCCCGGCTGACCGTAAAGTCCACAAACGCGCGCGCATTGTCTTCGTGCGGCGCGCCCTTCAAAATCGCGCTGCCATCCGGCACGCAGCTCGTCCCGTCCGCCGGATACACCATTGCCAGCTCGTCTCCCGCGGCAATGCGCCGGCTTGCCGTCTCCTCGAGCGTCACACCGACCACCGCCTGTCCGCCGGCGACGTTGGAGAGCACCGCGCCCGAGCTTGTCAGCTGCCTGCCGTCGAGATTCGCGGCAAACGCCTGCACAACCGCGTCCTCATCCGCGTCCACCGCGCAGAGCATCGTCACCAGCGCCGTATAGCTCGAGCCGGAAACCGACGGGTCTGCAAACGCGATCTTTCCCTTCCACGCCGGGTCCAGCAGATCCTTCCACGACGTAATCTCGCCCGCGCGCACAAGCTTCGGATTGTACACAAACACCACCGGCAGCGACGAAAACGGCGTCCAGATGTCGTCTTTCGCGCGGTATTGCGGCAGAATCTGCGCCGCGTCCGTGCAGGCGTATGGCTCAAACAACTCCCGGTACGATTCCAGACTCTCCACACCGCCGCCGAACATCACATCCGCCTGCGGCGCGTCCTTCTGCTGTGAGAGCTGTTCGAGCAGCTCATTGCTGCCGCCTTCAACGACCTCAACCCAGATGCCCGTGCGCGCCTCAAATTCCCGAACCAACGGCGACCAGACCTCTTTTTTGTGCGACGTATACAGCACCAGCCGCTTTTCTTCCGCCGGCGCAAAATCCGGCTGCACCGCCGTCTGCGCGCAGCCCGTAAGCGTCAGAAGCAGAACCAGCGCAGCAATCATCCTTCGTTTCTTCATAAATAACCTGCCACGATGAATTTGCCCTAATTATACCACACCGCCGCCGTCACTTTCATCCATTTATCACAAAAATATCAGAGAATCACAAAAGAACGCAGATTTGTCCCCTGTTCTTTTGTGCAAGTAACCGGTAAAATTGGAATATCCAAACAGTGCAGACGCGCTGTTTCCGATAAATTTTTCTAGGAGGAAACATATCGTGAAAAAGATTCTTGCATTTCTTCTTGCAGTCTCCATGATCTTTGCGATGGCGGCATGCGCAGCAAGCCCTGCGCAGACCACCACCGAGCCTGCAAAGACCGAAGAAGCTGCCGCCACTGAGCCCGCCGCAGCGGAAGAAACCACTGCCGAGCCCGCAGCTCCCGTTGAGGAAGAAAACCTCACCGAGACCCAGAAAATCATCAAGGAAGCCGAAGGCATGACCCTTGAAGAGCTTGCCAAGAAGGCAATCGAAGAGTCCAACGGCAAAATGTTCTACGGCGTCGGCAACTCCAGCCGCGGCAAGAGCGCCCTGCCGCTGTTCATCGAGTACCTGCAGTCCATCGACTCCAGCTACAGCATGGAGTTCGAGTGGCAGCAGCCCAAGAACAACAAGATCTTCGATCAGCTGACCGCCGACTCCCTGAAGGACACCGGCACGTTCGCCATGACCCTGATTCAGGACGGCAACCAGATCGAAAGCAAGATGGTCCAGACCGGCATCCTCGACACCTTCATCCCGAAGGATTGGGCAGACGCCAACGGCACAACCGCTGATGCTTACACCGGCTTCCTGCCGCTGCAGACCCTGAACAAGGTCTTCATGTACAACTGCACCGGCGACAAGACCTACGACAACTGCTGGGACTTCGTTGCCGAGGGCGAGCATGGTCTTTACATGGACATCGACTCTGAAATCGTCGGCAAGAACTTCCTGTACATGCTGACCCGCGACGACTACGCGGCATGGATGAAGGAGTCCTTTGAGGCTCTGTCCGCTGACGAACAGGCATACTTCCAGCCCACCATCACCGAGATGGAAGCAGACGCTGCGGACCTCGGTCTCGGCGCAGACGGCGCATACGCACTGGCATGGATCAAGCTGTGGGTCGAAAGCTACAACGCACAGACCGACGACGGTCCGATCTGCAACACACTGGTCGACGCTTCTGCAAAGGATCAGTTCGGTCTTCTGGTTTACTCGAAGCTCCGCTCTGTCGAAGAGTCCAGCTCCGTCTCCGTCAACAACATCAAGGTTGCCGCTTATGAAGACGGCTATCAGGGTATCGGCGGCTACGGCTACTGCCATTACCTCTTCGTCACCGACAACTCCCCGCTGCTACTCCTCCAACCCGACCGTTGCTGAGGAAACCGAAGCCAACTTCCATCACTCCATCGGCGGCATGGCGGAAGACGGCACGACCGTTGAGTTCGCGGCAAAGAACGACCGCGGCTACGACTGGTGGACCACCAACGGCAAGCTGGTTCTGGAAGATCCGGAATACTGCGCAGACGTTGCCTTCACCGTCGGCAGCTGGATTGAAATGCTGACCAAATACTCCGCAGGCTAAATTTCTGCCCCGAAACACAACAAGCACCCGAGCGCCCTTGGATCGCGCATCCAAGGGCGCTTTCCAAAATAACCCCGCTTCCCTGAAATTCCGTGAAAGAAGGAGGAGTACGCCATGAACCAATCCTCAACCCTCCGCGCCAGCAAAACCACCATTGCCCTCAACAAGGTCAAAACCTTCTTTTCCAAGCCCCACAACGTGATTCTGCTCCTGCTCGGCATCGTTCTGACCTTCACCACTGTCGCGCCCATCGTCGCCATCGTGGAAGACACCTTCAAAATCCACGCCGGCACCATCGACGCGCACCTGACCGGGCAGGCATCGGGCTTCACCACGGTCAACTACATTGACCTTTTCACCAGCCGCATGGCAAAAACAAACCTCTGGACGCCGCTTCTCAACACCGTCCTTCTTGCCGTCGGCACCTGCATCGTCTCCATTTTATACGGCGGTCTGTTCGCCTTCCTGATCACAAGAACCGACCTTGCCTGGAGAAAATACTTAAGCTCCATTTTCATCTTCCCGTATATCATGCCGCAGTGGACGCTTGCCGTCGTGTGGCAGAACCTGTTCAATTCCAACGCCGTTACCGGCACGTCCAACGGCTTGCTGGCAGCTCTGTTTGGCGTCAACATGCCGATATGGTGGTGCAAGGGTCTGTTCCCGAGCCTGATGGTCCTTGGACTTCACTACGCGCCGTTTGCCTACATCTTAATTGGCGGCATCTTCCGCAACATGGACGCAAACCTCGAAGAAGCCGCAACCATTCTCGACACGCCCAAGTGGAAAACCATGTTCCGCATTACCCTTCCGATGGTCAAGCCCGCGATTTTGTCGACAATTCTTCTCGTCTTCGGCAGCGCCATGGGCTCTTACCCGGTGCCGCATTATCTGGGCTTAAGCACCCTTTCGACCAAGTACGTCTCGATGAACTCGAAGTACACGGGCGAAGCGAGCATCCTTGCCATCATCATGATGGTCTTCGGCGTGGCGATCATGCTCCTGAACCAGCTTTCTCTCAGAAGCCGCAAGAACTACACCACCGTCACCGGCAAGTCTGGTCAGATTTCCAAGATAACCCTCGGAAAGTATGGCAAATACATCATTGCCATCCTCCTCGTCATCCTCACCTTCTTCACCAGCATTTTCCCCATCATCTCGTTTGCGTTTGAAACCTTCCTGCCGAATCCCGGCGATTACTCGTTCCTGTATACGGGCGACACCTCGAACCTCACGACCAAATGGTGGCTCACCAGCGAAAACGTCACCGAAAACGGCATGTACGGCCAGAAGGGCATCTTGTATAACGAGACGATCTGGAGGGCCTTCAAGGGCACGATTCTCGTCTCCGTTGCCTGCGCCCTGCTTGCCGGCACCATCGGCACCATGATCGGCTACGCCGTCTCCAAAAACCGCCGCAACCGCTGGGCAAACTACGTAAACTCCGTCGCCTTCCTCCCCTACCTCATGCCGTCTATCGCCGTCGGCGTCGCGTTCTTCATCCTGTTCTCAACGGAAAAGCTGAACCTCTTCAACACCTATACGCTGCTGATCATCGTCGGCACCGTCAAATACATCCCGTTTGCCAGCCGGAGCAGTCTAAACTCCATGCTCCAGCTCTCGGGCGAGATTGAAGAGGCGGCAATCATCCAGGATATCCCGTGGGTCAAGCGCATGACGCGCATCATCATCCCGATTCAGAAGTCCTCGATCATCTCGGGCTTTTTGCTGCCGTTCATGACGTGCCTGCGCGAGCTGTCTTTGTTCATGCTTCTTTGCGTGCAGGGCTTCATCCTCTCGACCACGCTCGACTACTTCGACGAAATGGGTCTTTATGCGTTCTCCAGCGGCATCAACCTGATTCTGATCATTACCATTCTGATCTGCAACACGCTGGTGAACAAAATCACGGGCGCAAGCCTGGACAAGGGAATAGGAGGTTAATCACATGCCTGAAATCAAACTCGAACACGTCACCAAGCGCTGGGCAAAGTTCTACGCTGTGGAGGACCTGAATCTGACCATTGAAAACAATGCCTTTGTCACGCTGCTCGGTCCGTCCGGCTGCGGCAAGACGACGACACTCCGTATGATCGCGGGTCTGGAAACCCCGACCTCCGGACGCATCACCATCGGCGACAAAGTTGTCTTCGACAGTGATCTCGGCATCAACGTCCCTGCCAACAAGCGCAAGGTCGGCTTCCTGTTCCAGAACTATGCGCTCTGGCCCAACATGACGGTCTATCAGAACATCTCCTTCGGTCTTTCCAACGTCAAAGAAGCCCTTCCGAAAATCGACTTTGACGCAAAGAACGCCGCGCGTCTTGCCGAAATCCTCAAGACCCCCGCGGACGTTGTCTCGGTGCTCGACGAGTGCCGCGACAAGGACGGAAAGCTGGAAGAAAAGAAGGCGATCCTCAAGCTCATCGACGCCTTCACCCTCTCGCAGTACACCGCAAAGAAGCTCTTCGATTACCATCTGGAAACCAAGTCCGACTGCGCCTCCGAAATTGCCGCTCTGACTGCCAAGGTCGAGACCGCAAAAAAAGCCGCGCAGGACGCCGGCTGCACATTAGACGACGAATTCCGCTATACAAAAGACGGTGAAATCGTCACGCAGGTGCGCAAGCTTACCAAAGAGGAAATCGACCTCTCCGTCCGCCGTGTCAGCCGCATCGTCAAAATCGGCATGTTCATGGACCGGTATCCGGCAGAGCTGTCCGGCGGGCAGCAGCAGCGTGTCGCCATCGCCAGAACCCTCGCTCCGGAGCCTACGGTTCTGTTCATGGACGAGCCGCTTTCGAACCTCGACGCAAAGCTGAGACTCGAAATGCGCTACGAGCTGCAGCGCCTGCATGTCGAGACCGGCTCTACCTTCGTCTATGTCACCCACGATCAGATGGAGGCAATGACTCTTGCCACGCAGATCTGCCTGATCAACAACGGCGTTCTGCAGCAGTATGAAGCGCCGCTGGAGGTCTACCATCACCCGGCAAATCTCTTTGTCGCGGACTTCGTCGGCAATCCGTCGATCAACTTCGTCGAAGCAAAGGGCGCGCAGGGCGCGGACGGCGCGCTCGACCTGACCGTTCTGGGCGGTCTTCATGCAAAATTCCGCCCCGCAAAGCCGCTGGACCTTTCCAAATGGTTCGCAAATCGCGACGAGCAGGCGGCAAAGCGCGCTGCCGAGCTGAAAGAAAAAGCCTCGCAGAAAGGCTATGTAGAAAAGGGCAACAAGGACGAGGTCTTCCGCTATCACATCGCCAAGGTTGACGAAGAAGACGATTCTCTGCTTGATCTTCCGGAAATCACGAACGAGGACCTGGTTCTCGGCATCCGCCCCGAGTTCATCGACATTGCCGACGAGGGCAATCTTCGCGGCGAGATCTACGGTGCAATGCCCACCGGCATGGAGTCGACCATCAAAGTTCGCGTTGGCGGCTTCCTGCTGACCGGCGTCGTCTTCGGCAGCTCTCTGTTTACCATCGGCTCTTCGGTCCCCCTTTCTGTCACCGGAGACCAGATCATGCTCTTTGACCGCAAATCCGGTCTTTGCATCACCTCCGGCAGTTTGACCTTCTGAGTTTCCACCAACACGACCGGCGCATGTTTGCGCCGGTCGTTTTTTCGGAAAAGGAGAACGAAATGGACTCTTCCAGAATCCAATATGACCGCTGGCTGTCCCAGCCCTCGCTGGACGCAAGTCTTCGCGCCGAGCTTTCCGCGATGGCGGACGACGCGCATGCCATCGACAATGCCTTCGGCTGCGAGCTGACCTTCGGCACCGGCGGTCTTCGCGGCATCCTCGGCGCAGGCACCAACCGCATGAACGTCCACGTCGTCCGCCGCGCCGCGCAGGCGGTTGCCGACTATCTGAGCGGAACCGCCCTTCCCAAGCGTGCTGCCATCGGCTACGACAGCAGAATCGGCAGCGCCCGCTTTGCCAGGGAAACTGCCGCCGTCTTTGCGGCAAATGGTATCGAAGCATACATTTACCCCCGCCTCGAGCCGGTGCCCGCCCTGAGCTTTGCGGTGCGCGCACTTTCCTGCGGCGTTGGCGTCTGCATCACCGCCAGCCATAATCCCGCGCAGTATAACGGCTTCAAGGTCTACGGCTCCGACGGCTGCCAGCTGACCCCGGCGGGCGTGGCGCAGATTGCGGGCAATCTTAAGAATCGTTCCTATTTTAATGGTATCCAGATCGGAGACTTTGCCGCGCTTCTTGCCTCCGGCAGCATCCGATGGATTCCGGACGAGCTGCTGGACGCCTACATAGATGCCGTTCGCTCCCTGCGCGTCACCGAAGACGATCTTTCCAGCTTGCGTCTCGTCTATACGCCCCTCAACGGCTCCGGCAGAGAGTGTGTGGAAAAGCTTCTTGAGAAACTCGGCGTTCAGAATCTCACGCTCGTCCCCGAGCAGGCAGAGCCGGACGGCAATTTCCCGACCTGCCCGTATCCGAACCCCGAGATCCGCGAGGCAATGCAGAAAGGACTCGAGCTGAGCCGGATCGTAAAGCCCGATCTTCTCATCGGCACCGCCCCGGACTGCGACCGCTGCGGCGTTGCCGTCCCGGACAAGGGCTCCTATCGTCTGCTCTCCGGCAACGAGGTCGGCGTGCTGCTGCTCGATTTCATCTGCCGCACGCGAAAAGCTGCCGGAACGCTTCCCGAGCGCCCCGTTGCCGTCACCACGATTGTCTCCACCGCCATGGCAGACCCCATCGCGAAAGCCTGCGGCGCAGAGCTTCGCCGCACACTCACCGGCTTTAAATACATTGGCGAACAGATCGGTCTTCTGGAACGCGAGGGGCACCCGGAGCGCTTCACCTTCGGCTTTGAAGAGAGCTATGGCTATCTCTCCGGCACACATGTGCGTGACAAGGACGGCGTCAACGCCGTGCTCCTGCTCTGCGAAGCGGCAAGCTGGTACCAGGAGCGCGGCATGACGCTTGCCGATGCCATCGACGCACTTTACGAGCGCTTCGGCTGCTATGTCCATTCGCAGCAGAGCCTCGCCTTCTCCGGCGCCGCCGCAATGACGCAGATGGCATCTGTCATGCAGCGCCTGCGCAGCAATCCGCCGTCCAGCATCGGCGCTTTCCCTGTCGCCGCACTCACCGACTACCTGACAGACCCGACCGGTCTTCCGCGTTCGGATGTGCTTGCCTTTTCGCTCACCGGCAGCGCCTCTGTCGTCGTCCGCCCCTCCGGCACCGAGCCGAAGCTCAAGCTCTACCTCAGCGCAAAGGCTTCCACCCGGGCAGATGCAGACGCGCAGCTGTATGCGCTGGAAGACGCCTGCCGGACGCTGCTGCAATTCTGAACTTTTCATGAAAACCGTCCGTCCCGCATTGACAGTTCTATCTGCATCCACTAAAGTATAGGAAGAATACGATCGATACGGAGGTACATATGGAATACAGAATTCTCCCCCATGGCGGCGAAAAGATCGGCGTCATCGGCATGGGCTCGTCCGTGGTCGGCGCGCAGAAAGAAGCGGACATCATCCGGACCGTCCGTACCGCCTTCGACCTTGGCGTCAACTATTTTGACATGGCAGGCGGACATGCAAGCATTTTCCCCGCCTACGGAAAAGCCCTCAAGGACATCCGCAGGCAGGTCTTCCTGCAGGTCCACTTCGGCGCGGACTACACCACGGGCGAATACGGCTGGACCACCGAGCTGGACGAAATCAAGCGCTCCGTCGCCTGGCAGCTGGAAAACCTGCAGACGGACTACATCGACTTCGGCTTCATCCACTGTCTGGATGAAGAAGCCGACCTGCGCACGTATGAGAAAAACGGCATTCTGCGCTATCTGCAGGACCTGCAGCGGCAGGGTGTTGTGCGCCATCTCGGTCTTTCCTCGCACGCACCGCGTCTTGCAAACCGCGTGCTGGACATGCGCATCATCGACATGCTGATGTTCAGCATCAACCCCGTCTACGACTACGGCAGGGGCGAGTTTGCCTTCGGCGAAAACGCCGAGCGCTATGATCTTTACCGCCGCTGCCAGAAAGAGGGCGTCGGCATTTCGGTCATGAAGCCCTTCTGCGGCGGGCAGCTGCTCGACGCGGCGCAGTCCCCCTTCAAAAAGGCGCTGAGCAAAGCGCAGTGCATCGCCTATGCGCTCGACAAGCCCGGCGTTCTCACCGTCCTTCCCGGCTACGGCAGCGAACAGGAGCTGCGCGAGGTCCTTTCCTATTTTGAAACGACTGCGCAGGAGCGCGACTATGCCGAAGCTGCCTCGTTTGCAGCTGCCGCCACGCTCGGCGCCTGCGTCTACTGCAAGCACTGCCATCCGTGTCCTGCCGGACTCGACATTGCGCTGATCAACAAGTATTACGATCTGGCAAAGCTCGGCGACAATCTGGCGCGCGAACACTATCTGACGCTGGAAAAAACCGCGCAGGACTGCCTCTCGTGCGGGCACTGCGACAGCCGCTGTCCGTTCCATGTCCATCAGCAGGAGCGTATGCAGGAAATTCTCGCGTACTTTGGAAGATAAACTTCCCCTTTTTCTTTGCGTATATCTGGCAGCATATTCTATTTTTTGGGCAGATCCTCCCGTTTGCTATGTTTCCCGACACAAAATTCGAAGTGTCCATTTCCGGCAGAAATCGCCTGTCGTATTCTTGTATAAAGATAAGGAACGTATCCGCCCTTCCCAAAGGGTCTGGAGCAGCGCAAAAGAAAGGAGCACCGACATGCAGGAAGAATTCAACCAGCTGCCGCAGATCGACAGCCGTCTGCGCAAGAACATTTTACGGATGCCGGAAGCCGTCTTTCAGGCAAGCGGCATTGTCATTAACGGCAGGCGCATCAAAAGCTTCGTCTTTACGACCGACCTTGCCATCATCCGAAACTGCGACGCCGACGCGGTCTTTGCCGTCTATCCCTTCACGCCCCAGCAGGCAATCAGCGACGCCATCATCAAAGCGTCCTACATTCCGGTCTTCTGCGGCGTTGGCGGCGGCACGACGAAGGGCATGCGCACGGTATCTTTGGCAAAGGACGTAGAATCGCAGGGTGCGATGGGCGTAGTTCTGAACGCGCCGATCTCGGACCTCAACCTTCTTGCGGTATCAAAAGCGGTCGATATCCCCGTCATTGCCACCGTTACCAGAGAGGACACCGACATTGCCATGCGTTTAGAGAGCGGCGCGTCGATTCTGAACATTGCCTGCGGCTACAGAACGCCGGAGGTTGTGCGCAAAATCCGGGAGCAATTCCGGCAGGTGCCCCTGATCGCCTCCGGCGGCAAGACGAACGAAACCGTCCGCGAAACGATTCTTGCCGGAGCCAACGCGATTACCTACACGCCGCCCTCCGCGCAGGATCTGTTCAAAACCATCATGGCAGCCTATCGGGAATAGCCGGCGCAAATGATTGCCGTTTCTTACACGCAGCAGCATGCCGCGCAGTCAACTTTCCGCTCCAAAGACTGTTTTACATCGTCGATCTGTTCCTCCGGAATATCCCGATGCCCGGTCACACAGCAGGTTTTTCCTTGCATAGTTACGCCCTCCTTGTGGAAAGATAATTTTAATCTATTGTTTCTTCTATTGTAATAGATTTAATTCTTCACGTCAACGAAAACGCCCTTTTAACTCTATCGGTTTTGCTATCCTCGTAAGGTACAATCTATTATGTTACGAGGAGGTGAGGCTGATGTACGAAGATTTCGTTCCGGAGCGGATCGCACAACTGCGTACCAAGAAAGGCGTGTCGGCACGGGATATGTCGCTGTCGTTGGGGCAGGCAAACAACTATATCAACAATATCGAAAACAAGAAGTCGCTGCCAGCCATGCAGTCTTTCTTCTATATCTGTGAGTATCTAGGTGTCACACCCAAAGAGTTTTTCGATGACGAAAACGCAGACCCAACAGCCTTGCGGGAGTTCATTCAGGAAGCACGGCGTTTGGATGAAAAGTCACTGGAGTATATTCTCGGCATTATGAAAAAGCTGAACAGCAGAAAATGAGCGGACAACCGAAGCGTGTTGTCCGCTCATTTTCTGTCCTTTTGTTTACGCCACGTTAAGAATTTCCGATTGGATTGACTTCGCCTGCTCAGAGGTCTAAAATAGCTGTATTGCAATTTTTCAGCATTATTTTTAAGCGTTTTATGTGTATATCTCATAAAAAATCAGATTTTCAGTATATACTATTGTGACCTTCAGACAAACGGAGTAACGCCATGGCAGTTGATTTCACCAAACAGATGAAGCGCGATTTCACCATTCTCGCGCCCGACATTTTCCCCACCCACATGGAGCTTTTGCAGGAGGTTTTCGCCCTGCACGGCTATCATGTCGAGGTTCTGCACGACGAAGGTCCTGCCGTGATTGCCGCAGGGCTTAAATACCTGCATAACGATATGTGCTACCCCGCAACCTGCGCCGTCGGGCAGCAGCTCTACGCGCTTACCAGCGGCAAGTATGATCCCCACAGGGTCGCGCTTATCCAGTTTCAAACGGGAGGCGGCTGCCGGGCGTCGAACTACATTTTCCTTCTGCGAAAAGCGCTCCACAACATGGGCATGGATTACGTCCCCGTCATTTCGCTCAGCTTCGGCGGATACGAACACTACTCCGGCTTTAAAATCACGCCCCTCATGCTCTTTACGGGGCTGCGCAGCTTAATCTACGGCGACACGCTGATGCTGCTCAAGAACCAGTGCCTTCCCTACGAAACCAATCCCGGTGATACCCGGAAGGTCATCCAAAAATGGATTGCCGAGCTTACCGGTCAGTTCCGCCGCAAGCAGGGTCTCACACCCAAAGCGATGCAGAAAAACCTCCGCGCGATGGCAAAGGACTTCCACGAGATCCCGCGCACGCCGAAAGACTGCACAAAAGTCGGCATCGTCGGCGAGATTTACGTCAAATATTCCTCGTTCGGCAACAACGGCTTAGAGCAGTTCCTGCTCTCACAGGGCTGCGAGTACATGGTCCCGGGCGTTTTGGGGTTCTTCCAGTACTGCTTTGCAAACATCGAAATGGACCACAAATACTACGGCGGCAGCAGGCTCAAGCTCCTCATCGGTCGCAAGGCGGAGCAAATTGCAGGCGCGTGGGAAGACTGGCTCATTGAAGCGCTCGAGTCCTACCCCGAGTTTGTCCCGCCGATCAGCTTTGAAAAAATCAAAGCGCTTGCCGATCGCGTCATCGACCGCGGCGTCAAGATGGGAGAAGGCTGGCTTCTTCCCGGCGAGGCGGCGGAGCTGATTGAGAAGGGCTACACGAACATCATCTGCGCGCAGCCGTTCGGGTGTCTTCCCAACCACATCGTCGGCAAGGGCACAATCCGGCGTCTGCGCGAGCTCTACCCCAAGGCAAACATCTTCCCCGTCGACTATGACTCCGGCGCGTCGAAAGTCAATCAGGAAAACCGCATCAAGCTGATGCTGGCGATGGCAAAGGAGGAACGGCATGAAACAGCTCGGGCTTGATATCGGTTCTACAACGCTCAAATACGTTCTGCTGGATGAAGAAAACCAGCTTTTATCCTGCAAGTATCAGCGCCACGGCGCAAAGATCGGCGAAAAATTAGACGAAATTCTCTGCCAATTTGAAACAGATTATCCCGGCGAAGAGCTGATTCTCACCGTCTCCGGCTCAGCAGGTCTCGGCTTGTCGGAAAGCCTGGACCTTCCGTTTGTACAGGAGGTCTTCGCCGAAAAAATCGCGGCGCAGCGCTTCTGTCCGGGAACGGATGTCATCATCGAACTCGGCGGCGAGGATGCAAAAATCCTCTTTCTTACCGGCGGCTTTGAAATGCGCATGAACGGCACCTGCGCCGGCGGCACCGGCGCATTCATCGACCAGATGGCGTCGCTCATGCAGATCACGCCGCTGGAACTCAACGATCTTGCCGCCAAAGCCCAGACCATCCCGCCCATTGCCTCGCGCTGCGGCGTGTTTGCCAAATCCGACATTCAGCCGCTTCTCAATCAGGGCGCAAGGCGTGAGGATGTCGCGGCAGGCATTTTGCGCGCGGTGGTCAACCAGACCGTCGCCGGGCTTGCGCAGGGGCGAGAAATCACGGGAAAGCTTCTCTATCTCGGAGGTCCCCTGACGTTCCTTCCAGAGCTGCGCCGAAGCTTCGACGAGGTTCTGAACACCACGGGGCTTTGCCCGGAAAACTCTTTGTATTTTGTCGCATACGGCTGCGCCCTGGCAAACGTCGGGCAAATCGTCTCGCCCGCAGTTGTCCGCGAACGGCTCGCTCTGCGCGCCAAAACCAGCACCTACCGTCACCAGCCGCCGCTGTTTGCCTCGAAATCGGACTACGAGGCGTTCTCCGCGCGCCATCAGAAAAATTCCGAAGGTATCGAAACGCTTACCAAGCCAAACGGTCCCATGTACCTCGGCATCGACGCCGGCTCCACAACCGTCAAGGCTGTGCTCTGCGACCAGTCGGGAAACCTCTTTTACCCGACCTACCAGCCGAACCGCGGCGACCCCGTGCGCATCATCCGTGCATACCTTCTGGACCTCTATCACGCCTACCCGGATATTCAGATTGTGGGCAGCGCCGTCACCGGCTACGGCGAAAAGCTGATGCAGACCGCCCTCAGCGTGGACCACGGCATCGTCGAAACGCTGGCGCACTACACAGCGGCAAAAAAATTCCGCCCGGACGTCGACTTTATCATCGACATCGGCGGGCAGGACATCAAGTGTTTCCAGATCAAAAACGGGCTCATTGACAGCCTGTACTTGAATGAAGCGTGCTCGTCCGGCTGCGGCTCGTTCCTGCAGACCTTTGCCGATACGTTAGGGCTAACGAGCGCGGAATTTGCAAAGCTCGGCTTATTTGCCGACGCACCCGCGGATTTAGGCAGCCGCTGCACGGTCTTCATGAACAGCTCCGTCAAGCAGGCGCAGAAAGACGGCGCCAGCATCGAAAACATCGCGGCAGGTCTTTCCGTCAGCGTCGTCAAAAACGCGCTCTACAAGGTCATCCGCTGCGCCGACGCGCAGAAATTAGGACGGCACATCGTCGTCCAGGGCGGTACCTTTTATAACGACTGCGTCCTGCGTGCTTTTGAGATGGAAACCGGCCGCGAGGTTATCCGCCCGAGGTTTGCCGGTCTCATGGGTGCCTACGGCGCAGCACTTTACGCGGCAAACCATCCGGGTCACGGCGTTCTCAGCCGCGAAGAACTCGAACGCTTCGAGCACAAGGTCAACCGTACCGTCTGTCAGGGCTGCCAGAACCACTGCAACCTGACTGTCAATCTCTTCCCTGGCGGCAGGCGTTTTCTCGCCGGGAACCGCTGCTCGAAGCCCGTGCGCACAGAAGCCGCCAAAGCGCCAAGGAATTTGTACGCAGACAAGCTTTCTCTTCTGGATAACTACCGGCAGGACGCGCCGGACGAAGGAAAACAAACCATCGGCATTCCGATGGGACTGAACTTCTACGACCTGCTGCCCTTCTGGTATGCCTTTTTCCATGCGCTCGGCTTCCGCGTGCTGGTCTCCCCCAATTCCACGCGCGAGCTGTATGCCGCCGGGCAGCATACGATTCCGTCCGACACCGCCTGTTACCCTGCGAAGCTCCTGCACGGGCACATCGAGTGGCTGCTAAGCCGGAACCCCGATGCCATTTTCTACCCCGACATGAGCTATAATGTAGACGAGCGCCTCGGAGACGACCACTTCAACTGCCCCGTCGTTGCCTATTACCCGCAGGTATTAAAGCTCAACATCCCCGGACTCTCCCAAACCCGCTTCCTCTCCGACTTTGTCGGTCTTCACAGCAAAAAGCAGTTTTGCAGGCGGATGCAGGAAATTCTGGCACAATATTTTGCGCCGTTCTCCAAACAGCAAGTCGCAGAAGCTGCCGATGCCGCTTACGCCGAATATGAAGCGTATCACAGCGCCGTGCAGCAAAAGGCGCAGGAATACCTTGCTGCGGCAAAACACGAGCATCAGCCCGTCGTCGTTCTGTGCGGCAGACCCTATCACGTCGACCCCGAGGTCAGCCATGGCATTGATAAGCTCCTGTGCGACCTCGGCGCAGCGGTCATCACCGAAGACAGCCTCAGCCCGTTTGCGGAGAAATTCCGCGCAGGCGTGCGCAACCAGTGGACGTATCACGCAAGAATGTACGCGGCAGCAAAATACGTTGCCGAAAGCCCTGACGATCTTCACGTCGTGCAGCTGGTGTCCTTCGGCTGCGGCGTAGACGCGGTCACAACGGACGAGGTGCGAGCCATCCTGGAAGCCGCCGGAAAAGACTACACCCAGCTCAAGATCGACGAGATCACCAACATGGGCGCGGCATCCATCCGTCTGCGAAGCCTGTTTGCGATGCTCGACGAAAAAAACGGGAAGAGGTCTTAACCTCTTCCTGTTTTGTGCATTTATGCCAGCACGCCGAGATCCTGCAGCAGAATCACAAGCCCGATGCCGATCAGCACGATGCCGCCCGTCAGCTCCGCCTTGGACTTATACTTTGCGCCGAAGCGGTTGCCGATCCAGACGCCTGCCGCCGAAAACAGAAACGTCGTCAGACCGATCACCGGAACCGACGGCACCAGCGGCACCTGCCGGAAGGCAAATGTTACGCCGACAGCCAGAGCGTCAATCGAGTCCGCAATTGCCAGTGGGAACATGACCTTCGGCGAGAACGACGCATCGAGCTTTTCGATCTTTCCCATCGACTCGCGGATCATATTAACGCCGATAAGCAGCAGCAGCGCAAACGACAGCCAGTGGTCGACGCTCTGAATCGCCTCATAAAAGCTTCCGCCCACAAAATAGCCGATGATCGGCATTGCCATCTGCGAGCCGCCGAACCAGAGACCCGTAATGACCATGTGCCTTTTTTCGAGCTTTTCCACGGACAATCCCTTACAGATGGATATCGCGAACGCATCCATCGAAAGACCGATTGCCAGCACAATCAGTTCCGCAAAATTCATAGTTTTCCTGCAACCCTTCTGTTTGATTTGCCGGCATACAGACAAAAAAACAGACCTATCTGCCCCTCTTTGCAGATAAGTCTCGTCATTTCAGACGCGACCAGAGGAAACCCTCAGCCTGTTGACCGCGCCGCACAAGGTGCCGACTACTCCCTTATTGACCTCCATTATACAAAGCGTCCGCGCAATTTTCAACCGGAATTTCCAAAAAGGTTCCGGTCATTTTGCCCCGAATGTCCAAATTTGCGGGCGCTTTCCGGACGCCAAGGCTCTCGTTTTCGTTTGCCGTCATTTTGCACAGTTTTACACGTTTTGTGTTATCTATTTTCACTAATTCCAATTGTGGATTTCTCTTGACTTTTTTCCCATGCAAAGACTATAATTGCTCGGAACTTGAAACCGATTACTTTTCTGATTGCCAGAAAGGACGCTGTTTATGCCGAAAAACACTGCCCCGAAGGGGTTTCCTGCGCTGTTCCAGCCGATTGACCTGACAGAAGGTCCGTGCTGGAAGACCATTCTGCGCTTTTCCTTCCCGATCATTCTTTCGTATCTTCTCCAGCAGGTCTATTCCATCAGCGACGCTGCCATCGTCGGGCAGACGCTCTCCGGCGAGCAGGTCGCGGGTGTCAACGACATTGCCCCGATTGTAAACATCTTTCTGCAGTTTGCCTTCGGCGTGTCGGCAGGCTTCTGCGTCATTACCTCCTGCAATGTTGGCTCTCATAACCAGCCCGGAGTTCGCCGCTCGCTTGCCACACAGATTGTGCTGTCCGCCGTTTTAACTCTTTTGCTGACAGCGCTGGCGCTGGCGCTTTTAAATCCGATGCTCGCGTGGATCAACGTCACCCCGGACAGCGGCGCTGTCTATACGGCGGCTTTTACCTACTGCGCCATTATCTTTGCCGGTATCGGCGCGCAGCTTTTTTATAACTTCATCTGCTCGTTCCTGCGCGCGATGGGTGATTCTGTCACGCCTCTGATGTTTTTGCTGTTCTCCACGGTTCTGAATGTCGGTCTGGACCTTCTGTTCATTCTGTCGTTCGGCTGGGGCGTCGCGGGCGCGGCGATTGCAACGGTTCTCGCGCAGCTCATCAGCACCGTGGCATGCTTCCTCTACGCCTTTTCCAGATATCCCGAGCTGCGGCTTCACCGGGAGGACTTCGCCATCACGAAAAGCGACCTTTCCCAGCACATCGCACAGGGCGTTCCGCTGGGGCTTCAGTTTTCGGTCCTTTCTGTCGGTATTATCACGATGCAAAGCGTCGTCGTCCAGTTTGACATGCAGGCAGGTCTTATTGTTTCAAATGCCGCGCAAAACGGCTTCGGTGCAGCAAACAAGCTCCACATGCTGACCATGACGCCGCTCAACGCCTTCGGCACGGCACTGACCAGCTTCACTGCGCAGAATCTCGGCGCGGGCAAGCACGAGCGCATCCGCCGCGGCGCTATACAGGCTTCCATCATCATGGCGCTTCTCGCCGCACTCAGTGCAGGCGCAGGTCTTCTGATGACGATCGGCGATACCTATTTCCACGTTTTCCTCAGCGCCGACAAGGTGACGCCGGAAACCATCCGCTACGGCAATGCGTTTTTATACGTCGACTACGCGATGTATCTGCTGCTGGGCGGCATTTTCCTGATGCGCAACTGCGATCAGGGCATCGGCAGATCGCAGTTCACTCTGGCAGGCGGCGCGGCGGAGCTGGTAGCAAGAATCGCGGTCAGCTCTACGCTCCCGGCAGCCATTGCAGGAGGCGTTGTGAGCGCGTCCGCACCCTCCCTTGCCTTCTATGCGCTCTGCGCGGCAGATCCTGCAGCGTGGCTGGCAACCGATATCATCCTTGCCATTCCGTTCATCAAAAACATTCTCCGGCAGGATTACCGGTATCTCTACGGCGAGCATCACCGCCGCAAGGCAGAAAAAGCGTTGTGAGCATCCGAACAGGAGGACTTATGAAACAGCCATCCTTTTTTCAGCGTGTCTACTCCCTCGTCCGGCAAATTCCGGCAGGCGCCTGCGCCAGCTATTCGCAGCTGGCATATTTGCTGGGCGCGCCCCGCGCGGCGCGGCAGGTCGGCTGGGCGATGCGGACGTGCCCGGATGATCTTCCGTGGCAGCGCGTGGTCAAAGCCGACGGCTCGATTGCGGGCGGCGGCTACGCCGATCTGAGAAGAGCGCTTCTGGAGGCAGAGGGCGTCCCCTTCCTGCCCGACGGCAGAGTCGACCTTCGCGCCTGCCAGTGGCAGGGTCCGAAAGCAGTCTGAAAATCAAGCAAAAGCCCCCGTGCGCCAATCGCTGCGCACGGGGGCTTCCATTATTTTCGGCCCGGACTTAATGTCCGCAGCCACCATGGCACGAACCGTGCATGGAGCAATGGCCGCAGTCACATCCGCAGGAGTTTTTTCCGTCACGCTTCTGCCGGATCAGATACTTGATAATGGAGATTACAATTACGATTAAGAGGGAGGAGATCAGAATAGTTGCAAGGTTTGCCATAATCCAGCTTATCATAACGTTCACACTCCTTGGGATGATACTGGGTAAAGGGATGCCTTAGGCAGCGCCGTGTAATTCGGCAAGCAGGCTCGGCGAGAATTTTTTTCAAACCGAAGCATTGGCGGAAAAGATCCGCCGAGACACGAAGCCGCAATTGCGCGGTGCTGCCTGAATGCTTAGACCTTGGTGGAGAGCTTGGTTGCTTCCTTGTAGGGCTTGACGAGCATGTAGACGATAAAGCCCAGGCAGAGGGCAGCTGCAATCAGACCGAGGACATTGATATTGCCGGTGAACAGACCGCCGAACTGGTTGATCATCAGCGCGATGACATATGCAAAGCCGCACTGATAGCCGATGGCGAACCAGGTCCACTTGGCGTTGTTCATCTCGCGCTTGATTGCGCCAATTGCTGCGAAGCACGGAGCGCACAGAAGGTTAAACACCAGGAACGAATAGCCGGTGATGCCGTTGAAGGCATTGCCGATTGCCTGATAGACCGTGCCTTCGCCGCCGCCGTAGAGGATGCCCATCGTGCCGACGATGTTCTCCTTTGCGACAAGACCGGTGATGGACGCAACGACCGCCTGCCAGTTGCCCCAGCCGAGCGGTGCAAAGATCCACGCAATCGCGGAGCCGATGTGACCGAGGATGGAGTAGTCGATTTCGCTTTCGTCGAGCATCCGGAATGCGCCGTCAACCCAGCCGAAGTAGGTGGTGAACCAGACAAAGATCGTCGACAGCAGGATGATCGTACCTGCCTTCTTGATGAACGACCAGCCGCGCTCCCACATGCTGCGAAGAACGTTGCCGAGGGTGGGCCAGTGGTATGCCGGCAGCTCCATAACGAACGGAGCCGGCTCACCGGAGAACATCCTGGTCTTCTTCAGCATGATGCCGGAAATGATGATTGCAGCCATGCCGATAAAGTATGCAGAGGTCGAGACCCATGCGCTGCCGCCGAACAGGGCGCCTGCGATCATCGCGATGAACGGCACCTTTGCGCCGCAGGGGATAAAGGTGGTGGTCATGATCGTCATACGGCGGTCACGTTCGTTTTCGATGGTACGGGAAGCCATAACGCCAGGGATGCCGCAGCCGGTGCCAATTAACATTGGGATGAAGGACTTACCGGACAGACCGAACTTGCGGAAGATACGGTCCAGAACGAAGGCGATACGGGCCATGTAGCCGCAAGCCTCCAGGAACGCCAGAAGCAGGAACAGCACGAGCATCTGCGGCACGAAGCCGAGAACCGCGCCGACACCGGCGACGATACCGTCAAGGATCAAGCCGCTCAGCCAGTCCGCTGCGCCGGCAGCTTCCAGTGCATTGCCGACCAGAACCGGAACACCGGGGACCCAGACACCGTAGTTCGCGGGATCGGGCTCGTCAAAGCCGTTTTCTTCAAAGTAGCTCACAGCGTCGAGATAGGACATCTGCACAACAGCTTCGTTTTCTTCTTCGCTGGCGGGAACTTCGGAGTAGTAGACCGTCATATCGTTGATGGCAAGGGTCTCTTCGTCTTCAACTTCAATGGTCGCGGTCTCAGCGTCGGGCGTAACAGCCTTCATGTCAGCCAGAGCTGCGTCGGCGTCGAAGTCTTCGGCTTCGGTGTCGAGTTCATAGTAGCCGCTGACAGCGTCGCTTGCTGCTGCATATTCATCGGACGCGTCTGCGTAAGCGGAAGAACCGATGCCAAGCAGGTGCCAGCCATCACCGAACAGACCGTCGTTTGCCCAGTCGGTCGCGGCCGAGCCAACGGTAACCATGGAAATGTAGTAAACGAGGAACATGACGGCTGCGAAGATCGGAAGACCCAGCCAGCGGTTGGTGACGACCTTATCGATCTTATCGGAAGCGGAAAGACCGCCCGCGTTCTTTTTCTTGTAGCAGTTCTTGATCAGCTGCGCAATGTAGACATAGCGCTCGTTGGTAATGATGGACTCCGCGTCGTCGTCCAGCTCTGTCTCCGCCGCCTTGATGTCCTGCTCGACATGCGCCATGACGTCTGCCGGAACCTTGATTCTCTCGAGAACCTTGTCGTCGCGCTCAAAGATCTTGATCGCGTACCAGCGCTGCTGCTCTTCGGGCTTGTCGTGGACGACAGCCTCTTCGATATGCGCAATCGCATGCTCGACCGGACCGGAGAACGTGTGCATCGGGACGGTCTTCGTGCCCTTTGCCGCGCGGATTGCCGCCTCGGCAGCTTCCATGATGCCGGTGCCCTTCAGCGCGGAGATCTCGACGATCTCGCAGCCCAGCTCACGGCTCAGCTCAGCGGTGTTGATCTTGTCGCCGTTCTTGCGGACGACGTCCATCATGTTGATGGCGATGACGACCGGAATGCCAAGCTCGGTCAGCTGCGTCGTTAAGTACAGGTTGCGCTCCAGGTTCGTGCCGTCGATGATGTTCAGAATCGCATCGGGGCGCTCGGTAATCAGATAGTTACGCGCAACGACTTCTTCCAGCGTATACGGGGAAAGGGAGTAGATGCCGGGAAGGTCCATGATGACGACGTCGTCATGCTTCTTGAGCTTGCCTTCCTTCTTTTCGACCGTGACGCCCGGCCAGTTGCCGACGAACTGGTTCGAACCCGTCAGCGCATTGAACAGCGTTGTTTTGCCGCAGTTCGGGTTGCCCGCAAGGGCAATTTTGATTTGCTTTTCCATATCACTTCTCCTCCTTGTTTCATCTCTCTAATTAAAATTAGAGTCATCAAACAAGCATTCAAAAAAATTTAATACGATGTAATTACTGAACCTCAATCATTTCCGTATCCGCTTTGCGGAGCGAAAGCTCATAGCCGCGGACGGTGACCTCCATGGGGTCTCCGAGGGGCGCAACTTTCCGGACGAACACTTCCGTGCCCTTCGTAATGCCCATGTCCATGATGCGGCGCTTGACAGGACCCTCGCCCGTCAGCTTCACAACCTTGACGGTTTCGCCGATTTTGGCGTCTTTCAATGTTTTCATACCTCTGTCTCCTTTTTCTTACGCCGTTTCCGGCGCATGATCGATTAAACCATGATTTTGCGCGCCATTTCCTCGCTGATTGCCACGCGCGCTTCCTTGACCTTGACGATGACGTTGCCATTCAGGGACGAAACGACAGTGACCAGTCCTCCGGCGACAAAGCCCATATCCTCGAGGTGCTTTTTCACCTCCGGCGAGCCGCCCACCTTATGAATCATCTGTTCTTCTCCGATATTTGCCAGTGTCAACGGCAGCATATCCAACACCTCGCTGTCTCGGTTAGTCACAGCTAACCGCTGTTCTGAAAAAATGGTTTGGAGGACGACACGGCATCGCGGCCATGGTTAAGCCTCCCTAACCAGCCCATAGTTTAGCACCTCTAACCATGGTTGTCAAGACCTTTTTCCGCACTTTTTTCCTTTTGTTTTCCATGTTGACAGCCCCTCTTGACTTCTGCCTACCTTCGCGGTATGATATGAACAAATCAAAGCCCCCGGCAGGCTGTTTTTTTCAGCCGTTCGGTTAGTCTTGTCTAACCATCTGCTTTATATCGCCTGCCGCCGCGCATCAGGAGGTATTTTTATGTATCAGATCACGCTTTCCATCGACGGCATGGCGTGCGGCATGTGCGAAAGCCACGTCTGCGACACCATCCGCAGCAAGTTCTCCGTCAAGAAGGTCACCGCATCCCATTCCAAGGGCGAGGCAGTGATCCTGAGCGAAACGCAGATTCCGGAAGCCGAGCTGAAAGCCGCGCTCGACCCCACGGGCTACCGTCTGCTCCGCTGCAGCTGCGAGCCGTATGAGAAAAAGGGCGGACTGTTCTCCTTTTTGAAAAAGTAACGCCTTCCCCTCCCGCGCCCGGCATGGACCTCCATGCCGGGCATTTTCTGCGCTTTTGCGGTTTTACACCGATTTTACAAAACCTCGCTTTTCCATTTTACGTGCCGGACGTATGCTGATAGGCGTAAGGACAAGATATCAAAGAAAAACAAACAAAAAAGGAGATTACAAATTATGAAAAAGCTTATCAGCATTGCACTTGCAGTTTTGTGCGTTGCGGCGCTGTTCACCGGCTGCGCAAAGCAGGTCCAGGGACAGGTTGCCACCGACGGCTCGACGTCCATGGAAAAGGTCATCGGCGCGCTCGGCGAATCGTTCATGTCGGCAAACGCTGGCGTCACCTTTACCTATAACCCCACCGGCTCTGGCTCCGGTATCCAGGCAGTCTCTGAGGGGCGCTGTGACATCGGTCTTTCCAGCCGCGCGCTGAAGGACGAGGAAAAGGCTTCCGGTCTTGTCGGCACCACGGTTGCACTCGACGGCATCGCCATCATCGTAAACCCCGAAAACCCCGTCTCCGATCTGTCTGTCGACCAGATTGCTGCCATCTACACCGGCGAAATCACCAACTGGAGCGAGGTCGGCGGCAACGATGCAGAAATCGTTCTGATCGGTCGTGAAGCAGGCTCCGGCACAAGAGACGGCTTTGAGTCCATCACGAAGACCACCGACAAGTGCCAATACCGTCAGGAGCTGACCTCCACCGGCGACGTGATCACCACGGTCTCCCAGAACCCCGACGCCATCGGCTATGCTTCCCTCTCCTCCGTCAAAGACAGCGTCAAGGCGCTGACCGTCGGCGGCGTTGCTCCCACCGAAGACACCGTCAAGGACGGCAGCTACGTCATCCAGCGTCCGTTCGTTCTGGTCACCAAGGACGGCACGAAGCTCTCCGAAGCCGCACAGAAGTTCTTCGACTACGCCCTGTCTGCAGACGCAGCCCCCATCATCGCAGCTGCCGGCGCAGTTGCTGCCAACTGAAAACCCACGGCAAGGGCGGTCGGGCATCCCGACCGCTTCTTTCCGGTCTGTCATGAGGACAACATTTATGAAACAATATCAGAAAAAGCAGGCGCTTGAAACCGCCATCGGCGGGGTGTTCCTGCTGCTGGGACTGGTGAGCGTCGGCTGCGTGCTTCTCATCTGTACCTACCTCGTCATCTCCGGCATTCCTGCCATCCGAAAAATCGGGCTTGTTCCGTTCCTGTTCGGAAAGGTCTGGGCGTCAACCGCGAAAACAAATCCGCAATACGGCATTCTGCCGTTCATCCTGACCAGCGTCTACGGCACGGCAGGTGCAATCGTCCTCGGCGTGCCAATCGGCTTTTTTACCGCGGTGTATCTGGCAAAGCTTGCCCCGCCGCGCATCAAAACGCTGCTTTCCTCCGCGGTGAGCATGCTCTCGGGCATTCCGTCGGTTGTCTACGGTCTGGTCGGCATGCTGGTGCTGGTCCCCGGCATTCGCAAGCTCTTTCATGTACCGGACGGTGCGAGCCTTCTTGCCGCAATCATTGTGCTTGCCATCATGATTCTGCCGTCCATCATCAAGGTCTCGGTCACGGCGCTCGAAGCCGTTCCGAAGGAATACGAGGATGCTTCCCTTGCGCTCGGCGCAACACCGGTAGAGACCTATCTGCGCGTGTCGGTTCCCGCGGCAAAAAGCGGCATCGCGGCAGCGGTCGTCCTCGGCGTAGGCAGGGCAATCGGCGAGGCAATGGCAGTCATGATGGTCTCCGGCAACGCCTGCAACATGCCCTCGCTCTTTGAAAGCGTGCGCTTTCTCACCACCGCCGTCGCCAGCGAAATGTCCTATTCCTCCGGACTTCAGCGGCAGGCGCTGTTCTCGATTGCGCTGGTGCTGTTTCTTTTCATCATGCTGCTGAACGCAACGCTCAATTTCTTCCTGAAACGGAACAAGGAGGGTTAATATGAAGGGTTCCGCGCTTTCCTCCTCCCGCAAAATCTGGATTTCCTGCATGAAGGCGCTCATGTATCTCTGCTCGGGTCTGACAGGCGCTCTGGTGCTGTTTCTGATGGGCTATGTTCTCATCAAGGGCATCCCCAACATCAGCTGGGAGCTTCTTTCCACCTCCCCGAGCTATCTGTCCGATCGCATCGGCATTCTGCCGGATCTGATGAACACACTCTATATCGTCCTGGCGACCATCGTCATCGTCCTGCCGCTCGGCGTGGGCGCGGCGATCTATCTCACGGAATATGCCAAAAACAAGAAGCTCGTCGCCGTCATGGAATATGCCGCCGAAACGCTCTCCGGCATTCCGTCGATCATTTACGGTCTGGTCGGCATGCTGGTGTTCTGCGAGGTGCTCGGCATGGGCACATCGCTTCTTGCCGGCGCGCTGACGCTTGCGATCATGAACCTTCCCACCATCCTGCGCACAACGCAGGAGAGTCTCAAAACGGTCCCCCAGAGCTACCGCGAGGGCGCGTTCGGGCTCGGCGCAGGCAAATGGCGCGTGGTGCGCACGGTGGTGCTTCCCGGCTGCATCGACGGCGTCATCACCGGCTGCATCCTGAGCGTCGGGCGCATTCTCGGCGAGTCTGCCGCGCTGCTGTTCACTGCCGGCTTTGCCCACGCGCTGCACGGCATTTTTGACGGTCTGTCCAGCCCCGGCGCAACGCTCACCGTCGCGCTCTATGTCTACGCCAAAGAAGAGGGCGAGTTTGACGTTGCCTTTGCCATCGCGGCAATTCTGATGGTCCTGGCGCTCGTCATCCACCTCGCCGCCGAGCTTGTCTCGCGTCACTTCCAGAAGAAAAAGGCGCAGTAAGCGCCGCAAATTCCGATATTTTTTCCGCCGCTCTTGCCATGACGGCAGATTTTTGACATAATAGAAGAAAGGAACGCAATATGCCAGCTATTTTATCTGCGCAATCGCTGAACCTCTGGTACGGCGCGCATCAGGCGCTGCACGATATCAGCATCGACATTCCCGAAAAAAGCATCACCGCGCTCATCGGTCCGTCGGGCTGCGGCAAATCCACGTTTCTGAAAACGCTCAACCGGATGAACGATCTGATTGACGGCGTGAAAATCACCGGCTCCGTGACCTACGAGGGCGCCAACATCTACGACCCTTCGACGGATGTGAACGAACTGCGCCGCTCAATCGGCATGGTCTTTCAGAAGCCGAACCCCTTCCCCATGAGCATCTACGACAACATTGCCTACGGTCCGAGAACGCACGGCATCCGCAGCAAAGCAAAGCTCGATGACATCGTGGAAAAATCCCTGCGCGGCGCGGCCATCTGGGACGAGGTCAAAGACCGGCTCAAGAAAAACGCGCTCGGTCTTTCCGGCGGGCAGCAGCAGCGGCTGTGCATCGCGCGGGCGCTTGCGGTAAAGCCGAAGGTACTTCTCATGGACGAGCCGACCAGCGCGCTCGACCCCATCTCCACTTCCCGCATCGAAGACCTTGCCATGCAGCTGCGCGAGCAGTACACCATCGTCATTGTCACGCACAACATGCAGCAGGCAGTCCGCATTTCGGACAATACCGCGTTTTTCCTCCTCGGCGAGCTGGTCGAGGTCGGGCAGACCGAGAAAATTTTCTCCCAGCCGCAGGACAAACGCACCGAGGATTACATCACGGGGAGGTTCGGATGATGAGAAACCGGTTTGACGAGCAGCTCAACGAGCTGAACAGTGAAATGATCCGCATGGGCGCTTTGTGCGAGGAAGTCATTGCCCTCGCGGCAAAGGCGCTCGACGAGGGCGACCGCGCGCTTGCAAAGAAGGTCGCGCCGCTCGACACGCAGATCGATCAGAAAGAGCGCACCATTGAAACGCTCTGCCTGCGGCTTTTGCTCCAGCAGCAGCCCGTCGCACGCGATCTGCGCCAGATTTCCGCCGCACTCAAAATGATCACCGACATGGAGCGCATCGGAGACCAGGCGGAAGACATCGCCGAGATTGTCCTCTTCCTCGACGGAAGACCCAGCGAACACAACGGGCTTCTGCAGCAGATGGCGCGCGCTGCCATCACGATGGTCACGAACAGCGTCGACGCCTTTGTCAAGCGCGACACACACCTTGCCACGCAGGTTGTGCGCTCGGACGATACGGTCGACCGCTATTTTTCCGACATCAAGCAGTCGCTCATTACGAAAATTTCCGAGAACCCGGCAGACGGGGCGTATTTCCTCGACTGCCTGATGATTGCCAAATACTTTGAACGCATTGCCGACCACGCCGTGAACATTGCCCAATGGGTCATTTTCTCGGTGACCGGCGTCCATGAGGAGGGAGCAACATGATCTGGTGCGTGGAAGACGACGCCAGCATCCGCGACATTGAGGTATACGCATTGCAGTCCACCGGCTTCGAGGCAAAGGGCTTTGAAGACGGGCAGGTCTTCTGGGACGCGCTTCAGAAAGAATCGCCCGAGCTTGTCATTCTCGACGTGATGCTGCCGGGGCTCGACGGCATCGAGCTTCTGCGGCGCATGAAGTCTTCGTCCGCCTTTTCTGCCATCCCCGTCGTCATGGCGACGGCGAAGGGCGCAGAATATGACAAGATTCAGGGGCTGGATCTCGGCGCGGACTACTATCTCGTCAAGCCCTTCGGCGTCATGGAGCTGGTCTCCTGCGTCAAGGCGGTGCTGCGCCGCTGCCAGCCGCAGAAGGCGTCTTCCCTGCTGCAAAGCGGCGGTATCAGCCTGAACCCCGACGAGCACATTGTCACCGCGAACGGTGCGCGCGTGGAGCTGACCTATAAGGAATACGAGCTGCTGCGGCTGTTTCTGCAGCATCCCGGCATGGCGTTCACCCGCGACCAGCTCATGGAAAAGGTCTGGGGCACCGATTATTACGGCGAAACGCGCACCATCGACATGCACATCCGCACGCTGCGGCAGAAGCTCGGCGCCTGCGGCGAACAAATCGGCACCGTGCGCGGCGTCGGCTACCGATTGGAGGCTTCGAAATGACGAAAAAAATCTTCCGCTCGATTGTTCTTGTCGCCGTGTGCGCGCTGCTGGCAAGCCTGCTTCTGATTATGGGCTGCCTGTACGATTATTTTACGGGTCTGCAGTCGCAGGCGCTGCGCGACGAGCTGACGTTTGCCGCCTCCGGCGTGTCGCAGAGCGGCGAAGGCTATCTCGATACGCTCTCTTCCAGCCAGTACCGCCTGACGTGGATTGCCGCCGACGGCACGGTGCTTTATGACACGCAGGCAGACGCCGCGTCCATGGAAAACCACGCCTCGCGCGAAGAAGTCCAGCAGGCGTTAGCCACCGGCGAAGGCGAAAGCTCTCGCTATTCTCAGACGCTTCTGGAAAAGACGATCTACGTGGCAAAGCGCCTGCCGGACGGCACAGTGCTTCGCATCAGCGTTCTGCGCCAGACGCTGGCGGTCCTGCTTCTGGGCATGCTCCAGCCGGTTCTGGTTGTTGCGCTTGCCGCCGTAATTCTCAGCGCGCTTCTTGCCCGGCGCCTTGCCCGCCGCATCGTCGAGCCGCTCAACGCCATCGATCTGGACCACCCGCTCGATGCAAACGCCTACGACGAGGTCGCGCCCCTTCTGCGCCGCATCGAGCGCCAGCACCGCCAGATTGACGATCAGCTTCTGGAGCTGCAGCGCAAAACCGACGAATTCACCCACATCACGCAGAGTATGCCCGAGGGACTTGTCTTGCTTGACAACAAGGGCGCGGTTCTGAGCATCAACCCCGCTGCCAGAAAGCTCTTCGGCGCGGAAGACAGCTGCGTAGGGCAGGATTTTCTCACGCTCGACCGGAGTCTGGACGTTACGCAGGCAATTGCCCGCGCGAAGGACGCCGGACACAGCGAAACGCGCGCCGAGCTTTCCGGGCGTATCTATCAGTTTGACATCAACCGCATCGACTCCGGCGGCGAGACCATCGGCGCGGTGCTTCTGTGCTTTGACATCACCGAGCGTGAGACCGCCGAGCAGGCACGCCGCGAATTTACGGCAAATGTATCGCACGAGCTCAAAACGCCGCTGCAGGGCATCATCGGCAGCGCCGAGCTGATTGAAAACGGCATGGTCAAGCCCGAGGATATGCCGCGCTTCATCGGGCACATCCGCACCGAGGCGCAGCGTCTCGTCGCGCTGATTGCAGACATCATCCGCCTGTCCCAGCTCGACGAGGGCGTAGAGATGCCGAAGGAAAATGTGGAGCTTCTGTCTCTGGCAGGAGAGGTCGCAGAGGACCTTCGTCCGGCGGCAGACAAGCGCTCGCTTACCATCAGCGTCGACGGTCAGACCGCCGTCGTGTTTGGCGTACGCCGGCTGCTATACGAGATGCTTTACAACCTCTGCGACAACGCCATCAAGTATAACCGCCCCGACGGAAGCGTGCGCATCCACGTCGAAAGCCGCGCGCAGGACGCCGTCGTCTCGGTCCTCGACACCGGCATCGGCATCGCGCCCGAGCACCAGAGCCGGATCTTTGAGCGTTTCTACCGCGTCGACAAGAGCCACTCCAAAGCCTCCGGCGGCACCGGGCTGGGTCTTTCCATCGTCAAGCACGCCGCCATGTACCACGGCGGCAAGGTCGAGCTGGAAAGCCAGCCCGGACGCGGCACAGAGATTCGCGTCACGCTTCCGCTCCCCCGCTGAGTTTTCTCTTTGTAAAGCGCATCCTGCGGACTGTAAAATCACGGTCCGCAGGATTTTTTGCGATTTTACGCGGATTTTACAAAGTTCTGCTTTCCTGTTTTACAATTTCCTGTTATGATACAGACTGTAAAGAGAAACAAAACTTAAGAAAAAGAAAGAACAAAAGGAGGAATGATATGGATACGAATAACACAAACAATATGGAAAGCAAGGAACTTTTACAGAGCGGACTTGAGACGCTGCGCGCCAAGCAGGGCTTCATCTGCGATATGGACGGCGTGATCTACCACGGAAACCGGCTGCTGCCGGGAGTCAAGGAATTTGTCGACTGGCTGTACCGGGAAAACAAGCACTTCCTGTTTCTGACCAACTCGTCAGAGCGCTCTCCCAAGGAATTGCAGCAGAAGCTGGCGCGTATGGGACTGGATGTGGATGAAAGCCACTTCTACACGAGCGCGCTGGCAACGGCAAGATTCATCAGCTCTCAGGCGCCCGGATGCAGCGCATACGTCATCGGCGGCGCGGGGCTGATCATGGCGCTTCACGACGAGGGCATCACGATGAACGATGTCGACCCCGACTACGTGATCATCGGCGAGGGCAATTCCTACAACTACGAGAACATTTTAAAGGCAGTGCGGCTGGTGCTCAAGGGTGCAAAGCTCATCGGCACGAACAGCGACCTCACGGCTCCTGCCGAAGACGGCATCATTCCGGCGTGCCGGGCAATGATCGCGCCGATTGAAATGGCGACCGGACAGACCGCCTACTTTGTCGGAAAGCCCAATCCCCTTATGATGCGTACCGGGCTCCGGATTCTGGGCGTACACTCGGAAGACGCCGTCATGATCGGCGACCGCATGGACACCGACATGGTAGCCGGCATTGAAACGGGTCTTTACACCGCGCTGGTTCTCTCCGGTGTGACCGACCGCGCGGATATCCAGAAGTTCCCGTATCGCCCGCAGCTGGTTCTCAATGGCGTCGGCGATATTCCGGACGTGCCTGCAAAGTAACCCAAACAAACCACAGATACATAATCCACGGAAAAGCCTGTGGCAATGCGCCTACAGGCGTGCTTTTGTATGTCCAGGCAGCTTTTTTGCGGGCTCTTTTTGTGGAAGATTACCGAAATCCACGCAATCCAACGTTTTTTACAGGCGCAAAACTTGCCATGCCGGTCCATACGTATTATAATGTCCGGGAGATAAACATTCTTCCGGGAATTGCGCTGCCCGCGCACTTCCGGGGGAAACGGAGGTATTATGATGGAACAGCTTTATCACTTTTCCGCACCCGGCCGCACCGAAATCAGCGGCAACCATACCGACCATCAGCACGGCTGCGTGCTTGCCGCAGCTGTTGACATGCAGACGGAAGCCGAGGTCCGCCTCAACGGCACACACCTGATTCTCATTGACTCCGAAGGCTTCGCACCCGTTACGGTCGATCTGGACGATCTATCGGTCCATGAATCCGAAAAGAATACGACCGCCGCTCTTGTGCGCGGCGTTGCCGCAGCATTCCAGGCACGCGGCTGTAAGCTCTGCGGCTTCGACGCGAAGGTCCGCTCCACAGTTCTCCCCGGCTCCGGTCTTTCCAGCTCCGCCGCTTTCGAGGTTCTGATCGGCAGAATCCTCAACGGTCTGTTCTTTGAAAATAAGCTCTCTGCCATCGAAATTGCCCAGATCGGGCAGTACGCCGAAAACGTCTACTTCGGAAAGCCCTCGGGTCTGATGGACCAGATGGCGTCGTCGGTCGGAGGTCTGGTCTTTATCGACTTTGCAGACCCCAGAGCGCCGATTGTGGAAAAGGTCGACTTTGACTTTTCCCACTGCGGTCACACCCTGTGCATCATCGACTCCCATGCCAGCCACGCAGACCTCACCGACGAGTATGCCGCCATTCCGACGGAGATGAAGCAGGTTGCGGCGTTCTTCGGCAAGGAGGTCCTCAACGACGTCGACGAGCAGGCGTTCTATGCCTCCCTTCCCGCCCTGCGCGAAAGCTGCGGCGACCGCGCCGTACTGCGCGCGATGCACTTCTTCGAGGAAAACCAGCGCGTCAAGTTCCAGGTCCGCGCGCTGCACAACGACAATTTCAGCGCCTTCCTGACCTATGTCAACGACTCGGGTCGTTCGTCGTGGCTGAAACTTCAGAACGTGACTGCGCTCGGCGCGGCAAAGCATCAGGAAATGGCATTTACGCTCGCGCTGTGCAAGAAGCTCTTAAACGGCGAGGGCGCCGTGAGAGTTCACGGCGGCGGCTTCGCCGGCACCGCGCTTGCTTTCGTCCCCAATGACCGTTTTGCAGAGTTCAAGGCGGGCGTCGAGCAGGCGCTTGGCGAAGGCTCCTGCCACGCGCTGAAAATCATGGACTGAGCGTTTCTCCCCCCACGCAATACAAAAGCCGCATTCCGACCGGAATGCGGCTTTTCGCGTCTTTACAGATTAAAAGAAGAATTTTCGGTGCAGCGATTTTCTCAGAGGCTTGCAGATCGCGATGACGAGCAGCATACCGCCCAGAATCACGCCCGCTGCCAGCGGGTAGATCGACCACAAAAGCGCCTTATGGATGCCGAAGGTCACATTGATCAGGAACTCAATGAGAACCGCAAGACCGCCCGAGAGCAGCAGCGCGCCGCCGAAGATATACAGATACCCCGCATGGACATAGCGCACCAGCGCCACCACCGCCGTTAACAGCAGCCCGATTGCCCCCGTGACCGGAAACGCAAACGACAAAAACCAGCCGCCCTTCGTCACCAGATCGATATACAGAAGATACAGCCCGATTGCCGCAAAATCCACCGGCACAAAGACGACCGGATTGGGGTGACTGAACCACATCGGCAGCACAATCAGCACATATAAAAGCCCAATTGCGCCCGCGGCGTAGCCGGACCAGACAATCCCGCCGTTGATGCGCCAGTCGCACAGCAGGCAGATCACCGCCGGCAGCAGCGCCAGCATCGTCATCACAAACAGAATTCCCGACCGGTTGACCTCCTCCGGCTTTCCGTGCGGGTCCGCCGGATAGGGAGAAGGCGCCTGTTTTCTTGGAAGATCGGGGTGGAACACCCGCGTCCCGCAAAGCGGACAGACCGTTTCGCTGTCGGCAAGCTCCACACCGCAATTGACACAATACATATCCCGTGTTCCTTTCTCTCTGGGTAAGTTACCTGGCGTTGCTCTCCACGGTTACGTGAAGCCCGAGGCTCTGCAGCACCCGGTAAAAATGCAGCTCCAGCTCCGGCTCTTTGATGTTGCGCACGCAGCTGACATACATCGTATCGCCCCAGGTTGCGATGCCGCAGTTGTGCGGTGCGTTTGCCTGCGGACCGATGACAAAATCAATCCGCCGGATATAGGGGCGCATGATCTGCGGCACCTGCACCACGCCGAGATTCGACAGGCAAAGGCACGCCTTGCACTCGCCCACGGCATCAAAAACCGCCTTCATCGCGATATTTTTGACAAACAGCGGCATCACGCGCAGCACCGGTGATTTTTCGCTTGCCACGTTCGTCGCAATTTTGGCGCGCATGGCCTTCGCATCGTTGCCGAGTCCCATCGTGTGGTGGACCAGCTGGCAGATTTCCTCGAACGTGTAGCTTCCGAGCCGCGGGTCAATCTCCACATTCACATAGGAAGCGAAATTGCGCAGCGTATGGCTCGGGAACAGATTCCGCAGATTCACCGGCACCGTCACCTTGACGGGCTTTCTGTGCTGCCGGAGCCGAACCTTTTCCGCCTGCAGATTGTCCAGCGCCTGCATCATTGCCGCGCACAGAAGCTCCGTCACCGAAACGCCGTGCTCTTTTGCGCACGCCTTCACCTCCGGCACGCGCAGCATCATCGTAATCAGATTCACATAGCCATCTGGCTCCGGCGTGCCGCTCAGGTGCCAGGCGGTCGCCTCCCGGCGGCTTGCCTTGACATCTCCGGCATAGCGCAGGAAGCTGTCTTCCAGTTCCTCCTCGTCCGGCTCTTCGAGTCTTCCGAGCACGCCCTTTTCCGCCGGAACGTTGATGCCGTATTTTTCGCTCAGATATTCCGCCAGCAGCGTCTTAAGGAAAATGAGTCCGCCCGTGCCGTCGGTGACGGCGTGGAAAAACTCGACCGCAATCCGGTCTTTGTATACCAGCACCCGGAACGCACATTTTCGGACGCTGTCGAACGGCACGTGCTGCAGCGGGCAGCTTTTCTCCGCCTGAATCTCCGGCGCTTTGGGAATCTGCTCTAAATAATACCAGAACGCCCCCCGGCGCAGCCGCACCGCCATCGACGGAAAGCGCCGCACGGTCACATCGAGCGCCGCGCGCAGCACCGGAAGATCGATTGGCTCGGAAAGATTCGCAGACAGCCTGAAATAATTGGTCCAGGTGCGCCGCTTTGCCGCCGGATAGATTTTTGCCGCGTTGTCGAGTTTCATCCACCGCAGACTCTTTGCCGGCGAGAGCGTTTTGTCCAGGAACTGATTGATTGATTCAAAATCGTCCTGCATGTTTTCTGTCAGGCAGTACAGCACATAGGCATGCCAGCGCTCGGGCGCGATGTGAAGCCGACTTTTGCAGCCGGACGCCAGCAGCTTTTCGTGAAGCCGTCTCGCGTCGTCGAGCAAAATCTCGTCTCCGCCCGCAAACAGCAGCGACGGCGGAAGATCCGACAGATCGCCGAACAGCGGCGAGCAGAGGGGATTTTTTGCGTCGTCCGTGTAGCAGGCGGCATAGAAGTTCAGAAGCTCCTCGGAAAGAGACGGATCGTTGTCGCGATTTTCTGCAAAGGTTTTCCCCGACTGCGTCAGATCGGTCCACGGGGAAATGCCGACAAGACCGCACGGCAGCGGCAGCTTCAGCGCTTTAAGCTTCAGGCACAGCGCGTAAATCAGTCCCCCGCCTGCCGACTCGCCGCAAAGAAGAATCTGATTCGGCGCATAGCCCTTGGAAAGCAGGTACTGATAGCTCACCACTGCATCGTCCAGCGCCGCCGGGAACCGGCTTTCCGGCGCCAGCCGGTATGCCGCGCAGAACACGCGCACGCCGCACTCGTCTGCCAGCGTCGCGGCAAAGCCCTTGGCGTATTCCAGATTGCCGCAGGTGTAGCCGCCGCCGTGCAGGTATAAAACAACGCCCGTGCGCCGCTTGTCCTTCGGCGTCAGCCACGCGCCCTGAAAGCCCCCGAAATCATGCTCGCGGACATAGACCTCCCGCTTGTGAATCGCCGTCATCAGCTCGCCCAGCTTGTCCTGCCCCTTGCGGGTGACCTCCAGCGAGCAATTGGCGACGAAAGGCTTGAAAAAATTCAGCTGGGCGCGAACCAGTTTTGCGTGCAGCTCCATGAAAACCCGTTCCTTTCTGCGTTTCGCCGGTTTACCGGCGTTGAATTTATATTATAGCATTTCCCCCATCGCCCTGTAAAGAGGCGCAGCCGGAATTGGCGCAGCAAGAGGGCTGGAAACGATGTTTCCAGCCCTTGCGCTTTCACAAATGCTTTCCCAAATTTCCGGGTTCTTGACGTTTCAGATTACGTGATACGCTTTGAGAAGCTTTTCGATATCTGTGCCTTCGATTTTCTCCAGCGCCTTCTTGACCGCCAGCTTCTCGGCAAGAGACATCTTCATATCCGTCGCCTTCTTGCCGTCGCGGAGCTTGACCGTTGCATCCAGCAGCGCGCGCACATCATAGACGCTGCCCCAGACCTCCGGCACGCCGCGGTCGACGTTGCAAAGCGTATACACCGCTTCCATGCCGGTACGCATGGAATACTCCGTGGTAAAGATGGTATCGCGCGGGGTCTCGGCAAACTGACCGAGGAAGGCAAAGTTCACAGACCCGTCGGGCACGACCTTCGGACGGTCGCCGTAAGCGCGCGGCATGAAGAATGCGTCGATATACGGCATCATGACGGGTACCGTATTGGCGCTGTTCGTCGCCAGCTCCTCAATTTCGCTCTCCGGCACACCGATGTGATACAGCCACTCCATGCAGATTTCCTTGCCGGTACATTCGCGCATGGGCTTTTTGACAAAATCGCCGGGCTTGTCGGTGAAGAGCGAATAGACCCAGACGAGGCAGTGGTCCTTCGGCTGCTCGCGGAACTGCGGCTGGCGGTTGATGGTCCAGCTCATAAGCCACGAAGAGTCCTTCACGGAGACGATGCCTCCCGTGACGACCTTACCGGTAAACGGGTCTCGCTTGCAGATTTTCTTGATATACGGAATGATGCGCTGATCGAGCGTTTCGACCGTCGCGCTCATCCAGTTGGTCTTTTCGGGGTCGGAGCAGAACTTGTCGGGGTGACCGAAAGCGGGGTCCTGCGCGGCAATTTTGCGCCACATGTCCCAGCCGCCGCCGGGCTTGAGCTCGGTGTTGTACGTTGCCGGCATGTTCTGGCTGCCCATCGAGGAGTTCTCCACGCAGCCGCCGTTTGTGATGAACACCAGATCGTTTTCCGTCAGATCGATGCCGTCTTCCCTACCGTCGTGAATCATCTCAATGCGCTTTGCGACCTTCTTTCCATCGCGGCAGTCAAACAGAACATTCGTCACCTGTGTATTGAAATGGAACTGCACGCCGTAGCTTTCCAGATACTTGACCATCGGCAGAATCATCGACTCATACTGATTGTACTTGGTAAAGCGCAGCGCCTTGAAATCGGGAAGCCCCCCGATGTGGTGGATATAGCGCTGGATATAGAGCTTCATCTCGAGCGCGCTGTGCCAGTTTTCAAAGGCAAACATCGTGCGCCAGTAGAGCCAGAAGTTCGAGTTCAAAACCTCGTCGTCAAAGAAGTCGGTGATCTTCTTGTCCTGCAGCTGCTCGTTCGGCGTGAAGAACAGCTTCATGATCTGCATCGCGCCCTTGTCGGAGACGTCGAACTTGCCGTCGGTGTGCGCGTCCTGCCCGCGGTTCACAGTCGCACGGCACAGAGAATAGTTGGGGTCCTCCTTGTTGAGCCAGTAATACTCGTCGAGAACGCTCACGCCTTCGGTCTCGATCGACGGAATCGAGTGGAACAGGTCCCACATGACCTCGAAGTGGTTGTCCATCTCGCGCCCGCCGCGCATGACATAGCCGAGATTTTCAAATTTGTATCCGTCGCACGCGCCGCCGGCAAGATTTCCCTTTTCCAGAATATGCACCCGTTCGCCCTTCATCTGCGCGTCACGCACCAGATAGCAGGCGGCGGTCAACGCGGCAAGACCGCTGCCGACAATATATGCAGATTTCTTGTCGATGCCCTCGGGCTTTTTGGGTCTTGCAAACGCTTCATAGTTGCCGCTGGAATAATACATAAGATAACCTCCGTTCAAAATCAAAGCCAATGCCGGAAACACTCCCACGGCGTTTTCTCTGTCAGCCACATCGCGCCGCGTTTCTATGTTTCCCTTTCGATGGTATGAGCATACCACTGCCTCCAAAAAAGCGCCATGGACAAAAAAGCCTGCCGTGATGGATTTTCCATCACGGCAGGCACAGCTGCATAATTTTTGGTCATCGGCGGGCAATTGCCCAGATTTATTTCTTGAAGCTGTCTTTGAGCAGCACGCTCCGGTTGAAGACGAGATGCTCTGCCAAGCAATCCTTCGAGTCCATGCAGAAGTAACCCACGCGCATGAACTGGTAGCAGGGCGCGGTATGCGCCGTGCGGCTTTCGCCCTCTTCGTCGTACTTCTTCGCTTCACCGACGAGCGCAGACTCGACCTTGCAGCCGGTAAGCACTGTCAGAGATTCCGGGTTCATGCACTCCAAAAAGTCCTTGTCCGCGCCGTCGGGCTGGGCATCCAGGAACAGATTGTCATACAGCCGGACCTCCGCGTCCACGCACGTTTCGGCATCGACCCAGTGAATCGTTGCGCCCTTGACCTTGCGTCCGTCGGCAGGGTCGCCGCCGCGCGAAGCCGGGTCATACTCGGCGTAGACCTCGACGACGTTCCCGGCTTCATCACGCTTGCAGCCCGTGCAGCGAATGAGGTATGCGCTCTTGAGACGGCACTCGGGTCCTTCGGGGTAAAGCCGCTTATACTTGGGAACCGGCTCCGGCAGGAAATCGTCCGCTTCAATCCACAGGTTCCGCGAAAAGGTTACGGTGTGGGTCCCCTGCTCGGGATGGACGGGGTTGTTTTCGACCTCGAAGGTTTCGCTCTTTCCTTCCGGGTAGTTCGTGATGACGAGCTTCACCGGGCGAAGAACCGCCATGGTGCGCTCGGCGGTATCGTTGAGGTCTTCTCTGAGGCAGTGCTCCAGAAGCGCATATTCCACCGTATTCGCAGACTTTGCAACGCCGATGCGCTCGCAGAAGTCGCGGATGGAGTGGCTCGTGTAGCCGCGGCGGCGCAAGCCGCAGAGCGTCGGCATGCGCGGGTCGTCCCAGCCGGAAACGCGCCCGGTCTCGACCAGCAAGCGGAGCTTGCGCTTGGACATGACGGTGTGGTCAATGCCGAGTCTGGCAAACTCGATCTGGCGCGGCTTGTGATAAGGAATGGAAATATTGCTGACCACCCAGTCATAAAGCGGGCGATGCGCCTCAAATTCCAGCGAGCACAGCGAGTGCGTAATGCCCTCGAGCGCGTCTTGAATCGGGTGAGCAAAGTCGTACATCGGATAGATGCACCACTTGTCGCCCTGGCGGTGATGGTGCATGTAGCGGATGCGGTAGATGACAGGGTCTCGCATGTTGAAGTTGCCGGAGGCAAGGTCAATCTTTGCGCGGAGCGTCTTGGACCCCTCCGGGAATTCGCCGTTTTTCATGCGCTCGAAAAGATCGAGGTTTTCTTCGACCGACCGGTCGCGGTACGGAGAGACCGCGGGCTTTCCGATGTCGCCGCGATACTCGCGGAACTGCTCCGCCGTCAGATCGCAGACATAGGCAAGTCCCTTTTTGATCAGCTCGACGGCGTATTCGTAGTCCTTTTCAAAATAATCCGAGCCATAGAAGAACCGGTCTCCCCAGTCAAAGCCCAGCCAGTGGATGTCCTGCTGGATGGCGTCGACATACTCGGCGTCCTCCTTGGTCGGGTTCGTGTCGTCCATACGCAGATTGCACAGACCGCCGAACTTTTCCGCCGTGCCGAAATCGATGGTCAGCGCCTTGCAGTGACCGATGTGCAGATATCCGTTCGGCTCCGGCGGGAAGCGCGTATGGACCTTCAGCCCTTCAAACTGACCGCCTGGCGCGATGTCTTCTTCGATGAAGGCGTCGATGAAGTTTCTCGACTCCAATGGCTTTCTTTCTTCTTCCATGGTGATACATCCTCTCTGTGTGAATCCTGATTCTAAGTATTATATACGATTTTATGCCGCAACGCAACGATGAAATATGCTTTCCCGGCAGATTCTGCTAAATGTATGAAATGACTGTAAAAAATACAAATTGCCTCTTTTCAATTCCCCGAAGATATTATAGAATAGACAAAGCTACAAATAAGGAGAGGTATGGCATGAGCGAACCAAAATATCATCGGGTGCTGCTGAAAATCAGCGGCGAGGCACTGGCGGGCGACGCGCACCGCGGGCTGGACTTTGACGTGATCGGCGGCGTGTGCGACGTGGTCAAAAAGTGCGTCGAAGCCGGCGTGCAAATCGGCATCGTCGTCGGCGGCGGCAACTTCTGGCGCGGCGTGAAAGACGGCGGCGACCGTATGGAGCGCACCAGAGCCGACCACATGGGCATGCTTGCGACCTGCATCAACGCCCTTGCCGTTGCAGACTGCCTCGAGCAGCGCGGCGTTGAGGTCCGCGTGCAGACCGCCATCGCCATGAACCAGATCGCCGAGCCCTATATCCGCAGCAAGGCAATCCGCCATCTGGAGAAAAACCGCGTGGTGATCTTCGGCTGCGGCACCGGCAACCCGTTCTTCTCGACCGATACCGGCGCGGTGCTGCGCGCGGCAGAGATCAATGCCGACGCGATTCTGCTGGCGAAGAACATCGACGGCGTCTATTCGGCAGACCCCGCAAAGGACCCGACGGCGGTCAAGTACGACGAAATCTCCTACGACGAGGTGCTGGCAAAGCATCTGGCGGTCATGGACTCGACCGCAACATCCCTTTCCATGGACAACCATATTCCCGTGCAGGTCTTCGCGCTGAAGGACCCGGAAAACATTCTGCGCGTGGTCATGGGCGAAAAAATCGGAACGATTGTGAAGGAGGAACTTTGATATGGCAGATCTCAAGCAGTTTGAACGCAAAATGGAAAAGACCCTGGAGGTTCTCGCCTCCGATTTCGGCGCAGTCCGCGCAGGCAGAGCCAACGCGCAGGTCCTCGACCGGATTACGGTAGAATACTACGGCACGCCCACACCCATCGGTCAGGTCGGCACAATTTCTTCGCCCGACCCCCGCACGCTCGTCATCCAGCCGTGGGATGGTTCGCTTCTGAAGACCATTGAAAAGGCGATTCAGGTCTCCGACCTCGGCATCAACCCGCAGAACGACGGCAGAGTCATCCGTCTGGTTTTCCCGCAGCTGACCGAGGAGCGCAGAAAAGGGCTGACCAAACAGGTCAAAAAATACGGCGAAGACGCCAAGGTTGCCATCCGCAATGTCCGCCGCGACGCGGTCGACTTTGTCAAGAAGGCGCAGAAAAAGGGTGAGCTGACCGAAGACGACCAGAAGAAGGCGGAAAAGGACATTCAGGACCTCACCGACAAATACATCAAAAAGGTCGACGAGATGTGCGGCAAGAAGGACAAGGAACTGATGGAAATCTGACCGCGTACCCTGCGAGACTGATTGGAATGATTGACAAGAGCCGCCGCCCGGCGGCTTTTGTTTTGAAAGGGAACACTATGGCGACACTGAAACAAACGCAGCCCGCTTTGGACCCTGCGCGCATGCCGCGCCACATTGCCATCATCATGGACGGCAACGGGCGCTGGGCGCAGAAGCGCGGGCTTCCCCGCACAGCGGGGCATAAGGTCGGCGCGGAGACCTTCCGCCGCATCGCAACCTGCTGCAAAAATCTCGGGCTGGATTACCTGACCGTCTACGCCTTTTCCACCGAGAACTGGAAACGCTCGGAAGACGAGATCTCGACGATCATGCGCCTTTTCGAGGCGTATCTGCACGAGGCGATCGACACCATGGAGCGCGACCAGATCCGCCTGAAAATTCTCGGCGAGCAGTCGCGCATCAGCCCGGAGCTGCGGCGGCTCATTGCAAAAACCGACGAAATTTCCGCGCGCTACGACGGCTTTCAGGCAAACGTCTGCATCAACTACGGCGGGCGCGATGAAATTGTCCGCGCCGCACGGCGCTTTGCCGCGCTGTGCATGGAAGGAAGCTGCCGCCCGGAGGAGCTGACCGAGGGTCTTTTCTCGGGTCTTCTCGACACGGCGGGCATTCCGGACCCGGAGCTGATCATTCGCCCCTCGGGCGAAATCCGCACGTCCAACTTCCTGCTGTGGCAGTCGGCATATGCCGAGTATTATTTCACAGACGTGCTTTGGCCCGATTTTGACGAGGCAGAGCTGACCCGTGCCATTTTGTCCTATCAGAGTCGCAGCCGCCGCTTTGGAGGTGTCAAATGAAACAGAGATTACTTGTCGCCGCCGTCGGTGTTCCGGCGCTGCTGGTGATTCTGCTGGCGCTGCCGCCGTTTGCCACGACGGTGCTGGTGTGCCTGATTGCCGGCATTGCGGCATATGAGCTGCTGCACACCGCTGCTAAGCAGCCCCGTCCCATCGTCTATGTTCTCACGATCGCCTGCGCGCTTGTGTGCGTATGGAATGCTGAGCTATCTGAGATCGTCTTCCCCATCGCGGCGTTTCTGCTGCTGACGGCGCTGTGCCTGATTGCCGTTCTGACGCACGGAAAAGAAAACGCCATGCCGTTTTCGGACGTTTCTTTGTGCATGCTTGCGGGCGTCGTGTTCCCGGTTATGTACAGCTGCATCGCGTATCTGCGCCAGACTGGAAGGGTTCTGGTGCTGATGCCGTTTGTCATCGCCTTTGTGGGAGATTCCGCGTCCATGCTCGGCGGCATGGCGTTCGGCGGCAAAAAGCTCTCGCCCTACGTTTCGCCCAATAAGACCGTCTCCGGCTTTGTCTGCGGTCCTGTCGGCAGCGCGCTCGGCATGGTGATTCTCGGACTCATTGAAAAAGCGGTGTGGTCCTTTACCATTCCGCTCTGGTATCTTGCCGTCATCGGCGTGGTTGCCAATCTCTTCGGGCAGCTCGGAGACCTCACGACGAGCCTGATCAAGCGTGAGGTCGGCGTGAAGGACTACAGCCACCTGTTTCTGACCCACGGCGGCATGCTCGACCGGTTCGACTCGACGCTTTTTATCGCCCCGGTCGTGTACGCCATGATGTTCCTTGCGGAGGCGATTGTATGAGCAGCTGTATTTCGATTTTGGGCTCCACCGGCTCCATCGGCAGACAGGCGCTGGACGTTGTGGACAAACTGAACCTGCGCGTCGCCGCGCTCACCGCGAACCGCGATGTGGACCGGCTCGAGGCGCAGTGCCGCAAATACCGCCCGCGCCTTGCGGCAATGATGGACGAGCGCGCATATCAGGAATTAAAGGCGCGTCTTTCGGATATGAATATAACAGTCGTGCTGGGACTTGAGGGTCTTGTGACCGCGGCAAGTCTTCCCGAGGCAGACACCGTTGTCACGGCAGTGTCCGGCATGGTCGGGCTCAAGCCCACGCTCGCCGCCATCCGGGAGAAAAAGCGCATCGCCCTTGCCAACAAGGAAACCCTGGTCTGCGCGGGCGAGCTTGTCATGGAGCAGGCAAAAAAATACGGCGCGGAAATCATTCCCGTCGACTCCGAGCACTCGGCAATCTTCCAGTGCCTGATGGGAAACCACGACAAATCGCAGATCAGGCGACTGCTTCTCACCTGTTCCGGAGGTCCGTTTTACGGCATGGACCGCGCACAGCTTTCCGGCATGAAAAAAGAAGACGCCCTGCGCCATCCGAACTGGAAAATGGGTCCCAAAATCACCATCGACTGCGCAACGCTCATGAACAAGGGCTTAGAGATCATTGAGGCAATGCGCCTGTATGATCTTCCTCTGGAGCAGGTCACGGCTCTCATCCACCGCCAGTCGATCGTCCACTCGATGGTGGAGTTCAAAGACGGCGCTGTGATGGCGCAGCTCGGCGCGCCAGATATGCGCATTCCCATCTCCCTTGCCCTGACCTATCCCGAGCGGAAGCAGACCCCCGCGCCTGCGCTGGACCTTCTGTCCTGCCCGCCATTGACGTTTGCAGAGATTGACGAGGATACCTTCGACTGCTTCCGGCTGGCAAAGCAGGCAGCAAAGCGCGGCGGCACGGTCTGCGCCGCCATGAACGCAGCAAACGAGGAAGCAGTCGCCCTTTATTTGCAGGACAAAATCAGCTTTTACGACATTTCCGAGCTGGTCGCGCGCGCGATGGAGCTGCCGTCGGTGAATCAGCCCGCGCTGCGGGACATTCTTGCCGCCGACAAAGCCGCGCGCGAGCTGGTCCGGGCGAGCTGCCTCGCTTAAATTCGCATTTTATAGTTGCAGGTGATGCTGTTTTTATGTATATTCTGATCGCAATTCTGATGTTCGGCTTTCTGATCTTCATCCACGAGCTGGGTCATTTCATCTCCGCAAAGCTTCTGGATGTGCAGGTCAACGAGTTTGCCATCTGCATGGGACCCGTTCTGTGGCAGAAGAAAAAGGGCGAGACGACCTATTCTCTGCGCGCCATTCCCATCGGCGGCTTCTGCGCGATGGAGGGAGAGGACGAAGAGTCCGACAATCCCAGAGCTTTCCCGCAGAAAAGCTGGTGGCGCAGGCTCGTCATCCTGGCTGCCGGTTCGTTCATGAACTATCTGGCGGGCTTTCTCGCCATTGTCATCCTCTACACCGGCGCAAGCTCGTACTCTGCGCCCATCATCACCGACTTTTTTGAAGGCTGCCCGTTAGAGGCTTCCGACGGCTTGCAGGTCGGAGACGAGCTTTATAAAATTGACGGACGGCGCGTGTATCTCTACTCCGACGTCGGCACGCTTCTCTCGCGCAACAAAACCGGCGTCTATGATGTTGTGGTAAAGCGAAACGGCGAGCTGGTCGAGCTCCCGGATTTCTCCATGAAGCCGCAGCTCTACGACGTGGACGGCGTGCAGGAATACAAATACGGGCTGTATTTCGGCTCTGTGCCGGGAGGTTTCGGAACCTGCCTCAAATACAGCTGGTACACGAGTCTGGACTTTGCGCGCATGGTCTGGATGAGCCTGCAGGATCTTCTGTCCGGGCTTGTCTCCGTGAGCGATATGTCCGGTCCGGTCGGCATCGTCTCGACCATCTCCGAGGTCGGCAATCAGGCGCAAACCGTGCGCGATGGGCTGGAGAGCGTCGCCTATCTCGGCGCATTCATTGCCATCAACCTTGCCGTTATGAACATGCTGCCGCTTCCCGCGCTGGACGGCGGGCGGATCTTCCTGCTGCTGGTGAATACGCTCTTCACCGCCGTCACCAAAAAGAAAATCCCTGCCAAATATGAAGCGTATATCCACGCAGCCGGTATGGTGCTGCTGCTGAGCTTCATGGCGTTCGTCACGTTCAAGGATATCTGGAAACTTTTCACATAACAGGTGATACAAATGACAAAACAAATTACCGTCGGTCCGGTAAAAATTGGAGGCGGCGCGCCGGTTTCCATCCAGTCGATGCTCAACACCCGCACAACGGATATCGAGGGCTCTTTGCGGCAAATCCGGGAGCTCGCCGCCGCCGGGTGCGAAATTGCGCGCCTTGCCGTCTATGACCAGGATGCAGCCGCTGCCTTCGGCAAAATCTGCGGCGCTTCTCCCCTGCCCTTAGTTGCCGACATTCACTTTGACTACCGCCTTGCCATCCTCGCTGCCGAGGCGGGCGCTGCCAAAATCCGCATCAACCCCGGAAACATCGGCTCGGAGGACCGGGTCAAGGCGGTCGCTGACTGCTGCCGGGCGCACCATATTCCAATCCGCATCGGCGTCAACGGCGGAAGTCTGGAAAAAGACCTCCTGCAGAAATACGGGCACCCCACGCCGGAGGCGCTGGTCGAAAGCGCATTTTCCCACATCCGGCTGCTGGAAAAATTCGGCTTCGATGATATCTGCGTGTCGATGAAATCAAGCTCGGTACCTCTGATGATGAAGGCGTACCAGCTTTTCTCCGCGCAGTCTGACTACCCCCTGCACGTCGGCGTGACCGAAACCGGCACCGAGCATATGGGCGTGATCAAATCTGCCATGGGCATCGGGGGGCTTTTGTGCATGGGCATCGGCGACACCATCCGCGTCTCTCTGACTGCCGACCCGGTGCGCGAGGTCTATGCCGCACACGATATTCTGAAGGCAGCCGGGCTTCGCCATGACGGGGTCAACATCGTCGCCTGCCCCACCTGCGGCAGAACCCGCATCGATCTCATTTCCCTTGCCTCCCGCGTGGAAGCCGCACTCAGAGACTGCAAAAAGCCCATCACCGTCGCGGTCATGGGCTGTGTGGTCAACGGTCCCGGAGAGGCGCGCGAGGCAGACGTCGGCATTGCGGGCGGCGACGGCGTCGGCATGCTCTTTGCCAAGGGAGAAATGATCCAGAAGCTTCCCTACGACGAGCTGCTTCCCGCCCTTCTTTCCTACATCGACACGCTTTAACCAGTCTATCCTGAAGGAGTTTTCATGCAGAATCTTCCGTTTGACCATCTTTTCTGCAATTTCATACCGGGTGAAGATCTTTCTGGAAAGCTCGACACGCTTGTCATTGAGCATGCCGAGCTTTCGCGCGAGGTCCGCTGTCTCACGCTGTGGCTGTTCAGCGAAACCTATCTCACGCAAAAAGACGAGCAGGCGCTGCAAGCCGCGCTCACCGCGCAGTACGGTCTTCGGCGCGCGGAGCTGCATCTGCACTTTCCTGAAGCGCTTTTGCCGCAGATGGACTTCCGCGATCTCGCGCAGGTCTTCATCCGCGCCTACTCTCCTGCCGCCGGAAGCCTTGCCGGAGCAACGTACGAGCTGACCGGCGGCAAGCTCTCCATTCACCTTCCTGCCAACGGCAAAGCAGAGCTGGAGCCGCACATTCCGAAAGCGCAGAACTTTCTCAAATCACGCTTCGGCGTCGCGCCGGAGATTGAAATTACGGCGCACAGCGCCTTAGAGGGCAGAGCGCTCTTTGACGAGACGGCAAGAATCCGCCGCGAGGCAATGGCGCAGGCGCCTGCCGTGCAGATCAAAGAAGCGGCAAAAAAGGCGTCCTCGTCCGCTTCCTCCGCGCAGGCGCCCACGGGCGATATGATCTTCGGTCGACCGGTCGGCGGCGAGGTCGTAAAGATGAAGGACCTGAATCTCGATATGTACCGCGTGGTCGTCGCCGGCAAGGTCTTCGCCGTCAATCACAAGGAGCTCAAAAAGCGCAACGCCTGGGTCGTGAGCTTCGACGTGACCGACTACACCAGCTCCGTGCGCATCAACCAGTTCATGGAGAACGACAAGGCAAAGCCCATCTTAACCGGTATTTCCCCCGGCATGTGGGTCAAAATTCAAGGCAAAATGACCTTCGACCGGTACGACAACGAAATGGTCATGCAGCCGAATGCGATTGTCAAAATCGCCGCGCCTGTCCGGACCGACACGGCGCCGGAAAAGCGTGTGGAGCTGCATCTGCACACCAACATGTCCTCCATGGACGCGCTCACGTCCGTTTTCCCGAAGGCAGGGCCCGACCGCAACGTCATCAAGCGCGCCGAAAGCTGGGGGCACAAGGCAATTGCCATCACCGACCACGGCGGCGCGCAGTCGTTCCCGAACGCGATGCATTCGGCAAAAAACATCAAGATTCTCTACGGCTGCGAGGGCTACTACGTCAACGACGTTGATGACCGCATCGCCGTCCACGGCAGTCTGGATGCAAGCTTCGATGACGAGTACGTCGCCTTCGACCTGGAAACAACGGGTCTATCGTCTCAGCACGACACGATCATCGAAATCGGCGCGGCCATCATGAAGCGCGACCAGGTGATCGATACCTTCCAGACCTTTGTTGCCCCCGGAAGACGCCTGCTTCCCAAGATCATCGAGCTGACCGGCATCACCGACCAGATGCTGGAAGGTGCGCCGTCCATCGAAGAGGTGCTGCCGAAATTTCTGGACTTTGTCGGCGGCAGACCGCTCTGCGCGCACAACGCCGATTTTGACATCGGCTTCATCACTGCCGCATGCGAGCGCCTCGAGCTTCCGTTCCAGCCGACCTATGTCGACACGCTCATTCTGGCACAAAACCTGATGCCGGACCTGGGCAAATACAAGCTCAACATTGTAGCCGATGCTCTGAGTCTTCCGGAATTCAACCATCACCGGGCATCCGACGACGCCATCACCTGCGGCTACCTCATGATGCGCTTCTGGAAAATGCTCGATGAACAAGGCATCCACACTCTCTCCGCCGTCAATCCCCGCATGGCAGAGCTTCGCGCGGGCGGCAGAATTTTCGACCGGCGTGCCAAACACATCATTGTTCTGGCGAAAAACTCCATCGGTCTTCGCAACCTCTACCGGCTCATCTCCTACGGCAACCTCAAGTATTTCAAGCGCGTGCCCATCATGCCGAAGTCCGAGCTTTTACGTTGGCGCGAGGGCTTGATCATCGGCTCGGCGTGCGAGGCAGGAGAGCTGTTTCAGGCAGTCGTGAACCACAAGAGCTGGGCAGAGCTCAAGCGCATCGCAGAATTTTACGACTATCTTGAAATCCAGCCCATCTGCAACAACCGCTTCATGCTGGAAAAGGGCATGGCAGAGGATGAAGAAGAACTCAGAAGCTTCAACCGCACGATTGTAAAGCTGGGCGACGAGCTGGGAAAGCCCGTCGTTGCCACCGGAGACGTGCACTTCCTCGACCCCGAGGACGAAATTTACCGCCACATCCTGCTGGCGACAAAGCAGATGCCCGACGCGGACAAGCCGCTTCCGATCTACTTCAAAACGACCGACGAGATGCTCGAAGAGTTTTCCTATCTCGGCGCAGAAAAGGCATATGAGGTCGTGGTCAAAAATACCAACATGATTGCCGACTGGTGCGAGACGGTCCGTCCGGTGCCGCACAATCTGTTTGCCCCGAAGATCGAAAACTCCGTCGAAGACCTCAAGGCGCTCGTCTACGGCAAGCTCCACCGGCTCTACGGCGAAAACCCGCCGGAACTGATTCAAAAGCGTGTGGACACCGAGATGCACGATATTATCTCGTGCCACTACGATGTCATTTACATGTCGGCGCAGAAGCTGGTCCAGAACTCTCTGGAGCACGGGTACCTGGTCGGCTCGCGTGGTTCGGTCGGCTCTTCAATCGTTGCGTTCATGTCCGGCATCACAGAGGTCAACTCCTTCCCGCCGCACTACCGGTGCCCGAAGTGCCAGTTTACCACCTTCGAAGTCCCGGACGACTGCGCCTGCGGCGCGGACCTTCCCGACGCGGTGTGCCCGAAATGCGGCGCGCAGCTCGATAAGGACGGATTCAATATCCCGTTTGAAACCTTCCTCGGCTTCGGCGGCGACAAGGTCCCCGATATCGACCTCAACTTCTCGGGCGAATATCAGGCGCGGGCTCATGCCTACTGCGTCGAGATGTTCGGCTCCGACCATGTCTTCCGCGCCGGCACCATCGGCACGGTCGCCGAAAAAACCGCTTACGGCTACGTCAAAAAATATCTCTCCGAGCGCGACATGACCGTCAGCAAGGCGGAAGAAAACCGGCTTGCCTCCGGCTGCGTCGACGTCAAGCGCACCACCGGGCAGCACCCGGGCGGTCTGGTCGTCATTCCGCAGGAAAACGAAATCTGGGACTTCTGCCCCGTCCAGCATCCGGCGGACGATAAGGACTCCGAGTGGATTACGACGCACTTTGAATACCACTCGATGGAAGAAAATCTTCTCAAGCTTGACATGCTCGGTCACGATGACCCGACCATGATCCGCATGCTTGAGGACCTCACCGGCGTGGACGCACAGAAAATCCCGCTGGACGATAAGGACACGATGTCCATCTTCACCTCCAGCAAGATCCTCGGCTTTGAAAACGACCCGATCCTCGGTCCCGTCGGCTCATGCGCCATCCCGGAATTCGGCACGGGCTTTACCCGCGGCATGCTGCAGGAGACGCAGCCGACGAAATTCGACACGCTCATTCGCCTCTCCGGCTTCTCGCACGGCACGGACGTGTGGCTCGGCAATGCGCGCGACCTGATTTTGTCCAAGACTGCCTCCGTCAACGACGCCATCGGCTGCCGCGACGATATCATGCTGTACTTAATCAAATGTGGTATGCCCGAAAAGCGTTCGTTCAAGATCATGGAGGCTGTCCGAAAAGGGCGCGGTCTTCCCGAGGGCGCGGAGGACGAAATGAAGGCAGCAGGCGTACCGGAATGGTACATCGGCTCGTGTAAAAAGATCAAATACCTCTTCCCGAAGGCGCACGCCACGGCGTATGTCATGATGGCGTTCCGTATCGCGTGGTTCAAGGTCCATGAGCCCCTGGCGTTCTATGCGGCGTATTTTTACCGCAGAAGCCAGAAGGGCGGCTTTGACGCGGCGATGATGACCCACGGCATCGAACTGGTCAAGCAAAAGCTGCAGGAAATCGACGAAGCGGAGGATGCGACGGCAAAGGACGACGACCTCTTTACAACGCTCGAGGTCTGCTATGAATTTTATCTGCGCGGCTTTACCTTCGCGCCCATCGACCTCTACCGCTCGCACGCCACACGCTTTGTAATCGAAGACGGCAAGCTTCTTCCGCCGTTCGTCTCCGTCTCGGGTCTCGGCGAAACCGCCGCCTGGGACATCATGGACGGGCGCGAGGGCAAGACATTTTTGTCCATCGAGGAGTTTTCCCTCGCCTGCCCGAAGGTTTCGAAGACGCACATTGAAAACCTCAAGGCAGCCGGCGCATTCGGGGACCTCCCGGAAACCAGCCAGATTACCCTGTTTTAACCTCAAAAGCCGGAGGCAGACCGCCTCCGGCTTTCGTTTCGACACACAGATTGGCGCGCAAAAAAGAAAAGACACGCATACGCGTGTCTTTTCTGGCGCGGAAGGAGAGATTCGAACTCTCGCTCGCTTTTTAGACGACTACTCCCTTAGCAGGGGAGCCCCTTCGGCCTCTTGGGTACTTCCGCAGG